>ENA-OFCE01000680-OFCE01000680.1-metagenomes-genome-assembly--contig:-NODE-680-length-20942-cov-7.207497_pt1 | contig 20942 bp, 12 predicted proteins | sample MGYA00153388_OFCE01 | MGnify analysis MGYA00153388
AAAAATTCTTTTAAAAAAGATTTTGGAAGGAGATGGGTTCATGCTTTTGCCGTAGGCAGTTTTTATCTTCATATGGACAGTCAGGAGTAAAAATGGTACTATTTGACTATGGGCCTGCGATAGACGAAGTTAAATGAAAATGGAGAATTTACAAGTGAAAATCAGGTCAAATGAAATGATAAAATACGCAGTAAGCAATGTGCGGTGTAGAATGGAGGCTTATTCATGGCATTAAGGAATATACGGTCTTTAGGAGACGATATATTAAGAAAAAAGAGCAGAAAAGTAGATGAAGTTGATGATAAAGTGCTGATGCTTCTCAAGGATATGGCGGAAACCATGTATGACAATGGAAATGGAGCCGGTTTGGCAGCACCTCAGGTGGGGATTCTAAAAAGAATTGTTGTAATCGATATGGGACAGGGTCTTATAAATTTGATCAATCCTGAAATAATCGAAGCGGAAGGAAGTCAAGAAGTTATAGAAGGATGTTTGAGTATTCCTGATCAGTGGGGGAAATTAATAAGGCCTAAAAGAGTTAAAGTAAAAGCATTAAATGAAAGGGTAGAAGAGATTATAATCACAGGGGAAGGCGATCTGGCGAAGTGCTTGTGCCATGAAATTGACCATTTGGATGGCATACTTTTTATAGATAAAGTTACTGAATTTCTTAAATGATAAAAGGAAATTAGCTTCTTAAAGATACAGCTTATAATAAGTGTTTTAAGCCTTCGGTATTATCGAAGGCTTTCGTTGTGCAGGGATGGTTTCTGTGAATTTTAAAGTTTTGCTTATTAGGCATAATATAGTTGTTAGAGGTTTATCCTAATTAATTAAAGAAAGTGATGAGCAAATGATAAAAACAAGTTTTAAGGATTATGGATTAAGTGGTGAATTATTAAAAGCAATTAATTTATTAAATTATAAAATTCCGACAAAAGTGCAGCAGCAAGTGATACCTGCTGTATTGGAGAAAAAGGATATCATCGTCAAGTCCCAAACGGGCAGCGGAAAGACAGCCGCCTTTGCCATACCGATTTGCCAGTTGGTAGATTGGGAGGAGAACAAACCCCAGGCATTAGTACTCACGCCGACCAGGGAACTGGCCATGCAAGTCCGGGAGGATTTTTTCAATTTAGGCAGGTTTAAAAGACTGAAGGTATCTGCCATTTATGGGAAAGCGCCCTTTTATAATCAGCAAAAGGAGCTGAAACAAAAAACGCATGTAGTGGTGGGTACACCCGGCCGCGTGATTGACCATATGGAAAGAGCGACATTGGATCTGTCAAACATTAAATATCTTGTAATAGACGAAGCGGATGAAATGCTGAACATGGGGTTCATAGAGCAAATACAAACGATCCTAGCAGGTTTGCCGGAGCAACGTGTTACCCTGTTGTTTTCAGCTACGATGCCCACGGATATAAGGCTGTTATGTGAAAAATATATGAAGGACCCCATTCATGTGGAAATAGAAGCGGAAAGCTTGAACGTAGATACAATCTGTCAAGAAAGATATGATGTTGAGGAAAAGGATAAACCAGGGCTTTTAAGGGATATTACCATCGTTGAGAATCCCGACAGCAGTATCATTTTTTGCAATACAAAGCAGCGGGTAGATCAGGTTTATGACGATCTTAGTAAGATGGGGTATACGTGCAATAAGATTCATGGCGGAATGGAACAAATGGATAGAACAAAAGTAATGCATGAGTTTAAGCACGGTTATTTCAGATATCTGGTAGCTACAGATGTTGCAGCTCGAGGCATCGACATAGAGGATATTTCACTTGTAATTAATTATGATATCCCACGGGATGGAGAAAGATATGTCCATAGAATAGGAAGGACCGGACGTGCAAGCAGGTTGGGGAAAGCAATTACTTTTGTAGCGCAGGATGAAGAGGGATTTTTGAAAGATATTTGCAAATATATAGGAAAGGAAATTGATCGGAAGGAAAGACCTGAACCGGACACTGTAAGCAATTCAAAGCAGGAATTTGATGAGAAAATAAGCGTTACACCGGAAATCAGAGAAGCAAAAGGTGCGCAGCTTAGTAAGGATATTATGAAATTGCATGTGAATGCAGGCAAAAAAACAAAAATGAGGCCTGTAGATATTGTGGGTACGATCTGCAGCATTGAAGGCATAACAGCAGCGGATATAGGGATTATTAACATACTTGATGTATCTACATTTGTAGAAATATTAAATAATAAGGGTGAAGTGGTGCTTAAGAAGTTGCAGGAAAAACCTATCAAAGGCAGGCTTCGCAAGGTAACTAAGGTTGAAATGTAAGGCGGCCTCATAAAACCGGTATATTAAAATGAAGAATGTTTGCCAGTCTCAAAAGTTATCTTACTAAATTGTAAGATAACTTTTTTTTTGTAAGTGGACAGTCATGGAGTGAAAGGAATATGTCAAATATAATGAAAGCATGATAGCAAATGCTGATTTGCATATAAAGTGTAAGGTATAAGAAGTAAATATTTTGGAGGCTTGTTATGGAAATTTTAAAAGTACAAGGATTGAAAAAAATCTACGGAAAAGAAGGCAATAGGGTAGAGGCTCTAAGTGGAGTGGATATGAGTATAAATAAAGGTGAATTTGTAGCCATTGTAGGAGCGTCGGGTTCAGGTAAGAGTACTCTTCTGCACTTGCTGGGGGGATTGGACAGGCCCACAGAGGGAAAGGTCATCATTGATGGCGAGGATATATACAGCTATAAGGAGGAAAGACTGGCCATATTCAGAAGGAGAAAGGTAGGCTTTATCTTTCAGTTTTTTAATCTGCTGCCGGTATTGGATGTAGAGGAGAATATCGCCTTGCCTGCACTTTTGGACAATGATAAGATTGACAAAGCATATTTGGCGGAGATTATAAAACTGTTGGGACTAGAAGACAGAAAGAAGCACCTTCCTTCCGAATTATCCGGTGGTCAACAACAGAGGGTGTCCATTGGAAGAGCGCTTCTTAACAAACCGTCCATCATACTGGCGGATGAGCCCACGGGAAATCTGGACAGTAAAAATTCAAAGGAAGTAATCGAGCTTTTGAAATTTAGCGCCAAGAAGTATAACCAAACCCTGATTCTAATTACGCATGATGTGAACATAGCTTCTGAGGCCGATCGAGTCATCACCATCATGGACGGTGCTATAATTTCTGATAAGTATTTAAAGCAGTAACCGGGGGTGAGTGAATTGATAATCAGCTATAAGGAAATTACAAATAAATATTTAAGAACCAACAAAAAAAGAACCATTCTGGCGTTGATTGGCATTATATTGTCTGTGTCCCTAATCTCAGCCATAGGTCTATTCTTCATCAGCATGCAGAAAGCACAGATCGAGGATGAAAAAACAAAAAGCGGTTCCTTTCATATTATGTTCAGGAACGCGGATGATAATTTGATTACCAAAATCAGAAGTAATCCAAAGGTTAAAAACAGCGGCTTATATCTACAAGGTAAAAAAATTAACATAAGAGATGGATTATATGCATCGGAGGTTACTACAACGGATGAAGCGCTGAAACTTTTGCCAATAAAAATAAAGACGGGGAGGTTTCCTCAGGCAGAAGGAGAAGTAGCACTGGAGGGCTGGTTTGCGAAAACCATAAAATATGATGCAAAGGTCGGAGACAAACTGAAAATTGCAGATAAAGAGTATACGCTGGTAGGCCTTTTGGCGGATAATTCCGTCAATCACAGGAATCAACTCGGGCTTCTGGTTATGAAAACAGAACATCTGGAAAATGCATCCTCTATTTTGCTGGCTGAGTTAAATACGAAAGGGAATTTTTCTAAAACCCTGCAGGATGCAGAGAGTTTGGCTAAAGCTGAAGATGTTACGGTGAATCGGTATTTGACTGTTTTAGAAGGACAGGATATGCCGGAAGGTATCGCCCAGGTGCTTGTCATTATTATTGCAGTCGTCGTTATTTCGACCATTGCTGTGATCTATAACACCTTCCAAATCAGCGTAGTGGAGAGGGTCAGGCAGTTTGGCCTTTTAAGAGCCGTAGGAGCCACACCGAAGCAAATCAGGCGAATTATTTTAAGGGAAGCCACCTTTCTTTCAGCCATAGGCATTCCTGTAGGCATTGCCTTTGGAATCATGGCATTGTATGCGATTTACTTTACATTTAAAATCATCGGTGGAGATTCTATGATGTTTATTTCTCCTACCATTCACTTTCCTGTTTTGTTTATAAGTATTGCAGTGGGCTTGGTATCGGTTTATGTTTCCGCACTTTTACCGGCCTTATTCGCCGGAAGGATTTCTCCTCTGGTCGCTATCAGCAGCAGAAACTCGATTCATAAGGAAAAAATAAAGAGAAGAAAAAACAGGATTATAGGTAAGGTTTTCGGATTTGAAGGAGCTCTTGCATTCAAAAATATCAAAAGAAACAGAAAAAGATATCGCACAACCGTGTTCTCAATTGTTATTAGTGTTATGTTGTTTATAACATTTAAATCCTTCATGGATATGAGTTTGAATGTTTATGGAGATAACCTGAATGAATCGAAGAACATTCATTTTACACTGGGCTCCAGAAACAGGGAAAATGCAGTAAAGGAGAGCACAAAGGATAAAGTTAAGGAAATCAAGGAGGTCGATAAAATCTATGGTGGATATGAAACGTTTTGGTTTCAGGCCGCCATGGATCCTTCCAAAGAGGTAAAAGAAGTAAGAAATATTTCCGATGCCTATAGTGATGGTACCTATAAGGGTGAGAAGAAAACTCTTTTAGGAGGAGCATTGCTGACCTATGACGAGGCTGCTCTGGAAATTGCAAAGGACTATCTATCAGCAGGGAGCATCGATATAAATGCAATCAATAAGGAAAATGGAGTAATAATAATTAATGACAATAAAGTTTATAATTTAAATACGAAAAGGACATTTTACGGAAGTATTTCCGATCTAAAGATCGGTGATGAAATATTCCTGCAGCGTGATTTGAGCCGGAATGACAATACTGCACAAAAGCTTGAGTTTGGCAAGGGAACGGTGGAAAAGGTAAAAGTTGTGGGTATTCTCGATAGTGAACCTTTTAACACCTATGGTGCAGAGCATACTCTTAAAATGATTACTACGGAACAGGTTGCTTCCAGACTCGCATCCAAGGAAGTAAAGCCGATAGAATTAAAGTTAAAACTTAAGGATGTGAAAATGGAGGAGAACGTTACAAACATCCTCGACAGGATCATCAGCCAGGATTCGGATGTGAGTTTGGTTAACTACATCGACCAAAACCGGCATCAGAAATCCATTGTTCTCATGGTAAAAATATTGCTTTATGGATTTGTTATCGTTGTTTCATTGATCGGGAGTGTAAATATCGTCAATACACTGACAACAAATATTATTTTGAGAAGAAAGGAATTTGGAGCGCTAAAATCCATAGGACTCACGCAAAAGGGGCTGAAAAAGATCATTGTTTTAGAAGGAATGCTGTATGGGATTGTGGGGAGTATCTACGGATCTATTCTGGGATGTGGTCTTTATTATCTCATGTATAACGGCATGAATGATGCCAGAGAGCAGGTTTTTAGCTTCCCGTTTGCAGCGGTGGCCATTGCCATGGCCGGAGCCATTTTGATCGGCTACCTTTCAGTGCTTGCACCTTTAAGGAGAATAGGAAAAGATAACTTAATTGAATCCTTGCGGGAAGAATTTTAAAATCCGGTTGCAGAGGAAAAATGAATTCGTGATTCCCGGTTGTAATAAAAAACTGTCTTTAGTAAAATATAGAAGTGTAGAATAAGCTGGAGAATATCATAGTAGAAAATATGCTTTGGGGACTGAACCGCAAGCACGCAGGATTGCAGTGTGTCTGAGGATCTGTCCCCATAAGCGCGTTCTCGGAAGTATATATACAACGGAAAAGGAGATTTGGAGAAGAGCTATGAGTAAGTTATTATTGGTTGAAGATGATGAAGCCCTGGCTCTCGGTATAGAATTCACCTTGAAGGATGAAGGGTATGAAGTGGAAAGAGCGGCAAGGTTTGATGAGGGCAAAAGATTGTTTGAAAAGGGCAACTATGACTTGATTATCCTGGATGTGAATTTGCCGGATGGAAATGGCTATGATCTATGTAAATATATAAGGAGTTTATGTGACACTCCAGTTATTTTCCTGACTGCTTTGGATGAGGAAGTGAATGTGATTTTAGGGCTGGACATTGGTGGCGATGATTATATTACAAAACCCTTTAGAGTCAGAGAGCTGCTCTCGAGGATAAAGGCGATCATAAGAAGGAATGCCAAGCCTAGTTCGGCAGGCAATGTTTTTAAGAGTGGAAACCTGGAAATCAATACATCCACTGCAGAAGTGAGAAAAAATGGTGAAGAAATTTCATTGACTGCCCAGGAGTACAAGCTTCTTTTAATATTTATCCAAAAGCCTTTTGTATCGATGAAAAGAGAAGAAATTTTGAAGGAGCTTGTGGAGGAAGAAGAGACTTTTTTTGATGAGAACACGCTATCGGTTTATATAAAAAGGATGCGGGAAAAGATCGAGGATAATCCCAAGGAGCCGGGTTTTATAATTACCCAGAGAGGATTAGGCTATAAGTGGAATATGGATGTTAAAAAGGAGTAGCACCATGAGAGAAAATCTTTATAATCCTGAAATAAAATTAAGCTCAAGAATTTTACTTTTGATCATGATTTTATTCCTGTTATCCAATTATTTTCTTCTGGAACTGAATTTCAGAAGCTTGAAAAGGAACTACGTTGAAGTACTTGGAGCTGTTACAGCGAAAATTATTGAAAGCGATGCAAGTCTCGAAAAGGTGATTGTTCCTATGATGACAAGGCCCATTACGGAAGAAGCGGGGAATAAGGGCAAGGAAATACTACAACAATATGGTTTAAGTGAAAACTTGGAAAACTTCTTTTTCCCCTATATGAATAAAACCATCCGATATACAAAAATAATAGGGGCCTTGATCTTCGTGGCTTTTTCCCTGACTCTCCTTGTACTGAATCTTTTCCAGTATGGATATTTTTATAGATATATCCGGAGATTCAGCGCTGCAGCGAGAAAAATAGTGGAAGGCGAATACGACTTGAAACTAAGCGAGGAAAGAGAAGGGGATTTATCAAAACTGGCTGTTGCATTTAATTCCATGGGTGACGTTATCCGAAATCATATTCATGCCTTAAAAAAGGAAAAGCAGTTCCTGGCAGATATGCTTTCCGATATCTCGCATCAGCTAAAAACGCCTCTTTCCTCCATGATTCTATACAATGATATAATGCTTGAAAAAAATTTATCGGAAGAGCAGCGAAGGACTTTTTTGCTCAGTAACCAAAAACAGCTTTCAAGAATGCATAATCTTCTCTATAATCTGCTTAAACTGGCAAAACTGGATGCGGATGCGGTCATCCTGGAAAAAGAGGAACAAAACCTGTTCGAAACGCTGGAGGAGGCATTGGAGATTCTGGAAGGCAAGGCGCAAGAAGGAAAAGTGGAAATTTTGCTCAAAGGCGATGAAAGGATTTGCTTTAACCATGACAGATTATGGCTTCAGGAAGCAATCATTAATATTGTAAAAAATGCAATTGAGCATACACCGGAAGGGGGGAAGGTCACCATACAGGTTTCGGAAAGCCCGGTTTTCAAAAGAATTATTATTCAGGATACCGGGGAGGGAATCAGTGAGGCGGATATTGCAAATATATTCAAGCGGTTTTATAAGACCCAAAACGCTAAAAAGAGTGATTCCGTGGGAATAGGTCTTTCAATAGCCAAATCCATTATTGAGAGGCATGGTGGGTTTCTCGAAGTTGAGAGTAAAGAGAACGTGGGAACAAAATTCAGTGCCACGTTTTTAATTTAGACTCACCGGAACATAGAAGTTCTCAGTTACGTTCGTGGAGTTCAGACTTAAAAAGATTCATCGGGGGAGTGGTTTATGATGTCATATAAAGGCCGTACTGCAGCTAAATTCCATAGAGTGACAATTTTTATTTTATTAATTCTGTACCTGGCTTATTTAACATATCTGACCTTTTTCAGCCACCTTTACGGACGAGAGCTTACACACAGAAGTGTAAATTATATACCCTTTGCAACGGTTATAAAATACCTTACCATAGTGAATAGTCCCGCTATTATTACAACAAACGTCCTGGGAAATATTGTCGCCTTTATGCCCATGGGATTTCTATTTCCCATGGCTTCAAGTAAGTTATTAAGGTTCAAAAGGACTTTTTTTGCTATTTTTATTGCTACTGCAACAATTGAGGTCATGCAGTATGTTGCGGGGGTTGGGGTGTCGGATATTGACGATATAATTCTGAATTTATTGGGAGGCGTGATAGGGTATGGGCTCTATTTAGGGCTTAATAGAATAGGTAAGTGCCTTCAGCAACGGTTTGATTAAAACTCTCGATATAAGATTCTTCTGAGGATAACAGAAGGATACCGACACTTCTTGCAAGGAAATAAAAGGAAAATATGTATTTTTGCCGAAATACTATTTATAATGTCATAACGCGAGCTGTATTTGAAAAATGAGGTTGAAAGTTATGAAAGATTATCGGCATGTACCACTCACCCTTGGAGTTATTCATAATTATCTATATGAAGGAACGGTTCACGATTATTTTTTTCATACCATCCTACAGGGAATATATACTGCAGCATGTAAAAACGGCTGTAACCTTCTTTTGGGCTTCGGCGCATATAAGCAAACAGGATATGTGCTGGATTGGTCAACCTGGCCTTTTTATTCCTCAGACTCCAGCTTTGTACCCATTAGCCCGCAGAATATCGATGGTCTTATTATAACGGATATGGACGCCTATAGTGGCAGTGATATTTTCCGGCTTATAAAAGAAGGGTTTCCCATCGTCAACCTCCTGCAGGAAAATATCAGGCTGAATGTGAATTGTGATGATTTTGGAGGAATGTACCGGGGAATCGCACACCTGGTTGAACATGGCCATCGCAGTATTGCCTTTATCGGAGCCCGTAGGACTACGGTGGAAAAAGATTATATGCGCAGGCTAACGGCATACCGTAAAGCCGTTAGAGATTTTAAATTGGATAACAACCCCAATCTTATAGAATACGGAGATCTTGGCAGGGAAAACAGCAGGAAGGCCATGAATAAGTTATTGCGCTCCGGAGTGCGGTTTACAGCTGTAGCTGCATGTGATGACAACTCAGCCATTGGTGCCATGGAAGCTATTAAGGAAGCCGGTTTGCGGATTCCGGAAGATATAGCTGTTATCGGATTTGATGATACATACCCGGCCATGGTTCAAGACCCGTCCCTAACGACCCTTCATCAGCAGAAATTTGAGACAGGCTATCAAGCAGTAGAACTGCTGCTGGAAAAGTTATCGGGCGTGAAGCCGGGGAATGAATCAAAGGAAATTCCTGTAAATCTTATCATCCGTGAATCTTGTGGCTGCAAGTCCAGTTCGATGCTAGAGGATATGTGTAATTACTCCGAGGGGAATCGATACAAAACGCACACTGATATAGACGATGAAACCAATCAGGAAATCCTATCTCAATTAGTTGATGAGGTCACGGCGATTGTCATTAGGAGTGTAGAATACTTAAGCCAGGATACCATAAAAGCTATTTATAGACGTTTAATCGAGGGTTTCAAAGCAAGTGTGGAACAGGGTGCACCCGAGAGTTTTGATTTGGCGTTAAAGAGGATTATTGAACAGGTAACTACAGGGGGGGACTATATCTGCGTTCTTCATCCTATGATTATAGGCATGAGGAAGAAAATTTACTTTTTTATAAATGAAGAAATTGATGCTATAAAGCAAAAACTGGCCAAGGATATGCTCGACAGAGCGATCCTTCTAATTAGCGAGAGTGGCGTGAGGCAGCATAGAAAGCATATTATTGAGAAAAACAATATCATCGAGCAGCTGGGCGTATTGTCCGCACGCCTCATGCCTGCCGTCGATGAAAAACAAATATTTCAGGTATTGGAAGAATGCATTCCTATGTTTCAAATAAAACGCATGGATGTGGTATTCTTTGAGAGTGAAGGGAACAATCCCGTGGAATGGAGCAATCTTTATAGAATAATTCCCGCTCAGTGGGAGAAACCATACCGATTCAGAACCTGCGAGTTTCCGCCTTTAGGGCTTTTCCCGAAGAAAGAGGCCTATCGGTGGGCGTTATTGCCTCTGATGATCGATAAGGAAGAGATCGGATATGTTGTGTTTGATGCGGATAATCTATGGCCCTGCGCTTCAATTATGAACGAGCTGGCAACAGCAATCAAAGGAGTAGGATTATACCGGAAAGCGGTTGAAGGAAGAAAACTTGCCGAGGAATCCAACCTTCTGAAAAGTAAATTTTTATCCATGGTAAGCCATGAACTTCGTACACCTCTTCATATTATCTCCTCCTTGAGTGAAATGCTGATCCGGGGGCAGGAACAGGGAAAATTTTCACTTCCGAAAGAGTATGACCGGGATTTTAAGCGGATACGTACAAGTGCAAGGCACTTGGATACTCTAATCAGTGATGTACTGGATATGACCCAGAGCGAGGCAGGCCGGCTGAAATTGGTATTTGATGCAGTGGATCTTTTTGAGGTCATAGCAGAAGTACAGACTATGGTTATGGGAATCGTGAAGAATAAGGGGTTAGGCCTGAAAGTGGAGATTTTCGGCCAAATGCCTAAAGTATGGGGAGATCGCACCCGAATCAGGCAGATATTGTTAAACCTCGTCACTAATGCAATCAAGTTTACCGAAGGGGGTGAAATCTGTATCCGGGCTCAGGCAAAGGAGCAGAAAGTTGTGGTCTCCGTGAGCGACACGGGTGTGGGCATAGCGCCTGGAGAGCAAGCGCATATATTTGAGGAATTCACGAAATCCGGGCGTACCTTCTACGGTGAATATGCCGGTCTTGGATTGGGGCTTGCCATCGCAAAGAGGCTGATTGAGATGCATAACGGAACTATCGAGGTCAGTTCCTCCGGCAAGGAGGGCTATGGTTCCACCTTTACTTTTACGCTTCCTGTGCTGAGGGGCTTTTCAGATGAAGCAAAGCATGGGTATGATTCGAATGAATGTGAGCGGGGAGTACTTATTCTCAACAAGAGCAGGGAAAATGGAGAGCAGCTGGAAAAGTACCTGGCAGGAAAGGGATATCCGGTGGAAGCGGTTGACATGGATGCGGGTATGGAATGGTATAACAAAATACTTAAAACCATGCCTGGAGCCGTGGTATTTAATTTTAAGCCTGAAATAGAAACGGGCTGGGAAGTAATGAAAGTACTTAAGGACAATCCAAAGACCCGAAACATACAGATTCTCTTTTATTCCCTGCTGCATGAAAGGGAGCAAGGGTCCATCGTAGAGTTGGATTATTTTACAAAACCGGTTAGCGGAAATGAACTCATTCGGGAATTAAGGAATAGGAAGCTGTATGAGAAGGAAAAGTTAATACTGATCGTGGATGATGACCCGGAAGTATTGAATATACATGAGCGGCTTATAAAGACTGAATTGCCATCTTGTCGGGTAATAACAACCGACAACGGGCAGGAAGCTCTTGAAGTAATGCAGAAGGAAGCCCCGGATCTTGTACTGCTGGATCTTATGATGCCCGTAATGGATGGGTTCGCTGTACTGGAAGCCATGCAAAGAAATAGAGAAAGCAGAGATATACCTGTTATCGTTCTCACCGGGAAGATCATAACCGGGGAGGAAATGCTCCGATTAAACCAGGGCGTGGCGGCGGTACTGAAAAAGGGTGTTTTCAGCTTGCAGGAAACTTTGGAACATATTGAGGAGGTACTTTCAAGGAATAAGAGTTTAGGCAGTGAAAAACAACGTATTGTACGCAAAGCCATGGCATACATTCATGATCATTATAAGGAACAAATAGGATTGACGGATATTTGTAATTATGTTCACATTACTAAACGGCACTTAACCCGATGTTTCCGGGAAGAAATAGGTATCACACCTATCGTCTATCTTAATCGGTATAGGATTGGTTTGGCAAAAACATTGTTGAAAAAGGTACGCAAAAGTATTACTGAGACTGCTTTTGAAGTTGGTTTTCTATCAGCAAGCTATTTTAGTCGAGTGTTTTTAAAGGAAACAGGGATTTCTCCTTATCAATATAAATCATTCAATTAGCTTTTTTATGTGTCCTCTTACGATATACCAGGGTGCATCCTACATTCATAAAGCTTTGACAGAGCGCCCCTCCCGTGGCGGCATTCCTGCATGCAGTCACGGGAGGGGTGTTGCCGTCCTTGATTTTCTATATTTGCCCTATAGAAGCAGGAGGTAATTGTAATGAAATGGAATTTTTGCTATAATTAATCTGTCTAATTTTCTTCCGCAATAGATAACTATAAATTGTATTTATAGGGGAAAGAGGGAAAAATGTGAATGCACAGAAGAAGGTATTTATTTGCACAATGCTTATAATCGTTCTTGTACTGGTGTTTATGCTTTCTCGGTATTTTGTCCCGCCAAAGGATAACGTCGAAGCTTCTTACCAACCGGATTCAACCTACAGATTTGTATGCATATATTCAGGCAGCAGCGATTACTACAAATATTCCTTAAAGGAAGGTTTGGATAAAGCCGCGGAAGAATTGAACGCATGGGTCAAGTTCTATAAGTTTAAATCCTTTGAAGTGGACAAGCACTGCGAAGCACTGGATAAGGCCATCGCTGCCAAAGTGGACGGCATCATTACAAATATTCCGTCCAATGATGCGATTCGCAGCTATATCGAGGCTGCACATGACAATAATATACCGGTCATAACAATAGAAAGTGATTTGCCGGACAGCAAGAGAATTTCATTTGTTGGGACCAACAGTTATGCCTTTGGGGTGGAAGCAGGGAAGTTAATGTCTTCCGCAACCGGGGGGAAATCCAAAACAGCTATTTTCAGAAATATCGACGGCAGCAGGTTCAATTTAAAAAATCAAGGCTTTCAAAATAACATAAGAAATAATCCCGGGATGAGTTACGAACTCTTTCTCGCTGAAGAGCCCAGCATCATCGGGTATACAAATACTGCCCAATCCATATTTGTTAACAGCCCTCAAATCGACTCGTTTTTTTGCTCCGATACGGAAAGTACCCTTGGGGTGGTACGGGCCATGATTGAGTTTAATAAAACCAATAATGTCGTTATCGGCTCGGGGGATTCAAAGGAAATTCTAAAGTATATAAAGAACGGAATCATTTACGCTTCACTGGTGGAAGACCCCTATTTAATCGGATACCTGTCCATTGGGAACCTGTTAAAGTATAAAAAGGGAGAAAGTATCTCAGAGTGTGTAAATCCCGATATTATCATACTGTCAAAGGAAAATATCGACAGCGTATTATCTGCGAGAAAGGATAAGGAATAGCATGAAAGGAGAAATATGGAATATGGTTCCCCTAAGAAAAAAGGTACTGACCTACTTTTCCATCGTCATCGTTCTTATCTGTATATTAAGTTCCATACTCTACTATAATATGGCGAAGGCATTTCAGCAGTTTGACAATGTATACGAAAATTTGAATATACTGGAAAATTATTCGGAAGCCATTGAAAAAGTAAGCGCTGCTTTGAACAAGTATCTGAGCGAGAGCGACCGCGCATATATCAGTGTATTTAATCAGGAATATGAAAGTTTAATGGAAGAAATGAACCATACGCAGCTGCTTTTTGTAAAAAAGGACGACAACATGTTTTTTGAAAATATCCGGCACATGGTTGAATCCTATGGATATGAAGCGAATCTGGCGATCAATGAGTACCGAAAACGAAATGTAAATGGATCCGCCGGCAGGCTTTCCCGTGCAATCGAGATACAGTCCTATATACAGGATAGCATCGATGAACTGACTCTGAACTATATTTCTCAAAGCAAAACATTTCAAAAGGATTTGCTAAACCAGTTGTTGATTTTAAAAACGTTCATACTGCTGGTTATCATTATGCCGGTCATACTCTATATGCTGCTGGCTGTTTACTTTAACAGGGCCTTGGTAAAACCCATCGATCTGTTGGTTAAAATGGCCAATAAAATTTCCCGTGGTAATTTTGAAGTGGAGAAAATAAAGATCAGCCCTCATAGTGAACTGAAGATTCTTTCGGACACCTTATACAGGATGAGCACTGAAATAAAAAATTATGTAAAGGAGATTAAGGAAAAAGCAGAGGTCGAAAAGCTGCTGCAGGTCAAGGAAATGGAAAACCTGAGAATTAATGCACTGCTTCAGGAAACAGAGCTGAAGCGTCTTCAGGCACAGGTGAATCCTCACTTCCTCTTTAATACCTTGACCACACTGCATCACACAGCCTTTTTGGAAGGGGCAAACGAAACCTGTGAAATCGCACAGGCAATTTCCAAAATACTGCGGTACAATTTGAGAAAATCCAATACAATCGTACTGCTTAAGGATGAAATTGAAAATATCAAATACTACATATATATCCAGGAAAAGCGGTATAAGCATCGAGTGCAGGTTTTCTTCGACATCGATGAAACGCTGCTGGATTTGCCCATTCCTAATATGACAGTCCAGCCCATCGTGGAAAACTCCTTTATACACGGCATAGAGAACAATGAAAGACCGGGTGAAATCACCTTGAAAGTATACAGGGAAGAGGAAGCGATTCTAGTAGAAATAAGAGATAACGGATTAGGCATCGAAGAGGATAAACTATGTCAAATCAGGAGTATGACGGGTGACGAAGCAGATTATAAAGGACATACCTCCAGCATCGGCATAAATAATGTCGTGAAGAGGCTTCAGGCTTTTTATACCATAAGGGAACTGTTTACTATAGAGAGTACTCCCAATGAAGGGACTGTGACAAAGCTTTTTTTACCTTTCCGGTTTCAGTATAAAAGGAAAGGTGATTTTAAGGAAAATGGAAGTGTAAAGGAATTGGAGGGCTCCTTATGATGAAGGTAATGATTGCTGACGATGAAATTCTGGAAAGGGAAGTCTACAAAGTGATGATTAGCAGATATTTTCCGGGACTTCAAGTGGTGGCGGAGGCAGAAACCGGAAGGCAAGCCATAGAACTGTTTGACATCCATAAACCGGAGTTGATCCTCATGGATGTTAAAATGCCTGGAATTAACGGTATTGAGGCCATTGGAGACATTCGGAAAAGAAGCAGAAATACAAAATTTATTGTCATTTCCGCCTATAACTTTTTTGACTATGCAAAAGAGGCACTGAAATATGGAATTGAGGATTACCTCCTGAAACCGGTGGCAAAAGACGAGTTTATCCGGATTATCGGCAAGGTTGTAAGTAAAATTGAAGATGAAATTCAATGGAGTAAAGAGGAACTGGAGATGAAGGAAAAGCTCAGAAGTATATTGCCTATTCTTGAAAGTGAGCTTACCTTTGCTATTATGATGGGGGACGACAGCAAAATAAAACAATACTCTTCCCTGCTAAATACGGATATATCTTCCGGCTACATTGCAATCGGTATGATCAACGACGACAGCTTTTCAACAGGGGATGAAATAACACGTAACTTAACCGCTAAAAAAATACAGGATTATATAAAGGAGAATATGCCTGAGTTAAATCCCTGCATTCGAAGCAACTTTATTTCAAACAAAATCGTATTCATTTTTCCACGGAGGATGGATGAACAGATTTATGAGATAAAGGAGAATGCCTATAAAAAGCTGCTAAAGATCCGGAATACCATCAAGGATAATTTCAACGTGAAGATGTATTTTGGAATCGGTGAAGTATATAAAAGTCTCCCGGATATAAGGAACTCCTATAATCAAGCGTTAACGATCATAAACAATATTGATTCCTTTGGAATCGACATCATCAATTATGGAGATATAAAAAGCGATGTGATAAAACAGTTCCAATACCCCTATGACATGGAAAGGCAATTGGTAGAGAAGATTCGCCTGGGAATCACAGAACAGGCCATAAGAGTATTTGTAAATATCTTTGATTACACTACGGAGTATTTCAAGGGCGATGTAAACAGGGTTAAATTTGAACTGCTGGAACTGTATTTTGCGCTTTCAAGAATGACCTATGAGCTGGACAGTGAATATACAGGATTGAAGGATTTCGTAATGAGCAAGGATACGTATTTTAATTTAGGGACCATTCGGGAAATCTATCATGTATTTGAGGAGGATATAAGAAGCATTTGCAACCAATTTAGAGAAGAGCGGAATAAGAGGGCGAAAAACATTATATTTCTTGCCGTTCGGTACGTAAAAGAGAACTATATGAAGGAAATTACACTGGAAGAGGTTGCGAAGCGGGTGTGTGTGAGTCCGAACTATTTTAGCAGGATGTTTAAAAGTGAGTTTAATCAGAATTTCATCGACTATTTGACACAAGTGAGAGTGGAAGCTGCAAAAGAGTTGATAGTAAATTCGGGAAAAAACATCAGCGATATTTGCTGGAAAGTAGGCTATAACGATCCCAATTATTTTACAAAAGTATTCAAGAAAGTTGTGGGGCTTACGCCGAGCGAATATAAGGAGAGGAAGCTCATGCAGTAAAGGAGGGCGGAGTATGAAGCTCTTTAGGAGTACCGCAGTTGTTTTGGCTTTACTCGGGCTGATACTTGGATTGGCGGCGTGTGGAAGCAAAATGTTCGAAAACGATAACTCGAAAGATATGCTGATGCGAGAAAGTATCGATCGACATTTTTCTATGGAAAAAAAGAACAAAATAAAGGTTGGGTTTTCCGTCGCCAGCTTCCAGGAGGAACGATGGCTGACGGATCGGGATATTTTTGTCGCCAGGTGCAATGAATTAGGTGGCGAAGTTATTGTACAATCTGCCAATGGAGATGAAAACTTACAGGTGGAGCAGTGCAAAAAGCTGCTGAATCAAAATATCGATGTACTGGTAATCATCCCGCAAGACAGTGAAAAAGCGGCTGTTATTGTCAATGAAGCAAATAAATTAAGTATTCCCGTAGTAGCCTACGACCGGCTCATACGAAACTGTTCCGTGGACGCGCATGTGACAAATGACAATATAAGGATCGGAGAGCTTCAAGCCGAAGCGTTAGTAAGTAAAGTGCCCAAGGGTAACTACATACTCCTTGGAGGAGCTCAAACGGATTATTGTGCCATTCAGATCAAGGAAGGACAAATGAATGTGTTAAAGCCTTACATTGATAAAGGAGATATCCGGATTGTCGAAGAGAAATGGGTAGAAGACTGGAATCCGTTTGTGGCTCGGAAAATAATAGAAAATGCGCTGGCCGCCAGTAATAATATCCAGGCAGTTATGGCACCGAATGATGGCACTGCCGGTGGCGTTATTCAGGCGTTAGCTGAAAAAAAGCTTGCAGGAAAAGTTGCCGTGTCCGGCCAGGATGCGGATTTGGCCGGCTGCCAGAGAATTGTTGAAGGAACCCAGAGCATGACGGTATATGTACCTATAAAGGCGGAGGCCGAAGGGGGGGCGGAAGTTGCGATTAAACTTGCCAAAGGGGAAAAATTCGATGGCAATATTACAATCTATAACGGTAAAATTCCTGTTCCGACATTACTTCTAACACCCATATCCGTGGATAAGGAGAGTATTGTCGACACTGTAATTCGAGATGGCTATCAGAAATTTGAAGAGGTATTTAAAAATATTCCTAAAGATAAATGGCCGCCACAGAAATGAAATATACCCATAGAAAAGTAAAATAATAGGCTCTGATAAAAGGGGCCTATTATTTTACTTTTTATTCTCTTATAAACCTCATGCAGTAAATAGTACTACTGCGTTAATTTGTATTTATCCTTGTAAAAATGACAACCCAAAATCATTGTTGCTCATTTTTACAAGACATAATTTAATGTTTTAACACAGTAGTACTAGAATATAAGCAAAATATTTCTATATAAAATTACTATAGTAAAACGGCTGTAAAAAACAGGAGATTATTTTGCTATAGATTGTAAAAACCTTCATCTGTAGAAAGTCCGCCACTATTGTATATTTAATATAAGTTGAGCATGGAAGGCATATAAGCAGCACGCCGAAATTAAATCCGTTGCATCGGAAAAGGTAGGCTTCATCCCTTGGAGATGGTGTAGAGGAGTCTTTGCGTATATAAAGATCGTCGGTGCTATTACCGGATATCTTTTATATAACTTACCGTTAAAAAGTAAAATAACAAAGGAGGCTCGATTGAAAGATGAAAAGTCTAACATTCAGAAAAGTATGCTGTCTCGTACTGGTAGTACTTTTGGCTGTACCCAGTATAATGATTCCCACAGGTACAACAGAGGTCTATGCGGCCAGTCAAAATTTTTTGCCGAGCGATAACTGGAAAATCCAGTCATCGGCCAAGGCCACCCAGGATGGGTCGGTCATCTCGAAAACAGGCTACTCCGACTCCGGATGGTACACAACAAAGATACCCAACACCATCATGGGTGCTCTTGTTGATGCGGGAGTATATCAAGACCCGTATTATGACATGAACCTCAACAGTATCGACAAAACCCAGTTTACTGTACCCTGGTGGTACCGTAAGGAATTTACCCTGCCGGCAACTGAAAACGGAAAGAAAATAATGCTCAACTTCAAGGGTATCAACTACCGCGGGGAACTCTGGGTCAATGGAACGAAATTAAGAGATGGAACGCAGATGGTGGGTGCTTTCAGAGAATATGAAATCGACATTACAAATAATGTAGTTTGCGATGGCACGACAAAGAACGTTATTGCCATCAAAATCACAAAGCCCAATTATGGAAAGGACCTTTCCATATACTGGGTTGACTGGTGCCCGGAACCGCCGGACGACAACATGGGAATATGGGATGATATATTTATAACTACATGCGGTACCGTAAAAGTTCGTAATCCACTGGTTATTTCCACTGTAGATGCGGATCTTTCGGCTGCTCATTTAACCGTAGTAGGTGAGGTAAGCAACACGACCGGCAGTGCCGTAAGCGGAACACTAACCGGTACTATAACCGGACCTACGGGTACCATTACTTTTTCACAGAATGTATCGCTAAGTGCAAACGAACAGGCAAAGAAAGTTTCGTTTTCAAGCACATCCTATCCACAGCTAAACATATCAAATCCTGCCTTGTGGTGGCCGGTTCAAATGGGCAGCCAGCCCCTGTACAACATCAATCTTGATTTTGCTGTGAACGGTCAGGTGACCGACAGTGCATCCGACCGCTTTGGAATCAGGCAAATCACATCACAGTTAATTGACACGGGTTCAACAGCAGCACCAAAGGCCATTAAATTCTTTGTGAACGGAAAGCCGATTCTGATCAGAGGAGCTGCGTATTCTCCTTCTGATTTGTTTCTGCGCCATACTCATGAAAAAGAGCGTGCCATCATTGATTATGTTGTAGATATGAACCTGAATACCATTCGTCTCGAAGGAAAGTTTGAAGATAAAGAGCTGTTTGATTATTGTGATGAAAAGGGCGTGCTTGTTATACAAGGCTGGTGTTGCTGTGACAGATGGCAGCAGCCGGCATCCTGGAACACGGAAGAGCATACGGTCGCATACGAATCGTTGAAATCGGTGATGTACAGGTTGAGGAACCATGCTTCCATGCTTGTATTTATGAATGGCAGTGACGCTTCACCCAATTCCCCAACAGTGGAACAGCAGTACCTCAATATAGAGAAAGACCTGCAATGGCCGAATCCTATTATGGCCAGCGCGGCACAAGACAAATCTCCGTTAACTGGAACCTATTCCGGTGCAAAAATGCTCGGACCCTATCAATGGGAACCGCCCAACTACTGGTACGAAGATATGAAGAACGGTGGAGCCTTCGGATTCAATTCCGAAACTTCAGTTGGACCTTCCATTCCGACCATAGACAGTGTTAAAAAGTTTATTCCGGCCAGTAAGCTGTGGCCCATCAATACTTCATGGAATTACCATGCTGCCAGAAATGAATTTAAAGACCTTACAATCTACAATGCAGCTTTGGATAACCGCTATGGAACGTCCTCCAGTGCTGAGGAATACTGCTTCAAGGCACAAATAGCGGATTATGAAGCAATGCGTGCGGAATTCGAAGCCTTTGGAGCCAACAAATATAACAAGGCAACAGGGCAAATTCAATGGATGCTGAACAACCCGTGGCCGTCAATGTACTGGAACCTCTTCGATTACTATATGCGGCCCAACGGTTCCTACTTTGGAGCAAAGAAAGCAAATGAGCCTTTGCATGTACAATATGTCTACAACAACAGCAGTATCAAAATTACAAATGCATATCAACAGGCTTTTAGCAATTTAACGGTTAAAGTAGATGTTTTCAATCTCGATGGAACCAATAAATACAGCAAAACCTACAGTACCCTGAGCGTTGGAGCGGATGGAGTTACTACAGTGGGTACCATTCCGGCAATAACAGGACTAACTACTACGTATTTCCTCCGTCTGGAGTTGATCGGCCAGGATGGTAAAACCATCACTGTAAACCCCTATGCCTTGTCAACCAAAAAGGATGTTCTTAATTTTGCAGGATATCAGTGGTTTATGACTCCGGTTTCCTCCTATGCGGACTTGAAAGGGCTGGAGACACTTCCACAGGTCGCTCTGACGGCGAGCAGTTCAGTTACACATAATGGAACAGAGGACTATAACTATGTTACAGTAAAGAATACCAGCAGTAATACCATCGCGTACGGAATACAGGTAAAAGTTAAGAAGGGTGCCAGCGGGGATGAAATTCTTCCTATACGGTATGAAGACAACTATTTCATGCTGCTTCCCAACGAACAGAGAACCATAGTGGCAAAATACAATGTAGCGGATCTGGGCGGAGCAACTCCGGTTATCGAAGTAAATTGCTACAATAACCTGGGTGTTACACCTACACCAACTCCTACCAATACCCCGACCCCTACACCAACCCCGACTCCTACAGCCACTCCTACGACTCCGCCTTCTGGTGCTAACCTTGCGTTGA
>ENA-OFCE01000681-OFCE01000681.1-metagenomes-genome-assembly--contig:-NODE-681-length-20925-cov-4.981552_pt1 | contig 20925 bp, 21 predicted proteins | sample MGYA00153388_OFCE01 | MGnify analysis MGYA00153388
TCCAGGTTATGGTTCATGACGTCCGGCGGGGCCACCTTCAAAATGTCCAGCGCGCGGTCCATACGGCCGCGGAAGTCGGGCGTCAGGATCTCGATACGGGTCTGCGGCGACAACTCGCGGATGCGCTGGATGCATTCGACGAAATGCCCGGCCCCACCGTCGCGCAAGTCATCGCGGTCGACGCTGGTGATCACCACGTACTGCAGCTTCAGCGCGGCGATCGTCTTGGCCAGGTTGGCCGGCTCGTCGGCGTCGAGCGGGTCGGGGCGACCGTGCCCAACGTCGCAGAAGGGGCAGCGGCGCGTGCACTTGTCGCCCATGATCATGAAGGTGGCAGTGCCCTTGCCGAAGCACTCGCCGATGTTCGGGCACGAAGCCTCTTCGCACACCGTGTGCAGCTTGTGCTCGCGCAGGATCTGCTTGATCTCGTAGAAGCGCGTGCTCGGCGAGCCCGCCTTGACGCGGATCCAGTCAGGCTTTTTCAGCGTTTCAGCTGCGACGATCTTGATCGGAATGCGCGAGGTCTTGGCTTGCGATTTCTGCTTCGCGCTCGGGTCGTAGACCGCAGCGCTCGCGGTGTCACTGGTGGAGTCGGTGCTGCTCATGGGCGCTTGGTTGGTGTCAGGGCGGGGCGGGGCGGGTCGATCAGGGACTGAGGTTCGTGGCGAGCTTCGCAGCAAACACGGCCGCCGCCTCGTCCATCGTCACCACGATTCCAATTGTAGAAAGGTCCACCGTTTTGAGCCCCGCGTGGCCGCACGGGTGGATGTCGTCGAAGGGCTGCAAGTCCATCGCCACGTTCAGCGCCACACCGTGATAGGTGCAATGGCGCGCCACCTTGACGCCGAGCGCGGCGATCTTGCCGAGCCCTTCGAACGGGTCGATGCGCGGGCCGGTGAGCGCGGCGTGTCCGAACGGATCGGCTAGCTTCACATAAATGCCCGGCGCGCCGGGCACGCGATGCCCGGTGACACCGAAATGCGCCAGCGTGCCGAGCACGGCCTGCTCGATCCGGTAGACGTATTCCTTGACATAGATGTTCAGCCGCTTCAGGTCGATCAGCGCATAAGCCACCACCTGACCCGGCCCATGGTAGGTCACCTGCCCACCGCGGTTTGTCTGCAACCTCGCAATGCCGTTGGCCCGCAGCACGTGTTCGGGCTTGCCTGCCAGGCCCTGCGTGTAGACGGGCGGGTGCTCGCACATCCAAATCTGGTCGACCGCACTTGGCCCGCGCGCCTCGGTGTAAGCGCGCATCGCGGCGATCGTCGGTTCGCAGTCAACACGGCCTAGCAGGTGCACCGTCGGCCTCGGGTCCACGAAGACCTGCATCGCCTACAGCACCACCTTGACCATCGGGTGCGTGCTCAGCGTGCGGTAAAGCTCGTCGAGCTGCTCACGGCTGGTGGCGGTGACGGTGATCGTCACACCCAGGTACTTGTCGCCCTTGCTCGGACGCAGCTCGACACTCGCGGCGTCGAACACCGGGTCGAACTGGTGAGCGATGTGGGTCACCGCCTGCACGAATCCGTCGACGTTCAAACCCATCACCTTGATGGGGAACTGCGACGGGTATTCGATCAGCGACTGTTCGGGAGGTATGTCGTGCATTTGTCGGCTCGATCAGGCGAACAGGCGGGGACGGATCACGCAACTTGCAGACCCGGGCACCGCCCTGACGCGCGCCGGCTTCAGACCGATTGCAGCGTCTTGGCGCGCTGGTAGGCCTCGTGCAACCGGGCGTAGACGGGGCCCGGCTTGCCGCGCAGGCTGCCGTGGCCGACTCCCTCGCCGTCCAGCGTGGTGACGGCCAGCACTTCCTTGGAGGCCGAACTCAGCAGCACTTCGTCGGCCGACAGCGCCTCGGCTTCCGTGACCGGGCGCAGGTTGAAGGCGATGCCGACTTCTTCGCACAATTCGCGAATCAGTTCGTAGCGGATGCCTTCCAGCACGTGGTCGCTCGTCGGCGGCCCCAGCACGGCGCCCTCGCGCACGATCCACACATTGCAGGCCGCCGCCTCGGTGAGAAAGCCGTCGCGAAACATGACCGTCTCGGCGGCGCCGTGGTCGGCCGACATCTGTCGCGCCAGCACGGCGCCCAGCAGCGAGGTGCTTTTGATGTCGCCACGTTCCCAGCGGAAATCGCGCGCCGTGACACAGGACACGCCGTGATGGCGCTGTTCAGCACTCGGGGCCCGGGTCGGGTTGACCATCATGAACACGGTCGGTGTGATGTCGGTAGGCATCACGTGGTCGCGAAGCGCCACGCCGCGCGTCACCTGCAGGTAGACCAGCTGCTCGGCGCCGCCACCGCGTTGCTCGAGGTCGCGGATCAGGCGGCGGCTGCATTCGAGCCATTCCTCGCGTGTGTGCGGATTGGCGATGCGCACTTTCGAGAGGCTGCGGTCGAGCCGCGCCATGTGTTCCTCGAAGCGGAACAGCTTGCCGGCGTGCACCGGCACCACCTCGTAGACGCCGTCGCCGAAGATGAAGCCGCGGTCGAGCACCGAGACCCGGGTGTCGCACAGCGGGCCGTAGTGGCCATCGAGATAACAGAGGGTGTCGGGCAAAGTCGTCATGGTGACTCCGGATGTGGCTTCGGGATCTCGCTGTGCGAGATTAAACCGATCCTCGCCAGGCGGCTTGCGCCGGCGCGTGCCAGCCCAGGATCACTTGATCCACAACCGCAGGGCGTCCCACGCGCGGCCGAGCAGACCGGCCTGCTCGACCGCCTCGAGCACGACCAGTGGGACGTCGGCCACCGAGGTGCCCGACGCCGTGCTGACCTTGATGGTGCCGACGCGCTGGCCCTTCTCGAGCGGCGCCACCAGCGGCTCGGTGCGCTCGATCTTGGTCTGCAGTTTGCCGCCCTCGCCTTTCGGCACGGTGATGTAGAGGCCGCCTTGCGCGCCGAGCTTGGCCACCTTCGACTGGCCCTTCCACACCTCGGGCGTCACGATCGGCTTGCCGTCGTCGAACAGGCGCACTGTGTCGAAGGCCTGGAAGCCCCAATTCAGCAGCCTCTGACTCTCGGCGGCGCGCCCTTCCATCGACGTCGTGTTCAGCAGCACCGTCATCAGCCGCCGCTTGCCAGGCGCCGTGCCGGCCGCTCCCAGGTTCGGCAGGTCGCGCTGAGCGCTGGCCACCAAGCAGTAACCGGCCGCCTCGGTGTAACCCGTCTTCATGCCGTCCACCGTGGGGTCGCGGCGCAGCAGCAGGTTGCGGTTCGGCTGGGCGATGTTGTTGAACTTGAAATCCTTCACCGAGTAGTACGGATAGAACTCGGGAAAGTCGCGAATGATGCGAGATGCGATGACCGCCAGGTCGCGCGCCGTGCTGCGGTGGCCAGTCTCGGTGAGCCCGGTGACGTTCTTGAACGTCGTGTTCTTGAGGCCGAACGCCAGCGCCTGCCGGTTCATCATCGCCACGAACTGATCGAGCGTGCCGCCGACCGCCTCGGCCAGCGCCACCGAGGCGTCGTTGCCGCTTTGCACGATCATGCCGCGCAGCAGTTCATCGACTTTCGGCGTCATGGTGGTGTCGATGAACATCAGCGAGCCGCCGCCCTTGCGCTCTTCCCACGCACGCCTGGACACCGGCAGCGTCTGCTCGAGCGTGAACTTCTTGTCGCGCAGTGCGCCGAACACGACGTAAGCCGTCATGAGCTTGGTCAGCGAAGCGGGATCGGCCGGCGCATCGGCCTCGCGCTCGGCCAGAGTCTGGTTGGTGGTGAGGTCGAGCACGATGTAGCTCTTGGCAGCCACTTCCGGCGGCTGCGGAGCCTGCGCCCAGGCCGGCGCGTGGCAACCGATCACGATGGCGAGTGCGCCAACAGCCATGCGCCAAAGCGAGTTGGAGGTGCTCGAAAGGGTTGAACGCAAGGTGGTCATAAATGAAAGCGTGGATGGAAGTGAGTGGCGGCGCGCGCTGGGGGGCGCACGCCAGCCGGAAGGTTCAGGCGGCGACCGGTGGACTCAACTGCTGGGTCAACACCGTCTTCAGCAAAGTCAGTTGGCCGTGAAAGAAATGGCCGACACCGGGAAACACGATCACCGGCAGGGTCTGCCGGCGCGCCCACTCAAGCGTGCTCGCCAGCGGCACCACGTCGTCGGCATCGCCGTGAATCACCAGCGTGTCGGCCGGCACGACCGGCACCTGCTGGCGTGCCGTCGAAGGCGCCACCAGCGCCAGCCGCTGCGGTTTGTCGGAGTCCGGCAACTGCATGGCCGCCTGGGCCGCCACGAAGCCGCCGAACGAAAACCCTGCCAGCAACAGCGGCAGCGGCTGACCGGCGGCATCGGCTCGGAACGCCTTGACCACGGCCAGCGTGTCGTCGACTTCGCCGCGGCCTTCGTCCCACATGCCTTGCGACGCGCCGACGCCGCGGTAATTGAAACGCACACTCCGCCAGCCGAGTTGCAGGCAGGCGCGCGCCAAGGTCTGCACCACTTTGTTGTCCATCGTGCCGCCGTGTTGCGGGTGCGGATGGCAGATCACGGCGAAACCCGACGCAGGGGCGCCCGACAACGGCGCATCGATGGCGCATTCGATGGCTCCGGCAGGGCCAGCGACGGTCGTGCGTTGAGTCTGCGGATTCATGCGCGCCGCATTCAGCGCCCGACGTGGGGCGGCAGCAACAGCCGCTCGACAACCCGGCCGTTTTTGAGATGCGAGTCGACGATCTCGTCGATGTCGTCGTTGTCGAGGTAGGTGTACCAGACCGCCTCCGGGTAGACCACCGCCACCGGCCCGCCAGCACAGCGGTCCAGGCAGCCGGCCTTGTTCACGCGCACACCGCCCGGCCCGGCGAGCTTGTCGGCCTTGACGCGCGATTTGCAATGATCGAAACCGTCCTGCGCGCCGTTCTTGGCGCAGGCGTTCTCATCGCCGGAACGCTGATTCAGACAAAAGAAGATGTGGCGTTCGTAATAACTCATCGACGCATTTTAGGCGGGCCAGGGTTTGCCCTCACGACGCGCGGCCGCCTGGGCCACCGCCCGCCCGTCCGTCAGTCGCGTGCGCCCACGCGCACCAACAGATAACCCAGTGCCGCATACGGCCACAGCCAGCCCACCCATTGGGCCGCGCCATGAAAGCGGATGAAGCGTCCCTGCTCCCAGGCCTGCAGGCTCAGCGCGTAATAGGGGTCCGACGGCGCCTGCGCCATCAACGCCACCAGCGCGGTCAGCACCACCAACCCGAGTCCCGCGGCGGCGCGGCCCGGCAATACCGCGGCGAAGCCGGACAGCACCGTGCCGCTGGCCAGCGCCATCAGCACCGGTTTCGTTCCCCAGGCCAGCGCATGCTGCGGCCCGAAGTTCAGCGCGGTCGACAAGGTCGTGGCGGCAAGCGCGACGAGCATCGTGCCCAGCACCAGCAGCAGGCGCCGCCAGCCGGGTCGGCTGATCGCAAACGCCACCAGGCAGGGCGCCAGCACGCCCAGCACGATGGCGGCCGACTCGCTGCCGGGCGACATCGGCGTCAGGTGCGGGCTGGTCTTCAGCACGTCGATCATCCAGGCCTCGGCGGGCGTGTCCTGCAGCAACGCCAGCAGGCCCTGCTGCAGCGGCTCAAGGCCTTGCCCGACGCCCAGCGGCACCGGCAGCGGGAACAGCAGACCCAGCGGCCAGGCCAGCAGCAGCGCCACGCCGCCAGCGCTGCGGCCGATCAGCCAGCGGTCGCGCACGGCCTGCCAGCGCTGCTCACCGCCCAGGCCATGCGCCAGCAGCGCCAGCAGGGCGCCCGCACCGACGCCAAACCCATTCAACGCCAGATCGACATTCGATGCCACGCGCTGCGGCAAGAAGTTTTGCAGCACCTCGAGCCAGAGCGACAGCCCCACGCCCAGCGCCAGCGCCAGCGGCAGCGCGCGGGTGCGCCGCCAACCGCTGCGCGCCAGCGCGATGAAGATCAGCGCGCCGAGCGGCATGTAGCCCAGCAGGTTCGACACCAGGTCGAAGCCGGTCCACCAGCGAGGCCATGGCAACGACAGGAACGCCAGCGGCGTGACGCCCGGCATGCGCCAGCCGGTGAACGGGTAAAGGCTCGCGTAGACGATCAGAGCGGCGTACAGGCACGCCAGCGGCGCAGCGGAACTGCGGTGGCGAGTTTCGGATTTGGTCGCCATCGGCATGCCATGCGGGAAGGCACCGCCGTGTCAGAACGGCTTGACGACCACCAACACCACGGTGGCGGCGAACAACAAAACCGCCGATTCGTTGAACACACGGAACCAGCGTTCGCTGCGCTGGTTGCCGAACTGCTCGAACTTGCGCAGCAACGCGCGGCACACATGGTGGTAGCCGATCGCGGCGACCACCAACACCAGCTTCACGTGCATCCAGCCGTTGCCCGGCCCGCGGCCGATGCCGTAGTACAGCCACAGCACCAGCCCCAGCGCGACCGCAGGAATCATCAGCAGGCTGCTGAAGCGGTACAGCTTGCGCGCCATCAGCAACAAACGCTCGCGTTCGGCGTGGCTGTCGGGCGCGACCATTGCGAGGTTGACAAACAGGCGCGGCAGGTAGAAAAGTCCGGCGAACCAGCTGGCAACAAAGACGATATGAAAGGCTTTGATCCAGAGCATCGGGCCATTATGGCCGCGCCCTGCAAGCCGTTGGCCGGACCCGGAGCGCATCGGACAAGCCCGAAAAAGCGGCCTGGCGAGGCCCTCCTCGATCGCAGGAACAACCTGTTGGTGCGGTAGCGCAGAGCACCATTGGCAGGCTTCGCAGCACCGCCCCCCGACGGGCTCGCGGCTATCATCAGCGCACTGCGGCCGGCCCGCAAATCCGGACCTCGGAGCCGGCATTCAGCGCCGCGGTGACGACATCGACGGGGCCGTCGTCAGGCCCGAAGATGCGGCCCGGCGCAGGAGTTGCAGCCCGAAACAACCCACCACCAACGCCGGAGCCCACCCGTGCACACGCCCCCGCCTTACCCGTCGAGCCGCCCGCGGCGTCTGCGTCGTGATGAATACACCCGCGCGCTGGTGCGCGAAAACCAGTTGCAAGCCAGCGATCTGATCCTGCCGGTGTTCGTGATGGCCGGCCACGGCGTGACGCAGGATGTCGCGTCGATGCCCGGCGTGCAGCGCCTGAGCCTGGACCGCCTGCTGCCGGTGGCAGAAGAATGCGTGCAGCTCGGCATCCCGGTGATGGCGCTGTTTCCGGTGCTAGACGCCTCGCTGAAAACGGAAGACGGCCGCGAGGCGACCAACCCCGACGGACTGGTGCCGACGGTGGTGCGCGAACTCAAGCGGCGCTTTCCCGAGCTCGGCCTGATGACGGACGTTGCGCTCGACCCGTTCACCACGCACGGTCAAGACGGCCTGCCCGACGCCAACGGCTACATCCTCAACGACGAAACGATCGCCGTGCTGACGCAACAGGCGTTGACGCAGGCGCAGGCCGGGGTCGACATCGTGGCACCCAGCGACATGATGGACGGCAGGATCGGTGCGATCCGCGCCACGCTCGAAGCGAACCGGCTGATCCACACCCGCATCATGGCCTACAGCGCCAAGTACGCGAGCGCCTTCTACGGGCCGTTCCGCGATGCCGTCGGCTCGGCCGGCAACCTCGGCAAGGGCAACAAGAAGGTCTATCAGATGGACCCCGCCAACAGCGACGAGGCGTTGCGCGAGGTGGCGCTGGACATCGCCGAAGGCGCCGACATGGTGATGGTCAAGCCCGGCATGCCGTATCTGGACATCGTGCGCCGCGTCAAGGACGAGTTCCGCGTGCCGACCTTCGCCTACCAGGTCAGCGGCGAATACGCGATGCTCAAGGCGGCCGCCGGCAACGGCTGGCTCGACCACGACGCGGTGATGATGGAGAGCCTGCTCGCGTTCAAGCGCGCCGGAGCGGACGGCGTGCTGAGCTACTTCGCGCGCGACGCCGCCCGGCTGCTGGCCAAACGCTGAGCCTGCTGTTCAGCGCACACGGCAACCATGCGCATCTTCCACGTCAGCGCCGATCAATTCACCGAACTCGACTCGCTGCCCGAGACGCTGCCAACGCAGGGTTTCCTGTGGGTGGGCAGCGCGCGGCGCGAATTCGAGGTGCGTGTCGGCGAACTGCAGCAGGGGCTGCAGCGCTGGACGGGCGGCCAGCTCGTTGATCTGCACATCGCCGACCTGCTCAACAACCAGCTGGCCTCGCATTTCGACTACACCTCGTGGTACGACTTGCTGGTGTTCCGGCGGCTGGCAGCCGGCCCGGGCACCGCGGCGCTGTTCATCGACGAAGGCAAAGGCACGTTCAGCAGCGCGCGCGAAGCGCTGGCCGCGATCGACACCAGCCCGATCGGCTTCGCGCTGTTCGACCGCGTGCTGCTGACGGTGCACCCGGCCGAATGCCCGGTGCGCGACTACTTCGCGACTCGGCTGCAGCAGCAGGTCGCGTCGACCGAATCTCGAAGCACCAATCGCATGCCGACCAGCCCGGCCGACCTGATGTTGCGCATGGTCAACCACGTGGTCGACAGCTACCTCGAGCTGCGCCGGCTGTTGACGCGCCAGCTCGGCCACGTGCAGCAGGAACTGTTCAACCCGCGCAGCCGTCCGAACCTGTGGCAAACGCTGCTCGATTCGCGCAATGCGCTGCACATGCTCGAGGACACCTGCGAAGATCAGCGCAGCGCAATCACGGAATGGATCGACGCGCTCGACGAATGGCCCGACGAACCCGATGCGGCGGTGCGGCGCGAGCGTGAATTGCTCCGCGTGCGTTCGCGCGACGTGCTCGAGCACATCGAACGCGTGCTGACGCACGTGCGCCGGCTCGAGTCGTCGACCGAGAACGGCGTGCAGATGCATTTCGCAGCTCAAAGCCACCGCACCAACTCGATCATGCGCACGCTGACGACACTGACCGCGATCTTCCTGCCGCTCAACCTCGTGACAGGATTTTTCGGCATGAACTTCGAAGGCCTGCCGCTGATTCACAGCGCGACCGGCTTTTGGGTGGTCGCCGGCGTGATGCTGGTACTCGGGCTGGGCTCGGCGCTTTTCTTCTGGCGCAAGCGGTATCTCGGCACGTCCTCGCGCAACTGACTGGTTGAAGCCGGCGCATTGCTGCGTCGCCCGGACCACCTTACCGGTAAGGATCGTCGATGCCCAGCGCAGCGAGGATCTGCGTCTCCAGCGCCTCCATGGCCGCGGCATCGTCCGCACCGATGTGGTCGTGGCCTTGCGCATGCAGCGCGCCGTGCACCAGCAGGTGCATGTAATGAGCCTGCAGCGTGACGCCCTGTGCGTCGGCCTCGGTGGCCACGACCGGCGCGCACAGCACGAGGTCGGCCTGCACCAGCGGCTCACGCTCGTAATCGAAGGTCAGCACGTTGGTGGCGTGGTCCTGCCCGCGGTAGTCGCGATTGAGGGCGCGGCCCTCGTCGCCGCCGACGACCCGCACCGTGATCTCGGCCGGCGCCGACAGCGCGGCGCGAATGCAGCGCGACACCAGCGCGCGCTGCAAGACCGCGCGGTGCTGCAGCGCCACCGCGTCACGCGAATACTGCAACGACAACCTGAGCGACGGCGCGGCCATCAGACCCCGTCGGCGCGCGCGGCGTCGTAAGCCTCGACGATGCGCGCCACCAGCGGGTTGCGCATCACGTCGGTCGACGTGAAATGCGTCGTGGCAATGCCCGGCACCCGGCGCAGCACGCGCTCGGCTTCGATCAATCCGCTGGTGTCGCCGCGCGGCAGGTCGATCTGGCTGACGTCGCCGGTGATCACCGCTCGCGCCCCGTATCCGATGCGCGTCAGGAACATCTTCATCTGCTCGGGCGTGGTGTTCTGCGCTTCGTCGAGGATCACGAACGCATGGTTGAGCGTGCGGCCGCGCATGAACGCCAAAGGCGCGACCTCGATCGTGCCTTTCTCGAATGCACGCGTCACCTTGTCGACGCCCATCAGGTCGTACATCGCGTCGTACAGCGGACGCAGGTACGGATCGACCTTCTGCGCCAGGTCGCCGGGCAGGAAGCCGAGCCGCTCGCCGGCCTCGACCGCGGGTCGCGTCAGGATGATGCGCTGCACCGCGCTGCGTTCAAGCGCATCGACCGCGCAAGCCACCGCCAGGAAGGTCTTGCCGGTGCCCGCCGGGCCGATGCCGAACGTGATGTCGTGCGACAAAATATTGCGCAGGTAAGTCAGCTGGTTCGGCGTGCGTCCGGCCAGGTCGGCGCGGCGCGTGCGCAACGCCAGATCGGGCGCGACCGGCTCGGCTTCCTGCCGCGCTGCCGTTCTGGCAGGCTGCGATTCGTGCAGCACTTCGACGATGGCGAGTTGCACCTGTTCGCCCGCGATCGGCCGCCCGGCGCGCTCGTACAACATGTGCAGCAGGCGCATCGCCTGCCCGGCCGGCAGCCTGGCGCCGTCGACGCGGAAGGTCTCGTTGCGCCGCGAGATGCGGACCGACAGTGCCACCTCGATGCTGCGCAAATGCGCGTCCAGGCTGCCGCAGAGGTGGGCAAGCCGCAGGTTGTCGGCAGGCAGAAAGGCGTGGCGAAGAATCACGGTGTGCAGTCAGATGGACGGTGCCGATTGTCGCCGCAACCCCGCACCGCCGACGCTGCGAGTGCAGGCTCGCAAAGCGCGGACTGCGCCACGTCGGCGCTGTTTTCGACACCCCTCGAAGACGCATTGATCCTGCACAATCCGCCGGCGATGGCCAGCATGGTTCCCCTTCTCCTTGCTGGCCTCGCCGGAGTCGCCGGTTGTTTGCGGGGCACCGGCTGGGCGAGGCTGGCGCGCCGCAGCGTCGATGTGCTGGTGCTGGCAGCGCGACGCCAGGGCTGCGCGACGCTGGCGCTGTTGTGCGCGCTTTGGGTGGTCGATGCGCAAGCGCAAACCGTCGCCGTTTTGCGCATCGATCGGGCCCTGGCCGTGCAGGGTGCGGCCGACCGCTTTCCCGCCGACGCCTCGACGTCCACCGTGACACTGCCCGACGACTGGTCGCGCGGCCCACCCGGCCAGAGCGACGGCGTGTGGTACCGCACCCGCTTCGACCTGCCGGCCGGTACGGCGCCGCGCGATTTGCTCGCGCTGTACATCGAGCGCGCCTGCAGCTCGGTCGAGGTCGACCTCAACGGTCAGCGCATCCACCGCAGCGCCGATGCGGTCGACCCGCGCGCACGTCACTGCGACCGGCCGGAGCTGATCACGCTGCCAGCAGCCTGGCTCAAGCCGCAAGGCAATCTGTTGGACTTGCGCGTGCAGGGCAGCGCGTTGCCGCGCGTGGCCACCCGGCAACGCGCCGGCGGCTTGTCGGCACTGCTGATCGGCCCGCAGGCAGACCTTGCCGCCACCTACTCGGCGCGGCTCTACTGGAACGTCACGGCGGTGCAGCTCGTCGGCGTGGCGCTGCTGGTCGTCAGCGGGCTGCTGGGCGCGCTGGGTTGGCAAAACCGCAGCGAACCCTATTTAGGGTGGTTTGGCGCGCTGTCGGTCGGCTCGGCGCTGATGTCGGCGCGCCTGTGGTGGAGCGGTTCGCCACTGACGACGGCGCTCGGGGGCGCGATGGGGGACGTGCTGGGCGACGCGCTGGTGGAAGTGCTGGTGTGCACCGGCTGGGCCGTGTTGCTGGCGCTGGGCGTGATGTTTCTGCTGCGTTACGCGCGACGGGCGTTGCGCGGCGTGCCGCTCGCGCTGTGCCTTCAATGTATGGCGTTGCCAGGGAGCTTGTGGCTGGCCGGCCCCGATGGGTTGTTCGAGGCGGCGCGCGCATGGTCCGTGCTGCTGGCCGGCGAGGCACTGCTGGCCGCCGCGTTGTACCTGTGGCTGACGTGGCGGGCGCGCCGCCCGGACTTCTGGCCGATGCTGGCGATCCTGTGCGTGGGCGGCGCGGCGGTCGGGCTCGACCTGGTGCACCAACTAGGCGTCGCGCTCGGGCCCATCGCCGGCCCGCCAGCGTGGATGAGACTGGTCGGGCCGCTGTGCCTGCTGCTGGCCGGCTTGCGGCTGCTGCACAACTTCGCCAGTGCACTGCAGGCCGCCGAGGCCGGCCGCAGCAGCCTGGAGGTGCGCGTGCAGGAAATCACCACCGAAATCGAGCGCAACTTCGCGCAGCTGGCCGAACTGCGCGTCGAGCAGGTGACGGAGAAGGAACGCAAGCGCATCGCCGGCGACCTGCACGACGACCTGGGCGCCAAGCTGCTGACGATCGTGCACACCAGCGACTCAGAGCGCATCTCGACGCTGGCCCGCGAAGCGCTAGAGGAAATGCGGCTGTCGGTGCGCGGCCTCACCGGCCGGCCAATGCGGCTGGCCGATGCGCTGGCCGACTGGCGTGCCGAGACCGTGATGCGGCTCGGACAGGCCAACATCGAGACCGACTGGCGCGGCCCGGCCGACGAGACCGAGCAGCTGCTGCCGGCGCGCGGCTTCGTGCAGACCACGCGCATCCTGCGAGAGGCGGTCAGCAACATCATCAAGCACAGCGAGGCTTCGCAGTGCACCGTGCGCTGCGCGGTGACCGAGCAGCAGTTCAGCCTGTCGGTGCAGGACAACGGCAAAGGCATCCCGATGGAGCTCGACGGCAAGCTCGACCGCGGCCACGGCATGTCGAGCATGAAGCACCGCGCCCGGCAGATGCAGGGACAGTGCCTAATCGAATCGGGCATCGGCTGCGGCACTGTGATAAGGCTCACACTTCCGTTGTAGTTTTCGTGATTGCAGTGCGGCACGCCTGCGTACCATGGATTTCAGCGTCTTGTTGCGCTGCGCCGAGACCGTGCCCACCATGAAGAACATCTTGTTGCTCGAAGACCTGCCCGAGATCCGCGCCTGGCTCAAGGCACTGGCGCTGCAGGTCTTTCCGCAATCGATGGTGCACGAGGCGGCCCGCGTGCACGACGCGCTCGGCCTGGTCAGTGCGATCAAGTTCGACTTGGCATTGATCGACCTCGGCCTGCCCGACGGTTCGGGTGTCGACGTCGTTGCGGCGCTGCGCGAAACGCAGCCCGACGCGCAGTCGGTGGTGGTGACGATCCATGACGACGACGACCACCTGTTTCCGGCGCTGCAGGCGGGCGCTTTCGGCTATTTGCTGAAGGAGCAGGCGCGCGAGCTGATCGCCGAGCAGCTCAACCGCATGAGCCAGGGCGAGCCGCCGCTGTCGCCGTCGATCGCGCGCCGCGTCATCTCTCACTTTGCCGCGCAGTCGCGCCCGCAGGCCCGGCCGCAGAACATGCCGCACGTGGCGCTGACCGATCGCGAAAACGAAGTGCTGCTGCGCGTCGCCAAGGGCTACACGCTGCCCGAAATCGGTGTGCAGCTGAGCTTGTCGCGGCACACCATCGCCGACTACGTCAAGCAGATCTACCGCAAGCTCAACGTGAGTTCGCGCGCCGAAGCAGCACTCGAAGCGCAGCGGCTCGGCTTGTTCCAGCGCTGAAGCGGTTCGTGCGGGCTGGCAACGGCCGGTGAAGGTCGCCATCGCATCACGGGCTCGATAATCGCCCGATGATCGGAAGACTGACCGGGACCCTCGCCGAGAAAACACCGCCTCAACTGCTGATCGACGTCGGCGGTGTCGGCTATGTCGTCGACGTGCCGATGAGCAGCTTCTACAACCTGCCCGGCTTGGGCGAGAAGGTCACGCTGCTGACGCATTTCGTGGTGCGCGAGGACGCGCAGGTGCTGTTCGGCTTCCTCACGCACGACGAGCGCGCGACGTTCCGTCTGCTGGTGAAGATTGCCGGCGTCGGGCCGCGCACGGCGCTGTCGATCCTGTCGGGCCTGAGCGTGTCGGAACTGGCGCAGGCCGTGACGCTGCAGGAAAGCGGCCGGCTGGTGAAGGTGCCCGGCATCGGCAAGAAGACTGCAGAGCGGCTGCTGCTCGAACTGAAAGGCAAGCTCGGCGACGCGCTGGCGGCGCCGGACACGCTGGCGAGCGACGCGCAGGGTGACATCCTGCAGGCGCTGCTGGCGCTCGGTTACAGCGATCGCGAAGCGGCGGCAGCGCTCAAGGCGCTGCCAGCCGGCGCGGGCGTCAGCGAAGGCATCAAGCTGGCACTGAAATCCCTGGCACGTTAGCTGTTGCGAAGCGCGCAGCCGCTCGCTTCGGTGCTTCGGTGCTTCATGGCTTCAGTGCTTCATGCCTTCGTGCTTCATGCCATCGTGCTTCATGCCATCGTGCATCGTCGCCGGCTTGACTGCTTCGACCTGCACCTCCACCGTGATGTCGCCGGCTTTCTCGAACCGCAGCTTGAGTGGAAATCGCGCTCCCTCCATCAGCGGCGCCTTCAAGCCCATGAACATGATGTGCAGCCCACCGGGTTCGAGCGCCACCGTGCGGCCCGCGGGCAGGTCGACCGCGGCGACCTCGCGCATGCGCATCACGTCGCCCTCCATCGACATGCTGTGCAGCATGGCGCTCTGGGCCGCGTCGGTACTGACCGACAGCAGCCGGTCCGCGGCACCGGCGTTGGTCAATCTGAGATAGGCGCCGCCCATCTGCTGCCCGCGCACGGTGGTGCGCGCGTAGGGGTGGCTGATGGTCAGGCTGCCGAGCTTGTAGTCGCGGGCCTGCGCCGCGGCCGTGAACGAGCTGACGAGCGCAAGACAAGCGGCAAGCGTGACGGTGAATCGGGCGATGGCGGTCATGTGAAATCCGGCGGTGGGCGTGATGGGACAGGCAGCGGGTCGGTGCGCCGATGGCGTCGTCGGCAGCGGCCCGCGCGCTGTGGACTTGTGCAAACTGCTGCGATTGTGCCCAACGCGACCCGCCAGAGCGCATGCCCATAATCGGCGCATGAGCATCCAGACCGACGAGTTCGAACCGGCCCGCCGCGTCGTCAGCGCCGCCCCGGGCTCGCCCAACGAGGAGGCGATCGAACGCGCGCTGCGGCCCAAGGGGCTGGCCGAATACGTGGGCCAGGTCAAGGCGCGCGAGCAGCTTGAGATCTTCATCGGCGCGGCCAAGATGCGCAGCGAGGCGATGGACCACGTGCTGCTGTTCGGCCCGCCCGGGTTGGGCAAGACCACGCTGAGCCACATCATCGCCAGCGAGCTTGGCGTCAACCTGCGCTCGACGTCGGGCCCGGTGCTGGAAAAACCCAAGGACCTCGCGGCGATCCTGACCAACCTCGAGAAGAACGACGTGCTTTTCATCGACGAGATCCACCGCCTGAGCCCGGTGGTGGAAGAGATCCTGTACCCGGCGCTGGAGGACTACCAGATCGACATCATGATCGGCGAGGGCCCGGCCGCGCGTTCGATCAAGCTCGACCTGCAGCCGTTCACGCTGGTCGGCGCCACCACGCGCGCCGGCATGTTGACCAACCCGCTGCGCGACCGCTTCGGCATCGTGGCAAGGCTCGAGTTCTACACGCCGGAAGAACTCGCGCGCATCGTGCACCGCTCGGCCGGGCTGCTGAAGGTGCCGACCGACGCCGAGGGCGCCTTCGAGATCGCGCGCCGTTCGCGTGGCACGCCGCGCATCGCCAACCGGCTGCTGCGGCGGGTACGCGACTACGCCGACGTCAAGGGCGACGGCCGCATCGGCAAGGCGCTGGCCGACAAGGCGTTGGTGATGCTCGACGTCGACCCACAGGGACTGGACGTGATGGACCGCAAGCTGCTCGCAGCGGTGATCCATCGTTTCGACGGCGGCCCGGTCGGCCTGGACAACGTGGCCGCCGCCATCGGCGAAGAGCGCGACACGATCGAAGACGTGATCGAGCCTTACCTGATCCAGCAGGGCTACCTGCAGCGCACCCCGCGCGGGCGCATCGCCACGCTGGCGGCCTGGCGGCACCTCGGCCTCACACCGCCGAAGGCCAACATGGCCAGCGACCTGTTCGCCACGCCTTGAGACTGCGTGCCGGTGGGCGGCCGCCGAAGTTTCCAGCGGGGCGAGTGGGAAGGATTTCCTGAACTCACCGACGCAATGCTTTCCCGGGGTGTTTTCAGGAAAGACGCCAAACCTTGCTCTCGCAACCCTCGCCAGCTCGTCAGCTCTGGCCGGCTTGGCAAGCTCATCATCCGGTAGCGTGCGATCGAGGCTGGGATCCAGTGGCGTGCCGTGCAACCGGGGCAGGTTGGCAAAAGCGCACGACCATGCAAAGCGCAAAGCGCTCGCGCCACGCGCCGAAAGTGAAACCTGACGTTTCGGCTCAGGTGTTGATGTAGGACTCGAGTTGCGCGATGGTCGACTCGTGGTCGGCAATGATGTCGTCGAGGATGTCGCGGATCGAGATCATGCCCAGCACGGTCGAACCGTCGACCACCGGCAAGTGGCGGAACTTGTGTTCGCCCATCAGCGCCATGCAGGCCCGCGTGCCGGTCAGGGGCGTCACCGTGTAGACATGGCGCGTCATGATTTCGGCGACCGTGGTCTCTTTGGAGTTGCGGCCCTGCAATGCGATCTTGCGCGTGTAGTCGCGTTCCGAGAACACGCCGACGAGCTTGCCGCCATCCATCACCATGAGCGCGCCAGCGTCGTAATCGGCCAGCAGTCGCAGCGCCTCGTACACCGTGTCGTCGGGGCGCACATGCCAGAGCGTGCCATCGTGCTTCGAGAGCAGTTCGGATACGGGTTTCATGACCGGGCTCCAGTCAGCAAGGCCTTACAGCTTAACCAAACGCGCGAGCCTGCGCCAGCGTGGTTCGGCGACCGGCCCGGCGTCGCAGGCGGGCCGCGTCAAGCCACGCAGCCGCGCGCCTCGATCGGCCAGATTGCCTGCACGGTGCCGTGCGTCAGGCCGCCGGCCAGCACGACGTAATGCGAATGCAGGTTCACCGTCGGATCGCAATGGCCCGGCACCAGCCACACGGTGTCGCCCAGGCCGGGCAGCAAGCCGCCGTGCGCCAGCAAGATGCCGTGCTCGTCTCCGCCGTTGATGAATTCGATGCCACTGCATTCGAGGCCGCCACCCCACACGCGCGGCAGCCCAGTGTCGATCGCGTGCGACTTGTGGCCCGCGTCGATCACCGCATGCGCGACGCCCCGGCTCATCACCTGGCTCTTGACGTACAAGGCCTGCTCGAGCACCGGCGCGTGCGGCGACGCTTCGTTGGCGGCGTAGTCGGCATCCATGAAGACGTAACTGCCCGGTTGCAGTTCGCCGTAGACACCGCTGGCGGCCTCGAACACGAAGGTGCCCGTGCCGGCGCCGGACACCAGCGGGCACACGAGGCCGGCCGCGGTGATGCTGGCCTGCGCAGCGCGCGCCAGCGTGGCGGCGTGGTGGATCGCAGCCTGGCGTTCGGCCGCGGTGCGCAGGTGCTGCGCGCCGCCGTGATAGGCCTGCAGGCCGGCGAACCGCAGCCCGTGCGCCAGCACCTGGTGCGCGAGCGCGCCGGCTGCCACGGGCGCGACACCGCAGCGGCCCTGGCCGACGTCGATCTCGACGTAGACGTCGAGCATCGTGCCGGCGTGGCGCAGCGCGCTGGTCAGGCGCTCCACGCCGAGCGCCGAGTCGACCGCCAGAGCCAGACGCGCCCGGCCCGCCAACGCCGCGACATGCGCCAGCTTGCGGTCGTCGACGATCTGGTTGCTGATGTAGACGTCACCGACGCCAGCATCGACCAGCGCCTGAGCCTCGCTCGCTTTTTGCACGCACACGCCAACCGCGCCCGCCTCGACCTGCAGCTTCGCGATGGTGGCGCTCTTGTGGGTCTTGGCATGCGGCCGCAAGCGCATGCCTTTGGCCCGAGCGAAGCCGGCCATGGCGGCGAGATTGCACTGCATCGCATCGAGGTCGATCACCAGCGCGGGCGTGTCGACCGCAGCGACCGGATCGCCGACGCGGGCGGCGGGCCCCTTCATGTGGAAGCCGTGCGCACCGATCGCGCTGCGGGCGCTGCCGGCGCGTCCAGCTCGAAGCCGGCCGCGCCGTCGGCAGTTTCGTCGAGCGACGCCGCGTCGAGGTGGCCGGTGTCGCTCCAGCCCACCAGCGTGAAACCGCGCGCCGTGTAGAGCAGCCGGTTGATGCTCGCGTTGCCGAGCAGCCAGGAGCGCGGTGCGTCCAGGTCGACGCGGGCGGCGGCCCGGTACAAGCAATCCATCACGCCGCCGTGGGCGATGAGGGCGATGGTTTCACCGGGATGGGCCTGCGCCAGCCGGCTGGCGGTGGCGATGCAACGGGCGTGGAAATCACGCAACGTCTCTCCGCCGCCAGGCCCGAAATCGGGGTCGCGACGACGCCAACGCACACTTTGCTCGGGCCAGCGTTGCTCGATCTCGCGGAACGTGTGACCCTCGAAATCGCCGAAGCCGCGCTCGCGCAACCCAGCGTCGGTGACGATGTCGCGGCCACAACCGTGCGCCACGCAGCGCGCCGTCTCGAGGGCGCGCTGCAGGTCGCTGGCGTAGATTGCGTCGAGGCCCTCAGAGGCCAGCGCCCGCGCGACGCGTTGCGCCTGCCAGCGGCCCTTCGGGTTGAGCGGGATGTCGAGCTGTCCCTGGATGCGCGTGTCGACATTCCAGTCGGTCTCGCCGTGGCGGATCGCCAGCACGCGGGTGGCTTCGGGTTCGTGCATGCGAGGCCGGCCGAGCAGCGGTCAGACAGGCGATGAACGCACTCTGCCGAGCGCATCGAAACGGTTGCCCATCGGCATCAGACGCCCCAGACGATCTCGTGCTGCGCGGCGTGCGCGCGCCGCATCATCTCGACCAGCGGCCAAGCGCGCTGACGCAAACTGATGTCGCGCGGCGGCAGGCGGGTACCTTCCTCGGCGGCCTGCGCCACGGCGCGCTCGCGTGCCAATTCGTCGGCGTTGATCGCGCTTTCGATCGCTGCGATAAAGGCCGGCATGGCGGCCACCTCGATGATGCCTTTCGCCGATGGCTCTTTGCCGAGGACGCGCAGCACTTGGTCGCCGTGGGGCTGCAGCATGATGACGTCGCCGGTGGCCTTGGACTTGAATTTGTAGATCATGGCGTGAGGGCTCCGGGCGCGACACCGCGCATTGCCATTGTGTGCTGCCCACGCACCGCGACGTTGCGCCGCGCCAATCGAAGCAGCACCGGCGCCGGTGGGCTGCTCTGCGTCCGCAAGCGCTCAGCCAGCCACCAGCCGGATCGGTGCGCGAGTCGCCGCCGCGTGGCCCACGCGCGCCTCGAATTCGGCCACGGTCAGCGCCGGTGCGTACAGGAAGCCTTGAAACTGCTCGCAACCGGCCTGCAGCAGAAACTGCCGCTGCGCCTCGGTCTCGACGCCCTCGGCGACGATCTCCAGGTTCAGCGCTCGGCCCATGTTGACGATCGCCAGCGCGATGGCCGCGTCGCTGGCGTCGCCCGGCAGACTGCGGATGAAGCTGCGGTCGATCTTGAGCCGATGGATCGGGAAGCGCTTCAGATAGCCCAGGCTCGAGTAGCCGGTGCCGAAATCGTCGATCGACAGCTTCACACCGAGCTGTGCCAGGGCCTGCAACAACGCCAACGCTTCCTGGGCGTCCTGGATCAGGATCGATTCGGTCAGCTCGAGTTCGAGCAGCGCGGGCGGCAGGTCGGCCTCGCGCAGCGCTGCCGCCACGCCTTCGACGAAGCCCGGCTGCTGGAACTGCAGCGCCGAGACATTGACCGAGACCCGCAGGATCAGCCCCTGTGCGTGCCACCGCGCTGCCTGCTTGACGGCCTCGCGCAGCACCCATTCGCCGATCGCAACGATGAAGCCGCTTTGTTCGGCCACCGGGATGAAGTCGGCAGGCGAGATGTCGCCGAGCTCGGGGTCGCGCCAGCGCAGCAACGCCTCGGCGCCGCGCACCACGCCGCTGCACAATTCGACCTGCGGTTGGTAGTGCAGCTGGAAGCGCCCCTGCACCAGCGCCTGCCGCATCGCGTGGTCGAGCCGCATGCGGGCCAGTGACTGCGCATCGGCCCGACCGTCGCGGGCCTGGTGGAAACGGTAGCCGGCGCGGCCGCATTGCTTCATGTCGTGCATCGCCGCATCGGCCCGCCGCACCAGGTCGTCGACGCCGACGGCGTCGTTGGGGTACAGCGCGATGCCGATGCTGCAGGTCACGGTGAAGCTCATGCCGCCCTGCGTGAACGGCTCTAAAAAGGCCTCGAGCACGCGCAGCGCGGTGCGTTCGGCACCGCTCGCGTCGGCTTGCTGCACCAGCAGCGCGAATTCGTCGCTGCCCAGCCGCGCCACGGTGTCGACCTGGCGCAGGCAGGCCTTGATGCGCTCGGCCACTTCGAGCAGCACCTGATCACCCAGCGCACGGCCGAGCGTGTCGTTGATGTGCTTGAAGCGGTCCAGGTTCAGGCACAGCAGCGCAAACGGCGTGCCTTCGCGCTGCGCCATTGCCAACGCCAAATCGATGCGGTCGGTGAGCCGGGCGCGGTTGGGCAGCCCCGTCAATGCGTCAGTGTGGGACAGCACGTCGATGCGCTGGTTGGCGGCGAGCTTTTCAGTGATGTCGCGGAATGAGTAAACCCGACCGATCGGCGTGCCACGACTGCACTGCGGCAGGCTGACGCGCTCGAGCACGGTGCCCGAGTGCAGTTGGACGACGTCGCTCGACTGCAGCATCGTGGCCTCGCTCAGCACCGCCAGCCGCTGCGCATAGGCGCCAGGCCCGACCACGCTGCGGCGCATCCAGTCGAACACCGCGACGTCGTCGCGGCGCAGCAGCAGTTCGCCGGGCAGGCCCCAAAGCGTGGCGAAGCGCTCGTTGCAGCTGCGGATGCGGCCGCTCAGGTCGGTCACCAGGATGCCGTCGGCGGTCGATTCCAGGGTGGCCTGGAGCTCGGCGGCGGCGTTTTCCAGCTCGCGCTCGACCCGCACCTGTTCGCTGCGGTCATGCACCGCGACCACGTAAACGGCGCGGCCACCGCTGTCGACGATGCGGCTGACGCGTCGCAGCACCGGCGCGGTCACACCGTCAAAGCGACGGATCCAGGTGTCCGATTCGATGCCTTCGGCGGTCCCCCGCGAGGCTTCGTCCCAGAAGCACTCGTCCTCGGGCGT
>ENA-OFCE01000682-OFCE01000682.1-metagenomes-genome-assembly--contig:-NODE-682-length-20889-cov-2.777863_pt1 | contig 20889 bp, 17 predicted proteins | sample MGYA00153388_OFCE01 | MGnify analysis MGYA00153388
TTTCTCCGCAACGTATAAATTCTACCTGTAAGCTGGTTTAGAATTAAGGATTATTTGTTTAGTTAGATATTGGTTCTATATTTGAATGTTGAATTAGTATAAATTAATAAAAATTAAATATTTATTCACAAGTTTTTTTTAATTGCTTAATGGCAAACAAAACAAATACCGAACTCCAGTTTTATAATAAATTAAGTCCAAACTTTAGGGAAATTCATGTAGATGGAGCTTACGGTGGAATTACTCCTAGGGGTTTTATTAACTTAAATTTCTTTGCAGAACGGTTACCAATACCAAAATCATCAATTTATAAACTACAGGATAATAAGTTAGGTGAAAAATTATCAGATGGTAAGGATAGCAAGAATGGTATAATTAGAGAATATGAATTCGGCATCTATTTAGATATAGATACTGCTACCGACATTTATAATTTTTTAGGCAATAAAATTAAAGAATTACAATTTAAACAAGAAAAAAATGCTTCTGATATTAGACAGTCCGAACTCTAGTACACATCCGATTTATAATTCTGTCTCAAATATAATTGAGTTTAAGCCATCATATTCTCATGAAGCAAGACCAATTGAGTTTGATATTCCAAATTTAGAGGTAGCAAATCATATGAACCTATCTTATGCGCAAAAATCTTTTGCTTTGGATTGGGATATTTCTGATGAAAATGAAAATGCTTATTGGGATTCAATTTAAAAGAATGCAGTATAAACAAGGAGATATTGTTTTAGTTCCCTTTCCATTTAGTAACCAATCTGATTCAAAAAAAAGGCCAGCATTAGTAATATCTGGAAACTATATGAACAATACTTCCGATATAATGCTTGTACAAATTACTAAAGAAACCAGAAAGGATAAATTTTCGGTAAATCTTCCGACATCTGAACTATCTATCCCATTAAATTTTATATCTGAGATAAGATGTCACAAAATACTAGTTGCTGACAAATCTCTTATAGTAAAAACTATTTCAACTGCTTCTAATATAATAGTCGAAAACGTAAAAAATAAGATAATAGAGATTCTAAGATAAATCACTCATCTTATTTTTAAGAATCAATTTAACAATTCATCCATCTATATAGTAATCTTATACACTAAAGAAGATATTTATATTAAGTGATAATTGAATTACGATTAATTGTCCTAATCTAAGGATCTTCAATTATTCTTTCAATATGATAAATAGGTGCAATATCTGAACTAATCCATCTTCATTACTGACAAAGACAAACTATTTTAAAGGCGTTTTAAATGATTCTTTCAGCTTTTTGAATATAATTTACAACATCAAATCGCCCTTAAGTTTCTGGTTTATTGTCGTAATCAAAGCCTCGGTGTAATAATAACCAAAGTAACATTTTCCGTAACCTAGCATACGTAGATTTTACCGAGCCATATTGTTGCATTTTAATGTTCTTTATTTGTACATACTCCAGCTTTTGGCGCAGTAATTTCCCTTCAAGTATCTGCCTGCTCAAGTCCAATTCTAAGCAATGCCGTATAGTGCCCTCACATCTGAGGATACGGAATCTCTTCTATAATCGTTCTAGATTTTGATTACCAAATCCTCTTTGTTTTTTGCCAATTATTTGTTTATTTAGCCTAAAACTTTACCTCTTCTTACTAAGCAAACACCATTTATATGTCTCAGTCCAAAACTTCAGATGCTAAATTTCAAAAGTTTATAGATAACGATAGTGAAATGTCAAGCATTATCAGATCGTACGATTGGGAAAACAGTAGTTTAGGAGTTCCGGAAAAATGGCCGCAGAGTTTATTGTCACTTCTAAGTACCATGTTAAGCTCCAGCTTCCCTATGCTTTTATGGTGGGGGGATGATTTGGTGCAATTTTACAACGATGCCTACCGACCTAGTTTGGGTATTAGTGGCAAGCATCCCAAAGCATTGGGGCAAACAGCAAAAGATACATGGCCAGAGATATGGCACATTATTAAACCACAGATTGATATAGTGATACAAACCGGGCAAGCAACTTGGCATGAAGACCAATTGGTACCGATTTTTAGAAACAATAGATTGGAGGATGTTTATTGGACTTATAGCTACAGCTTGGTAAAAGATGATGGAGGCAACCTTGGAGGCGTGCTGGTAATTTGCAACGAAACCACGGAAAAGGTAATTGCACAACAGCAGCTCGAAAAATCTGTAAACCTACTTACAATAAACCAGACTAGGTTAAAATACCTGCTGGCGGATGCACCCGTTGCCATTTCTGTTTTAATAGGAGAGGAATTCATCATAGAAAATGCAAACAAGATAATACTGGAAATATGGGGTAAAACAGAGCAAATAATTGGTATACCCTTAATTGAGGCCTTGCCCGAATTACAAGGGCAACCGTTTATTCCGCTGTTACAAGAAGTTTTGGCTTCTGGCAAACCATTTCATGGTAACGAAGTATTGGCTTTGTTGGAAAAAGACAATGAAATTTTTGAAATGTATTCAAACTTTGTTTATCACCCTCTAAAAAATGCAGACGGACATGTTAACAGTATCATAGTGGTGGGATATGATATTACAGAGCAGGTTAAGGCACGTAAAGAATTGGAAAAATCAAAGGATAAATTAGAGCTTTTTATCACAGCGGCAGAATTGGGCACCTTTGATATGGATCTGGAAAAAGGTACAATGGATTGGGACAATAGGTGCAGAGAACTTTTTGGAATTACACACCAACAACCGGTAACGTACGACAATGATTTTGTAAATGGCTTACATCCAGAAGATAGACAAAGAATTATCGAGATTATAGATAACGTTATGATAAAGGCGGTAAATAATGGTAATTATAATATTACCTACCGCACTATTGGTGCTCAAGACAAAAAATTGAGGTGGATAAGAGCCAAGGGGAAAGTGTATTTTGACAAAGATGAAGTTCCCTTGCGTTTCATTGGTTCTGTTTTAGATATTTCTGAAGTAAAACAAGAGGAAATGCGTAAAAATGATTTCATCGCTTTAGTGAGTCATGAACTTAAAACTCCGCTTACCTCTGTTAAGGGTTTTACGCAATTGCTTGCCATAAAAGCTAAAGAAAAACAGGATAACTTCACTGGGGGCATCCTCGAAAGAGTAAACAAACAGGTAATGAGAATGACCGAAATGATAAATGGCTTTTTAAATTTATCTAGTTTGGAAGAAAGCAAAGTTCCGTTGCTTAAAAAAAGTTTCGATTTGGAAGCAATGCTGAAAGATTTGATCAATGAGTGCGAACTTACACACCCAGACTATGCTATTCAGTTTTTGCCATGTAAACCTACCTTTGTTAATGCAGACCAGAACAAAGTAGAACAGGTTATAAATAATTTATTGAGCAATTGCATTAAATATTCTGATAAAAACACCACAATAATAGTGAGTTGTGCCATTAAAAATGCAGAAGCTACCGTTAGCATTATGGATGAAGGAATAGGGATTAAGCCTAATGATATAAACAAACTGTTCGATCGTTTTTACAGGGTAGAAAATCCGGTTGCCAAACAAGTTTCGGGGTTTGGCATTGGACTGTATTTATGTGCAGAGATAATCAGACAGCATAATGGAAAAATTTGGGCAGAGAGCGAGTTTGGCAAAGGCTCTACCTTTTATTTCACCCTGCCCATTAATTAACAATCAAAATATATTCACCACACTAATCGTTCAGTGATGCCTTAGCTTAAAGCGAATGCATCGGTTTCGATTTAAATTGGCAGGGGCCACGGCTTATTTGCATAATGATAATTATGTTTATTAAAAGCTTCAACCATTTTCAACCTCTCCAAAAGATGGGAATTTATCACTTATTAAAATTCGTCATCGTTAACTCAACTCCTACAGAACAAAAGCTTTTGATCATTTCTATTGACCGGTCTATCAGAGCGGGTAAAGCAGGAAGTTCATCATCATCAAAACCACTCAACACATAATCTGCTTGTTGGCCTTTAGGGTAATTATCGCTAATGCCAAATTTTAAACGAGCATATTCATTGGTGCCCAATAATCCTTCGATGCTTTTTAGGCCGTTGTGGCCTGCGGCACTTCCTTTGGGTTTAATGCGCAATGATTCAAATGGTATGGCCAAATCATCAACTACAACCAATATATTTTCTAAGGGAATTTTTAGCGTGTTGGCATAATAACTTACGGCTTTGCCACTCAGGTTCATATAGGTAGTGGGTTTTATCAAATGCAATAATTTGCCTTTGTAAGATACTTCGGTATAATAGGCCAATTTCATCATAGAAAACTTTGCGTTTTCTCGCTTTGCCAGTTCGTTTAAAACCATAAAGCCAATATTATGGCGGTTATCGGCATATTCGGGTCCAATGTTTCCTAATCCCACTATCAGGTATTTCATGTTTTTCTATAACGGTAATTGATGAGTTGTCAATGTTATCGATTTGTTTGAAAAGGTTTTTTATTTAGTGCTTAGCTCTCTTATTAAACTTATAATTGCCAAACAGAAAAAAACCAATGCAATGCCGTGGTTGATTAATTTGCTACTGAGCGAGAACTTTTCTTGAATTTTTTTTGCGAAATGTGCATACAAATACAAACAGGTAAAAGCACCAATTCCGGATCCCAAAGCGAAGATGTGCAAGCCCAATCCTTTGGTTGTTATCCAATTATGAGCGATTAAATAAGTGCCCGCAATTGCCCAAAATGGGATTTGAATGGGATTGAAAATACCCAACAGAATGCCAGTTCTTATGCTCGCCCCTTTCTTAAATTCTTTTTCTCTTGGAATGTTCTGTGCGCCCTTGTTCCAGGTTAATATTCCCAATACCACAAAAACCACTATCAAAATCCAATTCAACAATTGCAGAATATCTTTTTTCTCGGCAAACCAAGCGGCAAAACGCATCAATATGTACGTAAACAAGGCTTCTAATATCGAAAAAGTGGTTACAAAGATTACAGCTTGTTTGATGTTTTTATTGATGGAGATCTGCATAGCCGTAAGGTTCACATTTCCCGGTGGGATATATCCTAAGAAACTGACCACGATGGCCACCGCAAAAGTTAAAACTAACATTGGGCAAATATATAAAATAGGTTTGTTGAGGCAATTTGTAAACTAAGACTCAAATTTGTTTTAATAAGTGCCTTGATGGTTTTGTTTTTTTATAACGATATTTCAGTAAAATGCTAATATCTCACTTGTGAACAGGACAAATATATGCTCAATTAACAAGTCATTATTGGCTTCCCAACATATACGATTCAGTTTCCGTATGTCTGGCCGCAAATCATCGCTTATTGCCAAAGCCTACTAAATATAATAAACATAGCCCGATGCCCGTTGCTCGAAGCCCATATTAACTAAGGTTCGGTTTGCTAATTTTCGCTAGATTTTCGCTCAATCAATTCCGATCTTAATGTAATGTTGTCTTCTTTCGTAAAGTTTAAGCCAGATTCCATATTTTTGAACAACATATTTGCTGCCTGTACGCCCATTTCAAAAGCAGGTTGGGTTATGGTGGTTAAGGAAGGATTTAATAAACCAGCAATTTCTAGACTAGAAAAACTGATAACTTTCATTTGTTTGGGAATTTTAATGCCCAACTCATAAGATACATAGTACGCAGCAAATGCCAAACGTTCTACCGATGCAAAAACCCCATCGGGTTTTAAGGATGAGAATGCTTGTTTAAGTATCAAACCGTTCATATAATAATCGTTGCTGCAATCTAAAACATACTCTTCGTTGTAGGGTAAGCCGTGTTTCTCGAGGGCATCCACATAACCGTTCATCCGCATTTTACCGATGGATAGGTTTTTGTTGATTACCAGATACACGATTTTTTTGCATCCCGCATTAATCAAATGTTCGGTGGCATCAAAACTGCTTTCGTAATCGTTTGTAGTAATTTTTGCCGTATCAATATCTTCATATATTCTGTCAAAAAATACCAAAGGCAATCTTTTGCTTTTAAGTTTTTTAAGATACTTATGGTCATGAGCTTCCCCGGAAACGGACATGATTACGCCATCCGCCCTACCGCTGTACAAATGCGTAATGTACGATACTTCCTTTTCGTAATCATCATCCGTTACGTAAATTAAAACATGATAGCCTTTTTCACGGGCAACGCCCTCAATGCCGTGTATGGCTTGCGAAAAAAAATCATTGGCAATTTCGGGTACTATAACGGCAATGGTTTTACTTTTTTTCTCACGCATATTACTGGCCAAATGGTTTGGCTGGTAATTCAGTTCTATGGCCATTGCCAAAATGTGCTCTTTAGTGGCAGCATTAATATCGCTATGCCCCCTAAAAGCCCTCGAGACGGTAGAAGTAGAGAGGTTTAATTTGGCAGCAAACTGTTTGATATTGATATCTTCCATTAAAACTGAACTGAATTAAATAATATGGATGTTAGATTTTAGTTTGCAATATTACAAATATTGTAATAGCAACGGCGTTTCTATAATATTCTTTAAATTTATGGAGATTTACTTTCTACAAAATTGGATATGTTAAAAAAGGAAAACTTTATACTAAGACGAGGCGACAAAGAAATTGTTACAGGTGACATAACTTTTTCTGAAAAACCATCCTGTAAGGTGGCTGTTTTTATACACGGGTTTAAGGGATTTAAAGATTGGGGAGCTCATAATTTGGTTGCCGATTATTTTGCATTAAATGCGATAAATTATGTAAAGTTTAATTTTTCTTTAAGTGGCGTAAATCACGATAACCCAACAGATATAACCGAAATGGAGTTATTTGCAGCTAACACACCTAGTATAGAATTGTTGGATTTAGAACAGGTAATAGATTTTGTAACCGATAAGTTTGATAAGCCAGAAATAACTTTGATTGGCCATAGTAGGGGAGGTGGCATAAGTATTTTAACTGCTGCAAAAGATAATCGCATTCATCAACTAATTACCTGGGCTGCAATAGATAGTTTTAGTAGCCTTTGGAAAAAAGAACAGGAAAACGGTTGGAGAAAAAATGGACGCATAGAAGTTTATAATGCCCGAACGCAAGAATATATGCCATTAAACTTAACCTTATTGGAAGATGTAGAACAAAATCACGATAAGTTAAACATAATGAATGCCGCAAAAAATTTGGATATCCCTTGGTTAATCATCCATGGAAATGAAGATGTTAACGTAAATGTTAGTGTGGGCAAAAATTTTAAAGCCATCAATCCCGGAGCTGGGTTTTTAGAAATCCGCCATGCAAACCACGTTTTTGGTGCTACGCATCCTTACAATAAAAACCAACTCCCCGAAGCTTTATTAACAGTTTGCGAAGCCAGCGTGACATTTATAAATGAGGGTTAACAAAATTTCGTCCATCCTCAATCAATCAAGGGAGATTTAGTGGAACTTCCATCAATAAAAATTCCGCATCGCTTTCTGCGCTCAACGTTACACTATCGGTCTCCCAAATACCCAAACCATCTCTGGTATGTATAATTTGGTCGTTAACTCTTAAATCGCCGCTGAGGCTAAAAATATACAAACCATTTTCTTTATTTTTAAGAGTGTAGGTGGTAGAAGTGCCTTTATCGAAATCTGCCAAATGAAACCAAGCATCTTGGTGAATCCAAACACCTTCATCATCCGCATTAGGCGATAGAATTTGTTGAAGTTTGTTTTTTCTGTCGGCTAAGTTCAAAGAAATCTGATCATAACGTGGCGTTACGTTTCTTTGATTGGGGAACACCCAAATCTGCAAAAATTTGCCTTCTTCATCCTCACTATTATTGTGTTCGCTGTGTTGTATGCCCGTGCCCGCACTCATAACCTGAATATCTCCTTTTTTGATGACGGCGGAGTTTCCCATACTGTCTTTGTGCGCCAATGCACCTTCTAGCGGTATGCTAATAATTTCCATATTATCATGCGGATGTGTGCCAAAACCCCGGCCACCTGCAATAATATCATCATTCAACACTCTAAGCACACCAAAGTGCATGCGTTGCGGGTCATGGTAATTTGCAAAACTGAAACTGTGCTTGCTTTGTAGCCAACCATGGTCCGCACCGCCACGAGAATCTGCCGTATGTAATATTGTATTTGCCATAATAAAAAAGTGAAAGCGGCAATTTCCTGAAATTGCCGCTAGATATTAAAATATTAAGCTAAAAATTATTTTAAACTCGCCGTCAGGTTAATTTCCACAGCCGACAAAGCTTGGCTAACCGGACAATTTTGCTTGGCATTTGTAGCAATTTCCACAAACTTTTCTTCGGTAATGTCGGGCACTTCAGCTACACAAACTAAATTGATGGAAGCAATTTTAAAACCGCCATCCACATTTTCTAATTTCAGTTGCGCTTCGGTTTGCAGTTCAGTTGCCGTAAAGCCGGCCGCATCCAGCTGGAAACTTAAAGCCATAGAAAAACAACCTGCATGTGCGGCTGCAATCAATTCTTCTGGGTTGGTTCCGGCCTTGCCGTCTTCGCTGGTAAAGCGTGCAGCAAATGAATAAGGCGTTTCTGATAAAACACCGCTGGTAGAGGTTAATTTTCCGCTACCCTCTTTTCCTGTACCGTTCCAAACGGCATTTGATTTACGTATCATAATTTTAGTTTTTATTTTTGCATTATTTGGCTCAAATTGTTTGCCAATAACGTTTGGTAAACTTCAACATTCGTAAATTGTTTAAGAAATGTATCTTATAGTCATAAATTGCTTGATATCAATTTTCATTCCTCTTCCTTTGGAGGGGAATTTTTAAGGGCAATTAATATCAGACATTTTTTTATAAATTATTGGAAAAGCAATGCCTGTGTTTCATCGGTTAAGCTAGACCCGCTTTCCGCAATAGTCCTCATTTCCCTCCACCCCAACCAGCGCACATTGCGGGCTATTCAGCTGCAATCGGGTTTAATTTGGGTATGGCTGGTAGTTGTAGGCTTGCCTGGTTATGGTTTTTAGTAATTATTGTAGATATCCGTATATTCCCCCTGCCATTAAATTCACCAGTAATACCAGAACAACAAAATGCGCATGAATAGTACAAAAATCTTTACCGAAGGCGATTACAAAATAGTAAACAATTACGATATGCAAACCAGCACTTTGTATAAAAACGAAGCAGTCATACATCAATTTACTTGCGGCAAAAAGTTTACAGTATGGTATCGAAACCAAAACATACTTTTTTATGATTTGATTTTGGTTACGCATTTCAATGACGACACCAACACTACAAACAATTTATACCACGTAAAAAATGGCTTAGTATTTTCCAAAGATCCCGTATGGATAGACCATTGGCCTTGGAACGATTTTATAATTATAAAGTTGGAAGAAAATCAAATAGGTGCAATTGATAAAAACATAAATTGGGTGGTGCCACCTATACACAAAAATTCAGAAGCTACAGATGCGTATGACACTATGCCCAATCTTACTTTTTATAAAAACGACCAACAATATGAATTATTAAGGAATGGCGTATTTTTCAATTATCCATCCAAAGTGCATTATAACGACACACTTGAATACGAATTCATAATCGTAGAAGAAGTAAACGAAGAAGGTTATTCACGTATATGTTTTTCGGAAGATAGAGAAGGGGTTACAAACCCAAAAACCTATAAAAGCGATTTCATCTATAAAAATGTGGTTAGCAATTGCCATGACGATTGGATTACTGCTACCCGCGATGGCGTTGAAATATTCCGGCATACTGATAAATGGTTAGCGAGTGTGGTTCCACCGAAATAGTGTATTATAACCAGCTTGCAAATCTTTCTAAAAATTTAATGGCTCTTGTATATTATCAACTTATAGAAATTAACTTAGCAAGGTTATTAAGTTACTTACAATTACGGCTTAAGCTTAATTTTTATAAATGACGATAGAACAATACATCCATAATATCAATAAACGCTACCAATTAGGTAATGCTACCGAACATACTTTTCGTGGCGATTTACAGACACTCATTGAAAGTATAGTACCAACTATCAGGGCAACCAACGAACCAAAAAGGCAAACTTGCGGTGCTCCAGATTATATTCTTACCAAAAACGATACTTCATCTCGTATGAGCGGTATCCCAGTAGGTTTTATAGAAGCAAAAGACGTTGGCGACAAAGACCTTTTAGGAGTTAAAAAAACCGGAAACAAAGAACAGTTCGACCGTTACAAGGCTTCACTAAACAACTTAATTTTTACTGATTATTTAGACTTCCATTTATACATTGACGGAATTTTTATTACAAAAATTGCAATTGCTGAAATTGCTCCCTTCCCTTCGGGGAGGGCTGGGGAGGGGTCTATAATTCCTCTACCTCACAACTTTACAACTTTCGCCAATCTTATCAAAGACTTTGCTTCACACGTTGGACAAACAATAAAAAGTTCAAAAAAATTGGCGGAAATGATGGCAGGCAAAGCCCGCCTACTTTCTGATGTTATTGAAAAGGCGTTGACAAGTGACGAAACTTTTAATGAGAATAGCACACTTAAAGACCAAATGAATGCCTTTAAGCAAATTCTGATACACGATATCACACCAAAAGGATTTGCTGATGTTTATGCCCAAACCATTGCCTACGGAATGTTTGCGGCTCGTTTACACGACCCAACTTTACACACATTTAGCCGACAAGAAGCAGCAGAACTCATTCCAAAATCAAATCCGTTTTTACGCAAACTGTTTGGCTACATTGCTGGACCTGACATTGACGACCGTATAAAATGGATAGTAGATAGTTTGGTAGAAATATTTTTGGCTTGTAATGTTGAAGAAATTTTAAAAAACTACGGAAAGTCAACAAAAATGGAAGACCCAATCATCCATTTTTATGAAACATTTTTGAGTGAGTACGACCCGAAATTGCGAAAGGCCAGAGGCGTTTGGTACACACCTGCTCCAGTTGTAAACTTTATTGTGAGAGCGGTTGACGATATTTTAAAAACTGAATTTAACCTACCACAAGGACTTGCAGATAATAGCAAAACAAAAATAAAAGTAAACTTACAAGCCACCGATAAGCGTTATACAAATAATGTAAAAACCGTTGAGGAAGAAATACACAGAGTGCAAATACTTGACCCAGCCACAGGCACAGGAACTTTTTTAGCAGAAGTAGTAAAACTAATTCATAAAAAATTTGAAGGACAACAAGGCATTTGGAGCAATTATGTAGAAACACATTTATTGCCTCGCCTCAATGGATTTGAGTTGCTGATGGCAAGTTATGCAATGGCACACCTTAAATTGGATTTGCTTTTAACTGAAACTGGTTACAAACCGACAACAAACCAAAGGTTCAGAGTTTACCTTACCAATAGTTTAGAAGAACACCACCAAGATACAGGAACGCTCTTTGCCAATTGGTTAAGCACAGAAGCAAATGAAGCCAATCACATTAAAAGAGATACGCCAGTAATGTGTGTAATTGGTAATCCGCCATATTCTGTAAGTAGTACTAATAAAGGGCAATGGATAGAGAAACTGACTGCCGATTATAAAAAAGATTTAAACGAGCGAAATATTCAGCCACTGTCTGATGATTACATAAAATTTATACGTTTTGGACAGCATTATATCGAAAAAACTGGCGAAGGCATTTTAGCTTTCATTACTAATAACAGCTTTATTGATGGTATAATTCATCGAAAAATGAGAGAAGAATTGATCAATACATTTGATAAGGTTTACATCATAGATTTACACGGCAACGCAAAGAAAAAAGAAGTGTGCTTAGATGGTAGTCCCGACCAAAATGTATTTGATATAATGCAAGGCGTAAGCATTAATATTTTTGTAAAAAAGAAAAAATAATATGCAATACATTTTCTACACACTGTGTAGAAAATTGACATAGAGTCATAATAGGTTATTAATGAGAGTAAAATCAGCCTAAAGCTAGAGCCTACTATTTGCAAGAGGCAGCGGCTCAAAATAAAAAACAGCAATGAGTAAAGTAAAAAAAACAGCCCAAGTATTTCATTTTGATTTGTACGGTAAAAGAGAGTTTAAGTACGATTTTTTGAACGAAAACTCATTAAATACCCTACAATGGAATGAACTAAAACCCGAAGCTCCAAATTTCTTTTTGGTGAAAAAGGATTTTGACCAAAGTGGTATCTGTGAAAAGGGATTTAAAGTGGATGAGTTGTTTTTGATAAGTGGAATGGGAATTACTACAGGAAATGATAAAGAAATAATTGACTTTGAGTTAAAGAGCTTAAAATTTAAATTTTCAAATAGCAATAATCTAACGAAAGTCTATTACAGGCTATTTGACACACGTTATATAAATTATGATACAAAACTAGTAGAAAGGGCACGTGAAAAGTTAATGTCTAATTTGCTAGGTAAAGAAAATATTGGTTTAATAAGTTTAAAAGGTGTAAGAAACAATCTTTTAAGTAAGTTTGGAATAACAAAATTGATAACAGATAAATCTGTTATATCCACACTTGATAATGGATATATTTTCCCACTCTACCTATATCCCGGCACCAACTCCCAACAAACCATCGGGCAAACACACACTTCGACAAGCTCAGTGCAGGGTCGAATACCAAACCTAAACACAAAAATTGTACTGCAAATTGCAGAGAAATTGGGTTTGACTTTTACCAATGAGAAGACCTCCCCAACCCCTCCAATGGAGGGGCTTTCAAAACCCGGATATATTACTGCTAATCCACTAAATTATTTACTTATCAAAGAGATGCGAGATAATTTAAAGAACAACCCAACCGAGGCAGAAAAAGTTATTTGGGAGTTTTTAAGAAATAAAAAAACTGGTTATAAAATTAGAAGACAACACATAATTGATGATTTCATCACAGATTTTGTTTGCTTAAGTAAAAAAGTTGTAATTGAAATTGATGGTAAAATTCATTTACAACAAAAAGAATATGATGAACTGAGAACGGCTAGACTCAATGAATTAGAATATGAGGTAATCAGATTTACAAATGAAGAACTGTTTGCCAATCCCGAGCTGGTAGCATTAAAAATAAAAGAGAAACTTGATAATAAAATAAATTTACAAAGTGATAACGATGCAATCTCCCCTCCATCGGAGGAGTCGGGGGAGGTCTTGGAGGTGTCGGGGGAGGTCTTGGAGTTCTTTGCACCGATAGACATTTTAGACTACATCTATGCAGTATTACATTCGCCAACCTACCGTGAAAAATATAAGGAATTTTTGAAGATTGATTTTCCGAGAGTACCGTATCCAAAAACCTATAAGGTTTTTAAAGACCTTATAGGTTTAGGAAGCCAACTACGCCAAATACATTTATTGGAAAGCCCAATTGTTAATAAATACATTACACAATATCCCATAGGTGGAGATAATATAGTAGGAAAGGTACATTTTGAGAACAATAGAGTCCATATCAACTACGAAAAAACTTCTCCTTTGGGGATTGAGGGCTTGCAATATTTTGATAACGTACCTAAAATTGCTTGGGAATTTTACATCGGTGGCTACCAACCCGCACAAAAATGGCTCAAAGACCGTAAAACAAGAACCCTAGAATTTGATGACATTTTGCACTATCAAAAAATTATTGTTGCCCTTACAGAAACACATCGATTAATGCAAGAGATTGATAAAATCGAGATTGAATAGTAAAAAAATGTAGGCTATCGGTTGTATTCGGTTTTAATTTTTATACTGGCCGATATTCGTAATCAATTCCCTTCCTATTAGGTTTACATTCTGTTAGTTGCAACTTTATTCCAGTATTTCCGTTAATCACAAAAAGATAAAAATATGAGATTTAGACCCTTAATTTTAGTAACGCTATTTGCAATCTTGTCTTGTAAAAAAGAGAACAACAACCTAGAAAACAAAACGGAATTTAGACAGGAAATGAGAGAGTTTGTTATAGGGATAAGTAAATATGCAAAAGCTGCCAATCCAAAATTCTTAATCGTTCCGCAAAACGGTATCCAATTGGTGAGTAGCAACGGAGATGTTAACGGGCAACCCAATATGGCGTATCTAAATGCCATAGATGCAAACGGACAAGAAGATTTATTTTATGGTTATGATAATGACGACCAGGAAACATCAACTCAATATAATTTAAACTTAAAAGCATTATTAAATATTTCTAAAAATTCAGGAAAAACCATTTTAGTAACTGATTATTGTAAAACACCTTCCAAAATGGTTGATTCATACTCCAAGAACTCAGATCAGGGTTATATTTCATTTGCCGCAAATCAAAGAGAGTTAAATAATATTCCGAGTTTCCCAAATCCGATCAACCAAGAAAACAATGCGATAATTACCAACCTATCACAAATTAAAAACTTTTTGTACCTCATAAATTCCACAAGCTTTTCAACAAAGAGTGCATTTATCACGGCGGTAAATTCTACAAATTATGATTTATTGATTATGGACTTATATTTTAACGATGGTACCGCATTTACCTCAGCAGAAATCAGTCAATTAAAAAACAAAGCCAACGGCGGCAAAAGATTGATTATTTCCTATATGTCTATAGGTGAAGCTGAGAATTATAGATATTACTGGCAATCTAATTGGAATACTAATAAACCAATTTGGTTAGATACTGAAAATCCCAATTGGGCCGGAAATTATGAAGTAAAGTATTGGAATAAAGAATGGCAAAATATCATTTACGGTAATAACAATTCTTACCTTAAAAAAATATTAGACGCAAATTTTGATGGAGTATATTTAGATATTATTGACGGTTTTGAGTACTATGAAAAATAAAATTGCCAATGGCATTAAATTCTATAAAAGCAAAACATCAGTAGTTTTATTGCCAAAAATTAGGCTATCAAAGAAAATCAAAAAATATTGCCTAATTGAAATGAAGTTTAGTATTTCGGTTTTGAAATACAATTAACTGCAATGAATTAACTATCCTGACAAAGAAGAACACGATATCGTTTAAAAATCAGGCACCTTTTTTTCTTTAAACTGTGACAAAATGTTATTGCAACATTTTACGCGAGTTCTTCCTTCTCCACCCACATCCCATCTTGCTTGATAATGTCTATCAAATCATCTAAGGCATTGTCAGAACTTACGCTTTTCTTTACTACTTTCCGGCCTCTGTAAAGCGTTATTTTACCGGGACCGGTGCCTACGTATCCGTAATCGGCGTCGGCCATTTCGCCCGGACCGTTTACAATGCAGCCCATGATTCCAATTTTCAGTCCCTTTAAATGATCGGTTCGGCTGCGAATCATTTGGGTGGTTTCTTGCAAATCAAACAAGGTTCTGCCACATGACGGACAAGAGATATATTCTGTTTTTGATATGCGGCTACGGGTGGCTTGCAGTATGCCAAAAGCGGTGGAAACTATATTTTTGGTGGGGATATTTTGAGCCTCTATCCAAACACCATCGCCCATACCATCAATTAGCAATGCACCCAAATCTGTCCCAGCATATAATTGCAGTAAAGAAATGGGGTCGTTTTCATCCATTTTGTTTTCGATGGCGGGTGGTATTGGTAAACTATTATAACTTCTTTTGATGATAACGGGCGTATCTAATCCTGCGTTCATCAATTGAAAAAAGAAAGCCCGCTGTTGCGCCATTCCGTGTAAGGCATCGGTTTCTAAAACCAATACCAAAGTGTGGTCTTTAGGAATATTTGCAAAATCCTCCGTATCAAAATCTTGAGCGTTTACACTTACCAAATTTAAGGAACGATCTCTGTCATCGGCGCAAGCCAAATATTCTTTTAAGGTGAATAAAGGATGGCAATTGGTTGGATTAGATAAGGTTTTCCAAGTTTGGTAATTGTACAATTGTTTCAGGTTTCCCGGGAAGTTGAATGAAGGCAAATTATTACCCATATAGGCAAAATCAACAGATTGGTCACCCATATTGTATTTATCCAATAAAGGAGAATAAATATATCCGGCTTCGGAAAGTACGGCTGGGTCTTTTAAGTTTTTCTGCGAAATATCTATGATTACTCGGGGTACCTGATGGCCGCCAATAAAAGTATTCAACTCGGCGGTGTGCCTTTTTCGGTATTCGAAAGGAGAAAAAGTTTGAGGTATTTCAATTGTCTTTTCCTCGAAAATAGTCTCGGTTTCTCGGGCTCGTTTTTGATAACGATTTACCAAAGCTTTAGCAACAGGAATTTCAAATTCAGGATCTTCGGTAAGGGAAACGCGAATGGTATCGCCCAAGCCATCTTCCAATAAAGTACCAATTCCCACGGCAGATTTTATTCTACCATCTTCGCCATCGCCGGCTTCGGTTACGCCCAAATGCAAGGGATAGTTCATTCTCTCGGCAACCATGGTTTGCACCAATAAACGATAGGCCTGCACCATTACTTGCGGATTGCTAGATTTCATGGAAACCACCAGTTGGTGATAATCCATTTGATGACAAATGCGTATAAATTCCATTGCAGATTCTACCATCCCTTTCGGGGTATCGCCATACCAACTCATGATACGGTCCGACAAAGAACCGTGGTTGGTGCCAATGCGCATGGCCGTTCCGTTTTGTTTGCAGATATTTACCAGTGGCGCAAATTTTACCTTGATGCGTTGCAGCTCTTTTTCATACGCTTCGGGCGTAAATTCTAGGTCTTCAAATTTCTTTTTATCGGCATAATTGCCCGGGTTTACCCGCACCTTGTCCACAATTTTAGCAGCCAGTTCGGCCGCATTTGGGGTAAAATGTATATCGGCAACCAAAGGCACTTGGTAGCCTTTTTCTTTTAACTGACTCTTAATTAAGGATAGATTTTGGGCTTCTTTAATGGATGGTGCGGTAATGCGCACATATTCGCAACCTGCTTGTATCATTCGGATGCTCTGCGCTACAGAACCTTCTGTGTCCATAGTATCCGTTGTGGTCATGGATTGTACACGAATGGGAAATTCTCCCCCCAAGGGAACACCGCCGATATTAACTTCTTGGGTTAAAAACCTAGCGTATTGCGTTAATGAGTTGCAATATTTCCCTTTCAGTTTCAGCTTGGTTTCGGCGTTCATAATTCAAATTTGGAAACAAAAGTAGGGAAAATTGCTTACAAAGGATGAGGTGAGATTACTACACAGTGGTTGAGTAGAGTTTTATGCTTGCAAACAAATAATGCTAGAACTTGCCGACTTAAAAGCCTACAAGTTCTAGCATTATTTTATCGCTTGTAATACATCACCAAAGAAGCTTTTGCCAAGGTATTAAAGTTGAGGTTATAACCTACCATTGCTGGCGTGCCGGTTTTGTCTAAACCTAATTTTGCAGTTTTAAGCGCATAAACGGTAATGATGTATTGATGAAAACCGTGTCCTTCGGGCGGGCAAGGGCCACCGTAGCCGGGCTGACCAAAATCTGTATTGCTTTGTATAGCACCTTTTGGAGCGAGGTTTAAACTCAGGTTTCCGGCAGACTGTTTCAAATTGGTTTCCGTTGCCGGGATGTCGAAAACTACCCAATGCCACCATCCGCTGCCGGTTGGTGCATCCGGATCGTACATAGTTACAGCAAAACTTTGAGTACCCTCGGGTAAATTTGACCAACTTAATTGCGGTGATTTATTGTCGCCAGTACAACCGAAGCTATTGAATACTTGTTCTTTGGTTGCTTGTCCCCCGATATCGTTACTTTTTAAAGTAAATGTTTGGGCAAAGCTACTTGCGTTAGTCAGAAGAGCAGTTAAGAGTGTGAAGAATATCTTTTTCATAATTTTATTTTTAAGGTTGATAGCTTTAATAAGAATTACTCCAAAATAGTTTTGTCATCCTTGACAAAATATTTCCTTAAATAATATACGGGTATCCCCAATAATACGATTGCCAAGCCCCAACCACAGGTATCAGGTTTGTAAATTAGAAGTACTACACAAATCGCTCCAGCCAATAAAATGTACAAGGCAGGCAAAATGGGATATCCAAATGCTTTATACGGACGAGGCCATTCTGGGCGGGTTTTCCTCAAAACAAATATCCCAGCAATGGTGATGATATAAAATAAGAGCGCAGAGAAGGTGCAATAATCTAATAATTGCCCGTAACTACCTGATAAACATAAAACCGAAGCCCATATTGCTTGAATAATTAATGCAAATCCAGGTACGCTATGTTTATTAAGTACGCCCGCTTTTTGGAAGAAAACGCCATCCTTCGCCATAGCATAAAACAATCTCGAACCAGATAATATCAATCCATTGTTACAACCGAATGTGGAAACCATTATTAATAATGCCATAATAACCACAGCAGCTTGACCAAAAATTACTGATGCTGCAGCTGTTCCAACACGGTCTTGCGAAGCAAACATAATCCCTCGTTCAATAACGCTTACTCCTTCAGGTATGCCCTTAACGGGGAGCACCATCATATAGGCAACATTTGCCAAAATATACAAGACGGTAACAATCAAGGTTCCTAAGAAAAGACTTAACGGAATGTTTTTTTCGGGGTTTTTAACTTCTCCTGCAGTGTAGGTTATGTTGTTCCACGCATCGGAAGAAAATAACGAACCCACCATTGCACCACCAATGGCACCAAATAAAAGAGTGCCACTTAATAAAGACCTGGTTATACTGCCATCTTCATTTTTTATGGTTTGATAGGGAGTCCATAAATCGGACATATTGGCTTTAAAAGCATCGCTGTTAAAGCCTACATAAATGCCTAAAACTATTAAACCTATTAAAGCTAAAATTTTGGCCAAGGTGAAAACTGTCTGTAATATCTTGGCGTTTTTTACCCCTTTCAAGTTGATGAAAGTAAGTAAGGCTATTAATGCTAATGCCAGGATTTGCGTATGGTTTACATTAAAACTCCCTATTGAAAACAATATATTTTTCTCATTGAAAAAGGGAATCAGCTCAGACGTATATCGGGCAAAAGCTATGGCCACTGCGGCAATTAAGCCGGTTTGTATCACCATAAAGGTAGTCCACCCAAAAAGGAAACCAATGATAGGGTTATAAGCTTCCTTCAGATAAACATATTGTCCGCCTGCTTTTGGCATCATGGCCGCCAACTCGCCATAGCTTAATGCTGCTATCAATGTTAAAATACCGGTAAATAACCAAATGGCCAAAATAATTCCGGGCGAACCAACGGTTCGGGCCATATCCGAGCTCACTAAAAATATGCCCGACCCAATCATAGAGCCTGCAACAATCATGGTAGAATCCAAGAGGCGCAACTCTCTTTTCATGGTGGGTGTTTCTGTAGAAATTTGCATGTTGTAAAATATCTTTAAAACTATTTAAAAAAAGTGAATATTCCCCCTAACCCCCGAAGGAGGAATTATGCGTTATTTTCCCCCTTCGGGGGTTAGGGGGAATTAATATAATCATATATAAATCATTTTTTTTTGGATTGTAAAATTACCCTGTTACATTTGAAAACTGAGATTTTTCTCAAACACAACCAATTTTAATTTTTAAACCTTTTTAGATGTATGGAATTTTTACAAAATAATTTAATTTACCTGATACCATTTTCCGGAATCATTGGCATTATGGTAATGATCTACAAATCGGCTTGGGTAACTAAGCAAGATGCCGGGGATGAAAATATGACGCAACTGGCCGGATATATTGCAGATGGTGCAATGGCCTTTTTAAAAGCAGAATGGAAAGTGCTTTCTTATTTTGCAACCATTACCGCTATTTTATTGATTTATTCGGGCACCTTGTTAGAAACTTCCAGCTGGTTAATTGGTGTTTCTTTCATTATCGGTGCTTTTACATCGGCTTTTGCCGGATATTTGGGAATGAAAATAGCTACCAAAGCTAACGTTCGTACCACTCAAGCTGCTCGTACAAGTTTGGCTCAGGCGCTTAAAGTTTCTTTTACAGCTGGTAGCGTAATGGGCATTGGTGTAGCTGGTTTGGCAGTTTTGGGCTTAGGTTCTTTATTTATTGTTTTCTACCAAATGTATGTGGTAAACGTTGCAGGAGCCACCGTTAACGGAAAAGATATGGAAAAAGCCTTAGAGGTTTTAGCTGGTTTTTCTTTAGGAGCAGAATCTATTGCTTTATTTGCCCGTGTGGGCGGAGGTATTTATACCAAAGCTGCTGATGTTGGTGCAGATTTAGTAGGTAAGGTTGAAGCGGGTATTCCGGAGGATGATGTGCGTAACCCCGCCACCATTGCCGATAACGTGGGCGATAACGTTGGTGACGTAGCTGGTATGGGTGCCGATTTATTTGGATCGTACGTAGCAACCATTTTGGCAACTATGATTTTAGGACGCGAGATTGTTTCTCAAGATAATTTTGGTGGTATTGCTCCAATACTTTTACCCATGCTGATTGCCGGTTTGGGCTTATTGCTTTCTATAGTTTCGTGCAGTTTTGTTAAAATCAAAAAAGAAACCGACAGCGTTCAAAATGCATTGAACATTGGTAATTGGTCATCCATTTTATTAACGGCCATTGCCGCTTTTTTCGCTGTAAAATGGTTATTGCCCGAAGGCGATTTTTACTTGAGCAGAGATATGGTAAACGGTGCGCTTAAAGAAGGTGCCCGCACTTTTACTGCAACCGGAGTTTTCTTAGCTATCATAGTTGGTTTAATAGTGGGTACTTTAATGAGTTTGATAACCGAGTATTATACCGCCATGGGCAAACCACCGGTTCAGTCTATCATCAAACAATCTTCTACAGGCCATGCAACCAATATTATTGCTGGTTTGGCGGTAGGTATGCAATCCACCGTTTTACCAATTTTGGTTTTGGCCGCTGGTATTTACGGATCGTTTTACTTTGCAGGATTTTACGGTGTAGCTATTGCAGCAGCCGGAATGATGGCTACTACGGCTATGCAATTATCTATTGATGCATTCGGACCTATAGCTGATAATGCCGGTGGAATTGCAGAAATGAGTGGCTTGCCAGCCGAAGTTAGAGAACGAACAGATAATTTAGACGCAGTAGGTAATACAACT
>ENA-OFCE01000683-OFCE01000683.1-metagenomes-genome-assembly--contig:-NODE-683-length-20887-cov-26.244624_pt1 | contig 20887 bp, 19 predicted proteins | sample MGYA00153388_OFCE01 | MGnify analysis MGYA00153388
AAAAGTCTCTTATGTTCTTTTACCACATAATGTTACTATTTTGGAGATGTCTACTAAAGAACAAATTAACCAGGGGTTTATGTCGTTGAGGATGGTAATTAAATCACTACCGCTTTTAGTCTTATAAATGTTTTCATCTACCCCTTGAAAAATGCCCTCAATTTGTTCGTCTAGTTCGGTGCGATCTGTAATAATTAGAATTCGGGCATCGGTGGTGTTTTCCCGTATCCATTTGGCTAACCAGACCATTGTTAGGCTTTTTCCTGAGCCTTGAGTATGCCAGATGATGCCTCCCTCGCGGCGTTGGATGTAGTTTTGGGCGGCTTTAATCCCGAAGTATTGGTTATGACGACAGGTTTTTTTAATGCCTTTGTCGAAGATAATAAAGTTATGAATTAGTTCTAAAAATCGGGTTTTATTACACAGGCGAATTAAGGCGCAATCTAATAAATTATCACCGCTTTCATAGGTAGAGTTAGAAAGGTATTTTTGCTCTATCGGATCTATTTGCTGATTATATTCGGGGTTTTCTTCTTTCCATTCCAGGTAATATTTTTCTGAAGTTTCGATAGTTCCATAGCGCAGTCCTTGGGTATCATTTCCCGCCATAACTAACTGTAGAGTAGTAAAAAATGGGCGGATAAATTCTTTTTTCTGGTTGTCAAGGTTTTGGCGGATGCCTTCACCAATAGAGACGATAGAGCGTTTGAGTTCGAGGATACCGAGGGCGATACCATTAATATAAAGGACAATATCGGGGCGTTTGTTGTTTTTGCCTTTTATCGTGACTTCTTTTGCTAGGGCAAAGTGGTTATTTTCGGGATTTTCCCAGTCTATTAACCAGATTGTTTGGGTTTGTTCTCCGGCTCCTTCTTTGACTTTAACTCCGTAGCGGAGCAAGCTATAAACGGCTTTATTGGCATCATAAAGGTTTTGGATTTCGCCCAAGGTGGCGGCTAAGTCGAGTTCTCGCAATGCTTTATTAATTAGGGTATTATTAATGCCTTGGTTGCTTAACCATTGGCTCAATATTTCGGTTTCGATGTCACGGTTATTTTCTCGATATTGCCAGTTACCGAGGTAGGTGTAATTGAGTTGGGTTTGAAAGAGTTGGATAACTCGATTTTGGGTGATGGTTTCCCGTTGTCCGACGTTGCTCATGGTGTTTTATCCTTAAAATAAGTTGATTTTTTTCCTTTTGAATAATTAATAATAAGCTGTTAATTTTAGCCGTTGCTATTTTTGGTTATGGGGTCGTCGGGATGTTCAATTTTAAGGCGTGTTCTCCCGGTTAACAGTTCTTGCATCATTCCCTGTTTAATGGCTTGGGTTTTGGCGCGACGTTTTTCTAATGCGGTGATTTCGGTATCGATATCAGAAAGGACTTGGGCGATCGCTTTTTGCTCTTTTGGGTTAGGAAAAGGGATTAAAAATGGAACGATATGCTTATTATTAATTTGAGGAATTGAGGTTGTATCGGCAACTTTTGAAAGTCCAGCATAGTCAATAAAATAATAAAGATACTCATTTTCTAATTCATTAGATGTTGTGAGCGTCATCAGGTTTGTGTCCATAAAAGAATCTTGTGCTAAAATACGCACTTTGTTTAGAAGTATGGACGCTCCCCTTTTTGGAAAAATTAGACTTCCTGCTGGAATAGTTTTTCTTGCTCTAAAATAATAAGGCGTTGTTTTTAGATACTTAGAATCATTATTTAACTGCTCAACCTTAAAATAAGGCGTTCCTTGATCGAGAAGAGCAAATTTTGATGGACTTTCCCCGCTATTGATGTCAACATAGAAGCCCAACCGGACTACATCCCAATCTTCAGGAATTAAACCGATCGCACTTTTTTTATAACCATTTCCCTCACCAAACCCTAGTAAGCGTGTCTTACCCGTGAGGAGTTGCTGCATGGTTCCGGTTTTGATGTTGCGCTTTTTGGCGATGAGTTTATCCAGCGAGGCAATTAGGGCATCTACATCGGAGAGGGTTTGTGCGATCGCTTTTTGTTCTTCTTTCGTCTTTGGAATTGGCAGAGAAATACTGTAAATAGATTTATTTGAAGTATGTCTGACTGTCGAACCCGTTGCTTGCTCTTTGATTTTTTTGAGATATGGGCTAGATAGAAGTATGAAATACAAAAAAATTGGATTAATATTTTCTGATAATAGATTAATTTTTCCTATTCGTTGGTTGTGCAGTATTGTTTCTTCTGAATCAACAAAAGCAGGCTTTCCGAGTAAATTACAATCTGGAGTTAAGTCAGTCATTACAACCAACAAATCTCTATTTTTAAAAGTCATTGATTCGGGAAAACCACCTGAATATCTTTTTATATTTCTATCGTTAAAATATAGCCCACCGTCAAGCTTGAAATTTCCAGGTGTTAAAACAATAGGGCCGCTTGACGAGAAATATTCACTTTTAAAAGAGAATCCGTTTTTTAAACGAAATATGTCCCCAAGGAGCTTTGCCTCCCAATCTTCAGGAATCACCCCAATATCAGTTTTTTTATACCCTTCTGGCAATTGATTATTATTAGTAGCTAACCGTTTACTGCTCATCATTTCCCTCAATTATCAATTGTCAATTGTCAATTGTCAATTGTCAATTGTCAATTGTCAATTCCAATATCATACTACAATAACAAAATTTTCCAAACAACTTATAAGTAATATTTATAAATGACCACATTTACTCCCATTCTTGATTAAGTATTATTACTTACCCAGATTCATTATTGCTCAGTTTTTCATCCAACATATATAGAAAATTTCACTTTCATATATATGTTCCCCAAACGCATATAGATTTTCGCTATTTTTGAGATATATTCGCCAACAGATTATATAAGTTAAAATTAACATAATAATTGTCTCGCCCTATTCTATGTTTTTGTAGTAAACCGATGCGAACCAATTCGTGTAAATATTTTGTTGCTGTGATCCGACTAACATTTAACTCTTTCATAACAAAATCAATTTTTGTGTAAGGATGTCGAAATAGATTATTGAGTAAATCCTGGCTGTAGATTTTGGGTAGTTTCTCTCGCATCAAATATTTCTGTGACTGCATCATACTTTTGATTGCTTCTATTAAATCGATAGTTTCTAGTGAAGTTTGTTCAACCCCTTCTAAGATATACAGCAACCAAGATGACCAATCTTTTATCTCACGATTTCTTTGGAGTAATTGATAATATGTGGCCTTAGTTTGATTAATATAACGACTTAAATAAAGTACAGGTATTTTTAGTAAATCTTGTTTAACCAAGTACAAAACATTAATAATCCGCCCAGTTCTACCATTGCCATCATAAAAAGGATGGATACTCTCAAACTGATGATGAATGATTGCCATTTTCGTCAAAGAATCCCAATCACAAATGGTGTCATCATTAATAAATTTTTCTAAATTATCCATTAAAGATGTAATTTCTTCATAATTTTGTGGCGGTGTATAAATAACTTGCCCTGTAGCATCATTTTTTAGGGTTGTACCAGGCAGCTTGCGAAAACCAGCATTATTGCCTTCAATGGTAGCATGAATTCGCAATATTTGACTTTTAGTTAATAATCCTGATTTTTGAACGGCTTCAAACCCTTCTCGTAGCGCAGTTGCATAGTTGTGTACTTCTTTGGCTGCAACTGTAACAAACTGCTTAACCTCGCTATCACTACGATATAAATCATCTTGTGTTGTAATAATATTCTCGATCTCAGAACTATCTTTTGCTTCTTGCAAAGATAATGTGTTAATTAAAATAGCTTGATTTGGGATACTATTAGCAACTCCTTTCAGTTCAGCTAGTGCCCGATGAGCATTCGCTAATTTTTTGAGTACCACCTTATTTTCGATATCTTCAATATCTCCGGGCAAGAGTGGCAAAGAATAGCTCGTAGTCATATATTTGAATTCTCCCAATTATTTATTATTAATTCCAGTCTAATCCCATCCTTTTCAAATGCTCATCAACCTTACTCGATAACGCCTCAACCTCCGCCTCTAACTGAGGCAATGGTTCAGCATAACGCTCATCCAACTCCTTAATCCGACTGGCTAACTGCTGCGTCACCCGCTCAATTTCCCCGATAATCCTCCCCTCTAACGTCGCCCCCCATTTATCATCAATAACCAAAGTTTTAATCTCATCCTCTGTTAACTTTCGATATTGAGCAAACACCGCCTTATCTAACGCCGTCTGAGCATCTTTGACCTGTTTTTTCATCGTTTCCTCTTGCTCAAACAGTTTAAAACATTGCTGAATAATTAAAACATCATCCTGTTCAATTGACCCTTCTAAATCCTCAAACATTGATAACTGTTTACTGTCACCTATTAACTTTTTCACATTATTTTTTGTCACCTTTCCCGTATCTGTTTGGGCATCAACTAACGCCCCATCTTCCCCAGTATGCTCCTCAATTAAGGCTTCTAATTCCTGAGTAGTAACATCTAAATCCGTCTGAAATTCATCAATCTCCTGTTGTTGTTTAGCAAAATACCGCGCTACAATCAAACCGGGCGGTATCAAATCGGCTTTATATTTTTGCTTATCTATGATTAAATCCGGCGCTTCCTTCAACTTCTCACCCTTTTTTGCCACCAACTCCCGTAACACTTTCCCCGCTTCCCAACCATCTTGTACCAGGATATAAACATCATCCTGCATGGTTTCCTCCCAGTAGTCCATCAATAGTTGGTAAATATCATATTTATCCAGTAATTCAGCTTTAACAAATCGCTTTAGTAAATCTTCCGATAATAGGGCGATAAGTGCTTTGGGTTTATCCCCAATGGCGATATTTGTTAATGTCTCTTGGTGATAGTTTTGCCAATCTTGATAAAGGGCTAAAGTCAACTTGGCAAAAGCCGTAAATTCGGGATGATTGAGAATTGTTGTTTTTACCCGACTTGCTTCTACTAAACTCTCACTATATCCTGAGCATTGACTAGGTGTAAATAAAACACTCCGCACTTGCGGAAATACCCGCCAATAGTTCTCTAAAATATCAATATCCGCGTTAGGAATTCCCCCGTTTAAGTGGGCGCTGAGGTTGTGAATATCTTCCGGTTCGCTAGAATCAATATAACGGGGAATATTGAGGTTATAGTCATTGGTGACAATTTCTTCTAAACTCACCATGCGACTGTAGCGAGACAGTTCAATTTGATGATTGAACACATCAACAATTTTATGGAGATCCTGACTGCGTAGCCGATTTTTATTGCCATCTTTTATAAAGCCCTTACTCGCATCCACCATAAACAAACCTTCGCGAGTGGCGGCAGTAGATTTATCAATCACAATAATACAAGCTGGGATACCCGTACCATAAAATAAGTTTGTGGGTAAGCCAATAATTCCTTTAATGTATCCTTGAGTGATCAAATTCTTACGAATACGCGCCTCAGCATTGCCTCGAAATAGAACCCCGTGCGGCAAAATTATCGCCGCTTTTCCCGTATTTTTTAAAGATTTAAGAATATGCAGCAAAAAAGCATAATCGCCGTTTTTATCCGGTGGTACGCCATACTTAAACCGATTAAATTCGTCATTAGTAAGGCTTATGCCATTACTCCAAGACTTATAGGAAAAAGGCGGATTAGCCACCGCAAAATCAAAAATTTTGAGGCTACCATCAGGGTTTTTCCAGTGAGGAGACGCGAGGGTGTTATCTTTCCAAATTTCGGCCGTTGGGTAGTCGTGCAGAATCATATTCATCTTCGCTAAAGCTACCGTTGCGTTATCCATTTCTTGACCGTAAATCGTTAAGCCATTAGACGCTTCATCTGCAACTTTTAACAATAGAGAACCAGAGCCACAAGTGGGATCATAAACCGTTGCATCTTGCCTGGTTTCTGGGGTAAGACCTACTACTTTAGCCAGTATCCGCGACACCTCTGCCGGAGTATAAAACTGCCCTTTACTCTTACCTGATTCTGTAGCAAAATGACGCATCAGATATTCGTAAGCATCCCCTAGTAAATCATCGCCTTCGGCACGGTTAGCACTTAAATCTATCCCCTCAAAAATCCCTAATAGATTCGAGAGACGATCCACCATTTCCTTCCCCTTGCCAAGCTTATCCTCATCGTTAAAATCGGCAACATCAATCACACCTTTTAAACCATTTTATTCGGCTAATTTACCACTAATTTTATTGATTTTATCTCCGATTTCTTTATTATTTTTTAGGGCTAATAAATCATTAAATGATGCGCCATCTGGAATAGTAATAATAGCGTTTTGGTCGCCTGCATATTTATCAGAAATATATTTCATAAATAACAGGGTAAGAACATAATCTTTATACTGGGAAGCATCCATGCCCCCCCGTAATTCATCACATCCCGCCCATAAGGATCTATACAGTTCAGTCTTTTTTACGGCCATTGGAGATTATAAGTTGTAATCGTGTCTATGGTTTCGCTTGGGATCTCGCCTAGTACAGAAACTTAATCATAATCATAAGCCCCTTTTGTGCCAGTTTTCCTTGAGGGGTGCTTAGGGCTTATGGATGGGTTCTTTACTCTCGAACAGTGGTAAGGGTCCCATCAGCTTTTTAGCTTATTTTAGGTTAAACAAATCACACCCGTTTTAGGGTTTATGGGGCGATCGCTGAATCAAGCTTTAAAAAACGTCGATATCCCGGTGGAATGGCTGAATGCTGATAGCCATAGCAGGTACTACCACCCCGAAGCCCCAACCGTGAAGTTGTTAACTATGCACAGCAGCAATCAAAAATCTCCGATCGCTAACTGCGCCGAATATTAAAACAACACCAGTCTTGGCGCTTCCACAAAGTAGCGACTATCCAGCCGTTTTGTTCGAGAGTATCAGCAATTGGCTTAGCTTGTTCCAGCAAAATGCCGCTGAGGACGGCCCAAGTAGTGGGTTTGCTAATTGCAGTGAATTGCGGGATTAAATCAATGATTACTTCTGCTAAAATATTGCACATGAAACCGTCTAAAGGCTCATCTACCATTTCTTTGAGCCGATCGATACTTCCGAGCTCTGAAACCAACTGCTGGGGCTTAATCCGGTTTAGCTGTCTGTTGCTGATTGTAGACCGGACTGCCAAAGGATCTGTATCCAAAGCATAAACTTTTGTGGCGCCCAATAACACCGCGCCGATCGACAAAATACCCGATCCGCAGCCAATATCCGCAAGTATGTACTTTTTGTCGTCAAAACCGAGACGCATTTCCAGCGACTCCAGACACAGTTGAGTTGTAGCATGAGCACCTGTACCGAAAGCGACACCGGGATCTAAACGCAAGATTACCCGATCGGTATCAGTCGGTGGGGGCAACCAAGCCGGATTAATTAAAAAGCGATCGCCCACTTCTTGAGGTTGCCAGTGCTGCTTCCAAGTAGTTCCCCAGTCCTCTTCTTCAATCAAATCCCACTGCATCGCAGGTATGGGAAAACCTGCACACAGAGCATCTTGGCGCAGCCAGAGCGACAGGGCAGCCAAATCCAGCAATCCTGCCTGTTCTTCGGGCAAATAAGCCGACATTAGGCAGGAATTGCTTTTGAGTTCAGTAGCACTTCCCTGACAGTTAAACCGTTCCAGACGCCAAAAGATGATATCTTCCAGCGCCGGATCGCAAAGAATTCTAATTTCCCACCAGCTATGTGCCATAACAATTTTAGATTTTAGATTTTAGATTTTAGATTGGCGGAGGGGAACTGGAGACTGGAAAATGGGGAGTAAAGAATGAGGATTGACTAATAGAAAAATTCCCAGTTGTCTTGCCAATTACCAATGACCAATTACCCACTACCAATTATCAGTCCTTGCACCCAAAATCTAAACTCCAAAATCCTTCAAAGATTTACCGTGTAAGCGTCCCGAATCCCCGGAACTTTGATAATTTCAGCCAAAATTCCCTCTGGTAGAGGGTCATCTAGGCTCAGAACCATCACGGCATCACCGCGCACGATTTTACGACCTACTTGCATACTGGCAATATTGACATTAAAACTGCCCAACTGGGAACCAATTCTGCCAATAATTCCCGGCATATCGCGGTGCAAGGTAAATAACATATGGTGAGTAGGGGCAACGTTGACTGGGAAATCGTCAACGCTGGTAATCCGAATTTCGCTGTCGCCAAGCACAGCACCGGTGACGGTGTGCTCGCCGAGAGTTCCCTTGGCATTGAGGCGCAGGGAGCCTGTGTAGTCGCGAATGGAAGCGTCTCTGGTTTCAACGACGCGAATTCCGCGTTCTTTGGCTTCGATGCTGGCGTTGACGTAGTTAACGCGCTCTCGCAAGGCTTGGGAAAGTAGGCCTTTGAGAGAGGCGACGACTACGGGCTGGCTTTGATTACTTGCCAATTCGCCTTGGAGTTGGACGTTGAGGTAATCGACTCTGCCTCCGGCTAGTTGGCTGACGAGGTTGCCGAGGGTTTCGGCGAGTTGCAGGTAGGGTTTGAGTTTTTCGATCGAGTCTGGGTAAATTCCTGGTATGTTAACAGCCGATCGCGCGGGCAATCCTAAGAGTACATCGCGGATTTGTTCGGCAACGTCGATCGCCACATTCACCTGAGCTTCGGCGGTGGATGCTCCCAAGTGTGGCGTTAGTACGATGTTTTGGCCGACAGTCAGTAGAGGGGAATCGGCTTGCAGCGGTTCGTTTTCATAAACATCGATCGCAGCGCCGGCAATCTTTCCTGATTTTATGGCTTCTGCGAGGGCTGCTTCATCGATGATGCCACCTCTAGCACAGTTAATGATGCGGGCCGTAGGCTTCATCTTCGACAGCACTTCAGCGTTGATTAGGTGTAGGGTTTCAGGGGTTTTGGGGATGTGCAGCGTGATGTAGTCGGATTCTCGCATCAGCAATTCGAGTTCTACTAAGCGACAGCCCAACTGTTCGGCTCTTTCGGCGGAAATGAAAGGATCGTAGGCTAGGAGTTTCATGCCCATTGCTTTGGCGGCGGCGGCGAAGTGGGAGCCGATTTTGCCTAAGCCGACAATGCCGAGGGTTTTTTTGTAAACTTCTACGCCGATGAAGCGATTGCGTTCCCATTTACCACTTTTGACCGATGCGTTGGCTTCTGGGATGTGGCGGGACATGGAGAGCATCATGGCGATCGCGTGTTCGGCGGCGGCGATCGTGTTACCTTCGGGGGAGTTAACGACGACAATTCCTTTGCGAGTGGCGGCGGGTACGTCCACGTTGTCTACGCCGACACCGGCGCGGCCGATGATTTTGAGTAAGTTGCCGGCTTCAATGATTTCTTTGGTAACTTGGGTGCCAGAACGGATCATTAAAGCGTCGTAATCTGGAATAATTTTTATCAGTTCTGCTGCTGACAGTCCTGTGTTAACGTCAACTTGAGCGACTTGAGAGAGGATATCAATTCCGGCTTGGTCGATCGGATCGGATACTAGAACTTTAGGCATAGTAAGCAGTTGAGTGGAATCAGTATAAATAGCCAAGGGCATTGGCAAGCTCAAAGTTGAGGCTTAAATTTGGAGCAGTATTTTGATGCTCAGCTTAAACTTGCCTTTGTGCAGTTTGAATTGTATCTGCATTTGGTCAAGACCGAGCGTTTTTGCGGGAAATATTTTAGGTTTCGGGGTTCTTGAACGCTCTGACCGTCTAAAAATCCCCGAACTGCTTAGCTAGCAAGTCTTTTCGGGTTATAATTAAGTGTAGATATCTCAGCCGAACTATCAGGAATTGCTTTTCATGAATTATCTTATTGCCGTACTGCCCGATCGAATGCAAGCCGAAGCAGCCTATTGTGCTTTGGAAAAAGAAGGCTTACCGATGAAACAGGTAAGTATTTTGGGCCGCGGCTACAAAACTGCTGATGAATTTGGCTTGATTGACCCGAATCAGCAAGCGAAGAAACAAGCTAAAATGATGGCTGTTTGGCTAATACCTTTTGGGTTTATTGCTGGTGTTACTTTCAGTCTGATTACTGAGTTGAGGACTTTTGCCTGGGCGGGAGAATATGGCGATCACCTAATTGGTGGTGTATTGGGTGCGATCGCCGCTGCGATGGGTAGCGTGTTTGTCGGAGGTGCTGGTGGCATGGCTTTTGGTAGTGGCGATGCTTTGCCCTACCGCAACCGTTTGAATGCTGGTAAATTTTTGATTGCGGTGAAGGGTTCTGATGATTTGACGGGGAAAGCGGCGAATATTTTGCAGCAGTTTGAACCGGAAAATATCCAAGGTTATACAGAGACTTAGTTATTTGTTAGTTGTTAACTGTTAACTGTTAACTGTTAACAGTTGTCATTCTACTCAATTAATCTTTGGAGACAGTTATGGAATCACAAACTATCGCCCTACATTCTCCCCTAGAATTAACTCTCGAATTAACTGACGAGCAGTTTTTTCAGTTGTGTCAAAACAACCGAGATTTGAGATTTGAACGCACTGCTAATGGAGAATTGATTATCATGTCGCCTACGGGTAGCGAGACTGGTAGACGGAATTCTGGCCTAAACTTTCAACTTACAGCTTGGAATATTCAAAACAATTTAGGAGTTGTTTTCGACTCTTCTAGTGGATTTAAACTGCCAGACGGTTCAGATATTTCTCCCGATTCTGCTTGGGTGCGACGCGACAGATGGGATGCCTTAACTCCCGAACAAAAAGAGAAATTTGCACCGATTTGTCCTGATTTTGTAGTGGAATTGCGATCGGCTAGCGATTCATTAGAAAAATTGCAGGCTAAAATGAAAGTGTACATCAAAAATGGAGCAAAGTTGGGATGGTTGCTCGATCGCAAAAATAGACAAGTAGAAATCTCCCGCGATAGAGATGTAGAAATTAGATATTCCCCTGCAACTTTGTCAGGTGAAGATGTACTGCCCGGTTTTGTTTTGGATTTAAGTGATATTTTGTAATCGGTAAAAACAGCAGTAGAGCGGGGTATAAAATCTGTAACCGACTCTACAGTGCATGACGAATAAGCTGTTCCAAAAAGTTAGCTGCCGACAGTTCGGGACATGGTTCGGTATAATTTGGATTTTGTGCTGCCTGTTCGCGACCTGTCACCAAAAAGCACGCAGCCGTGAAATGCCTTTCCCGCACCATCTTCTGACAAAACAGTTCGTAGCGTTTAGCATAGCTGGCCCCTCTAAACTCTGGTAAAACCGGGAAATGTGGTTCAGCAAACTGTACCGGGTTGCGCGAGGTAGGACTGTCTTCCAAAACAAACAGATATCCTAACCACGGTGGCGGAGGTGCTTCGCCAAACACCCCTTCCCGGTAAGCCGTCCAGATGTCGAGAGCCGCCCCCATCGCTTCTTCTGTGCGGTTGTTGAAGTTATTGCCAAAGCTGCCAACCTGGCTCTTCAACTCGATGACTACCTTGAGTTGCCGCTTTTCTGGGTTGATCACCAGAAAGTCATACATCTTCGTCGGACGAAAGAACCCCGGTATAACGGTTAGGCTTTTTTTAACGTGGATATGCTCTTGGGGAACACCTGCTGAGAGCAAAAAATTAGTTAGCGTCAGGATGAAACCGTCCATCTGCTTTCCCCCTGTCACCGCACTGCGATTGCCCTGGTCAACATTGCCTGCTAGCACCTGGCTTGTGCCTGGGCGATGCGGGTATCCCAAAAACCCTGCACTGCTTCCTGGAACACATCATCGGGGATGGTGGGTGTCTGTCCCGTCGTCATTCAGCAACCTCCTCCATCATTGTGTCATAGACGACGCGCAAGCCATACGTCTCCTGCATCCGTTTCAGCGCTAGGTGATGGTAGGTTGGCTCAACATCTACCCCAATACTGTTGCGCCCCCAGTTGGCGGCGGCGACACAGGTTGTTCCCGTCCCCATAAATGGGTCAAGTACGGTGTCCCCTGCAAAGGAAAACATCCGCACCAGCCTTTCTGCCAGTTCCAAAGGATATGGGGCGGGGTGTTGCCGAGTGGAAGCGCCTTTGACATCCTGCCAAATCTGTTGAAACCACTGCCGATGAAGAGTTTCTGGTATCACCGATAATACCCGTGCTGTGAGCGTGGGACTGCGGTAGCCCCCTGGTTTGCGCTGCATCAGGATAAATTCGATGTCGTTTTTGATGACGCCTCCGGGCTCATAAGGTTTGCCGAGAAAGCTCGTGCCGTTCCCTGCTGCTTCCAAAGAGGCATTGGCGATTTTATACCAAATAATCGGTGCGAGGTTATCAAATCCCAGATGGCGGCAATGCTCTTGAATGCTAGCGTGCAGGGGAAATACCATGTGTCTGCCAAACCGCCGGCGGGCCACACAGACATCCCCCACGACAATCACCAGCCGCCCGCCTGGAACTAACACTCGCCATACCTGCTGCCATACTCGGTCAAGTTCCTGCAAAAACTTTTCGTAGTCTGCAATTTCCCCAAGTTGGTTGATATTTTTGACATATTCTTTTAAATTCCAGTACGGTGGCGATGTGACTGCCAGATGCACGCTTTCATCGGGAATATTTGCGAGGTTTCGGCTATCGCCCTGTACCAGGGAATGGAAGGAGGGCAACCCCTGCACCCGATGCTGAATTTCCTGGATTAATGCCGTATTTTTGCTGATGGCAGGAATGGCGCGTTGCTCGTCTGCTGCTAGTAATGCCGTTGCTTCCTCCGGTACAAGGCTTTTATCTTGTAGTGCTTGTTTCAACGGTTCGGCTGCTTCCAGACACAGAAACCGCGTTGAAATATTAACCTTGCTTAAACTCGAAGACTTCATAGATTTGGTACAATAATCATGTTCATCATATCAGCTTTGCGAGCCACAAAAAATCCTAAGAGCGTTATTTGATGATTTTAGACTATAATTAAAGTAGTGCGACTGTTAAAAAAGTAGATTTTTTAGTGACAGCAAGGTTTGGCAATTTCAAATTAGAATCTAACATTAACTAATGTTGCAAAGAGAAGAACTGTTAAAAGGGATTGAAAATCGCGAATCGGTGGCGCGAGTGATAGATTGCGCCGAACAAGCTATCAAAACTTGGGATGTTACTCTGACTGATTTTATGTCGCCTCCTGAATTGGCCGATGCTAGGGTTGTATTTAATCGTTTGAGTGATGTGGAGTTGGTGGTTTGGGGCGGCTATCCGCAGTCAGAAAGACAGAGAATTGCGATCGCGCGATCGGAAATTGCGATCGACTCTGGTAGTGTTAACATTGCGGCGGTAGAAATCGCCGGCAATTTCCTGTTCGATACAGCTAGTCACCGCGACTTTTTGGGGGCGATGTTGGGTACGGGAATTGTCCGGGAGAAAACGGGTGATGTGATTGTGTTGGGAGAACGCGGCGCGCAGGCGATCGTCATACCTGAAATGGTAGAGTATTTGGAGATGAGTTTGCAGCAAGTGCGATCGGTTCCCGTGAAAACTCGACGCATTGAGTTGACAGAGCTCAAAATTAGAGAACCCAAAAAGAAAGAAATGACCACCGTTGAAGCATCGATGAGATTGGATGCTGTTGCTTCGGCTGGATTCGCCATGTCTCGCAGCAAAATGGCCGATTTAATTGACAGCGGCGACGTACGAGTTAATTGGAAAGACATTAGTCAAGCTAGTTATCATGTCAAGTCTGGAGATTTAATCGCTGTTAGTGGTAAGGGAAGATTGGAAATTGGGGAAGTTGCTGTTACAAAGAAGGAACGTTATCGAGTCCAGTTAACTCGATATTTGTAATTTCCAGGCCAGAAACCTTGTGCGGGGTGGCAAGAAACCGGGTTTTTTCGAGAATGGTTGATTACAGTCGGAGATATTGCCAAAAACCCGGTTTCTGGTTTCTGAGATTTTGTGCGGGGTGGCGAGAAACCGGGTTTTTTTGAGAATCCTTCGTTACAGTAAGAGATTTAGCCAAAAACCCGGTTTCTTGGATTTTGGCTTTAAAAACCGGGTTTTTTCCGCGAATAACCCACTATTTCCCTTTCCCACCAAACAGCTTTGCTACCGAGTTTACCAACAGTTCTCGCGGCATCAAGCGAGGCATATTTGCGATGATTCGATTGGCAATTCCCCCTGTCACAACGTTAGACTCATTTTTGTCTAAAGCTTTCAAAGCATCTCGCACTACTTCATCAGCGGGAACCAGTTTTCGCCCGCTGGTGGATGCCATTGATTTCGGGAATTCCGCTGCTGCGAAAAAGTCCGATTCTGTCGGCCCTGGACAAAGACACAAAACACGAATTCCTAAATCTTTGTTTTCAGCCCAAAGTGATTCGCTGAAACTCAGAACAAAGGCTTTGGTTGCTGCATACATTGACAAGTATGGCATCGGTTGAAAGCCTGCGATGGAAGCAACATTAATGATACTTCCAGATTTTCTGGCCCGCATTCCTTGCAAAAATAAGTGCGAGAGTTCGACTAATGCTACAATGTTTAGCTGCACCATTGTTAGTTGTTTGACCAGCGGGCGATCGGCAAAAATTCCGTAATCTCCAAAACCTGCATTGTTTACCAACAAATCAACGGTCAAACCTGTTTTGACAACGGTATCAAATACAGCGGTTCCAGCCCCCGGTGCGGTCAAATCTTGGACGATTACTTCTACTCGAACGTTAAATTCTTTTTGCAGTGTAGCAGCTAGCTGGTGCAATTTGTCTGCGGAACGAGCCACCAAAATTAGATTGTGCTGGCGTTGGGCTAATTCGACGGCAAAAGCGGCACCAATTCCACCAGATGCACCGGTGATTAAAGCAGTTGGCATGAAATTATTGCAGATGTTTGATTTGTACTTTATATATTTTAACAATTATCTAGGCTAACAACCTGTAAAGTGATTAAAAGGGAATAGGTGAGTTTTATGGGGTGTCTTACCGATCGAGCTTTTGACATTTTACGGGCCGAAGTTGACAAATGTGCGGCGGCTGATGGTATCGCGGGTAATGTGTACCGGAGTATGGTAATCAAGCGGCTGGAGAAGTTGCGATCGCAAAACGGCACTTTCGCCTCAATAGAAGAAATCCGCGACACTTTCAAAGATGAATTTCCCAATTTCAGCGAAAAAGCTCTCAAAGAAGCTGTCAAAGCTAATAAAGCGCCTGGATTGTTCGACAAAATTATCTTTGCTGGTGGTTTCTTAGGCGCTGGGGCGGGGATAATTTGGCTGCTAAATCTGCCATTTCCGATGATTCGGTGGCCAGTCGCGAAGACAATGCCGATATTATTGTTGCCCAGTTTCATCAGTATGGATCACAATTACCGACAGGCGATCGCCCTTGTGGAACAATCCGATCAATTGGTGAATAAAGCCACGGCGGCGGCTGATTTCGACTTGGGCGAAACCAAAGCAAAACAAGCTCAAAAACACCTTGATGCTTTGCCGGTTTGGTTCCTCGGTTACTATCCAGAAACCTATTGCTCTTTTTTTGGCTGCACTTGGCGCTTTACACTCGATGAATTTCAAGCAGCCCGTAAAAATGTCGGGCGGATGGATGCGCAGATTTTCCAGCAAAAAAATGCTTTTACTCAGCTAAGCCAAGTCGAACAAGCCCTCACCACAGCCAAACAAGAGTATCAGCAAGCAAAAAATGCGGTAGATAGACAAAAAGCTAGCATAAATTGGCAAAGTGCGATCGACAAACTCAATCAAATTCCCGCCGAAACTCTAGCTGGAGAAACTGCTAAGAAAAAACTCCAAGCAGCAGAGAGAGATTTTCAAGCAATGGGCGGCGTCGCCACCGGTTCTGTGCGCGCCGACAACTTAATCGAAGCAGCAAAAGAATTTGCACTTTCAGCGGCTGTAGCGTCGCAAAAACCGCCGCATCCCGCCGCACAATGGGAACAAATAGCAGGATTGTGGGAAGAAGGAATTAACCGACTGAAAATGGTTCCTGTGGATAACCCGGGCTATCTTGATGCCCAAACTAAACTAGCTCAATATCAGAAAAATTTAGGAATTGCTCAAATTAGGCGGCAAGCTGAAAAAGATTCTGCAACTGTTTTGCAAGAAGCTAAAAGCTTGTTTGCTAACTTGCAAAAAGATGTAAATTCTCAAAATTCCGGTAACTCCCTCAGCCAGTTACAAGAAATTATTAATAAATTAGAATCTGTCAAACCCGGAACAACTGTTTATCCCGAATCCCAAAAATGGCTGCAATCGGCTCGCAAAAAACAGCAAGAATGGCAAAAAAAATAAAGATTGGGAATGGGGAATGGGGAATGGGGAATGGGGCATTGGGCATTGGGCATTGGGCATTGGGCATTGGGCATGGGGTAATTGGGCATTGGGCATCAGTCAACAGTTAACAGTCAACCGTCAACCGTCAACTAACAAATTACCAAACTGGGTCAACATACAGATTAATTGTGACTTGTTCTTTTCCTGAAGGTACGCCGGAAATACAAGCACAAATTACTTGTCCATTCTCTAGTTCAACTTCGCAAGCGTGACAAGAACCCATCAGACAGCCGGTAGGAATAGAAATGCCTGCGCGTTTAGCTACATCCAGCAACAGTTCTCCCGCTTCAGCTTCAACTGTTACATTATCTGGTAAAAAACAAATTTTTGTCATCAACTTTAACCTGCACTCTAACAAACAACAGTCAACAGTCAACAGTCAACCAACTAACCTAAAATATGCTTGATATCTAAATGCTTTTCCACTGTATCAGCAAGAGATTCTAACAGAGCTTCTCGGTGTTCTCGGTAATTGGGAATACCTGTAGGCAAGGCGTGGAGTCCCCGCTGCTGGCGTAAGTGATTTAACCAAGCTCGCCGCCAAGCTCCGTTGTCAAAGATTCCGTGCAGATATGTGCCCCAAACTGATTGAGAAGTGTTGACAATTCCTAAAGTCGGATCGTCAAATAGCGGTTGAGTCAAATCTGACTCCATCATTTGCGTTCTTCCTTGATGAATTTCGTAACCGGAAACTGCCAAACCGGGTTGAGGATAGTTGGATGTTACGCTCCGCTGGCGGGCAATTTTGTTGGGTGCGATCGCAGTTTTCAAAGGCAGCAATCCCAATCCTTCAAATTCTCCCTGTTCTCCCTCAATCCCTTCTTTATCGCTGATACTTTCTCCCAGCATCTGAAAGCCGCCGCAAACTCCCATGACTGTACCGCCAGCTACTAAGTAATTTTGAATAGCTTTTGCCATACCTGTCTGGCGGAGGACGTGCAAATCGGAAATTGTAGTTTTAGAGCCTGGTAAAATCACGGCATCTGGATGACCTAAATGGTCTTTTGGGCTGACATATTTGACTGTGACGCTTGTTTCCGATTCCAGGGGGTCAAAGTCGGTAAAATTGGAAATTCGGGGCAGGCGAATGACGGAAATATTTAGATCGGTTTGAGAATTAGGAGAACGCCGATCGAGCAAATCGAGAGAATCTTCTGCCGGAAACACTTCGTCTATCCAAGGAATCACCCCAACTACGGGGATTCCCGTCCTTTCTTCTAGCCAAGTCAAACCGGGATCTAAGATGGATTTTTGTCCTCGGAACTTATTAATGATGAATCCTTTAATTAAAGCGCGTTCATCTGGATCGAGCAATTCCAAAGTACCGATGATGTGAGCAAAAGCGCCGCCGCGATCGATATCAACTACTAGCAAAGTCCGAGCATTCAGGTGTTTTGCTACTCGCATATTTGTCAAATCGCGGTGTTTTAGATTGATTTCCGCAGGGCTGCCGGCTCCCTCGCAAACAACCATGTCAAATTCTTGCCGTAGAAATTCTAAAGATTCCTTGATAGCTTGCCAGCCGATATCAAAATACTGTTCGTAATATTGAGATGCTCGGACATTTCCGACGGCTCTGCCTTTGATAATTAATTGAGATGTCATGTCTCCTTGGGGCTTGAGCAAAATTGGATTCATTTCTACCCAAGGTGCGATACCCGCAGCCCAAGCTTGGACTGCTTGAGCGTAGCCAATCTCTCCGCCGGCGGCTGTGACATAGGAATTCAGAGCCATATTCTGACCTTTAAACGGAGTTACCCGCCATCCGCGCCGAGAAAAGATGCGACACAATGCTGCAACGAGTAAGGATTTTCCTGCGTGAGATGTTGTTCCCACGACCATAATTGCTTTCATAATATTTAAAAGGTAGAAGGTAGAACGCACAAAGTAGAAGGAATGAGGAAGAAGTAATATCAATTCTGGCTGCGACGGAATGATAAGCGAGGAAACGGCAGTGCCGTTTCCCTACGCCAGATTAATTGTAGGGACACGGCACTGCCATTTCTTGATCTCGGGTAATATTAATTCCGATGCAACCGGAATTGATATAAGAAGGTAGAAAACAGAATTACAAAAATTCTGGTTTCTACTTTTTGCTTTTTGTCTCAAGATGAGGATTGATCTTTGTCGGATCGATTCTCAGACTTGGATTCATCGGCCGGTTGGGCAGCTTCTACTAACTCTGAAGTTGGGGGATTCGGGCGAATCAATTCCGGTTGTTCTCCCGTTTCAGATGGTTTTTGATCTGTGGATTCGATCGACATAACTGTTACTGAAACCACTTCCACCGCGCTCAACTCGGGTTGTCCCGATGCTTCGATCTCGACAGGCGCTACTGAAACGATTTCCACTACAGTCATTTCTAAAGATACAGCAGGGGCTGGTGCTTCTGGTTCACTAATAGGGGACGGTGGTGTCTGGGTTTGGGCCGACGATCGATCTTCGATCGCACTTTCCTCTATTTTGCCAGAACTCGCAGTTTCTGCCGCCATCAACTCGGCCATTGCTTCCACATCGGTGGGAAACGGCACTATGCGGCTGGTTTCGGCTGTCACTTCGGCGGCGGCCTCGGCCAATTCTGTTTCGAGAATGGAGTCGATATCCGGTGCGGGAATTTCCGTTATTTTAGATGAGGCTGCGATCGACTCTCTCGTCGCTTTCGGTGTTGGCGTCCCGGGAGTTCCATCAGACTTGTTTTTAGCCGTACCCCGTCCCAACATACCACCTAGACTATTTATGAGATTGCCGAACAGACTTCCGAAACCTGCGGATTTTTTAGGGACTTTTGCAGGAGTTGAGCTTGCCTCTGGGGCTGCCGTTGGTGTCGCCGTTGGGGCAGCAGACTGGGTAGCCCTTGCCCTCCACATCTCGTCAAAATCATCATCATCAGTCTGCTGTTTTACCTCTGGCTGAGCCATTAGAGGCTCCACAGTTGCTCCGGCGGCAATTTCTGAAAATTCTATAGGAAGAGGTAGAGGAGTGAAGCTGCTGGCTAATTCTGCTGGGGTGGGTGAAGTCTCAGCAGCAGGAGTTTCGACGGAAAATACCGGTATTTCTGATATCGAGGGAATCGCCGGCTGTTCCTTTACTTTTACTTCGCCCCGATCAACCGCAGGTGCGGAAACAACATCCGCTTTCGGTTTGGGCGATCGAACAAACTTAGGTTTTTTCGCTGCCGGTTCTTTTTTATTACCAAACAAGCCCGCAAACGGCACGCCTGCTGCCAAATTCGCCGCCCCAGGAATCGGCGTTTGCTGAGCAACGGGCGTCACCAACCTGCGCAAAGTCAGGGTTTCCCAGGCAAACCAGCCCAGCATAGCTACGCCCGCCATTTGACCCAGCAGGAGAACACCAGTAATTCGCCCCGCACAGGCCCATAAAATTAACGCATAAAAAAGTCCTACCCCGCTCCAGGTAAAATCACTTTTGCGGTGAACTTCTGGAAAAAAGAAGGCCGCCATATAAATGCTGAAGCTGCCTAAACCGACCGCCAACGCCAGAATGTATGCAAGCATATTGTCGGTACCTCCGCTGTGTCAAATAACTTCTACGCGCTAATTCTACCTTTGAGAGAGACTCAACGGCTTCTTTCTCAAGGACAATTCTCGATTTGCAACAAACAAGAGGGAAGATTTTTTCCCCTCACCCTCTCACCCCCTCCCCCTCTCACCCTCTCCTGGGTCGTGATCTTGGTCACTTAACTATGCTTTTACGATCGCACAAGCCGGAGAATATGTTCTGTATGTTGTAGGTGTAAGAGGAATTATGCCCTAGGGCATATGTATTGGAGACAGTGCCATGTTTGAAAAACTGTTGTTAGCGGCCGCCTTAACCTTATCGGTTCAAATCTTTGCCGGAGTCAGCACTTCCACGAAATTACCGAAAACTTTGGTATTGCGATCGAGCGATCGTCCGACTCAAACCCTGAAAATTCCCTTCATTGCAGTACCTGTAGACTTCAAATCTAACGTCGAATCCTAATGATACGCGCCAGATCGTAGGTGTAAGTGCGATCGAACTCAGGCAGAGTCTGTCCATAACATTTTTTTAGAGCTGTTCTCTTTTATATTTAACCTTAAAATACTTTTGCGATCGTGATTAAACGATCAAAATAAATATATACTTTTTAGATAAAGCTCAAAGCTAATCAGGACATTGAGTATTAAATCAAAGAGAGTGAAAATGGGACTTAGCGATATTCTATTGAATGAAAACAACAGAGATACTTTTGTTGACGACTGTGTAAAATTGATAGACAAACAAGTTGCGACCGCGCCGGGATTGGGTGGTCTTGCTCTAAAAGCAGCCTACTCTGCTGTCAAGGGGATACGATCGGACTATTGCGCCCAAGTCGTCGATCAACTTCTGCCCGAAATCTCGATCGCACTCGATCCGATGTGGACTGAAGCAGTAAACAATGGCAACCCAGTCGAATATCTAGCCCAAAGAAAAGCTCAAGTAGCAGACGAATTGCTCCAAATCAGCGACAAAAAAGTCGAGAACAGCACAAGAGCGGTTGTTAAAGGCGCCTATGCCAAACTCCGCCCCTCAGCTAAGACTTATGTGGAAAAGGGAGTGCCGGATTTAGCCGAAATTATTAATAAACATCATAGTGCGGCTTGATTCGTGAGCAACAGCAAAAAATAGAATTTCCAAAGCTGCGACTTCTACATCCTAATGACTAAAGGACTAAAGTCCAATGGCACTGAAAAAGTGAGCAAAAAAAAATCTGTAAGGCA
>ENA-OFCE01000684-OFCE01000684.1-metagenomes-genome-assembly--contig:-NODE-684-length-20845-cov-2.538288_pt1 | contig 20845 bp, 12 predicted proteins | sample MGYA00153388_OFCE01 | MGnify analysis MGYA00153388
GTCCGCAGCGTTTGATAGTTCTCCTGCACAACCGCCAATACCATATCTTCCTTCGGTTCATAAACAAACAAAGAACCCGGTTCTCCTAAACCATTACGTCCGGTGTAACCGCCTACCCGCTGCGGGTGTCCATAGGCATTCGTGCCGTTCATGAAGGAAAAACTGCCATCCTGACGTACAAGAGCCACCGACGGATTGGCCAGCCGCTCTTCATCAAACCCCGGCATCTCCTTTAATACGACTTTCTCCCTGGCAAGCTGCAAAATAGGCTGTTCGTGCATTTGGCCGTTTACGTATTTCATGCGCGCTGCCATTTCCGTCTGATTTTCCGCTATATCCTTCTTCCATACTACGTAAATTCCGTTTTCTTCCGGCTGGTTGATATAAAACTGCCCCGGCTTCCCCTCACGGCCGCCGGAATAACTGCCGTAAAACTGACCCTCCTGTTCACCGCTTTTGCAGGTACGCTTGCCATTTTCCACAATCTCTTTTGCAACCCACATTTGATACCGTTCGGGATCATAGCCCTTTGGCATATCCAAAACGACTTTCCCTTTATCCTCCACTTCAAAGGGACGGAATTTACGCTCATAGCCGACGCTGTTTTCAGCCTCCTGCCTGGTCATCTCAACAGCTTTACCAGTTTCCACACGGTAAAAATGCAAATGATGTTTATTCATCTGCAAATCCTTTTGCCCAACGACAAAGACCTGCTCAGGACTGGGATTCACAACAAAAGCCTGCTGAAACTCTCCCGCCTGACCAACCACACGCCCAACAACTTTTGCTTCCGGATTGCCTGCCGCATTCAGTTCGATTCCGTCTTTCGTAAATTCACAAACCCATGGTTTTCCCAGTTTTTCCGTTGAATAGGTGCTAAATTCCTTTACCACAACGATTTCATTATATTTCTTATACCGTTCCATCTGCTGATCAACATTATCCTGTGCCTTGCTTGCCCTTTCCGTGGGCAAAGCCGCATAATAGCGGTCCTTCATTTCCACAATCACGTCTTTTTCCACGGCATCAAAATTTTGCCCGTTATAATTTACATATTCGATATTACTTTCCCGCGTCTGATAGTTTTTCTGCCCGGTTCCACTTCTTTAATATACAGTACGCCTGCGTCTCCATTTTCTGTATTTCCGCTACACAAAACAAAGGGACAGGGACTCTGTTTCAGGACTTCCAAATCTTTGTGGATGATAATCCCGTTATGCGTGCTATCTGGCGTATATTCGTGCCGCCAACTTCTTTCATTACTTTCAATATCGCGTCTTGCTTTTCTCTCGGTTCATTGCAAATTTTTACTGCGTCAATTCCAAATTCCTGTCGCACCATTTGTCGAAGGTCATCATCACTTACATTAACCTTGATCCCCGGAATTTCAAGACAAATATCTTCGTTCGCTTCTCTTAAAAACTTTACAAATCGCACAATTGCTTCATCGGGTTTGTCCGAAAACATATTTAAGGCATATTCTTTATCAACAATCTGTCTGCTCTCTGTATATTCACTATAGCTGCTCCATTTGTAATTCGCTACATCTTTCACGATTTTTGCCTTTATGGGGTTCTGATGAATATATCGCAAAACAGTTAAGAAATAACTATCCGTTTCTACAGCCTCGCTTTTAAATCTCTCTTGAAATAAATGACCGCATCTTTCATGCTTACCATTGTACCAGATCACGTAACTCGAACTGAATCGCTGAATCATCATGCTAATAGATTCTTCGATTTCTTGTAATAGGATGTGCACATGATTATCCATTAAGCAGTAGGCAAAAACCCGACATTGACTCATTTCTTTGGATTTCGCCAGAACCTCGATTAATTTCTGCCGATCTTCATCATCCTCAAATATGCTTTGCCGGTTGATTCCACGTAATATGATATGATATATTCCGCTGTTGCTTTTTTCTCTTGGTTTTCTTGCCACAACTTTCACCTCTTACTCTATTTTATCACCACTCCTTTCCTGAAACAACATCCCTGTCCCCATGTTTTTACATGCCGGGCGAATTAGAAAGAATGGGACAAGGAATCTGTCTCCCTGTCCCATTCAGCATTAGCAACGTCCCTTATTCCTTAATAGAATAATAAGACAAGCCTTTACTATCTTTTAGCAATTGATAATTAAACCTAGCTGTCTCCAGCAGAAATTGCTCTCTTTGCTTACCTCTCACGATGATCAGACGATCAGATAACGGGGGTTTCGCCCCAAAGTCAGCTATCCCCTGGGTCGGCATGGTGTATTTGCTTGACCAGTCTAGCTCTTCCGCCTGACGAAAAGTCACTTCACTTGACGGTATAAGCTTGATTGCGACCTTGCCGCTATAAAAAACCGCCGAAGTACTGTAAAACTGATACATCCCTATCTTCTCCACTCCAAGATCGACCATGCTTTTAGCAATCTCTTTTCCTGACCGGCTTTCCGCTATGGCAGGAAATATAAACAGGGAAAGTATGATATATGACCCCAATTGGCACAGACAAAGCAATTTGAAAACATCGGCCACAGTCCGGTTTCTTGCTTTCCACACGCTGAATACCAGAAACAGTAGCAGACCGGCTGTAGCCAGGCCAAGTTCCCACCCCGCCAGATAGCGATAAGCCGCTATCATATATCCAACCATGAGCAAGGCCGCAGGAACCCCTATCCAGTAGAAAATTTCCTTCGTTTTCCCCTGCGCTAGCATCCGCTCCAGTTGAATAGCTGTTAGGATTGCCACGGGAAAGAGGATGGGAAACGTATAGGTCAGGTATTTAGTGGCCATTAGCGAATAAAAGCCAAAATAAGCAGCTATCCACAGAAAAAGGAATAACAGCAGCGGGGACTTCTGGGAACGCAAGTCTTTATATCCTTGGATCAAAGCTTTTACGGCCAGAGCAGACCAAGGCAGCATACTGATTACAAATACGGCAATATAGTAGTAGCTCACATTATCCTTCGGATGCTCCGAAACGGTTGCGCGAAGATAGTTGTGCACGCCAAAAAAACTATTGATAAACTCAGTGCCATGCATGGCATACATCGCAGCATACCAGGGCAGCGCCACAACTGCAAAAAGGAAAATACCCGACGGTATGAACAGTTCTTTTAGTTCTGACCAATTGCGCTGCACAGCTATAAAAAGCAGCATGACTAGTCCAGGCAGCAAAACGCCGATCGGCCCTTTCGTCAATACAGCCAGAGCCATGCTGACATATGCAATCCGATACCATCGCTTCTTGGTACCATCCATTTTTACATATCCCAGATAAAAAAAACACAGGGCTGCACAATTAAAGACAAAGAACACCATATCCGTAATAACCAGCTTTGCCAGTACGATATATTCGAAGGATGTTCCCATAATCAAGACCGACAAAACAGCTACCTTTTGTTTAACGATCTTACTCGCAAACCAATACATCAGCACTAGGCCGGCGGAGGCAAAAAAAGCTGGTGCTAACCTTGCCGACCATTCGGAAAACCCAAACAATTGGAAAGCGATGGCCGTAACCCAGTAGAAAAATACCGGCTTATCAAACCAGATAGTCCCATATATCCTTGGTGAGATCCAGTCCGCCGTCAGCACCATTTCTTTCGCTGTAAGGGCATAGTTTGATTCTACTGGATCGGTGATGGGCATGATATGGTTGAAGAACATATAGAAGAAAAATGAAATTAGGAATATTCCCAAGTACTTCTGCTTGGAACCTATCAACGCATCTACTGCGGCAGATGTTTTTACATTCATCGTGGCCCCTCCCCTAAAAATAACGAATCAATCTCGAACAAAAAAGACTTTATCCTCTTGAACAGTTAATACGCGAAGCTTACTCTGGATTGTCGGAGACAGCTTCTCATATTTCTTCTTTTGTACAATAAAGTAAGCCTTACCGGTCTTGTCCAGAACCGTCGCCTCTAATTTATCAGAGTCTAGTTCAGTGCCCGCCATACCGCTGTAATACATGAAACCAGGCCGGTAAAATTTCGCAATATAAACCGGAGTTTGCCCGTCATAATGTTGTTTGAATTCATTGACAAACTGCTTTACAGAAACCAAAGGCGTAACAAGGGGAAGGGTTTGTGTCATTAAAAATGCTGTAAATACGATAAGAGACAAATACGGCACGAAAATTATGGCGAAAGCTCTGAAACAGAACAAAAACGGTCAGCAGCGATAAAATTCCTGCTATCACCTTTACCGAAAACATCAGTTCTGCTGTCACCACCCTTCCGGCATAAAACAAACCTGCAATCAGCAATGAGGCAACGACTCCAAAAATGATGGCAGAGCCTTTTAACGCCCTATAACGTTCTTCTGTCCACGCTTTGTCCAAATAGTAACCAACCAGCATCGCTAAGGGCGGATACATTGGCAAAATATACGAGATTAACTTAGTCTGGGACAGTGAAAAGAATCCAAATACTACTGCAGCCCATATGCACAAAAAGATACAGGTACTACGATGCTCTCCTTTCTCTTTTAGCCCCGCCCAAAAAGCCTGAGCTAAAAAAGCCGTCCAAGGGAAGAAGCCCAGGATTAACACCGGAATATAGTAATACCATAGCTTTCCTGACGCGTGCTCCGGCTGCAAAAAACGTGTTACATTGTGAAAACCTAAGAATGTATCAATAAATGACATTCCATGGATAGAGTACATCGTCACATACCAAGGCAAAGCAATCACTGCAAAAAGCGCAGCCCCACTTACAAGTTTCATACTCTTCATGGTTTTCAGGGAACCTGTCACAATCAAGTACAGTCCAATAATCACAGCACAAAAGAAAATAGCAACTGGCCCCTTTGTCACTACGGCAAAAGCGGCGAATCCGTATAATAGATAATATTTCCGGTGAAGAAATGAAAGCAGTGCCGCCATAAGGAAAAAAGTCAGTGTCATATCCGTAACAGCTGCGTTACCCAAATAAAAGTATTCCAGACTCGTTGCCAATACCAGGGCCCCAAGTAATCCGGCACGCTCATTGAAAAGTTTCCGGCCCGATAAATAGGCTAAAATACTTCCTCCTACTGCGAAAAAAGCGGAAGGAAAACGAGCGGCAAACTCACCCACTCCGAAGATTTTAAATGCCGCTGCCACCAGCCAATAATACATGGGCGGTTTGTCATACCAGAAGTCTCCATAAATGCGGGGAGAAATAAAATCATGAAACTGCAGCATCTCTCTGGCGGTTTCGGCATATACCGGTTCATCCGGATCTAATAAAGGGTGAAATCCCAAATAAGAAAACATGAGTATACCGGCTACGCCTAAAATTATTGCTATATAAAGCCAAACTTTTTTATTTGTCATCGTATTAGTCGTCCCTTTCTAGTCAAATCTTGTAATGATTTTGTCAAAATGAGTATAGCAAGTCATTCTGAAATTAAGATGAAAAGAAAAAAAGTTGCAGTCATTAATAAAGCAACTTCCCTACAAGAAAAATTTCGCTATACTACCTTCTAACAGATAATTGACAAAAAAAAATAAAGGCTCATCCATCTTAGCTTAGAAGATAGATGAGTCTTTTTTCCACTGGGACGGGGGGACAGGTTTAGGACAATAAGAGAATCGTGTATCTAGTACAATTCATAATGTTTTAATGCTTGTCGTATTCGTTCTGCAATGATTTTACGCAAATATTCAGGTTCAATTACCTCCACCAAGCTGCCAAACGATAAGATATAACTGTAAAGCCATTCCCCTTCAGGAAACTCTGCCACCAAAGTAAGACTCCCGTCGTCGTTGGGAATAAGAAATGAATCATCAAAATAATCATATACTCGATTTATGACTTGTGCCTTAAAGCAAAGCTTCAAGAGAGTTAATGACTGTGGGGCAGTATTCCATTCTTCCACTCTCGGTCTTGGCAACACTTTTTTCTCAAAATTCTCAGCTAGTATATCCAGTTTTTTCAATCTGGATATTCGAAAGGTTCTGTGCTCCTGATGCTGCCGACAAAAGGCTATCAGATACCATGCATTGTTTTTAAAAATAAGCTTTTCCGGTTCCGCCAGCCGGCTGCTTCGATGACCTTCTCCGTTCACATAGTCGAATCGAATAACATTTCGCTCCAGCATAGCCCGCTTTATGTCGTTAAACTTGTTTTGTTCATTGGGCGAACTTGCCCAAGGAGAAAAATCTACTTCTACCCAATCATAATTGGAAGCATTCTTAAATATTGCCCCCATTTTTTCAAGGGCAATATCTAATTCTGGGTATTGAGTTGCCTGTAGCGTTTTGACCGCCATCAGCAGGTTCTTGCTTTCTCGTTCCGAAAAAATCGCCCTGTTTAATGTATAATTTTCCAAAAGATGTATGCCCCCACCATTGCCTTTATTCATATACACAGGCACGCCAGAGGAGGAAAGCATATCAATATCCCGATAAATTGTCCTTGTGGAAACACCAAAACGGCTGGCAAGTTCTCTGGCGGTAATCGTTCCCTTATTAAGCAATATGGTTGTGATTTCAAATATTCGGTTGCTTTTCATTTTTATCACCCCAACTTAGTATACAGCAAATAAGACAATTTATGTCATATTTGCTGCATTTTTAATTTCTGCGATACTGATTGGGGAGATTACGCTGCCACTAAAGTAAGACTCCCGTCATCATTCGGAATAAGAAACGAATCATCAAAATAATCAAAGGCCAAGGATATTAATAATAAATTACATTTTTGTTAAGTCAATTGTATTTTATATACAAATACATTACAGTAAAATTATGACTGGCAAATTTTGTGCAATAACAGCGTTCTTAATACTATTCCCATAGGCGAACTAAAGCCAAAGTAATGCAAAACGTTAGGTCTAAAGGTGAAAACATCTTGATTATCAGACTGGTGTTTCGCAGGAAAGGTCAAATGCCAGTCAACTACGTATTGGTTTTAAATTTATGGCAACCAATCAATTTTTGGGAGGTTTTAAACGATGAAAAACTTGTCTTTTAAATTTAAACTGCTAGCTATAATATTACCCGTGATTATTATTGGTTTACTCTCTCTGACCGGGGTTGCTTATTGGCAGTTCCACAAGGTAATTGAATCGGAATTAACTGACTCTATGGTACTTAGAACCGGTGAAGCGGCCGACCATATGAATACTTGGTTGACCGGGCGGCTTGGTGAAGTACGTGAAACAGCTGCAAGTCCGATGGTTGCACGGATATTGAAGACGAATCCACAACTTGATCTTAAACGGGAGGATGAATCCACAAAACTGATTGATGAACTCCTGCTATCCCGTTGGAAATTTATCAATGAAGCATATCCCAACCAATATGCAGCTCTACATATTGTCAACTTCTTAGAACCTCAGGAATATAGCAATCCTGAAGCTTTAAGTAAACTGACAGCCCGTTTTTACGATGTTAAAGCAGGAGTATTAAAGACTACTCCATGGGCAAAAGGTGGCGCATTAGAAGCAGGGGAACGATTTTCCCGTACCGGTGGTATTCCTTATGATGCTATTTATAAGCCGGCATATTCTCAGGCATATGATAAAAATATGGTGCTTATGATTGCCTATCGAAAAGATAATCAAGGAAACGTAACAGCTGGCGCTGGTGCAAGTTTGACCATCGAAACAATCCAGCAAATAACCCAGCAGTTGAAGTATGGAGAAAAAGGGTATGGGTTTCTTTTGGCACAAGACGGTACCTTCGTTGTTCATCCTAATTCGGAGTGGGCTATGAAAGAAAAAATATCAAATATTGATAACGAAAATATCCGTAAACTTGGCGAACTGATTGCCGGAGGCAAACCCGGCATATTCCGCTATACCGATGGAACAGATAAAAAAATTGTTTTTTATAACCCCATTCCAATAGCAGGCTGGACAGTCGCCAATGTTGTTTTCGAGGATGAGCTTTTCGCGTCAGCGAATAAAATACTCACAATGATGCTGTTGATCACAGTGATTATCATCGCTCTAATGTCTATAATCATTTATTTCGCTGTTGGCCGCCTTTTTAGCCAACTCAGCAAGTTTGCCGACCAGGTGGCTGCCGGAGATTTAACTGGTTCCATCCAAATTGACTCTCAAGACGAAATTGGCAGGCTGGCCTATGCCTTCAGCAATACCGTCTCTACCTTGCGCGGAGTGGTAAATAATATAACCGATGAATCGGAAAAGATAAAGAGTCTTTCCCGTGACGTAGCCGACGCTTGCCAAGATACAGGCAAAATGACAGAGGAAGTGACCATGACAATGCAGGCACTGGCACAGGGTGCCGACCAACAGGCAGCCCATGTATCAGACGCTGCCAATAAGACTAAGCAAGTAGGTGAGTCTGGAAAAACGGTTACTGACAAATGTCATGAAATGCTCCAAGTCGCTAAAAGGTCACAGGATGTAAGTTCCATCGGTCTTCAATCCGTAAAACAAACAGTGCAAAGTATGAGCGTATTTGTAAAGCATAACAACAGTAACTTACAAGAAAGCCAACTGCTATTAGCGCAGTCTTCTGAAATTGGCAACATTATTGAAGTCATTACCGGCATTGCCGGACAGACTAATCTGTTGGCTCTTAACGCCGCCATTGAGGCAGCCAGAGCAGGTGAAGCGGGTCGTGGGTTTGCTGTTGTTGCAGATGAAGTTAGAAAACTGGCTGAACAGTCCGGTGGTGCAGCCCAGCAGATAGCTCAGCTTATCAACGGCATTCAGGAACAGATTGCCTCCATAACCGAAAGTATGAATAAGGGTTCTCAGGAAATTACCGATAGTATGGAAATTGCCATTCAGGCTGGGACTCATTTTGACGATATCGAAAAGGCCGTCGGTGAGATTATTGTGGTTGTCGATGACGTATCTTCCGCTGCAAGCATCATGAACGAAGAGGTACAATACACTATGGCAGATATAGAAAATGCTGCTGCAATTACAGAACAGACATCTGCTTCTACACAGCAAGTAGCAGCTGCCGTAGAAGAACAGGCTGCTGGAATGCTGGCAATTGTTGATTCTACCAAACAATTGGTCGAAATCTCCGATCGTCTATATAGTTTGGTCTCCGAATTTAAAGTGTCTTAAAAGGATACAAAAGAATAACGTATTTCTATATTTACTCAACAATGGATTGTAATCGTGATGCCAGAATGAATGTTCTGGAGTGTTAAGGTTAATGGAAGATCACTTTCATATTCGATATCATATAGCTTGGGAGGTATTTATGAATATTGAGAATAAGCTGTCGACTATTGAATCCATGGTTCAAAGCGGATTAGATGAGAAAAAAACCTGCACAATTTTAGAATTAATTAACGCAACCCATTTATTTCCCAAGGAATTATTTGATGAATTTAAATTATACGACGAATATTTGCCCCAAATTAAGGTTCTGCCTCTTACACTGGAACAGAAATTCCTGCATTTACTCTGGGAGATATTTGACAAATTGCCGCTTAGTTTAATTACTAATTTTGCTGTCCTCTTTCGCCGCATTCTCGCCCAAAAATTATTTAAAAAATGCGGAAAAAATTTCATCGCCATGGAGGGTGTACGTTTTAATTTTGGTCATAACATCGAAGTAGGCGATGATGTTTTTCTAAATCGTGAAGTATTCCTCGATGGCAAAGGAGGAATTACTCTTGGCAATTTTGTAACATTAACTGAAAAGGTGGAAATTTACACGCATTCGCATCTTGAATACAATCACGGAAAAAGAATTTATGCACCGGTGAAAGTAGAGGACTTTGCTAAAGTTTTCTCTCATTCCATGTTATTGCCGGGTATAGTTGTGGGTGAACAAGCAGTAGTCGCTGCAAGATCGGTAGTAACCAAAAGTGTTGATCCAAACACGTTTGTAGCTGGCATTCCCGCAAAACCCATACGAAAAAGGAAAAATCGAGGTAGAAGCAAACATCAGTTGGGACATGTATGGTTTCATAACGCAGCTTTCCAAGAATAGTAGTGCTTTGTAGTTTCTATCTGATTAATCACATTTGATTATCAAAACTTATGCTATTAAGATTTTCGTCGAGAACTTTACTAACTCAAAAAGATTTCCCACATTTCTACTTTATTTACTATTAAACGACAAACTCCCGCAGGGCTAATTACCTGCAGGAGTTTTTTCACTACCTATTTATGATCAACGCTCTTTCTTTGAGTTTTATTTTTTCAACACATTAACAGACTCGGCAGAACCGTCTCTTTAGCAAATAGTCAATCCTGTTCATTTTTTACATGAAGATCTGTCTCTTGTCTTCCTAGTAACTGACTCAATTCTTCGCCATCCAACTTCTCTCGTTCTAATAGAGTCGTTGCAATAAGCCGCAGCTTATCAAGATTGGATTTGATTATTTCTTCGGCTTTTTCATAAGCGTTCTCTAGTATCTGATGTATTTCTTTATCTATAGTATAGTCCATTTCCTGGCTGTTATTGGGACGGCGAGCAATATCACGGCCCAAGAAAACCTGTTCCTGAGATCGTGATAAAGCGACTGGTCCCAAGGTCACACTCATGCCGTATTCACAGACCATTTTACGTGCAAGTTCCGTGGCTTGTATTAGGTCATTATGGACTCCAGTGCTCGTTTCATTAAAAATCAGGCTTTCAGATGCTCGGCCACCCAGCAGAATTTTAATCTGATCGAAAATTTCCGATCTAGTAAAATAACAACGATCTTCCTTAGGCAAAGTAAGAGTATATCCACCAGCCTGACCGCGTGGAATAATCGACACCCTATGAATCGGATCAGCGTACCTTAGAAGCATTGCAACTAAAACATGGCCAGCCTCATGGTATGCGGTAAGTTTCTTATCTCTTGCATTCATAAAACGACCTTTACGCTCCGGTCCTGCCACTACCCGCTCCACCGCTTCCTCCATGTCAACCATCTCTATGCATGTTTTACCCTGACGCACAGCAAGAATAGCAGCTTCATTCACTACATTGCTGAGATCAGCTCCTGTAAAACCTGGGGTACGGCGGGCTAGAACTTCAAGATCCATCTTATCTGCTAAGGGTTTACGTCTAGTATGCACTTTTAATATGTTAAGGCGCCCCCTAAGATCTGGTCGATCCACTACAATACGGCGGTCAAATCGTCCCGGTCGTAAAAGCGCCGGATCGAGAATATCCGTTCGATTAGTCGCCGCAACAACAAAGATACCTTTATTGGCATCGAAGCCATCCATTTCTACTAGCAATTGATTAAGGGTTTGTTCTCGTTCATCATTTCCGCCACCTACACCAGCTCCACGCTGCCGTCCAACCGCATCAATCTCGTCAATGAAGATAATACATGGTGCCTTCTTCCTGCCTTCCTTAAATAGATCACGTACCCTGGAAGCACCAACACCAACATACATTTCTACGAATTCGGAACCACTCATGCTCAAGAAAGGTACTCCTGCCTCACCTGCCAATGCTTTTGCCATTAGTGTTTTGCCGGTTCCGGGAGGCCCGTACAACAGAACGCCTTTAGGAATTCGAGCACCCAAATCACTAAATTTTCTGGGATGCTTGATAAACTCTAGAATCTCCTTGAGTTCCAGCTTGGCTTCATCATTACCCTCCACATCTTTGAAGGTAATGATATTCGTATGCTTACGTAATTTAGCCTTTTTCTCATCATTGGGCATAGTTGGCAGTTTGCCATTTTCAATCTTTTTCATTATATAAAGCCAATCGCCAATTGAAAGCAGCATAGGCAGATTGGCTATGGACAACACTGGAGCACTAGCTTTTAGTACCAGTCGTTTAAATCTCTTAAAGCTAAATCTGGAGTGTCTCACGTTAAGTCTCCTTTCTTTTATCATGTCATACTATTTTATGCACACCAACGAACCATGTTACAATCGATAGGGCTCACTTCACTTAGGGCACGCGGGTAGTTTCTTTCTCTCAATTAGAAATGTTATCTTAATGTGTCCATCTTTCATCTCTGTGTCAAAAAAATGAGGTCATTAAGGTGGACTTCATTTCTAGATCAATTGCCTATAATCCTGTTCCTATGACATGCATTAATTGCATATCTCAGTAACCATGAGTGAATACTACGGTCAGGAGGTGATTCTATGACACAGCAGCAAAACAGTAACTTACAACAGCAAAGTATAAAAGAAAAAAGTGATAAAGAAAAAAAACAGGATATTAAGAATGCAGAATATATTGCTAAGAACGCCCAACCAAATCACCCAAACACCTAAAATCAAACTAGGAGTACCTTGCTATTTTATGTAAGGTACTCCTAGTTTGATTTTGGCAAAGGGTAACTAGTGGATTTAGTTATCTCCAGTATTATTTCAGCAGAGTTTCAGTTTATTTTGCTATACTGAGCTAACAAAATGAATCTGTGGAGAGAGACATATGAAACAGTTTTTAAAGAATACAAAGATATAGGGATGTTGAAAAGCATAAAAATATTTTCTGGGAAATGAAACAGATTCTTTCATCACTGTACCAAATTGAAAGAGGAGCTGCCGATAGTCTACAAATAAGGTAGATTGATCGGTATCTCCTTTTTAACAAATACTATTCGGTTATACTTTAACATGAAAACATTATTTTACCTAGGCAAGGTTCTGTTTCGACTTTCTTATTTCAGCTCTCCAGTGTAATATGGATTGAGTTCATTGGTATACAGATCAGACGCCTTGACTTCACCCTGAGCAAAAAATCCATTGCGTTCACCCAGTTTAACCCAGAAGTCAATGTCTTCGTCTTTGAGCCATTTCTGCTTAGGATAAATATTCCCAGCCATATCCTTGACGTCTACCTTCAGAAAATCGGCCGCAATTTCCAACGATTCTTCATAATGTTCATTAATATATTGCTGTGCCTTTAAGTCAGCAACAATGTAAGCCTTCACTACATCAGGATATTGCTTGATAAAGTCCTCGCTGAAAGCCCGCACTGCCAGTCCGCTGAGCGCTCCATTTCCGGCAAGTTCGCCAATTTGATAGCTGGTTGTTAGAACATCCAGCCCGCCACGATTTCTGGCAATTTTATTATAGGGAGGATGCACAATGGCAACGTCAATGAGCCCATGCCGCAGTGCCTGCTCCTGCTGGGCATCTTTCATCACAACGATCTCGACCTGATCCCGGGAGATGCCATTGCGACGCAGAAAATCACCATTCAAAAACTCAACACCGCCATCAAAAAGCCTCGCCATGAAGCCGCGATGGAGAACCTAAAAGATAAGCGCATCGTGTTTATCTTTGACGAATGCCACCGCTCCCAATTTGGTGAAACCCATAAAAATATCGTCAAGTTTTTTCCCAACGCCCAAATGTTCGGTTTTACCGGGACTCCTATCTTTGCCGATAATTCCACCAGTAATGAATATGGTAGACGCACCACCAAAGACTTATTCCAAGAATGTTTGCATCGATATGTGATTACGAATGCGATCGCCGATGAAAACGTCCTCAAATTTTCTGTAGAGTACTGGGGCAAGCTCAAACGTAAAGACGGCACTCTCATCACAGAACCAAAACTAGACCGAGAATTCTTTGAAAATCCCGAACGAATTTCCCTAATTGTCGATTGGATTATTGCCAACCATAACCGCAAAACCCACGGTAGAAAATTTTCTGCCATGCTCTGCGTCAGTAATGTAGATAGCTTGCTGACCTATTACGAAGCCTTTAAGAGCAAACAAAAGCAGGGTTTGCATGACCTGCGAGTCATCACTATTTTTACCCCCAGCATTAACGAAGAAGACGCAGACGCTAACGGCTTAATTGGAGAACCTGATTTCAATATCAGCACCGATACCAGCAGCCGTAGCCATAGCCGTGACAAACTGAACGAATTTATCGCTGACTATAACCAGACGTATCAAACCCAACATTCAGCCAAAGACAGCAAGGCTTTCTACACCTACTACAAAGACATTTCTAAACGGATGAAGGATAGGGACAGGGAAGACTTTCAGGATCGAGATCGAGCCGATGTTTTGTTAGTCGTCAATATGTTCCTCACGGGCTTTGATGTCAAAAAGCTCAATACTCTTTACGTTGATAAAAATTTGAAGTACCACGGGTTAATTCAGGCATACTCCCGAACCAACCGCATTTTGGGAGAACTCAAGTCTCAGGGAAATATCGTCTGCTTTCGTAACCTCAAGGAGAATACCGATCAAGCTGTTTCTCTCTTTTCCGATCCCAATGCCAATGAAGAAATTTTTATTGAACCCTATGAGCACTACATTGAGAAATTTAATGAAGGTGTGCAAGAACTGAGAGCGATCGCCGCTGTCCCTAACGATGTCAATAAACTGATTAGCGAAGACGACCAAGTTGAGTTTGTTAAAGCCTTTCGTAATCTCATCCGTTTAGTAAATGTCAGTAAATCATTCACTGAGTTTGGGTTTTCCGACTTGGATATGGATGAACAAACCTTTGAAGATTACAAGAGCAAATATCTAGACATCTATGATAAAACCCGATCCAAAAACGATGACGAAAAGGAATCTCTAGTTGAAGAAGTCGATTTTGAACTGGAGCTTATTCAGAGAGACGATATAAACGTTGCTTACATTCTTAAGCTACTGGCAAACCTCCAGCGAGACGTTAAGGACGATGTTACACAGAAAGACTACCAGCAGAAAAAAGCTTCTATCCTTGAGTTATTAGATAAAGAAGTGCAATTACGCAGCAAACGGGATCTCATTAAGAAATTCATTGATGATCGGATGCCCACCATTGAACCAGAAGAGAAAGTTGAAAAAGTATTTCAAGATTTCTGGAACGAAGAACGTGTTGAAGCGATTCGGCAACTCTGCTTAGAGGAAAATCTAAAGGAAGAAGCCGTTAAGCAAATGATCGCCAACTACACATTCTCAGGGAAAGAGCCATCAAGGGAAATCGTGCTGAGTGCTTGCAGAGAAAAACCCAAACTATTAGAGCGCAAAGCAATCTTTAAGCGAGTCGTATCGCAATTACTTGACATCATCAACAAGTTTGATGACGCTCTTGGTGAGTTTGAAGAGGAAGAATAAAACAGCCCTCAAAAGCAGGCAATGGTGAACGGGGTATATTTAGCTGCAACTTGATATGAGATCAGCGATCGCACTCTAGATTCTCAAGTAGAGGTCACTATAAATTTTGTTCTTCTACCCATTCAGTCACTTCACCAGGGTAGAAGTGACTGTCCAATATCTCTACTAAGCTGTAAGGACATTCTGTCGGAAAAGTGCGGTTCGATACATTAGTCTCTTCAACCGCTAGCTCAACTCCTTTGAGATAGGCTTTACAGAGTGCTTCCTCAAGATAGGGTTTTAGGCTGGGATTGTCTTCAAGTAGTTCAGTAATATCTAAGCGTTGAATGCGAAGGGTGGCTAGCCAGCTACGGCTACGATATTGGGGTTGATAGTGCCATTTCAGCAAATGCCCAACCAGCACACTCAAGCGATTACGCAGTTCTGAGCGCTGCTGTTTACCCAACGATTCAATTTCCTCAATTAGATTGGGCAAGTCAATCTGGCTCCACTGTTGGTTGTGGAGCAGTATTGCTTGTTCCTGCGTCCATGCGTAGAAGTCAGCTTCATAAAGATTGAGCGTAGACGTAGGATGTAGCTCCGGGTTTGTTTTAGGCGCGTGCATCAGCTTACTCAACCACAGTAGTCTTATTGTAAAACGTCTTCTGTATGCCTTGTTATTAGGGATCAAATCGCCCGTACACTCCAATGGCGGGTTGAGTTAGCTAATCACCGGAAAGCCGCTTTTGGCGATCGCGGTTTTTTGCGTTCCTTATGTCCTTTCACCTCTAAAAACCACAGGCTCCAGCCGGCGCAAGCGTGCCTGACCAGAAGCTGAAGTCGGTGCTAGTAATGGTGTTGGTGGGCAAAGAGCCAGCCTCAAGTTGAACTTGTCCAAGAGCACCGAAACTATCGTCTAGAACCAGAGTGCCGATGGTGTTGTTAAGGGGCTGGATGCAAGCCGTTGCACCGGGAGCCGTGTTAAAGGCTTCTACGTCGTTAAAGGTGTTGCCTGTGATGGTGCTGGCTCGGAGCGCCCCAGCGGTGAGGGCACTATCTCCAGTGTTGATCGAAACTCCAGACGCACCGTTGCCTGTGATGACGTTTGAGTCTGCCAGCGATCGCAGTTGAGAGGTGCCGTTAGCGCTGGTGAAGATGCCAGATCCAGCGTTGTTTGTGAGGCTGTTGCTGAGAATATTTGCGATCGCTTGCGCCTGATCAGAGGTTTGCAGAAAAATCCCGTCGCCCTGGTTGCTGGCGATCGCGTTATTCGTCAGGTTGATGGTGCTGTTGGTATTGTCAGATAGCACCGCCTGAAAACCACCTAGCTGATTGTTGGCGATCGTATTCCCGTCTAGGGCGAACTGCCCCCGTGCATCGTTAGAAAGCAGCAAAGCTACCCCGCTTAACTGATTCCCAGAAATATTGTTTCGGGCAATGTTAAAGGTTCCCTGAGCAGTGGATTCCAGATCGATCGCGACCCCATTTGCCTGGTTGCCAGTAATTTGATTGTCCGTCAGATTGAGGGTGCCATTCGCCGCGTCGAATAGCTGCACCTCTACGCCATCAGCAATGCCGCCGATACCGCTGTTGTTGGCGATCGTGTTGTTGGCGATCGTCAAATTGCCAGCCGCACTATTGCGAAGTTCAATGCTTACCCCGTCGCCATCAACAGCGTTTGCCCCATTGTTGGCAATTTGGTTGCGTGCCAGCAGCAAATCCACCTGTCCCTGATTATTGGTCAGCGAGAAGCCTTCTAAGCCAGACTGCCGAATGGTGTTGTCAATCACGGCGATCGCGCCTTGGACGTTGTTCAGCGAGATGCCCTGCCCCGCAGTATTGGCGATCGCGTTATCTCGCACCGTCACCTGATTAATGTTGGTGCCCGCAATTCCGGCTCCGGCTGTCGTGCTGATTGCAAAACCTGAAAGCGTCGTCTGGTTGCCCAATGTCACCGTTCCCTGAACCGATGGCAAAACTCCGGCTCCCGACAATGGCAGTTGCAAATTGCCAAACTCAACGGTATCGATCCGTTGTGTCGGACCGGTGGAAAGCACCTGCACCCGATCAGGAATGGTGAATGCAGGAATGCCGGGATTGGTTCCCGGCTGCACATACACAATGTCATCCGGCTGCGCGACCGCTAGCGCCGAGGCGACATCTCCAGTAGGGTTCTCAAAGGTGCCAACACCCGCGCCGATCCCCGGATTAGCGTGACGGAAGCGGAAGGGTTGCCCTGTGCCAGGATTGGTGATCAGTTGGGTGGCTTGAGTGGTAGACCGACTCGATTCAACCTGGCGATCGAGCACAATGTTAGAATTCCGGTTTACGGAGTCGCCCAGCCGCGCCAGCAGCGGATCTTTTACACTATCGCGGCTAGAACGATGGGTTGGAAACGTCACTCCCACATTGAACGCTAGACTGGTGCCGTAGTTTTTGTCTGTAGACAGTGCCAACCCCACCCGAATATCTTGCGTGGGACGAGCCTCTAACCGAGCGCGGAAGCCGACTGCACCCTCACCACCCGGCGCACCAAAATAGTAAAGTCCGCCATAACCACGTAATTCACCCGATTTTCCTAAATTAGCGATTTTCGTGCCGGCTTCAATGTCCACTCCAGCAGCGGCAGCATCAAAGCGGCGATCGCTCTGCTGCTGTGTGGTGCGAGTGGTTGCCAAAAAATTCCCTTGAAAAAACGGATCGCTAGACGTGGTGCTAGAGGTGACATGCTCTGAAGTGAGTTGGCGGGTGTTGCCAATCGGCAAATAGACATTGGCGCGGGCATCCCATTTTCTGCCCAACGTTTCAACGCCCAGACCGACCTGATTAAAGCTGTTTTTGCCCGTGTTGCGATAGTCATAGGCGACATAACCGCCATAGATGCGATCGCTCTTCTGATCATAAAACCGATGTCCGACTACAAGATTTGCCCCTGGATCTCCGCCTGAAGTGGATAGAAACGCCTGACCTTCCGCGAAGGTGATCCGTCCGGGCTGTTGCGCGATTGGCACAAAGCCTCTAACACCTGTAAATGAACTGGAATAGCCAACGCCGGGACCTATGGTTAAATCTGCGCCAACGCGGGGAGAGATAGGAGGGGCGGCATCTAGGGGAGTTTGACTCAGGATGGGCGATGGGCGATCGCCTAGCGTTTCCGCAGCAGGTGTCGCGATCGGCGGTTGTGGCTGACGGTTTGTAGATATAGGACTCAAAGCAAGTTCTTGAACGCCCTCGGCTTTCCTCTCTCTTGATGCTTCCTTTCTCCTTTTCCCCTTTTCCTGGATCGTCTCTGGCTGCGAGACCATGATCACCATAGGCTTAGCGTTGCTCAAGTCTTGAGCGCGGGTAGAAACTGTCAAATCTTTTGTGCGAATTGGAGCCAATTGCAGAGAGCTAAGGCGCTCTGGTCGGGAAATAGAGGACGCTAACTCAACCGGACGGCTGGAGACAGGCACACCGTTACGATGAGCAGGCTCGGCGCTATGAGAAAAAGCAGACTTGGCGCGAGGAGTAGACTCCACTTCAGCAAAACGCTCTGGCTGAGCAGCGATCGCGACATCATCGGGTCGAGTGTGAACCTGGGCAAACGTGGCGCGATTTTGCTGATTGGTAATGGGAGCACCATCATCGCCAGACTCGACTGGCGGCTCAATTGATTGAGCCGTTGCAGTTGGAGCCAGTTCAACTAGCAATAATCCAGCCGTGCAGGTGACGCGAGTTAACTGTTTAAGAGACATGGGTTGGAGAGTGGGTTTAGGGGGTTAAGTAGAGATTGCTGTCTTTGCTTTCGCAGATTGCTCAGGCGCTCCGGGGAGTTTAGAAACCGTCAAAACTAAAGACTAAGAGGATGTCTTAAAGTGCTATTTGTCGTTTTAATGCTTCTCAGACATCCTCTTAGAACCGAGGATGACTCACAGTTAAATCGTCATGAAGGCAGTTCCCGATTGAGCGATTAGCATGGCAGCGTTCAGCCCGTCTAGCCTTGCCAGCAGTTGAGATGTAGTGGTATCCGTAATCCAGGTTTGGCTACTGTGTTGGGTAATGCTGAGTTGTCCATAGGTCAATCCATTCGATAAGCCAATCTGGTCTTCACCCAAACGAAAATCGCGGATGTTGTCTACGCCTTGCCCCACTGCCAGCACAAAAACATCGGCTCCGGCGTTTCCGGTTAGCTTGTCGTTGCCGGCACCCCCAAACAGGCGATCGCTGCCAGCACCGCCAAACAGCAGGTCATCGCCAGCCTCACCAAATAGCAGATCATTGCCTTCGTCGCCATAGATTTGGTCGTTACCCGTTTCACCATGAAGCTGGTCGTTGCCTTTTCCGCCAAACAAGCGATCGTGCCCTGCACCACCCCAAAGCTCATCGTTACCCAAATTGCCCAACAAAATATCTTGACCGCCGAAACCAAAGATGCGATCGTCACCTACAGTTCCCGTCAGTGTTTCTGAGAGGTTTGTGCCGTTAATGGGCAGGATTGCAGCCGGGGAGATCGTCACCACAAAAGTATCCACAACCGACCCGCCAAAGCCATCATTCGCAGTGAGGTTAAGGTTAAACGTGCCCACGTTTCCAGCCGTTGGGGTGCCGCTAAAGGTGTTGGTTGTGGGGTTGAACGTGAGCCAACTGGGTAGAGGAATGCCGCCCGCTTGAGTCGCGGTTAATGTCAGCAGATCGCCATCCACATCAGTAAAGGTTCCGGCTGGAATGGTTAGCTGAAACAAGTTGAACACCGTTGGCATTTGGTCAAGAATCGGAGTAGCGACCACAGGCGGCGTATTTGCAGCTTTTACTAATGCTTGAATGGCAAAGTCGAATGGGTTCTCGTCGCTGTCGTTGTTCGTTAAGCTAAACGAACCCGAAAAGGTGCCAGGACTGGCGGTGTTGACCTGAATCACTAAGGGCGTAGACGTTCCACCTGCAAGACTGGCAGGCAATGCCCCAGCGAGATTAAAGCCGACAGGCAACGTCAAACCCGTTAAGTTAAGAGGAGCCGTGCCACTGTTTAATAGAGTGAAACTGCGGGTTAAGGTGTCGCCCACTAATACGCCGCCAAAGTTGATCGGCGTAACACTGCCATCTATCAGGCTAATTGCGCCATCCTGAATGGCAATCTCGGCAACTGGAACACCAGGAGCTTCAACCGCCCCAATATCAACGATCGCAGTGCCGTTGAGGTCGCCATCTTGTGGACGCAAAAAGCCAGCTTGATCGATCGCAGGTGCGCCGCCACTGACTCCCGCATCGATCGCAGGGCTACCCGTCAACAGTGGATGCACCAGTGCCCCATTGATCACCTGAAGCGGACTGAGTTGCGGGTTGGCAATCAAGATTCCCGGCAAGACGTTTTTATCGTTGAAAAAGTTAGTGAGTTTAGCAGGAAATTGCAGGTTGCCGCCGCCGTCTACAAAGCTATCGCCAGCCGCATGTTGCAGAATTTGAGATGAGTTGCTGGCAGTGTTGTTAGAAAACAACGAGTTGATGAAGGTGATGACAGCAGAACTGTTGGCTGAAAGTGCGCCGCCCACCCAAGCTGCCTGATTATTCGCAAAGGTCGTGTTGGCAATAGTGGCAGGTGCATTGTAAACCGTCAAGCCGCCGCCAACCTCACCAAAATCGTTGCCCGGTCCGCCGCCTGCCTGGTTGCCAGAGAAGGTGCTATTGGTGATTGTGGCGGGCGTATCGTAAAGCCATAAACCGCCACCCTGATTGGGTGCAGAGTTATTCACAAAGGTCGTGTTTCGTAGGTCTAACCCCCGATTGAAGCCGTTGCTAATCAGCGTGACTGCACCGCCATTGCCATCGTTACCTCCGGGCAATGGCAGCACCGGCCAATGCCTGGGCCGCAGTGCCAGTGCCACCTTCGGCGAAGCGATGGACGCCACCAGCTTCAACACCACCAGCTTCAGCGTCACCG
>ENA-OFCE01000686-OFCE01000686.1-metagenomes-genome-assembly--contig:-NODE-686-length-20823-cov-18.784621_pt1 | contig 20823 bp, 18 predicted proteins | sample MGYA00153388_OFCE01 | MGnify analysis MGYA00153388
ATTTCACCAAAGTTGTGCAGCGGATTCCGGTGAAAGTTGTATTTGATGCCGAAAGCGTTAAAGGCTATGAATCGCGGATTGCACCGGGGATGTCTGCTACGGTAAATGTGGAACTGAAATAGTCATTAGTCATCAGTCATTAATTATTGGTGAAAAGCTACCAATAACCAATAACCAATAACTAATAACAACTATCAATCGAAGTGCGTCCAGGAATGAACTACAAACATCTGCGTTCATCAGCGTTAATCTGCCTGCATCAGCGGTGAAAAAATCTAAAACCCGAGGTTGCACCAATGGCTAACATGAATGTAATGCAATAGCAGCAGAGCGATCGAGTTCCATTGAAAACCTGGAGCGGCGTTATGGGAACCATTCTCGGCGGTTTTATGGCGGTTTTGGATATTCAAATTACCAACGCTTATCTCAAAGACATTCAAGCAGCTTTGGGCGCAACTTTAGAAGAAGGTTCTTGGATTTCTACCGCTTATTTAGTTGCCGAGATTGTGGTAATTCCGATGACAGGTTGGCTGGCGCAGGTGTTTTCGTTTCGCCGGTACATTTTGGTAAATGCCGCTCTGTTTACATTCTTTTCCATGTCCTGTGCTTGGGCGTGGGACTTGAATTCAATGATTGTATTTCGGGCGCTGCAAGATGATGCGAAATATGGGAGGTTCGATCGGAATTGCAGCTTTGGCAACTTTGGTAACGCAGCGAGAGCAATTCCACTCGAATCGGTTGGGGGAATCTGTTTCATTATACAACCCCGCAACGCAGGAAAGAATCGATCGCATGACTCAGTTTTTTGTAAGTCGCGGCTCAGATTTGAGCGTGGCAAAAGAGCAGGCAATTAAAGCAATTGATAGTATTGTCCGCCGCGAAGCTTATGTAATGGCTTTTAACGATTGTTTTTACTTTGTGGGAATTGCTTTGTTGTTAAGCGGGATTGCGATTTTGGGTTTTAAAAAGGTGAAACCTGGTGCTGGTGGTGGAGGGGCTCATTAGAGATTCATAACTTTTTTCACAAAATCCTGCGAGAGCGAATTAGATGTTCTCGAAGATAATAAGCCCTTGATGAAGCAGTCTCAACGATTGCATTAAGCAACACAAAACAAGATTCATGCATACTTCTTGGTAAAGGTCCAGTTTGATCTACCTGTAAAAAACCCTGAATTGCTCTCTCTAAGTAGAATGCAGTATTTACCCCTGAGAGCAAACGAGTTCCGCCCTCATCCTTTTGATGTTTCGAGAGGATGTGTACTCCTGATTCAAAGAAAATTGAGGGGAAATGATACATGAGTGAGGCTAACGCTTCAAACACGTCTGGATTCTTTCCAGCATTCGTGACAAACTCCAGTAGCAAGTCTTTTCCGAGCGTAATATCTTGAGTTTCATAATCAATTTTCTGCCAAGCTCTATCAGCTTTTAACATTCCGCGAATTAAGTCCCTGTACTCAGAGCCTTTGCCAGCAACCTCAATAGCTATCTTTTGTACCTCCCGCGATAATTCTTTCCATAGTTGCCAGTAAACTTCCTTCTCCCCTTGTCTTTCAGCCTCTACTGCAACACATAAGACAAGATAATACACAAAACTGGGTACTATTTTACAACCTATTCGTAACGGCTCAATATAGTCTTCAAAATTTGAATCGTGTAAGTGAAACAGATATTTAGCAAAACGTTTCGAGAAACTTAATCGTATTTTATAGTTGATTTCTAGATTCTTATCTCTTTCATCTCTACGCCTATTTTCTTGCTGCTCAGCTTCAAAGAAAAGAGTCAGAATTTTCGACAACAATTTGATATGGCTGGGTTCTCTTGCGCCATCTGGAATCATCAGGCAAGGGCTTAAAATATGCCATGAACTGTGCGATCGAAGAGTAATTTGCTCAATTTCAGTCAAAAGCTCACCTCGTGCAAATCGATCGCGAAATTCATCTTTTTTTGCTTGTAGCTTAGCGACTTCAACCTCTCTTGCATCACTCTCTAGAGAATATATTCGCCTTCTTGCAATCTGGTTATCCTGCTCAAGCTCAAAACGGGCATAGTCAAGCGATCCAATAATGCATTTTTGAGCAAATTCAGAATATCTTTGCCAGAGATGGTTTCTAATACCCTCCGCTGCTCTTTGCCGAACATTATCGTTAATATGTGTTAACGCAATAGCGAGCAACCTTTTAACAATAAGTTTCTCATTCTCTTCAAAAGCAAAGTCAAATAAAATTGGAAGGACAGATGCCGCAGCCGCTGCACCATCATAATCTGTTGCATCTGCAATTGCAGTTGAATCGTCTGCATCTGCATTTGCTATAACTGTTTGAATAATTAATTCAGCACACCACAATAAATTCTCTTCATTTAATTCACTTGAATTGTCTCGTACAAAAACTGCTGCCGCCATTACAATGCCACCAAAGTGCATTGCTATATTATTTACTGTGCCAGCCTGGAGTTTTTCAAATAGCTCTTTTGCCTCAGCAAGAGCTTCGCGCCATGTCGCGTAGTATTCATTCTCTAGCGGCTCATATTCAAAGGTTTTACTTGCCCATAAATACAGCATACAAAAGCGGTTTTGTACCTGGAGCATTTCTTGATTTTGCTGCTGAATATCCTTTAAGTCTTGTTCTAAACCTTCAGGCTCGAAAATAATTCTATTGTTCTCTTTATCTTCGATAGGTTTCCAGCCACGACTGTCAATCCTATGCAACAGGAACCGCATCGTCTCATCCAGAGGTTCAGATGCACGGAGCACACCAATAGCAGCAAGCGCTTCATCTCTCCATTCTGAACACTGAAGGCGTACAACAAGTGTTTCTAAATCCTCCCTTCGCCACGGACGTAGGGCAGCAGTACGTCTCTCTTCAGAATAAACTTGAGCTAACGCATCTCCTTGAAAGCCAGAATGCCTATCAATTTCGTTGCCGACCTGCTCATGAAAAATCCGACTCCGATCCATGTGATAGAGTTCGGGAGTTCGTAAAAGTGGCAGCGCAGATTTACCAACTTTTTCAGGAAAACCAGTTGCTACAGAAGCTAATACTGCTGTAAGCATTACAGAGTTGCTATTTCGCAAAATATAGTCGAATAACCATTCTAACTCGGTTGATTCAGAATACTCTGTGTATGCAATTAGCCAGTTCTCAAGCGCCATGAGAGCGGACTGCAACAGGTAAGGAACTACAGAATGTCCACGATATGCAGCCCACAAGCTATCGGAGTAATGCTGCTGAATTTTTGTCCCATCATTTAACTGGATACTCAATGGTTCAAACACTGGTTCTGACAAGTCTCGTTGTGTCGGTGAGTGGCGATTTGGTGCACCTAAGTCAGAGTAGGCATATTCTTCTGCTGCAATGTTAAGCAATTTCAAAATAAAGTCTAAGCCTTTTCTTGGGTGGAAACGCAAAAAGTATTGAAATGGACCTTTTGCCCCACTAGCAGGGAAAAACTCATACCGATGTTCGTGGAGGCGGAAGTAATTATTGACTCCTATGCTGCTTTCATACTGGTATCTGTTATCTTTCTTGGACTTCTTAATCAGCCATTCAGAGTGTGCTAGCTTGATTAGTGTATCTGGATCGTGTTTGCAAAAGAAGGCTGTTTCAACGCCATGAAAAGCCATTTCACAAAAATCTTCAACGTAGTGCGGTCGGCGCGATCGCTCATCATTTTTATTTGCACAAACATCAGCCTCTAAAAGTCCCAAAAACTCTTCGTGTATTACTGGAATGGTTTTTATGATGATGCTAAGTAGTTTTTTCCTATCACCATCATCACTATACGATTCTTTAAGAGGAGCTAATAGGTGAAGGGCTAATAATCCTGCTTCACGGGCTGGTACTGGTAAATCCTCACTTAGGTTCAGTAGAGAAGACCAATGATTCAAGACTGCTGTTATATGTGGGGTTAAACCCTCTAACAAAGAATCTCTTTTTTCCAACAGAAAGCAAATCATGGCTTTCCAGCCTTGACCATAGGGCTTAAGAAGCAAAGCATCAACTAAAGCCTTTTTATCATTTTCTTTGAGTTTTGAAGTTAATCTCTGATCTGGCGTTTGGCAGGCTATTCGGAGGATGAAGCAGAAACGTTTAAGAAGTTCTTCATTCTTTAAAAAAAGTTGCTCCTTTAACAGCCTGAGAAAATTATCTGGGTTATCACCTTGAAGTACCGCAGCGATAGTTTCATCTTGCCAGTATCTCTGGATATCTTGACTATTAACAACAGAGCGCACAAAGTTATCAACGTTCTCACCGTACCTCAATTTTTGGTGCAGCCACAAGCGAAACGCACGGTTCATTGCAGGTTCATGACCTATTGCATCAAGAAAACTCTGTGTGTTGTTGGAGTATTTCCGATAAGCATCTTCAATGTATCGATCGAGTGCCCAATCCTCTAGAACGTCGTGTGCTGGGCTAACGAGACTATTCTTGGAATCGCGACGAACTAAATTATCCTCTTCTAGCTTGAGTACAACATCGCCATCAAACTGATTTTCTGGAACTCCATAAACCATTTGCTTAGCTCGACTGACTGCAATGTCGATAAACGCTTGCTTCCGCTTAGATGGCATCCCGTTTGCTCGGACTTGTTCTTTTGCAATCACATCTCGCCAGACTGCGTTGCGAAACTCCTTTTCACCATCTTCAGGCGTAAACTCTGTTCCAGTTTGAAGAACTCTATATGCTAAATCCGCAAAAAATGGAGATTTCAGCAACAGCTTCAAAGTTGGATTATCAGAAAGTTTTTGTAAAGGTTGAAGTTGTTCGCATAAATTTTCAACTTGGTCATTACTGAAGCCACTCAATGTAAGCGTTGTAAAGTTAATTCCCAGAGGCTGAAGATGATTAAAAGCTATTAGTTGATATGCATAGTCACGACCAGTAGCAATCGCAGTCCAACCTTGCTGGTTTTTCAATAAATGAAGTAAATCTGTGAATGCTGTTGTTTTTTCTAACTCAAGAAGCTTTTCTAACGATTCGATAACCAAGTATTTTTTGGGCATCAAAGCGAAACCTGCTTCTAAATCGCGAAGCGAACCTCTTAAGCCCATTGCTGAAAACACGTTATCGAGGTGGGTTTGATCTAAATCCTCTGTGCGTAAACAGAAGATAGGAGCACGTTTGCCTATATAGTCTGAAAATTCTCGTATTAGGCTAGACTTTCCTGCCCCGCGTTCGCCAGACACAAAAAGGAAATTGGAGGTTTCAGTTAAGCTGAGTAATTGAGCAAATGCGTCTGATTGCTTAATGTGAATTCCACCAATAGTAGTTCTTATGCCACCTAAAATGTAATTCCCATGTTCTTTTAGCTTAGTGACATCCGATGACCAACTAGAAAAATTAACGGTACTAAAAGCAGTCCGAATGTCTTCCGGCAAACTTTCTAAAGTGAGTGTTCCTGCGTTCTGGTTAGCAGTTTGAACCGCATCAATAACTCTCGTCCATAAGAATGGCGCAGCTTCATTTGAATACTGGGCAATTAGGGAGTGAAGCAAGGACAATGTGCTCCCTGATTCTGTATCCAAATCGTAGCCAATGATATGAAAAACTTTTAAGAATTCCCATACTTGCCTGTCAGGAACATCATCAGTTTTGCCATTCGCATTCTTTAAATGCGTTTTAAATGCTTCTAATTTTTTTCTTTTTGCATCGCTACTAAAATTAGGAGTATTGATTTTGGTGAAAAATTCTTTCTCATCCTCGGAATGTCTTGCCCATTCCAAAATAGGTCGCACATCGTTTATGTCAGTTGCACTCAAAGGACCTGTAATAAGAGCAATGGCATCGGTGCTAGAGTCAAAACTTTCGTCACTGAAATCATTCCAGGTACTTTGAATTACTTCAGCGAAAGTTGCATCTCCTGCCGTGATGCTAATGTCATGTTTTATTTGAGCTAGCAGCTTTGCTCTTTTCTCTGTTTCTGGCTGTTTGGAGAATACAATGAAATCATCGGTGTTAAAGCCAGCGTAACGCCCTTGTAGTTTGATCTTAGTGATTGGGAAAGGGGGTAAGCAGGGCCCAAGCCTACCTGACAACATAAGAACAGTGAAGGCTGCTTGAACCCGCGTTTCAAAATTTTGTCCACCACCCCCTGTAGAAAAAGGGTTACTTTGCTGCTTTGCTGATTCAGTCATTTATCTTCCGTGTTCCAGTCTTCTTCCGCTTGACTTCTTTATCTTAGCTTTTCACCCCATCGATCGCCCACAGATATATCACCCCAAAGCAAACTCTGTATACTGCCGCACGTGAGGCGCATGATATGCCAGCACAATGTCTTGCTTCGGCACTCCCTTTGCTACTAAGCAATCCGCAATTGCATCTTCAGTTCCATCATGTTGCACCCAAATTTTCCCATCTATAATATCGATATGCAGCACGCAGCCATAGATTCGGGTGCTGCTGTTCTTCCAACCTAAATGTACGAGTTGATAGCGATCTTCCTCGCGATCGAAAATTGTTTGACTTTTAACCGGATCGCTGGGAGAACGTAACTTAGCTCTTTCTGATAGTGATTCCTGAATTAATTGACGATACCAACTTAACTTATCCATTGAGACACCTCCTATTTTTCTATGTCATACACTAATAACGGAATTTGGTTGCGACGAATTACGGTTTGAATGAAGGTATACTTGAAGAACCGCTTGTAAATATCTAATGGAACTGCCAAGTACAATAACCTGTCTGCATCCTCTTCCTCCAGAGCAATGCGATAGTTAATAAATTGTCCGATCGCAGTATGAAACTCCGAAATAGTTGAGGCTCCCAAGAAAGTCTTGATTTCAACCGCAATTTTCTCACCATCTCTCGTCGCTCCAATTAGCCGTTCTGCACCTAAATTGATATAAAAATCAACAAATCCTAAATCAATATGATACGGATCGTGAGTAATTGTCTACCCCTGTTGCTGAAGAGCATTTATAACAATCTCATGAAACTTATCTTTTGCTGGCATTGCAGGAAATTAATTATCAGGTTGGAAGTCTTTGCTTATATTTTACTCTGTATTACGACGATCGCCCTTACAATTTTGAGGGCTTTGGCGATGATATTGCTGTGCGATACCATCGGAATCTGGCGGTACTTGAGGGCGATAGGATCGATTTTGCGGTGGGCTTCGGGAGAAACTGGACTATTCCATGACACTACCGGACTAATGCTGACGATCGCGCAGAGTGCACATTAACTAGGAATTTAATTATTTGCCGTTAAGGGCGATCGTCTTTACAATTTCATCTTGGAAAATTATACTCTCTATTGCTTTAGTTTCTGAACAAACCATTCAATAGAAGCACTCATCGTCACAATATCGTTAGAGTCTACGATGTCAACACTAATAGATAACATTGCTCTACTTTTTGCTTCTAGAGCATTTAGAAACTTCTGAAAATCGTCATCGGAGACTTGAGCTTTTGCATATATCTCTCCGGTGGCTGGTTTCTTATACTTAACCTCAACTCTTCTCACCAGTGGAACGTAGTCAGATAAATTGCCCTTGAAGCGACTTAATAAATATTCTCCACTGCAAGCTTCAGCAAGAGCGAACTGAGCACTGGCATGAACAGTATCCAGGTGATTTTTGTAATTTGGGGAATTGCTTAGTTTAAGCAGAATTTCGCTGGAGTGACTTGCTCTCTCAATTCCCATAAAACTGTTGAACGGTACTTCAATGATATCCAAAACTCACCTCTGTGAAGAAATTGGAGAATTTCAAGTACATCAGCAAAACGCTCATCCCGATCGAAGTGGGCGGGCAATGAAAAGTCTACTCGATCGATGAGAAAGAGCTGATCTGACACTTATGGTATAACTTCATTAGACACTACCATGATACTACTGGACTCACGCTGGCGATCGCGCTTTAGCCGCAAAGATGTGATATTTTCGGTTAAGGGCGATCGATCTTACAATATCATCCGTGTATCCGTGCTATCCGTATCGTGCTGTTATTCTGTTTTCCCTATTTGGCGCGAAGGGCGATCCTCTTCGAGGGCTTCGCTAACGAACTTTTTGGGGAGTCACTTAGCTGTTTCCTCCACCTCAGCTTTATTCGTGGATTCTGCCTCCTTTAGTCGAGACTAAGAAACCCGGTTTCTTCGATAATTTAGGTGGGTAGCCGAAACCTCGGGAAAGAAACCGGGTTTCTGGGAATACCGTCTCTTAAAACTAATAATATTAACCCTCATCATATCTCAACTCGAAAAAATATTATTGCCAAGAAAACCACTCTATGGTAAACTAGAAGATTGTGAATATTAATCAAAAGTAAAGTAACAAGCTCGGAGAAATCAAAATGACACAGCAAACCCTCCACGGAACCAGTCGCAAAAGAAAAAGAACATCCGGTTTTCGCGCCAGAATGCGTACCGCAACCGGTCGATTAGTAATCAAAGCCCGCCGCAGCAAAGGTCGCCACCGCCTCGCAGTCTAGCACTGCACTCTTGTTCAGAGGCCAAGATCGATCGCCCTACGCCATGTTGCCCGAGACAAACCGACTCAAACACCGAAAAGACTTCAGCGCCGTCTACCGCAAGGGAATGCGCCGCAACTCCGCTCATTTCAGCCTCAGAGCTCTGCGCAAACCCAAAAGCATCGAATTAAGCAAACCGACAGCCGAAAAATCCTTGCAGCCCACTCGCACAGGCATTTCTATCAGTCTGAAAGTTAGCAAACGTGCTGTAGTCCGCAACCGGATTAAGCGCCAGATTCGGGCAGCTTTGCGACAACTATTACCTCGATTAAAATTCGGGTGGGATTTAGTAATTGTCGTGCGTCCGATCGCACAAGAGTGCAATTATGCAGAAATTCTGCAAGAATTAGAGCAGTTGTTGGTAGAAGCCGAGGTACTAAATGGGAATTCGAGAGGAAGTATATTATGAAGGCGGCCCCGCGCCTGGAGACTTGATCGTCAACTTACTCCTGGGGCTGACTGTCGTGGGAATCCCCCTCGCAGTAGGATCGATTGTCCGGGCTCTGTGGCTGCGCTACCGGATCACAAGCCGCCGAGTGTCCGTAACTAGCGGTTGGATGGGACGCGAACGCACAGACGTTATCTACTCAGATATAGTCAAAATCGTCACAGTACCTCGCGGTTTCGGAAGTTACGGAGACATGGTGCTGACCATGAAAAATGGCAGTCGCTTGGAACTCCGATCGATTCCTAAATTTCGAGCAATGTATGACTACATTAACGAAAAACTGCCCGCAGCCGTTCAAAAAGCTAACGCTGCTCCAGCTAAATAACCGAATAACTTCGCCCTCAAATCAGGCTGAAATTAGTTCGATTATTGGCAAACTAATTACAAAAAAACCGCAGGCCGGGCGGTCGATCGACGGGTAATGTCCTAAGATAGAGACAAAACCCTAAAAGTTGAGGCGGCTCGCGTTCAGCAGATGCAAGTAGTTCTCAACACCAAACATAGAGCACCTAAATTAACGAACAAGCGAATGGATTTTGGTATCTCGTTTCTCTCCAACAACCTCATGCTCCCGATCCTAGATTTTTTCTACGGGATCGTGCCAAGCTACGGTTTAGCGATCGTATCTCTGACGCTCGTGATTCGCTTTGCTCTTTATCCTCTCAATGCAGGCTCTCTTCGCAATATGCGACGCATGAAAGTAGCGCAGCCGTTGATGAAAGAGCGAGTAGATCAAATTCAAAAACTCTATAAAGACAATCCTACTAAGCAGCAGGAGGAAATGAGCCAAGTCTACAAAGAATTTGGTAATCCTCTCGCAGGATGTTTCCCATTGGTGCTGCAAATGCCAGTGCTTTTTGCGCTGTTTGCCACGCTCAGGGGTTCGCCGTTTTCTGACATAAATTACAGCGTTAACGTCCAAGTTTTGCCCAAAGAACAAATCGAAGCTGTTCAACCGCAAGCTTTTGCTACACCGCCTCAAAATATTTACGTCACAGGTACTTTTCATGCTCCAGTTGTGGGCGTGATTCCAGGCGGCGACAAACTCTCTGTCGGCGACACAACCAAGATTGATTTTCAAACCCCAGAGGGTAAAGCTCTCACAGCCCTAGCTACCGAAAATAAGAGCGAAATTGACTTCGTTCCTCGTTGGAAAGTAATCAAAGGCGAAGAAACCGTCAAGGTAGACGAACAGGGCAACATCACAGCCTTAGCGCCCGGTGAAGCCACAGTTCAAGGCACAATCCCCGGATTGGCTACAAACAAAGGCTTCCTGTTTATTGAAGCTCTAGGCCGCGTTGGCGCGATCGACCCAGATGGTACAATCCACTGGGATATTTTGGTGATGATCCTCGGCTTCGGCATCAGTTTGTATATCAACCAAACTCTTTCGGGACAAGCACAAGGGCCAAACGACAATCCCCAACAGGCTACAGTCAACAAACTGACACCTGTCATATTTTCGGGGATGTTTTTGTTCTTCCCGCTGCCGGCTGGCGTGTTGATGTATATGCTGATTGCTAATATCTTCCAAACAGTTCAATCGTTTATTTTGTCCAGAGAACCACTGCCCGAAAACCTTCAAAAAATCGTGGACGAAGCAGAGGCGAAAACTCAAAAAGAACAGGGATTAGATGCACTTCCCTTTGAGCCAAAGCGTTCTAAGAAAAAGGCTTGATTGTTAAAATGAAAGAATCTCAAATGCAGCGCGGACAGCAATGGTTAGAAGAATTGCTAAAACTGTCCGCAATTCCCTCAAAAGTAGTAAGCCAACAGCAAGAAGATTGCTACTGGATGACGATCGATGAAAGTAACCTCACTCCCGAACAAATTGCCATCTTAGTGGGGCCAGACGGTAATGTACTAGATGCTATTCAGTACCTATGCAACGCAGTTGTAAACATAGGTACTGAATCGGATGAGCTGATTCCTTATACAGTTGAACTTAACGGCTATCGCATCCGCCGCCAAGAGGAATTGCGATCGATGGCAGAGTACGCAGCAGACCAAGCGCGCTCGACAGGAGTTGAATTTGAACTCAAAGCTCTGTCCTCATCAGAACGCCGTCAAGTACACAGCTTTTTGAGCGAATGTGAGGATCTAGAAACTTACAGTCAAGGACAAGAACCCGATCGGCGTTTGGTAGTACGGCGGCGCTGACGGTAAAAAGGAAGGAAGAAGGAAGAAGTTAATTTTTAACTATTCCTTTTGACCTTTGAATTCAAGAAGTAGGAAGGCAAAAGATTATTATGGAGACAATTTATATCCCTCATCTACTCACAAAAATGGAGCGGAAAGAGGTCATTGATTTTGAAGAAATTATCCCCGATTTAGAAACCCTTACTCCGGTGCGGGGGCGACTGCAAGTGACTCACCAAGGAAATTATCTTGAGGTGAAGGCAAAAGCAGAAACAATTGTGACTCTCACGTGTCACAGATGCTTGAAACAATATAATCACCGTTTGAAACTCCAATCATCTGAAATAATCTGGCTTGAAGAAAAAGCGAATCAGCCCGATTCAAGTTCAGGAGAATTTGAAGTTGATTTAGAAAATTTGGTAGAAAATTTGTCCCCAGGTGGTCATTTCTCTCCAAGCGATTGGGTATACGAGCAAATGTGTTTGGAACTACCACACAAACAGATATGCGACACTGAATGTCCGGGAATAGATTTAAATGACGTAGAAGAGGCAGAAAGCTCAGAAGCTCCAGCATCGGACAGTCGCTGGGCATCTCTGGCAGCGCTTAAACGTCAATTGCCTTAGTCAATAGTCATTAGTTAGCAGTCAGTAGCTACTGAAACTAATAACTGTGTAATAATGAATTCCAAAAAATAACACCAGCTAATAACCAATAACTAATAACCAATAATTAACCAGTTACCAAAAATAATACCAACTAATAACCAATAGCTAATGACTGATGACTAATAACTAATGACTAATTTTAGCGACGAATTTGAACTGCTGCTGCGATCGCGCTATCCCTTAATTTACATTCCCACACGGGAAGAAGAACGCGTAGAAGTGACGATCGCCCAATGCGCCAAAAAACAGGGTTCTCGCGCTGTCTACATCTGGGATTTTGTAGATGGCTACCAAGGAAATCCCAACGATGCTGGTTTTGGCAAGCGCAACCCGCTCCAAGCTTTAGAGTTTCTCGAAAAATTGCCCGCATCCGCACCTGCAATCTTTATTCTGAGAGATTTTCAGCGTTTTTTAGAAGATGTGGCAATTTCCCGCCAACTGCGGAATTTGGCCAGACGCCTCAAATCTCAACCCAAAAATATTGTCATCATATCTCCAATCATTTCCATCCCAGAAGACCTCAGCGAAGTCATGACCGTTTTGGAGTTTCCCCTGCCGACGGCGGCGGAAATCAAGATTGAGGTGGAAAAAATGTTAGGAGCTACCGGACAGGCGATAGAAGGGCGTTTGCTGGACGAAACGGTACGCTCCTGCCAAGGATTGTCGATCGAACGAATCCGTCGAGTTTTGGCAAAGGCGATCGCCACTAGAGGCGAACTCCATTCCGACGACGCAGAACTGATTTTGGAAGAAAAACGCCAAACAATCCGCCAAACTCAAATTCTAGATTTTTACCCAGCCCGCGAAAATATCTCCGATATCGGCGGTTTGGACAATCTGAAAGAATGGCTGTTGCGTCGCGGTGGTGCTTTTTCCGATCGCGCTCGCCAATACGGTTTGCCGCATCCCAGAGGTTTGTTGTTAGTCGGAATTCAAGGAACCGGAAAATCCTTAACTGCAAAGGCGATCGCCCATCACTGGCATTTACCCTTACTTCGCTTGGATGTCGGGCGTTTATTTGCCGGATTAGTTGGGGAATCGGAATCCCGCACCAGACAAATGATTCAGCTAGCGGAAGCTTTGGCGCCATGCGTGTTGTGGATTGACGAGATTGACAAGGGTTTTGGGGGATTGGACGGTAAAGGTGATTCGGGGACAACTAGCCGGGTGTTCGGGACTTTTATTACTTGGTTGGCAGAAAAAACTTCCCCGGTTTTTGTAGTCGCAACAGCCAACAACATCCAGTCTTTGCCGCCGGAAATGCTCAGAAAAGGTAGGTTTGACGAAATATTTTTTGTGGGTTTGCCCAGCCAGGAGGAACGGCGGGCGATTTTTGAGGTACATTTGTTGCGGTTGCGATCGCACATTATCAAAAATTACGATTTAGAGCGCTTGGCTTACGAAACTCCCGATTTTTCAGGAGCCGAAATTGAGCAAACTTTGATTGAAGCAATGCACATTGGGTTTAGCCAAAATCGAGACTTTACCACAGATGATATTTTAGAATCAGCTAGTCAGATGGTGCCCTTAGCCAGAACGGCTCAAGAACAAATCCAGTTTCTCCAAGATTGGGCCGCTGCTGGGAAAGCTCGCCTTGCTTCTCGATACGGCAGTTTGAGTCGCCGGATTCAAGGGTAAGCTTTTGAAATCAGCAGTTAGTTGTGGCGCCCGCTCGCGTAGTCGAAGGGTCGAAGGGTCGAAGGGTCAACAGTCAGCAGTCAACAGTCAACAGTCAGCAATGAGCAATGAGCAGTGTATATAGCATTTTCAAGTTTTTAGTTGGTTTTTTGTTAGCGATCGTCCTAATGGCAGGTGCTAGCGTGGCGGCTGCACTTTACTTTGCCGCTAAGCTAACTACCGTCCCCGAAAGACCTGTTTTTCCCAACGATAAAACAGCAGTTCAGATTGCGGGCGCTGGGCCTAAGTCAACAGCCAAGGCCAGCGCTGTTTCTACGTCTAGCGAGGCCCCGTCTCCGAAACCGCTGGAACCTGGAACTTACCGAGCTCTCATAACTCAGCCGATCGGCTTAATTCTCCGGGATAGTGCTAACCGAGACGCGAACCGGATTGGCGGTGTTGGTTACAAGGAAAAAGTCGTGGTTTTGGAAGATTCGCCGGACAAAGAGTGGCAGCGAATTCGGGTGGAGGATGGCAATCGCGAAGGTTGGGTCAAGGGTGGTAATACTGAAAAAGTCGAGGGAGAATAGGACAATGGCGAGCGAGCGTGTCCGGTAAAATAACCGTTATCGGTTTGTAGTGAGGACCAAAAGTCCTGTGAGTTTTAGTCAAAAATGACTCGCTTCCTGAGTCCAAAGTAATTTTATTTTGGTCGATCGACTGGACGCGATCGGAGTCTCCAACTTGCCAATGTTAATCTCCGAATTCAAAAAGTGCATATCACTTTTACTTCTAAAAGTCAAGTTAAATTTATTTAGGATATTTGGGATTGCCGTCACCAGACGCTGAGACTGTGAGTCCGTTAGCGAAGCCCTCGAAGAGGATCGCCCCTGAACAATCCTAAATTTGAGATGAAAGCTCAGCATTTCAAAGGTTTCAATCGCTGAAACTCTACAGAAAAATCAGCAAATTCATCAGTAAAAATTCTCTAATTAATCAGATTATGTTAAGAAAGTTAACAAAATTTTAAGGTTAGTTGCAAAACCTAGGATGTTGTCACCGCACCATAGGCAAAAGTGATAGCTTTGATAACAAGATGTAAGTTTTCAGCTTAAAAGCTACCAACAATAAAAAATATGTACGACAAACGTCCCGATCGAGATTTGGCGAGTGCTGCTGTAACTGCGGCTTTAGGAGCTGGGGTCGTCACCTCTTTTGCCGTCAGCAGAGGGCAAAACCCTTTGGTAGCCCTGGGAATTACGGTTTTTGCAGCGGGAGTAGCTTTGATTTGCGATCGGTTCGGCTTAATTTAAGTGAACGTCCCATTTTTATGAACAGTTCACCAATAAAATCCCCGCCCTATTTGCAACTAGCAAGGGTGGGGATTTTTAGTCGATCGTCACTCTTGTTATACCAAAAAACTGGTCATTTTTCCCCCATCAAGGCTAAGATGTGGCTGCAAACTTTTTTCCTGACACTTACGTCTATATAGACAGCGATGCTATCTTGGTTATTACCTGTAATTATTTTTGAAAGCAAAATTTTTTCCAAAACGGGTGCTTCACTCAAACAGGTAAAACTTACCCTTGATAAATCCTCTTCTACCCAAAGCTTAGCTTTGGGAGTTTGTCCAGATACCCCAGCCACAATTTCACAGTAAAAAGTTATGGAATCCCTCGCCTACCTCGAACTTGCTCTTGTTTGCGAAGCACCCGCAGAGTCGAAAATTTTTGATGCGCCTAAGTGGCAAAACCGATCGAGTCAGACTTATGTCTATTTGCTGTCTCTGGCTTTGATGTTGTCGGTTTTGAGTGCAGCCGGTGCGGCTTTTGCTCAAATAGATCCGGGAAATCCAAGTCTGCGCTCTGTGCAAGACAGGTTGCGGGATCTCGGCTATTTTTCGAGATCCTCTACTGGTCAGCTCGGGCCGGTAACAAAACAAGCTCTGACTAACTTTCAGCGAGACTATCAACTTTCGCTGACGGGTAGGCCCGATCGAGCTACAGTGATCGCACTCAATAGTTTTACCGATGACGATCGAGCTTTTAAAACTATTTATACAAATTACACGGAACTGCGTTTTGGAGACACGGGTGCAGAAGTTTCCGCTCTCCAGCGGAGGTTGAAGCAGCTAGGCTACTTCAACACGCATCCCACAGGGAGTTTTCGTGAAGTTACCCTGAATGCGGTGAGATACTTCCAGCGAATTAATCGACTGCGGGTAACTGGAGTTGCAGACAGGCAAACTTTAGCTTTGCTGTTTGGTTCCGCCAGCCCGATTCCCCCCGTGACGCTTCCGGGGGATATCTCGGAAAATGGTGGTTGCAAGGGGCTGCGGTTTGGGGACAGAGGGGCGACTGTAGACTTGATTCAGCGGCAGTTAAAAGCTTTGGGCTATTTTGAAGGTGGCGTTGATGGCAAGTTTCGCGAACGCACTCTCTATGCTGTGACTCGTTTTCAGCAAGATTATAATCTGGTTTCTGACGGCTGCGCTGACACTGCTACTTTGACCGCTATCGATGCTCAGATGAGGGCATCTCAAATTACTTCATTACCCGAGGAAAATGACCAGCAGAGTCATGGAGATTTTATCGAACTTGGCGACAGAGGCCCAGAAGTAGAATTTGTGCAGCGGCGACTGCAACAATTGGGTTATTACAGGAGCCAGATTCACGGTTGGTTCGATCAACCAACTCAAATAGCTTTGATCCGGTTTCAGAAAGATCGCGGGTTATTCGGGACAGGGAGAGTCGATCGCAGCACTAAATCCGCTCTGCAACAAGATAACAAGCAGGCGACAGCACCTGTTCGGCAGATTGCCACCACCAGTCTGCGAGGGGGCGATACTGGGCAGTAGTGTTAGGCAGTTTCAGTCTTCGCTCACAAGTCTGGGCAAAAACGTGAAGCTCGATGAGCGGACTTGCGGACGCTGCATCAAAGAAATCAGGTTTCTGCTCTCCGACTGATTCCTGAAACCATCTATTTTCCTGAATAAACCCAGTTTCGGCGTAAGTGCAAATTGCACTTATGCCGAAAACTTTTGTTAAAAAATGTAACAAGATGTACTTGAAATACGAAAATGGTGTATGTTCACTCACTCAGATCCGGGGTACTGCTGCTGTTCTGGGCGATTGCATCCGGGGTATTGCTGCCGTGCTGGGCGATCGACTTCGGACAAGACCAATTGCTGGAAACCAAAGACGGCCATCCCATCCGCAAAGCTTCGTGGCACACCGTATGAATAGTTAGCTGGCAGTCTAGCAGGTGCAACCCAGACTTTTCAGCTTGCTTCATGCCAATTTTCAAAATCGAATCGTTGTTAAATTCGATCGTTCTGTTGCACTGAACGCAGACTAGGTGATGGTGGTGGTGCGGATAAGGCTGGTTTATTTCATAGTGTTTGTGACCTTCTGCTAGTTCGAGTTCGCGGAGCAGGCTCATCCTTGCCATCAACTTTAAAGTTCGGTAAATGGTGGACAAGCTAATGTTTTCCCCGCGATTTTTTAACAAAGTGTACAAATCCTCGGCGCTCAGGTGATTGCCTTTGGGGAGGTTCTGAAAAACGTGCAAAATGGTTTCCCGTTGGGGAGTCATCCGCCAGCCTTTGTCATTGAGTTCGGATTTGAATGAAGACGCGGTGTAAAGTGCCATAGTGACCCTCTCAAGAAAGTCTGCCTATTGACAATCATACACAGCGATCGAGATATTTTGCAAATATCGGAGCTTATTGAAAAAAGGTTGAGGAAAAAATTTGGTTTTTGATACTTTTTGACTTTTAACCAGCTTTATATCTTGGGGGCAGAGGACAGAGAAGTTGTTTAGAAGTAAACCATTGTTACTTCTACTTAATCCCTCCTGCCTTCTGCACAAGTGCCGAATCACTCGCTCCGCGATCGATCGGGCTTTCCGGGCAAATTTAAGTCAGAGACTCCAGATAGTCGCGTACACGGTTACGACGCTTGGGTTGGCGTAGTTTTTGCAAAGCTTTAGCTTCAATTTGTCGGACTCGCTCGCGGGACAAGTCGAGAGCGCGACCAATTTCTGCCAGCGAGTAGGGGTGTCCGTCGCCCAAACCAAAGCGCATCAAAATTACATCTCGCTCGCGGCTGGTCAAATCTGCCAGAAGTTGCTGCAAGTCTCGGTGCAGAGCTTCTCGCATCAGCATTTCTTCTGGCGATACGCAGTCGGTTTCGAGCAAGTCGCCCAACTCTGTATCTTTTTCGTTGCCCACTTTAGTTTCCAGAGAAACAGAGCGGGGGACTCGCAGCAATACTTCTCGAACTTGAGCGGCGGTCATGTCTAGCTCAACGCCGATGTCTTCTATCGTAGCTGTCCGACCTTTTTCTTGAGAAATTTTGCGCTGGGCTTTCTTGATTTTGTTAAGTTTTTCGGTGATGTGGACGGGGAGGCGGATCGTGCGGCTTTGAGTCGCAATAGCCCGCGTAATTCCCTGCCGAATCCACCAGTAGGCATAGGTACTAAACCGATAGCCCCGCGTTGGGTCGAACTTTTCGACAGCTCGCTCCAGTCCGAGAGTACCTTCTTGTATTAAATCGAGTAATTCTAAACCGCGATTTTGATATTTTTTCGCCACCGAAACCACTAGGCGCAGGTTCGCCTTAATCATGTGGTCTTTAGCTTCGACGCCTTCAGATTGAATTCTTTCGATCGCCTCGACCGTCATTTCTGCTAACTCGGCCCATTGGCGCTTGCCTTCGGCCATAATTCGCTTGAGTTCTGGCACGTCACCGACGCCGGCAGTTGATGCCCAGCGTTCCAAGGAAGGCTTGTGTCCCAACTGTGCGGCCAAGCGATCGCGAACCTCAATTAAATGCACGAAGCGCCCAATTAGCCCTTCTTCCTGGGAGGCGACGATGCTGCGCAATTCCAGCAATTTAATGTAGCGCTGAACTTTTTGAGCTTCAGAGACTTCTTCATCTCTACCTAAGAGACGAACCCGACCGATTTCTTGTAAATACAAGCGCACTAAGTCGGTAGTGCGACGGCTGGCATTTTTTTGCAATTTGGCTGCTTGGTCTGCATCCTCTGTCTCTGCTGCGTCTTGGTCGATCGGTTCGTCCCCAGCTTCTTCAGCATCTTCATCCAACACATCTACATCTTGCAAGGGATTGGCTCGCAGTTGTTCGTCGAATTCAGCTTGAGCGTAAAAAGAGGTGGCTGGCATAGTGATTTTCTCAGTTGCTCCGGGTGAAAAGATGCTACGCTTGGCGGCTATTTATAATTAAGATGCCCACTCTGTTAAGACGAAGCATCACCGCTTTTTGTTTCTTTACTAACTTTCCTGACTTCGATGCTGTTGGAGAGATCGAACTTTGGCTGCCCCACTTGTTTTACCAAGATTCAGGAAAACGCTAAGAACTTTCTGATGTAACAGGTTGAAGCCGCGAAAAGTGCGTTGTACTTCTTTGTTTATGTAGCTAGTATATATAGTTACTGGCTAAAAACAAGTGACCTTCGTCAGAAGTTAAGTTAATCTTCATCACCAATAACCTGGTTCCCGATCACTTCCTAAATTTAGCCACTTTTTTAATAAAACTTTATATAACTAGGCGCTCTTGATTAAATCCCTCACAGTTGAGCGGAAGTTTAATCGTTACACAATATGAGCTTCAGAGTTTGTAAAGTCCGCAGTACCGAATTAGTAGCGATCGGCAAAAACCAGGTTTTTCGATGTCTTTTAGGTAAGTGATGAGTTTGAGGGGGCGATGACCAATATTTTTTTGCTTGGCGCTGCTGCTTTGGGGTTAACATCACGCTTAGAACACCAGAATTATGAACGACCTCTTTTTCACCTAGCCTGCACAAAAGCGGAGGTTTTTGATTACCGTTAACCCGATCGGGTTAACGGATGGGTTCCTAAAAACCGGATTTTTCAACCCAAATACTCCATTAAAACCCTCAATAAGAGTTAAAAAACCCGGTTTCTTTGTGGGCGATTGGCTAAGTCGTATCTTACTAAGGAATGAGAATTAAATAACTTACAATTTTTATTGTTCTTGTGGGATGGGCGTCCCGCCCGTCCAGAAATAACGGGCGGGACGCCCATCCCACAAGTATGTGTAAATTATTTAATTCGCGATCCTAAGAATGTTGCTCTGGGCGTGACTTAACTCAAATTCAAATTCCTAGCGCGGGTAAAGTTTCATTAGTTCCCTCACTTGTTCGGCGTGATACGAACTGCGAGTTAAGGGAGAAGCGACAACTTGCAAGAATCCCAAAGATTCGCCAAACTCTCTCCAAGCATCAAACTGTTCCGGTGGCACAAAGTTTTCTACATTCAAATGTTTTTGAGTCGGTTGCAGGTACTGTCCAACTGTCAAAATATCGCACCCAACAGCCCGCAAGTCCTGCATCGCCTCCCGAATTTCACCGTCTGTTTCCCCCAGTCCCACCATGATGCCGGATTTGGTGTAAACCCCCGGTGCGATGTCGCGGCTTCGCTGTAACAGTTCTAGCGTGCGATCGTACTTTCCTTGCGGCCGCACCTTGCGATAAAGTCGCTTTACAGTTTCAGTATTGTGATTGAGTACATCGGGGCGGGCTGCGAGAATAATTTCTAAAGCTTGCCAGTTACCACACAAGTCGGGAATCAAAACTTCTATAGTTGTATCGGGCATCGTCGATCGCACCGATCGAATGCACTCCACAAACTGAGACGCACCTCCATCCGGCAAATCATCCCGGTTAACAGAGGTAATCACAACGTGCTTGAGTTTAAGTCGCTGCACCGCTTGCGCTAATCTTTCAGGCTCCGTCGGATCTAAAGGTTGGGGCTTTTTCTCAAAATCGATGTCGCAGTAAGGACAGGCGCGGGTACAAGCCGGGCCCATAATCAAAAATGTGGCAGTACCTGCGCTGAAGCATTCGCCGATGTTCGGACACGACGCCTCTTCGCAAACTGTATTCAGGGACAAATCCCGCAAAATTTCTTTGACGTTGCCGACGCGCTCCCACTGGGGGGCTTTAACTCGCAACCACTGGGGCTTAACTGTCACGTCTGTCTCCGCCTGAGTAGTGTTTCACAAAATATTATATACCAGCTTGCTCAATTTTGACGCCGAGTGTGATATCTTAAAAATACAGTGACTAAATTCGGGATGTAGCGCAGCTTGGTAGCGCACCTCGTTCGGGACGAGGGGGTCGCAGGTTCAAATCCTGTCATCCCGATTGAATTTAACTCTTTACAGGTAACGGGTTTCAGGTTTGTAGCTCTCCTAGATATTCCGTTTTCCGCTCATGTTTGGCTCAAACATAACAGATAATTTAGATGCTCCGCAGCTTAGTGGGGCTGAAATTGTTGATCGGGCGATCGGGCCTGTTAATTCCCCTTTGCCCAAAAATTAACTGTAGCCACTGTTGTTGCAAAGGCAATTAGAAAATAAGGCGTCAAGAATCAGAGCAGCAAGTCATAAAAATTAATACGGGATGCGGGAAACTCAGTGACTTCAGTCCTGAGAGGGA
>ENA-OFCE01000687-OFCE01000687.1-metagenomes-genome-assembly--contig:-NODE-687-length-20777-cov-26.201670_pt1 | contig 20777 bp, 19 predicted proteins | sample MGYA00153388_OFCE01 | MGnify analysis MGYA00153388
CTTGCCTTACAGATTTTTTTTTGCTCACTTTTTCAGTGCCATTGGACTTTAGTCCTTACTACGAACCGAGAGCGGTTAAAGGGGAAGATTCCGATTTGCCGATGGCGTGACAAATGCGATTTTTGCCTTCGGTTTTGGCTTGATAAAGGGCGCTGTCAGCGCTGCGAATTAGGGTGTCGGGAGATTCCTCGCTAGAAGGAATCGCCGTAGCAATGCCGCAACTGAGGGTAACATAGGGACCGATCGACGATCGCGCGTGGGGGAGTTTCAAGCTGGCGATACCGTCGCAAATTTTCCGGGCGACAATGTTTGCCCCTTCGGCGCTGGTGTTCGGTAGCACTACGGCAAATTCTTCGCCGCCGTAGCGGGCGGCCAAATCCCCAGCCCGCTTGGCCGATCTGGCGATCGCCCCGGCAACTTGGCGCAAACAATCGTCGCCGCCGAGGTGGCCATAAAAGTCGTTGTAAGGCTTAAAAAAGTCGATGTCAAACATAATTAAAGACAGCGGTAGTTCCTCTCTTGCCAATCTGCGCCACTCTAACATCAAAACGCGATCGAACTGGCGGCGGTTGGCAATGCCTGTCAGTCCGTCAGTAGTTGCCAGTTCCTGCAATTTTTGATTGGCTATTGCTAGCTGGCGGTAAAGTTGAGATTGTTCGATCGCGATCGCTACTTGATTTGCCAAGTGCTGTAAAAAATCTATTTCCCACTGCTGCCATTCCCTGACACCGCTGCAATTGTATGCTGTCAGCATTCCCCACAAACTATTGCGATTTTCGGCGATCGAATCCGGCGTCTGCGGTTTGCCAACAGTTGGCCCAGAGATATAAGTTTCGGCCGCATCTTGATTTTTTTCTGTTTCAAAAACAGTAGCTTCTAGTCTTTTGTTTGCCGTTTCCCAGTCGCCAGATTGCCAAATTGGCACGCTTAAAATTGCTGAAATTTCACAATCTGCCAGCAACTCTTTGCAACTGTCAGCCACTCCAGTAGCGCTGACATCTGCGATTGCTTGTACCGACTGGGATTCGACCAAAACAAAGCATGAAACTGCCAAAGCAGCAGTAATATTTTGGTTTTCAATATAACCGAGTGGCAAACCGTCACCTGCGACGATCGCACCTTTTTGATCGTCGTCGAATTGAGATGCCCAATCCTGACAGCGATAAATTAGAACGCGGTCTGTTTTGAGAAATTGGCGCACTTCTGTGACGGTACTTTGCAGAATGCTTGTCGCGTCTATTGACGAGCGAATATGTTCGATCATTTGTCCCAACAACCGCTCTCGGAGGGCTTGTTGCCGCAGTTGTTCTTCGATGCGCTGACGTTCGATCGCATAATGGATTGCTCGCACCAGCAGAGTTCTATGAAATCTTCCCTTTACCAAACAATCTTGAGCGCCCGATCGCAATACCGACAGCGCCGTATTTTCATCGTTGATATCTATCAGCACCAAAATTGGCACTGTGGGTGATCGGTCTTTCAAAATGGCGATCGCCTCGCTTCCCCCCAAGCAGTCTGACACTGACAAATCTAATAATACGGCGTCAAACTTTTCTGCTTCCAGACACGCGAGTCCTATCTCCAGAGACTTAACAGTTTGGAGGCGAAACAGAGACTCGCTGAGTGAACCTAAAAGGTCTTCGATCAGCGTCGCATCCGCCAGATCATCCTCAACCAACAAAATTTTTAGAGATTTGTTACGTGTTAACACAACTATAGCGTTCGGAGCGGGTGGAAGGAAACTTTTTAGTTTTGAGAGCGATACTTGCGATCGGGCTAATTAGTCAGTCTATCAAATTTATTCTACACTCAAACTATCCATCTAGCCCTCAATTAAAGCTTACAGCTCCTGGGGCGGGAGCGAAACGATTTCAAACCAATACTGACATAAAGTCTTCATTACTTCAACCAATCCTTCAAAAGTGACTGGTTTGGATATGAAAGAATTAGCACCCAAGCGGTAGCAAAGCAAGATATCTCCGCTGCGGTGCGACGTTGTTAGGATCACAACCGGAATTTGTTGCAAGTCGGGGTCATATCTAATTAAAGTTAATGCTTCTCGCCCGTCAAGCCTCGGCATATTCAGATCCAAAAGAATCAGGTCTGGCCGATCCCAATTGCTACCAGCATATTCACCCCGACGGTACAAATAGTCTAGCACTTGTTCTCCATTTTCCACGAATTTGCTCCTAATTGCTGATCGAACTTCTCGCAGTGCTTCCTGCATCAAAAAGCGCGTGTCCTCATCATCGTTGGCGATTAAAATAGTAAATTGTTTCTGTTTATAATTCACGGATTTGTCTCAATACCAACGAAATTTGTGAGGTAGCCGGACTTGAAGCGGTGTCATATCTGCCTGCAAAGCATCTGTTGTCATCATCCGGCAAATATGGCCGATCGCACTGAATTTGTGTTGTAGCAATTTGCGCTTTAGCATGATTAGCAAAGGTTTGCTAATCATGCTTGTTTCACTTGCTAGTCTGTGAGAGAAGTAGCAAACTGCTAAGACATCAAGCTTGTGGGCTAACACTACTAGCGAAACTACTACATCCCAAACCAAGATGCTCTGGATACAGTTCAAACAAAATGAAAATTCTGACGCACACCGTTAATTTTTAAGTTGTGTAAGAGGGAGCTAATACATTTATATTGATAGATTTTGCTCTCAATGTCATCAGTGAATCTGCTACACTTTTAGCTCGTTTGTGTAAAGTAAAGATAAAGATATTAAAGTTTAAGTAAGTGAGTGGTGACAATCAAGCAATTTGGTGACCAGCCCCCGGATTCATCGGTGGAGCCAGAAAAAAGCTCCAAATCCTCATCACAAGCCCCCGGACTTATCAGTGGGGTCGCTTTCTTCAATTCTTTAATCTTTAATCTTTAATCTTTAATCTAAAATTGATTGACTTTACTTAGGTACAGCAACATAAAAATAAAAAGTCGAGCCTCGATCCGGTTCTGATTCTACCCAAAGGCGATCGCCATGTCGATCGACAATTCTTTGACAAATCGCTAAACCAATACCCGTTCCCGAATACTCTTTTTGAGTGTGCAAGCGCTGAAAAATCTGAAAAATTCGCTGATGGTGCTGTTCGGCAATCCCAATACCGTTGTCCTGCACCGAAAATACCCAGTTATCCTCTTGACGCGAAACGCCGAAGAGCACCAGCGGCGGCTCGCTGCTACGGTACTTAATCGCATTACCAATTAAATTTTGAAACAGTTACAGTAGTTGAAAACTATCACCTATTACCTCGGCAAATCGCCCCTAGTTACAGAAGCTTTATTTTTGCGAATCGCCAACTGCAAATTAGCACAAGTATCTTCAAAAACCAGATTACAATCTATCAAATCAAAACGTTTATGACTGCGACCCGCGAATATTCCAGCAAGTCATCAATCCAGACCTGTATCCGCACGCAAGAATTAACAATATGGCCGATAAATTTATTCCCTTCGGTATCAAGTTGGTTGTGACAGCGCCTTTCTAATAGTTGAGCGTAGCCGACAATTGTCCCCAAAGGCGCTTGCAAATCGTGAGAAGCCACGTAAGCAAACTGTCGCCATCTGTTGAATTAATTTGAGGCTAGCGGAGTCGGTCCATTGCAAATCGTTTATAAAAATAACTAACGGATGCTCTTCTAAACAAAATACCCGCAAAAATTGGATAAATACTAAATTAAAACGATTTTGAGCCTCATTTTTTTTCAACTCTGGCACAGTAGGTTGTTTGCCGATAATTAATTCCACATCGGGAATCACATCAATAATTACTTGAGCGTTTGGTGCGAGAGCAGTTAATAGTTGACCGCGCCAGTATTGAAATCGCTCTTCACTTTCTGTCAAGATTTGTTGGAGTAATTCTTGACAAGCTTTTACCACAGCACTGTAAGGAAATTTTTGCTGCGCCCTGTCAAATTGTCCGGTGATGAAATAGCCCGGCTTTTTGATAATTGGTTGGTAAATTTCTTGTACCAGCCATGACTTTCCAGTACCAGAATCACCTGCTAAAAACATTATTTCTACCCGTTTTTGCCCTTGAGAACGGGGGCGACTGTCGGTGACTCGCTCAAATGCTGCGAGTAAAGTTTTGGTTTATATTTCACGTCCGTACAGTTTTTGAGGAATTTGAAATCGATCGCAAATATCTTGGCTTGCTAGGGAAATTGCTGATATTTGACCGCGCGTGTTTAATTAGTTTAGGCATTCTTCTAAATCTGCTTTGATGCCCCAAGCACTCTGATAGCGATCTTCTGCATTTTTGGCTAATAATTTGGCGATTATCTGAGAAACTGCTGCGGGAATTGCTCGATCGACTTCGGCGGCCGGTTTTGGCTGTTTGGCAATGTGACAGTGTACTAATTCTAGGGCGCTGGCGGTTTCAAAAGGCAGTTGGCGAGTCAGCATTTCATAGAGAGTTGCGCCGAGAGAGTAATAGTCGGTACGATAATCTAGAGTGCGGTTCATTCTGCCAGTTTGTTCTGGAGAGATATAGGTAAGAGTGCCTTCTAAAACCTGGGGATTTTTGAGGGCGGATTGTTCGATTAATTTTTCTGGTACGAATATGCTAGCAATGCTAAAGTCAATGATTTTGAGTTGATTGGTGCTGCGATTGAGAACTATGTTGGCAGGGTTGATATCTTTGTGTACAATGTTTTCGGCGTGGATGTAGCCTAAAATGTCGGCTATTTGAATTGCTAAGCTGAGAGATTTGGATAGGGTAAAAGGGCGTTCTTGCATCAATCTTTTCAAAGATTCGCCTCCGAAATCTTCTAAAACGATCGCCAAAGTTCGATCGTACTGTTCTAAGCTGTGACTACTCCTGGGAGATTTAAGCTGCGGATGATGTCATATTCTTGTCTGTGACGGGCGAGTGCTGCGGTCGTGGGGTAGTCTTGCTTGAGCATCTTGAAGATTGCGGGCTGGCCGTCTGCCGATCGCACTCCCCGGTAAACTAAAGATCGATCGCTTTCATAGATTTTCCTAAAAACTTTGTAGCCGGGAAAGTTGAGCATAGTTGATACGCATCTAATAATTTAGAAGCTGGATATTAATGTACAAAGCGGAATAAATATACCCATCAAAGCGATGAATCGCCATAAATATTCTCGTTTCTCGGTCATTCCCAAATTCTTCAATTGTTTTATGTCAAATAAAAAACGATATAACCCTGCCTCTCGTGCGTAAGCATTCAAGGCAGGGTTATGATTGAGTATTCGGAATTCACACGCAGTGAGGCGAGCCGGCGCAGTGGACTATTCGCCCAATCGAGTTATTTTAGAGCTGCGTTCGGCCAACATCAGCAATACATAAATAGTCATTACATAACCGGCGGCCAGAATCGGAATAATTAGAGGAATATCGCGATAAATCATAATTAGAACCAAAAGTCAAGGACGAGGAGGAGGAGGACAAGTTCAAGACCTACTACATTAAGTCAGCACGCAAGACCATGCCTTGGTTCTGAAGGCTGCTTTTCCATATCAAGCCTGTGGGAACATTTAGGCGTTCCTAGTCAATAATCATTTACTGCTTTACAGATGCTTAAACAGCCAAAAACCATCCACTTTAGCTGCTTTGAGCTACCGTGCACATAAGATGCGCTAGTGTTGACTTCTGAAAACTTTTAGCTGTGAGGAACTAAAAATCTGTCCCAGAAATTTTTGCTGCGATCGACTCACAAGGCTGACCTTACAAAACTCTTACAGCCACTTAAAAGCTGCCTGGCAGTTTCGATGAAGTATGGATGAAGTACAGCCTGTACTTAATATATAGAATTGTTTAAATCCTTAATGCCTATAATAGCACAGGGTTTCTGGGATTTAGAGATTTTTTGACAGTGTACTTAACAATTCGATACAATAGGGGAACTCCTTGTGGCAGTGGGCTATCCGCCTCTGGCATTCAGGTGAGTCCTAGGTGGCTGCAAATCATAAATAACTGCCGATCGCCGAGATTTTTCTTCCCTATTGCAGAGAATTACCTTAAAATAAAGATATGATATGTAAAATTTTGTTACTTTACGGCTTGAGTCGGCGTATCCATGATCTCTAGCACTCTTCTATTTTCCTCGGTTGAAGAAGACCTGCGACTGTTGACAGAAAACTTGAAACAGTTAGTGGGTGCCCGTCATCCCATCTTGTACGCGGCTGCGGAATACTTATTCGGCACAAAGGGAAAACGGGTGAGACCCGCAATAGTCTTGTTGATGGCCAAGGCGACGATGCCCGATCGCGAAATCACTGAAAAACACCGCCGGCTAGCTGAAATCACCGAAATGATCCACACGGCTAGTCTAGTTCACGACGACGTGGTGGACGAGTCTGATCTGAGGCGGGGAGTACCGACGGTACACAGTCGGTTTAACAACCGAGTGGCAGTATTGGCGGGAGATTTTCTGTTTGCTCAATCGAGTTGGCATTTGGCAAATCTGGACAACTTACCAGTAGTCAAACTGCTTTCAGAAGTGATTATGGATTTAGCTGAGGGGGAAATTCAACAGGGACTAAATGGATTTGATACCAGTTTGTCGATCGAAGCCTACCTCGAAAAAAGTTATTACAAAACAGCGTCTTTAATCGCCAACAGTTCCAAAGCAGCCGGCTGTCTGAGCGAGGTTTCAGCGGAAATAGCAGACGATCTGTATAACTACGGTCGAAACATTGGTTTGGCATTCCAAATAGTAGATGATATATTAGATTTCACCGCTTCAACGGAAACTTTGGGGAAACCCGCAGGCTCAGATTTGATCAGCGGTAATCTGACAGCACCAGCGCTATTTGCTCTCAAAGAAAAGCCTTATTTGGAAGTTCTCATAGAACGAGAGTTTGCTCAAGAAGGAGATATAGAGCAGGCACTGGCACTGATCGAAGATTCTAAAGGCATAGAGCGATCGCGAGAACTAGCCACAGATCACGCACGTCAAGCTGTGGAATACTTGGCTGCACTGCCTCATTCAGAATCCCGCCAAGCTTTGATTGATTTGGCCGATTACGTTTTGAGCCGACTCTATTAGAAGTCAATTCCGACTGCGCCGGAATCATATAGAGGACACGGCAGTGCCGTGTCCCTACGACAGATTGATTGTAGGGACACGGCACTGCCGTCTCCCGATCTCGGGTAATATTAATTCCGATGTAACCGGAATTGATATCAATGGTTATTGGTTATTTGTTAGTTGTTATTTGTTGACGCTCAAAACTAATCACCAATAACTAATAACTAATAACAAATAACTCAGTATTATGCGATATCCGGCGGGAGATTGCTGGAATTTGACTGTAGAGTCGATCGATATTGTTGCAAGTAAACGTTAATTAAATTCTGAACTTGCTCCCGAGTAATTTCCGTCCCGACTTCTAGATTGCCAGGACTTTCAAAAAAAACAATGCTCTCTAGACCTTCTAGAGCGATCATCTGAAATAAAATGTGAGTGACAGGCAAAGACACCGACTTAAGGCGATCGCCCGCAGCCGCTGCTTGCAACGCATCTTGAAGAGAACTCCAAGCATAAATCACCCTTTTTTCCCGTCCCGGTTGCTTGAGATTGCTCAAAATGACGATCGCCCAACTTTGGTCTATGGCTTGCAGGATCGAGTATTCGAGGTGCTGTAGCTGTTGGGCCATTAACAGCAGCGCCGGGGCTATCGCCTCTAATATTTGTGGGGTCGAACCGTCTGGCGGAGCTTTTTCGATCAGTGCTTGAATCTGTTGGTCTAAATCCATCAGTAAATTAATTTGAGATTTGAGTTTAAGAATTTCAGGGTAACAGGTGCGCGACCAAGTATGTGATACCTAGCACTACCCACAATAAAATATAAAATCCTAGATTGAAAGTCGCAAGGGTGTGCTACTTTCAATGTTAGCTGTAAACCATCATGCGGGAAATCTGCCAGAGCGTGGAAACCACCATATTTCAACTGCTGTTAGACGAACTCAAAAAGTCCACTCGTGCGTCTGAGCAGAACTGCCAAGATGTAGCAGGGCGACTCGCAGCAGAAGTCAACAGGATATGCACCGAAAGTCAGCGGATTCAATCATCAGGAGATATAGAAGGTGCAGCCGAGAGCCTGGCTCAGCACCGTTTGCAACAATGCCTCCACTATGAGAATTTAGGCTCCGGGCCTGGGCGAGTAGAATTGCACAGTACCCTCAGTGCGATCGTGTACCGATACATCACTCCTCCGCAGGTGCAATCTAGCTATCAGGCGCGAGTAGAACTGATCAAAGATTTTTTGCAAGGATTTTATCTCGAAGCCTTAAAGGCATTCCGGCGCGAAACCCAACTCCCGCCTACCTACAGTCCCCGCACTCGCTTAGAACTAGCAGAGTACATGGCTTTTGTAGAGCGCTTCGGCAAGCGGCGCATTCCTTTGCCTCGGAACCGTAGCCAGCAACTAATTATTTTACGGGCCCAAACGTTTTCCCAGCAGCAGCCCAGAGAAACTTCTGTAGATATGGAACAAGCCGCCGACGGAGGGGCTACAGATTCCGACCAAACTTGGAACGATACCTCGGTGCACTCTGTGCGGGAGGCGATGGCCGGACACGGTTCGTCTGCAATTCGCCCCCAAGGCGACGAGTCAGAATCTCTGCGGCAAAACGTAATTGACGAATTAGTCGCCTACTTGAAAGAGCGCAATCAACAAGAATGCGCCGATTACTTCGTGCTTCGCTTGCAGGACTTGCCGACTAATGAAATAGAGTCGCTTCTGGGTATAAATCCCCGCCAAAGAGACTATTTGCAGCAGCGCTTCAAGTACCATTTGCTCAGGTTCGCCATGTCGCACCGCTGGGAATTGGTTCACCAGTGGCTGGAAGCAGACTTAGATCGAAATCTGGGTTTATTGCCTGCTCAGTGGCAAGATTTTGGCGAGCAAATTAGCCCAGAGGGACAGCGTTTGCTAAAGTTGAAGCAACAGGGTCTGTCAGAGTCAGCGATCGCGCAAACCCTCGGCAGCACGGTAGCCCAGGTACAGAAACGGTGGTTTAAATTACTCGAACTTGCCTGGGAGTTGCGAAATCGTTCAGATTCCGGAGAAGGGGCATCTATTGATGAATAACGAAACGAACAGGGATGCAGAGGCTTTCGAGCGTCAGTTTTTAAACTGGATATTGCAGACGCCAACTGCGAATGCCTCTAGCGAAGATGACGAAAACCTCAACGAACCCCCTCACTCACAAGAGTGGGGCGACACAGAAGAGAATTCCGGGGTGGAATACTGGGAATGGGACGAACCAGACCCGCTGGACTATCAAGTAGGGATGCACAGCAATGCACCCGTACAACCGCTGACTATTGGAGACATACCGACCGTGCAAGACCGTTTTCAGACCTTGTTAAAAGAGAGGCTTAGAGCCGAAATTGAATCTAACCCACCGCTGTTCCCCTGGGAAACAGAACTCAAAAGCTACGACCACGATTACCCGGACGAGGCAGCCCCGCAATGGGTTCCTCCCCTGCACCTCTGGACACCCCAACTGCAAAACATCAGATGGGGACGCCTGCCAATTCCGATCGCCGAAGGGGTTTTTGCTCAACTGCTAGAACCCTGTCAGAATCTGATAATGTCGTCGCTGCGGGAAGGATCGAAGTTAGTTCGCGCTGTAGATAGCTTGTTTCCAGGCCAGTCTCAGGAACTCAACGAAATGGCGGGTTTACTTCTCAGAGGTTATGCCCGAGGATGTACAGATGTAGAAGTAGAAGATTTACCGAATTACGAAGTGGCAACTACGGATCAACAAATGCTAATGTCGCTGTTAGCCGCGCGGGAAATCATTGAGTCTCTAACTTTGAATTGTCCTGTAAATCAGCCGCCAGTTTCGCGGGAATGGCTGACTGGATTGGGTACACTGACTCTGGATGCCCAATACCTGTCGAGGCGCGGCACAGAACAGCCGATGCCATCTTTAAGAGTTGAGTGCCAATTTCCCGGGGCAGGAAGTTTGGAACTCAAGGGAGGAGATGCCGAAGCAACTGCACAGCGTCCAAATTCGGGGCATTTAAGTGTGGAGTTGTTTGACCCGCAACCTGACAAGACCTATGCCTTAGAAGTTCGATTCCAAAACTTCGAGACCAGACCTTTGATGTTTGCTATTCGTCCAATTTTGGCAGAACAAGATAGCAACTAGAAAGGTAAAATTAGAGTAAATAATTTAGATTTTTACTCTGCGGTTTGACCTCACACAAAAAACGGATGCAATCTGCCGAATTCTGTAGTGAAAAGCAAAAATAAATAGAGATTAGTTAAAGCCCCCAGATTAATCTGTGAAGTTAATCTGTGGATTTAATCTAAAATAGAATGACAGAGAAATAAGATTGAGAGATTAGTTCAAACCCAGATTTATCTGTGGATTTAATCTAAAATCTAAAATCTAAAATCGGATGGGTGCATATGACAACTGACAACCTGCGAAAGATACCCGTTTTAGGTAAGCTGTGGGAGCAGATTGAGGCAATGCCTCCGCCGGTGACTGAGGATTCTTTACTGCTGCGAATCCTAGTTCAGTTGTTGGTAATTGTGGGAATTGTGGCCACTGACGTTGCTGCTGAGGAGGCCCTGAACCTCTGGGCAGTGCCTGTTAGTATTGTCGGAGGAACTTGGAGTTGGTATCGCCGCCACGATCGCAATGTAGCTGCTAAATTCTGCATAGCTATTGGAATGATGGTGGCTTTGTTCGCTTTTTTTACCCGCTTGGCGGGAGAGTTAAACGATACGCGGCTAGTGTTAGCGCAACTGTTAATTCACCTTCAAGTCCTACACAGCTTCGATTTGCCCCGACGCAAGGATTTAGGCTACTCGATAGTCATCGGGCTAATTCTGTTAAGCGTAGCGGCGACTCTTAGCCAAACGCTGACTTTTGGGCCGCTGCTATTGGTGTTTTTAGCTTTAGCGCTTCCGACTTTGGTGTTGGATTATCGATCGCGCTTGGGACTCTCGAAAATAGAAGATAAAAGGCAGAATTTAGAAGGTAAAGAGAAAAATAAAAATAATAATTGGTCGTTATTTGCTGCTACTTTATCTCCCAAGTATTTTGGCTTGTTGTTTCTGATAACTATCGGTTTGGGGCTGACTATTTTTGCGTTTTTGCCGCGCCTCCCTGGTTATCAGTTGCGTACTTTTCCAGTGAGTGCTCCAATTCAATATCAGGGAGAGTTTGACTCGCGCAGCATTCTGAATCCGGGGTATGTCAGAGGGGGAAATCAAAAAGGAACTGGTGGAGGAAGGGGGAGAAACCCAGATACAGGGCCAGGAGAGGTAGACTCTACTTTTTATTACGGTTTTAATCAGCGGATAAATCAAAATTTGCGTGGTGCTCTGAAACCGGAAGTGGTGATGCGAGTCCGATCGCAAGCTGCGGGTTTTTGGCGAGTATTAGGCTTTGACAAATACACTGGTCAGGGTTGGGAAATTTCTCGCAATGAACAAGCTCAAAAATTGACTAGACCTAAGTGGTCTTATCAATTTTATCTGAATCCGTTTCCGAATGCGCCTCGGACTCAAGAGGTGATTCAAAGTTATACGATTGTTGCTCAATTGCCGAATTTGATTCCGGCTTTAAACAAGCCGAAAGAGCTTTATTTTCCGAGTCCAGAGGTGGCGTTTGATGCGGAGGGCGGTTTGCGATCGCCTATAGAATTGGCGGCCGGTATGACTTATACGGTGATTTCTAATGTGCCTTTTCGCGATCGGGCTTTGTTGGGTAAAACTGGTACTGATTATCCGAAAAACATTCGCAAGTTCTATTTAGATGTGCCGCCGAAAATTGCAGCCAAGGTGCGGGCAAAAACTGAGGAAATATTGCTGGCTAGAACTAGGGTATCAAAGTCGGAAAGAGCGATCGACTCTCCCTACGAAAAAGCTTTATATTTAGCTCAATATTTGAAGCAAAACCCGAATTATAAGATAGAAAGGGCTTTGCCTTATTTAGAGGAAACAGAAGATTTGGTTGATGGTTTTCTGTTTGGTTATCAAAACACCCAAGGCGGCAAAAAGGTGACTGGTGGATATCCAGACCACTTTTCTACGGTGTTGACAATTATGCTAAGGTCGATCGGGATTCCGGCGCGAATGGCTGGCGGTTTCGATACGGGGGAGTTCAACCCGTTTACAGGTTTGTATATTGTCAAAAATACCGATGCTTTCTTGATGACGGAAGTGTATTTTCCCAATAATGGCTGGTTTGCTTTTAATCCGATTCCCGGTTATCCACTGATTCCGGCTTCGGTGGAAGATAACCAGACTTTTAGCGCGCTGGAGTCGTTTTGGAAGTGGATAGCGGGTTGGCTACCAACGCCTCTGAGAAGTGGCTTAGATTCAGTGTTCGCTTTTGTGTTTGGCTGGATCGGTTTGATTGTGGGATGGTTTTTGGGACAGTTTGCTAAGGGCTGGGTGGGGTTGTTTACTGGTTTGATTGCTGCGATCGGCTTTGGCTTTCTTGGCTGGTTAATGTGGCAACTGTGGCGTAAGTGGCGCTACCGCCGCTGGCTGGGGAAGTTGCCGCCTGTGGAGGGGGTTTATCAGGAAATGTTGAAGGATTTGGCGAGTCGGGGATTTGCAAAACCTCGCGCTCAAACGCCTTTGGAGTATGCTGAGGCGATGCGCGCTAATCATGGAACTGATGAAGCTGAGGTGATTGAGGAGGTTTCGCAGGCTTATGTGCGCTGGAAGTATGGGGGGGAAATGGGTAATTTGAACCAGTTGCGGCTGTTGGTGGGGAATTTGAGACGATCGCACTTAAAGAAACTGAAAAAGCGCTGGTTTTAAGCTATCTATTAAGAGTAGAAAAAATCCCAGCACTTTTGGATTGTCAATACAATAGTTGAAAGCAACTAGCACTGACATTTTTAGCCTTTAATCAATTCTTCAGGCTGACTAACTGATGGAGGAGAGACTGGAGAATTGATTGCCGTTGGAGTTAACGAGCAAATTGCTGCATCAGTTGTCTCGAAACAGTTTTCTTTACCAATTTTGTCCAGCAATCTGGTACGTTCTAACAAGTTTTTAACTTCTGACTGTAAGCCAGTCAAAAGGAGGCGACAGTCATGTCGTTTCAAATCGCTATAGATGTCTTCCAATGCCACGAGTCCAGTAGTGTCCATATTGGGCACGTACCGCATCCGCAAAATTAGATACTTCACTTCAGGTTCATCTCGCAGGAAGGTAACAAACCGCTCTGCTGCCCCAAAAAATACAGGCCCGTCAACCCGATAAACGGCAATTTCTTTGCTCAATTCAAGGGGTATGCCGGGTGGAAAGGCTTCTGTTTCGGGGATTTTTGTCAAATTGAGCTCGCTCATGCGCTTAATGAATAATGCCCCAGCAGCAATTAGCCCGACTTCCACCGCCAGCACCAAATCAAACAGAATGGTCACCATCCAAGTCAGCATCATGACGCCGAAGTCAGAGTAGGTGGCGCGCATCAGTAAGCCGATCGCTTCCCACTCAATCATCTGTACACTCGTCACCATCAAAATTCCTGCCAATGCTGCCAGGGGAATTTGAGCGGCTAAAGGTGCTAATGTCAAAACGATGATTGCCAGTGCAGCCCCGTGAATGACTCCAGACAACCGGGTTCTGCCGCCCGATCGCACATTCACGGCTGTACGGGCGATCGCTCCCGTTGCTGGAATACCACCAAAGAATGGGACTACAATGTTTGCCAAGCCCTGACCAATCAGTTCGCGATCGCTGTTGTGTTTCTCGCTGACAGTCATACCATCGGCAACTACAGCAGATAGCAGCGATTCAATACTGCCCAATGCGGCTAAAGCTAATGCCGGATTAATCAATTCTCGGATCAGCCTAAAATCATTACCGTGGGGAATCCCTTGGGGCATCGGCAACGATTGTGGGATAGAACCAATGGTGGGAACATCGAGGTGAAAGAAAGAGGCGATCGCCGTTGCCAGCACCAACCCTACCAATGAACCCGGTATAACAGTCGGAATCCTTGTCCAAAGTAGCTTGGTCAAAATCACCACGGTTGCCAACCCGACTGCCTCCCAGTTTAATCCTTCCCAATGGGTAAAAGTCTGCCACAGTCCCGGTAAAAAATGTTCACTACGGGGCAACTGGAACCCAAAGAAATTATTCAACTGTCCGCAAAAAATAATCACAGCGATACCGTTGGTAAAACCTGCTGTGACTGGATAGGGAATAAACTTGATCAATCTACCTAGTTTGGCAACGCCCAGGGCAACTTGAATAATTCCTGCCATTACCCCAGCAATCCACACTTTCTCGATACCATACTTGGTAACAATCCCAATCAGGACTACCGCCATCGCTCCAGTGGGCCCTGTAATCTGCACTGGGGAACCACCAAACACCGCTGCCACGGTTCCCGCCACAATTGCCGTGTAGAGTCCGGCTTTGGGTTCGACGCCACTGGCCACAGCAAACGCCAGGGCCAGAGGAAGGGCAACCACAGCGGCAGTCAGCCCACCAGTCAAATCACCTCGCCAATGAGCAAAGGTGCGATCGAACCAAAGCCGCAGACCACCGATGAAACTATTGGCTACTGTCATTGAGTTATAACTCCTGATGTCTTTGAATTTCTATATCTCAAAATTCCCAAAGTCTTGCGTAGATACTAACACTCTTGCTAAATTAGTGAGTCGGGGAAACGTTTTAGAACCGCTTATAAAAACCTAGGCAAACCTAGTACCTGTAGGGTGCGTCGCTACCTTAAATCCCAAAAAAATAGCGACTATCTCACAGCGACGCACCTTACTTACTCGAAGATTGTGTGTACCACATATACATGAAATATGCTGTAATTTATCGTGCTGACGGTAACTTGAGTTCGATACCCACTTTTTCAGCTAAATCGATCGCACTACTAGCAAAATCAGTCATCCCTGCGATCGGAATGGCGATCGCAGTTGCCGCCCCAATCATCGCAGTCAGACTCTTCTTTAACCTGGCTTTATTCCATTGGCTTTCCGGTTTCTTAATTTCGGTTTCGACATCTTCAATATCATTTATTTTAGTTTTAAAAGTTGACTGCTGTGTAAAGGCAACATCGCATAAGTTTGCCCATCGTCGTCGCTGAATTCAACTTCATAAACTTCAGGGGCTAAAAACTCGACGATGGTACCCACTTGACCTGCGAGTAAATTATGATTTGGTAAATCTTCTTTGATAGCAACAACATCGAGTAATTGTAATTTTGCGATCGCCTTTACCATAATTCACCTCAGAATGTAATAGCTAGTGATTAAAAAGCGGGGCGGGTTCACCAACAATATCTGCCAATAATTGAAAATCTCAAAAACCCGCCCCAGCCGGGATATTACGGTCAATCAATCGCGCACAATTTAGCGTGCCGACGGTAGCTTGAGTTCGATACCGACTTTTTGACCTAAATCGATCGCACTACTAGCAAAATCAGTCATGCCTGCGATCGGAATCGCGATCGCAGTACCCGCCGCAATCATCGCAGTCAAGCTCTTCTTTAACCTGGCTTTACTCCATTGGCTTTCCGGTTTCTTAATTTCCGTTTCGACATCTTCAATATCAATAATTATCCCATCGCGAATGTCTTCGGGAAACTGCGTCGCGGTTTCACGCATCGATGCAATCAGTTTGAGAATTTCCGCCGTATTGGCATTATTATTTTGGACGGATTGATTGCCACCAACTTCGGCACTGTTCGACGAACCGCCGATATTGCCGGAAAAGTTGGCACCTTGAAAAGCACCTTGAAAGTTGTTGCTTTGGGGAGAATTTTGAGTCATTTTTGCTTCTGCTTTATTAATAATCGGTCTGCTAGCGAGTCGTTTAGCGATATCTACAATGTCATCATATTCTCTTCCGTATTTTTCATCGCCCATTTGGTTTCTGCGCCGAAGTTCGATCGACTCATAGCCATCCAACAACGGCCGCAAATCCCAACTCTTTTTAAGTTTACCGACACGAACCTTAGTCTCGCCCATCTCCTCTAATCCTAGCAATTCCTCGTAATCCAGCGGATCGGCATCGGGATAACCGGGAACCGGCACCCATTGACTGATTTCCAGATTCGCAAAAGAATTGTGGATTTTGGTAAAAGTATCGCGAATCATGCTGAGAAAAGAACGCCGCGTCGATTCCCGCCCGCTAACAGCAATCAAGATTTTCTCATCTTCCGGGTCAGACTTAATTCGGGCGATATTGTACACCTCAGCGCCTTCGCGGTACTCCAGCATTACCCCCGTGCGCCAGTGGGTACAGTTGTGGATTTTCTCGTGCATCAGGACGATGAAACGCGAGAGAATGCTGTCGGGGAGGATGCGGTAGTGATATTGAAATTCCAGCGTTTCGCCTTCGAGTTTGGTGTTTTCCGGTTGTTCTTTGGGCAAAATGCCAGGGATGAGGAAAGTCGGCGCGTTGCAATGGCTGAGGGGGAAGCAGAGTTGAAATTCGCCCATCAACTCCGTGAGACAGTTGTAACGCTGACTGGGATATTTAGTTGAGTCGAGGATGCGGCTGAGGTCGGCGTAGGTGAGAATGCCTTTGGTTTTGATTTTGAGTGCGTCGTCGCTGAGGAGGGCATAGATGCCTTCAGTCACCCAGTGGGGATTGAGGATGTTGGTGGATTGCAAAATCGGGTGTTCGCGGAAGTTGAGGACAATGCCCAGATTGTGCAGCAGTCCAAGTAGTTGGATTTGGTCGGTTTCTGCCAGGATGTTTTCTGTGGCGCAGATGGTGGCGTATTCCCTCATGTTGATGATGTCTGTGTCGAGGTTTTCCAGGCGCTGCTTGACTTGGAACCAGCTTAGCGGCAAAAGGTCGTAGACTTCCTTGAGTTGGGAGATTTCGGTGTGGATGGCATTGCGGAGTTCGTCGATTCCCGTGCCGCTTTGGCAGGAGGTTTCGATAATCGCTTTGATGTTGGGATATTTGTCGCGCAAGGCTTTGCGGTTGAGATCCAGGGGTTGTTCGTCGCACTTGTTGCCGATGATGATGACGGGGGATGCGTCGCCGAAGCTTTGGATCAGTTTCAGCCAGTATTCGAGGCGGTTTTCGTCTTCGCTGGTGCGACAGTTGGAGACGAGGAGGTAGAGGCTGCGTTTGGTGAGGAAAAATTGGTGGGTGGCGTGGTAGATTTCTTGTCCGCCGAAGTCCCAGACGTTGAGTTTGACGGGTTTGGTGTTGACTGTAATTTGCCAGTTTGTGATGTTGAGTCCGTCGGTTTGGGGTTCGTTGGGGTTGTATTTGTTGTGGGTGAGGCGGTTGATGAGGGAGGTTTTGCCGACGCTTCCTTGTCCGACGAGGAGGACTTTGGCTTCGTTGAGGGGGAGGACTTCGCCGCTGCGGAGTTGGCGGAGGTAGTTGAAGATGACGGCTGGAGTACCGGGTTCTTCCCACTCGTCGGCCAGTCCTAGGATTTCTGGATAAATGGGCAGGGGATTGTTGCGGAGATAGAGTTTTTCAAGTTTTGGGAGTGTTTCTAAGCATTCGGGAATCTTTTCAATCTGATTGTTACTGAGGGAAAGTTCTGTCAGATTGAAAAGTTGGGCTATCGCTTCTGGGATGACGGTAATCTGATTGTTATCGAGGGAAAGCAGTGTCAGATTGGAAAGTTGAGCGATGAATTCTGGGATGACGGTAATCTGATTGTGACTGAGGTAAAGCTGTTTCAGATTGGAAAGTTGAGCGATGAATTCTGGGATGACGGTAATCTGATTGTTCCAGAGGCAAAGGTTTGTCAGATTCGACAGTTGGGTGATCGCCTCTGGGATGTGTGTTATCTGATTGTTATCGAGGACAAGCAGTGCCAAATTAGATAATTGAGCGATCGCCTCTGGTATTTCCGTAATCTGATTTTGCCAGAGGTGAAGCACTGTCAGATTGGAGAGTTGAGCGATCGCTTCTGGGATTTTTGTTATCTGATTTTCCCAAAGGTAAAGGTGTGTCAGTTTGAATAGTTGAACTATCGCATCCGGGATTTGTGTTATTTGATTGCCACCCAGGTCAAGTATTGTCAGTTTGAATAGTTGGCCGATCGCATCTGGGATGTGTGTTATCTGATTGAAACCTAAGTCAAGGTATTCAATATTAGAAAGTTGAGCGATCACATCTGGGATGTGTGTTATCTGATTTCCCCTGAGCTTAAGCTGCATCAGACTGGACATTTGGGTGAGTGCTTCCGGGATTTGTGTTATCTGATTGCTAAACAGGTCAAGATATGTCAGGTTAGACAGTTTGCCGATCGCATCCGGGATTTCTGCAATCTGATTGCTAACGAGGTGAAGCTGTGTCAGGTTGGACAGTTTACCGAGTATTTCACAAAGCTTTACTAATACTTCTAGGATATCTTCAATCTGATTGCAACTGATATCAAGTTTTGTCAAATTCGGTAATTTGCCGATCGCCTCTGGAATTTCTGTTAAACCAATACTGATTAAATTTAAACTCCTTAATTGCTTCATTTCCAGCAGCAATTCTGGTATTGTTCCGAATGGATTGCCACTAAGGTCGATCGATCGCAAATTTTTCAGCGAGCTCAATTCCTCTGGTAGTGAGGTCAATTGATTGGTAATCGGCTGCGGAGTCCATTTACCATCAACTCCTCTCCAACTTTTCACCTTCCCCAATACCAACGACTCAAGCTGCGTGCACTTGCCAATCTCCGGCGGCAATTCCTCCAACCCCAACCCCGCCAAATCCAATTCTGTGGAGCCCTCATCAGCCGCTTTGTCGATTAACTGCAACAACTCTTCTCGCGTCATATCTTTTGTCTCTCCGTAGTCTTCATTTGATTGTGACAGGATTTTTTGTTTGGTGGGGAAATGAATCACGACACGGCCCAAAAGAGGAGACGGCAGTGTCGTTTTCCTACCCCAAAATTCTCCTAGGGACACGGCATTGCCGTTTCCTCCGTGGCCTACGCATCACCACCCGTAGAAACCGGGTTTTTTCCCATGTCTCTGGGTTTCACCAACAATTCTCGTAAAAACCCGGTTTCTGACCCCCCGCGCGTGACAAAATAAATTACCGCGCATACTCTTGAACCACAAAAACCGGATGACTCAATCCACGCTGATTCTGCTTTTTGATGCGAATTAGACGATCGCACAGCAAATCAATCTCTTGCAGATAGGCATGAAGAATAGTAACTTGTCCCAAGTAATCTCGATTGTCTTTACATACAATAATTCCAGCGTGGCGATCGCCGCGACTGTGCAAGGCCACAAAATCATCGCGATTGAAAGTAATTACTGCCCGATTTTGTTCAGTTGCAAAGCGCAGAACTTCATCATCAGGAATTCCTTGATTTGCTCGATCGGCATCATAGGAAGTTAAAACATCACAGTCAAGACTTCGCAAGTGTTCGACCATTGCAATCGGGAAATTTTCATTAGAATATAGCCTCACTCTTTCAATCATCTGTCTGATGAGAAACTATAATGCGATCGATTTCTTCGCGATGGCGATCGTAATAACGCCAAGCATTCTCTAAATCGAAACCCGACAAACCCGGATAATTGTGAAGTAACTCAGCCTCATCAGCCCCCTGTTGGTGAAGCGAAACCAGCGTCCAAACAGGAATGCGAGTGTTGCGAATTCGGGCATATCCTCCACACACTCCAGGCGTACTTTGAATCGCTCTAGCTGAGAGTCTTTCTTGAAACAGCAAACTCTCTTCAGGTGTCAGCGACTCAATGACTTGAATTAAGGAGTCAACTAACTGAATGTTCATAGTTGATAATTTACGGAATGTCGAATAGTGCGATCGATGAAACTATCATATCAAAAAATTGTTTTTTTTGGGGAACATTTGTTGGACTGGGATTGTTAGCTAGCGAGTCGATCGACCATACTTTACACGCGAGGTGAATTATGCTCCAAGCATTTGAAGGGATTTACAGAAATGGAGTCATCGAACTTTTAGAATTTCCTGAAAATATTTATGAAAGCCGCGTACTAATTACTTTTTTGACCGAGCCATCCATACCTAAATCGCCTACATTTATCCAGTTTGGAATGTTTTCAGGTTCTCAGCAATCCACGGACGCTGATTTCGAGATTGCCCAGTTTCGAGGGGATACAGACGATGAATTAGAGGTTTAATCTCTGTTATCTGGTGATTGTGTTTATAATAAAACAACGGTTAAAAGAGGAAAGCCAATGGTGACGAGCCTGAATGTGGATACGGCACTGCTACAAGAGGCGATCGAACTGACGGGAGAAACTGCGATCGAGAATCTAGTTGAAATTGCCTTGCGCGCATACATTCAACGCCTCAAGCAGATGAAAATTTTAGAACTCTTTGGTGCGATCGACTACGAAGAAAGTTACGATTACAAACAGCAGCGAAATATCGCCTAGGTATCCCGTCATGAATGTAATTGTCGATACGGCTATTTGGTCATTAGCGTTGCGCCGAAATTCTCCCGAAATGAATTCTGCTGTGGTGAATCAATTGCGATCGCTCATTGCCAATGGTCGAGTTATAATGCTCGGAAGCATCCGACAAGAGATTTTGTCGGGTGTTCGCACTTCCGAACAATTCGATCGTCTCCGCAACACCTTACACGCTTTTCCCGACTTGAATTTGGTTGACGCAGACTACGAACTCGCTGCTGAATTTTGTAACACCTGTCGTCGCAATGGCATCCAAGGTTCAAATACTGATTTTCTGATCTGTGCTGCGGCCCATCGTCGCAGCTATTCCATTTTTACAACCGATCGAGATTTCCACAATTTTCAAGCTCATATTCTTATTAACATTGTAAGCTGTTCGACATCTAAACTGCATTAACTAAGTTACCTTTGTTTTTTATTTTT
>ENA-OFCE01000688-OFCE01000688.1-metagenomes-genome-assembly--contig:-NODE-688-length-20767-cov-4.167343_pt1 | contig 20767 bp, 24 predicted proteins | sample MGYA00153388_OFCE01 | MGnify analysis MGYA00153388
GCCCCGGCATGAGCTGCATTTTGCGCCTAGCCGTGCACACCGATGGCTGCGCGATATGCCATCATTTTTAACGTGACACGACACGAGCGCAGGGTCATGTGATGGTGCGAATGGCGTGCGTTGCCGCAGCAATGCGCGCTGCATTTTGTCCGTGGATGCGAACCGATGGTGCATCGATTGCTGCCAGTTCGCGTTCGATCAGATTCGTGATGGGCTCGCGCACATGCGCGCCGTCGCGCTGCATGCCGTCGGCTACCCACGCGATGTCGGGCGCGAGCAGCAGCGTCAGCGCGTAGCGCGAATGCAACGCACGAGCACGCGTGTAAAGCGATGTGTCGGCAAATACAAAATCGCTGTAGATCGCGGTCAGCAGCGGAGCGGTGTCACAGAACACAAACGGGCGATTACGCAGCCGCGCGGTGACCTGCGTTGACATCTCGTCGATCAGCTGCGTCTCCAGGATCAGCGACTGCTCGTGGCGAGTGGGTGTGCGGCCACGTGAGCTACAAAAGCCGCGCAAATACTCCGGTACCCATGGGCAGTCGAACTGCGCGGCGAGTGTTTGCGCGAGTGTGGTTTTTCCGGTGCTTTCTGCGCCGATAATGCAGACGAGTTTCGCGCGAGTCATGCGTCACGCATGCGGCTGCGCCAACCGATCCAGCCCCAAATAGCAAGCAGAAAAAAGAGGACGTAAAGGACGACCGTAAGGTGCAATTCTTTGTAGGCGAACAGGGCAACGCTCGCCGCATTAACAATTAGCCACAGCGGCCAGTTTTCGATAAATTTGCGCCCCAAAAGCACCGTGCCAACAATGCTGCCGGCGGTGACGAAACCATCGGCCCACGGCACGTCGGAGTTGGTGATGGCGCGCAGCAACAGCGCACAAGCGATCCAGAGCGCGGCCCATGCCACTGCGGCCATCATCAAACCGCGTTGCGTAAGCGTTGCAATGGCGAGCGGCGCTTGCGCATTTTCTGAGTTGGCTCGATGGCCATGCAGCCACTGCCACCAACCCCACACCGCTGCGACCACGAAAAACACGTTCACGCCCGCTTCGCCGTAGAGCCTGCTCACGTAGAACAGCCATGCGTAGAGCGCACTTGCCACAATGGTCAACGGCCACGCCCAATGAATCTCGAACACGTTGCAGGCAATGTTCGTCAGCGCGAGCACGAAGGCGATCACCTCGAGCCAGGTGACCGCTGAGTCGAGGAGGGTGAAGGCGGTTTCAAGCATGTTTTTTTGTGGGAGCGGTTCCACCGCGATGGTGAACACGCGAGGGTGACATCGCGGTGGAACCGCCACCACAGCCGGAGCGCCGCGAATGCTGTTTGTCGTCGTGCACTAAAACGCCACCGTAACACTAGCCCGCACCGTGCGGGTTGTTGATGGGAACAAGTAAATTCCGCCCCAAGATTGCGTCGGGGCTTCGCGCCAGTAGATGCGGTTGGTGACGTTTTCTGCGTTCAGCCGCCAGGTCGTTGCTTTGCCTGCGATGACGCGATCAAAGCGAGCGCCAACGTCGAGCTGCCATGCGTTGGGTAGCCGCACGCTGCCGTCCGCAGTAACCGTTTTTCCGCTCTCGTACATGGCCAACGCGTTCAAGGCCAAGCCCGGAACCGCAGCAATTTTGTAGTCCGCAAAGAGGGATGTTTTTATGCGCGGCACGTTGGTCACGCGTTGCCCGATCAGCGTTGGATCAACCGCGTTCGTGAACTTCGCATCGAGCGCCATCATGCTCGCCTGGATCGACAGCGCATCACTCACGCGGCCCGTCGCCGCGAACTCTAGCCCGCGATGAAGGGCCGCTTTGGCACCGGCCACGCGCAGCGGTAAGCCGCTCGCAGTGGCCACGTCGTCGGCATACGGTTTGTCGATGTTGAACAGCGCGGCGGTCATTAACAGACGCGAATTAGCTTGCCATTTCACGCCGATTTCAGTCTGCGTGCTCTTGAGCGCTGGCAGCGATTGCCCGTAGTTCACAAAGCGCGACGCGCGGTTCGGCACCACTTCTATCTCAGCACCTTGCCCCCATGACGCATACAACATCGTGCTCAATGAAGGTGACCACACAAGGCCCGCCCACGGCGTGGTGATGGTTTGCGCGTAGGCCACAGCGCTCGAGCCGTCGCTGCGCTCGCTGGCTCGGTTCAGGCGCGACACGCGCAGTCCTGCGAATGATTGCAGCGATGCAGTGAGATCGGACGTGACCGATGCATACCCCTCCACCGCGCGCTCGCGGCTGTTGGTGTTGAGATCGAGCGGTGTGGCGTCAGCGGACAGCGCAATCGGGGTGTAAATGTTGGTCGTGCCGACGTAGTTATAGGCTTGCAACGGTGGCAGCAAGTCCTTAACGCTGCGACCGCTTACGCCGATGCGTAGCGCGTGCTTGATGCCCATTGTTTTGATCTGGCCGTCAACATGCGCGTCCCAGCTCGACACGCTGCGTTTTTGTCCTTCGCTGCGGAAGTCGTAAATGTCCACATCACCATTCGCGCACAAGCCCGGATACACGTAGTTGGCAGCACTACTGCATCCATCCGGGAACGCAATGCGATCATTGATTTTGGTGTGCTGCGCGCCCGCTGAAAAGCGAGCGGTCCAGTCGGCGCTGAAGCGATGATTTAGCGCCACTTGTGCCGTCGTGCTGGTCGCTTGAAACGGCAATGACCACGATTGATTGTTGAGGTTCAGACGCGGGTTGATGCGCCTTGGCAGCATGTCGCCAACGCCATCACTGTTACTGTCGAGCAGACCAAGACCGGGCACCGACGGCTGGCGCTTGCGGTGATATTCGAAGTCGGCGGTCGCCGATGTTGCGGGGGAGAGCGCGGTGGCGAGCGCAAGGCTTGCAAACTGGCGTGTGCCGTTGGCGCGGTCGAACTGCGTGTGCAGCTTTTCAGCGGCAACATTGAGGCGCAGTCCAACGCGGTCCAGCATCGCGTTGGCGTCCACATGCGCTTTGCTTCCAACGTATTCATCAACGCCGAGCGTCGCCGTGGCGAACGATTCTTTCTGGGGCGCTTTGGTCACGTAATTAACGAGTCCGCCGGGCGCTGCGACGCCGGACTGCAAGCCAGCCACACCTTTCAAAATTTCGATGCGTTCTTTGTTTTCCAAAGCCAACGGCGCGTAGTTTGAAATCGCCAATCCGTTGCGACGAAAGTTGGCGGTTTGCGTGAGCAGAAAGCCGCGAATCGACAGGCTTTCGACGTAGCCCGACGTGTTGTAGCTGTCGGCGAGTGACGCGTCGAGTTTGAGCAGCTGCGACAGCCACTGCGTGGCCGTGGCCGAGAGCAAATCGGTTCCGAATACAGTAATGCTCTGCGGTGTTTTCGCAAGACTGCTACCGAAGCCGCCCACGTCAGCGTTATCAACGTCAAGAACAGGGGACGATTTGCCGGTGACTGTGATTGCTTCGACACGTTGTGGAGCGGGTTGCGCAAAAGCGGAAATCGCTGACAGCGCAACAAGCGCAGCAGCAACAGCTGAGAAATTTAATTGGAATGCCATCGATGAACCTTATTTCGACGGCAGGGGCAAAGCAGAACAAGTCCAGCAAAAAGCCGGTATGTATTCCGCGACGCTTCCCTGCGCAAGTATTACCTTGATCGGGTGCAAGGGTTTGATCTCAGCCGATCATCTTGCGACGACCAGCACCCCTAGCGTTTATGGGCACGCGTTGTTCATGCCATAGCTAAATTGTATAGGGCACTTCTATAAATCCGTTATTCGGGCGAATTGCTTTGTTGTGGGGGTGCTCGCAATCCTCATGTGACCTGCGCGTACATTCCGGAAGCTGTGCGCCCCGCCGATGTTGCCAAGTTCGGCACTTCATCCCGAAAAACGAATTTCTAGAAGTGCCCTACAGGGTGAGTCGTGACGAGTCTTGATGTCTCGTGCAGCGTGGGCGCGGTGCGAGCCGAAATGCCAACATTGTTAACGAAACCGTCTTCGAGCCCGAGGGCGCGTCTACAGGGCAGTGGCTACCGGTGCTAACGCCTTCAACCACCGTTCAAACGGCAACGTGTGCTCCGCTTGCAGCGCTCGTGCGCGTGCTTGAATGGCGCGGCTGTCTAACGCGGGCAGCGGCGATTTGGTGGCGATGACGGTCACGTTTTCCGTGGCAATCGCTTGCAGCAACACAATGTTGTCATGCCCGAAGATGGTGCGTAGTCGGCGCAAACCGCCGCGATATCGCGTCACGCTGCTCCACATGTTGGCGACGAACACGCCTTTGACTTTGAGTGCCGCATGCGCGGCGGTATAAAACGCTTCCGACTCCAGCGTGCCGACACGTCCGCGCCCGTCGTAGCAATCCACCCACATCCAGTCCACGCTTGCAGCCGGTCGTTCGGCAATGACTTTCGCTGCATCACCGAGCGTCAAAACCACACGCGGATCATCGGCTGGCAGGGGAAAAGCACCGCGTGTCAGCGCCAGCACATCGGGTCGCAGCTCGACGATCTCCAAGTGCTTCAAGCTGGTCTGCCAGTTGGCCAGCGCCCACCGTGGCAGCGAGCCGACGCCGAGACCCGCCACGTAAACCTGTTTCGGCGCAGGCACCAGTAACAGCGCGGCGCACATGTCCTGCGCGTACCCGAGCATCAATTCAGCGGGACGGCTGATGCGCATGCGGCCCTGCACCCACTCCGACCCAAAATGCAATGTGCGCAGGCCGTTTTGTTCGGAAATCAAGAGTTCGGACATGTCGTGCGGGGTGCGGGCGGGTAAGGGTGAAGGACTCTATTTTCGCCCGACTTTGCTGCGTTTGACTTACGTTACAAAATTAGCTACTAAAATGAAAGCTTCTCTTCATGAGACGTGCTCTTTTTATGTCAGCCTCCAAGCCTACGCTCGTCGCCATTTCAGGCAACACGACACCCGCATCCTCCCTCGCCTCCGTCCCGGAAATCATTGCTGAGCTTAAAGCCGGTCGCATGGTCATTCTGATTGACGAGGAACACCGCGAGAATGAAGGTGACTTGGTGCTCGCCGCCGAGTTTGTGACGCCTGAGGCCATCAATTTCATGGCCAAACATGGTCGCGGCTTGATCTGCTTGACGCTGACGCAAGAGCGCTGCGCCCAGCTCAATTTGCCGCTGATGACGTCGAGCAATCGCTCCGGTTTCGGCACCAACTTCACTATGTCCATCGAGGCCGCTGAGGGCGTCACTAGTGGCATTTCTGCTGCGGATCGCGCGCGCACCGTGCAGGTGGCGACGGCCTTCAATGCCAAGCCCAGCGACATCGTTCAGCCGGGTCATATATTTCCGATCATGGCGCAAACGGGTGGGGTGTTGATGCGCGCTGGTCACACCGAAGCGGGCTGCGATTTGCCGCGTATGGCGGGCTTGACGCCCGCCTCGGTCATCTGCGAAATCATGAAGGATGACGGCACGATGGCGCGCCTGCCAGACCTGCTGATTTTTGCGAAACGGCATGGCCTGAAGATCGGTGCAATCACGGATCTCATTCAGTATCGCGCGGCACAGGAGAACCTCGTTGAATGTGTCGGCGAACGGCCACTGCAAACCGCGCAGGGTGCGTTCACGTTAAAAGTGTTCCGCGAAAAATTGACCTCAGCGACGCATCTGGCGATCATCAAAGGCAGCCCCGCAGCGACAAGCGAAACGGTGGTGCGTGTGCATGAGCCGCTCTCGGTGATCGACACGCTTGACGCCGAAAGTGCGGTGCATTCGTGGAGCATTCCCAACGCACTCACCCGACTACAAAAAGCCGAAGCAGGCGTATTGGTGCTGCTGCATCAAAGCGAATCTGCTGGCACGTTGCATGACCGTGCGCTGAACGTGAAACCACTCAATGCTCACAAGATGGACTTGCGTACCTACGGCATCGGCGCGCAGATTTTGCGCGCATTGAACGTTGGAAAAATGCGCGTGCTGGCGAGGCCGCGCCGTATGCCATCAATGACCGGATTTGATCTGGAAGTGGTGGCCTACGAAGAGTCGTAGGCTGTAGGGTGGGCACCCCGTGCTCATCACACCGTTCGGTGGGCAGAGGCTGCCCACCCTACATAACTCCATAACTAATTCAAAAAAGAGAACAATATGGCACTCCTTCCCCTCATGAAACTCCGTGGCGCTGGCCTGCATGTCGGCATCGTCACCGCACGCTTTAATGCACCGATCTGCGAAAAATTACTCGCTGGTGCAAAAATGGCACTCGCCGACATGGGCGTTGATGGCAACGATATCGCCGAGCTCACTGTCCCCGGCGCGCTGGAAATTCCGTTTGCGTTGCAGGCGTTCGGTGCGACCGAACACTTTGATGCACTCGTGGCATTGGGCTGCATCATCAAGGGTGAAACCTATCATTTTGAGATCGTCTGTAACGAGTCGGCGGCGGGTATTTCCCGCGTCGGGCTCGATCACGATATCGCCATCGGCAACGGTGTGCTCACCAGCTACACCGAAGATCAGGCCGCCGCGCGCGCCGAACAAAAAGGCTATGAAGCGGCGCAAGCTGCCGTTGAAATGGCACTGTTGCAAGAGTGGACGCACGCGAATTTCGGCGAAGCGTGAGCCTTTTGCGGCGGTATTGGCTTCGATCACGTGACAAGTGATATAGGTGACGTAAGTGACCGCAGTGACGGCAAGTGCGGTTGTTACTTTCGTCATCTCGTCACCTACGTCACTTTCTCCCATCGCGGCAAGCCGCTCCTACACAATAAAAAGACCGCATGACCGCACCTGAAACACCCTCCGTCGCCGCTGCTGACGCGCCCAAAGTCAAGCCCAAATCCGCCCGCCGCTGGACGCGTGAATTTGCTGTGCAAGGGCTCTATGAGTTCTACGTGGGCGGACACGATCCGGTGTCGATCCGATTACGCACGGAGAGTGATGAGAACTTCAAGCGCGCCGACAAAGAGTTTTTCCGCGAGATGTGGCGCGGCCTGTCGGAGGACTGGGAGCCGTTGGTGGCGCTCGTCCAGCCACACATTGATCGTCCGTTCGCGCAGGTCAGCCCCATCGAGCGCAGCGTGATTTTGATCGGTGCATGGGAACTCAAAAATCGTCTCGATATTCCGTACCGCGTGGCCATCAACGAGTCGGTCGAATTGGCCAAAAGTTTTGGTGGTACGGATGGTCATAAGTGGGTCAACGGCGTGCTCGATAAGCTTGCCCCGCTGCTGCGCGCCGATGAGGTCGCGGCAGGCCCGCGTTCGCGTTCGAAACCGGCGAGATAGCGACCGGTGCGATACGTGAGAAGCGCAACAGCTTTTGTGTCAAAGCGCCATTTTGTCTGGGTTAGATCGCTATTAGGGTATTTATCGACTTATGGTACAAATAGCATACTGCCCCCAGTGAAGTGTGCGTTTCAGCAAAAAGCTGATAGCCATTTTTTTCTCTGATCCGAGTTCACACGTGACTGAATTCGAACTCATTGCCCGCTATTTCACGCGTCCCAATCGCTCAGCGCTGCTGGGCAATGGTGACGACTGCGCGGTCATCGCGCCGAGCGCTGGCAACGCGTTCGCTGTCACCACCGACACGCTGATCGAAGGCCGCCATTTCTTGCCAACGCTAGATCCGGAGAAGCTCGGTCGGCGCGTAGTCAACGTGAACTTCAGCGACCTCGCCGCGATGGGTGCGCTTCCGCGCTACGCCTTGCTTTCGCTGACGTTGCCGCACATTGATGAAGCGTGGATTGCGCGATTTAGCGATGGGCTGTGGACGGTGCTCGATGCGTACGGCGTCGAGCTGATTGGCGGCAACACGACTAAGGGGCCGCTCGCGATTGCCATGACCGCATTCGGCGAATTGCCACCCAACGTAGCGCTCACGCGCTCGGGCGCGCGCGCAGGCGACGAGCTGTGGGTCAGTGGCACGCTGGGCGACGCCGGATGGGCGTTGTATGCGTTGCAAGACCCATCGATGTCGGTCACGCCCGAGCAAATCGCTAAATACGAGTGCCCCGAAGCACGCGTTTCGCTCGGTCTCGCGCTGCGCGGTATTGCCACCAGTTGCATCGATATTTCGGATGGGTTGTTGAGTGAAGCGAGGCACATCGCTGCCGCCTCAAACGTCTCGATCAACATTGACATCGCGACCATACCGACCGGGCTCAAGCACGTTTCGTTGCAATCCTTGCGCGACGTGGCGAAGATGCTTGTGCCGTCCAACATCTCGAACATTGCAGACAACGAATGGCCCGCAGCGTTCGGCCCGTTGAGCCTGCACTGCCTGCTGCGCACCGGCGACGCCTACGAACTGCTGTTCACCGCGCCGCGCGATCAGCGTGACGCGGTCGCAGCAATCTTGAAACACGAAAAGCTCCCCGGCGCATGCATCGGGCGCGTGACCGCGTTGGACGCGGCTAGTCCCGTGCGCGTGCTCGACGCGCAAGCACGCGTGATGGACATCGAAGTCAAAGGCTGGGATCATTTCGTATGAGCGACGTGGCCTTACCTTCAACTACCCCAGTGAAGCCCACCCTGCGCTTCATGTTGTCGCATCCGGCGCATGTCATTTCGCTCGGCTTTGGTAGCGGACTCGCACCGTTTGCACCAGGCACGTTTGGCACGCTGCTAGGCTGGTTTTTGGCGAGATGGCTACAGCCCGTATTGGGGGATGAAACATTTTTCTATACGCTCGTAATCGCCTTCATCGTCGGCATTTGGGCCGCAGGCGTCACGGGGCGTGCGCTGGGTGAAAGCGACCACGGATCGATTGTGTGGGACGAGGTGATCGCGATGGCGCTGATCACCGCGTTGTTGCCCGGCGCAATGTGGAAACAGGCGTGGGCGTTCCTGCTGTTTCGCTTGTTGGACATTCGCAAACCTGGCCCAATTGGCTGGGCAGATCGCAACGTCAAAGGCGCGTTGGGTGTGATGCTCGATGACCTGATTGCGGCTTTGATGACGCTGTTCATTGTGGCGATTTGGATTCGGGTTTTGGCGTGACGAAACGCATCGTTTTTACCGCTTGGACGCGGGCCACAGGTAGGAGCGCCTTTGGGCGCGAAAAGTGCTTCGTCAGTGGCGCTGAGATCGCGGCCAAGGCCGCTCCTACACGTTCCGATAAACGGAAAATTTGAACTTGAACGCGCTCTTCAATGAATGGCTAAAGCTCGCGGAGCACGTCGGTGGCGTCTGCGTTGCCGAGAAGCGCATCATCGTCGGCGCAGAGAGCTGCACCGGCGGCTTGATCGCGGCCGTGCTCACCAGCGTCAGCGGCTCATCGGCATGGATAGATCGCGGGTTCGTCACGTACAGCAACGAGGCAAAAATGGAGATGCTGGGCGTTTCCTCGACGACACTCGATGCGTTCGGTGCGGTCAGCGTTGAAACCGCTCGGGAGATGGCTATGGGTGCGCTGAAAGCCAGCCGCGCGACCATGGCGTATTCCGTGACCGGCGTGGCAGGACCGACCGGTGGAACCGCCGCCAAGCCAGTGGGCATGGTGTGTTTTGGCTTTGCAACCGCCGACGGTGTCTCTGCATGCACGCAGCATTTCAAAGGCGGTCGCAGCGCAGTGCGTGAGCAGAGCGTGAATTTTGTGCTGGGCGAACTGGCCCGTTCAGCACGGCGTGCGCTATAAACTGACCACTGCTCTTAGCTTACTCGTCAGCCCACCATGAAGTGCCCGTTCTGCGGCTCCCTTGAAACGCAAGTGATCGACTCGCGCGTCTCCGAGACGGGGGACGCGATTCGTCGTCGCCGCAAATGCATGAGCTGCGACAAGCGCTTCACCACCTTTGAGACGGTGGAACTGCGCATGCCGCAGGTGATCAAGGGCAACAGCACACGCATTGATTTCAACGTTGAAAAAATCCGCACTGGCTTCAATCGCGCGCTGCATAAACGCTTCGTGCCGACCGAGTTTGTTGATTTAGCCATCGCGCGGATCGTGGCCAATATTCACAGCCTCGGCGAGCGAGAAATCCCGTCACGCAGCATTGGTGAGATGGTGATGGCCGAACTCTACAAGCTCGATAAAGTGGCCTACATCCGCTTCGCCTCGGTCTACAAATCGTTTCAGGACGTCGAAGACTTTCGCTCCGCGCTGCATGAAGTGGATCGTCCCAGTGTGCCGAAAAAGCCTGCTGTGAAGAAACCCAAAAGTGCCCCGTAGTGTTTAGCTCCGCCGACGAAACCTTTATGCGACGCGCGCTGGAACTCGCGGCGATGGCGATGAATCACGCCACGCCGAACCCGCGTGTGGGCTGTGTGCTTGTTCGCGACGGTGCGGTCATTGCGGAGGGCTTCACGCAGCGCCCGGGCGAGCTTCATGCCGAGGCGCATGCGATCAAAAATGCGCGTTCGAAGGGCGTGAATCTGGAGGGTTCGACGGCTTACGTCACCCTGGAGCCATGCAATCATTTCGGCAAAACACCGCCGTGTACGGAAGCGTTAATTGGCGCAGGCGTCACCCGCGTGTTCGCCGCGATGGAAGACCCCAATACGATGGTGAGCGGCACTGGCCACGCGCGCTTGCGTGACGCCGGTTTTGACGTGCGCGTGGGCTTGCTGTCGCACGACGCGATGGAGCTGAACATTGGCTTCATCAAACGCATGACCACGGGTCTGCCTTGGGTGCGCGCCAAGGTCGCGGCCAGCATGGATGGGCGCACCGGGCTGTCGAAGGGCGAATCAAAATGGATTACCGGTGGCGAGGCTCGCCTTGATGGGCATCGTTGGCGTGCTCGCGCCTGCGCCATTCTGACCGGCAGCGGCACCGTGAAACATGATGATCCGCAAATGACAGTGCGCGGTGTAGAAACCGTACTCGCGCTGCGACAACCGATGCGCATCGTATTCGATCATCTCGGAGAGTTAAGCGCGAGCGCTGTAGTGTTGCAAGGCGGCGCGCTGGTGTATTGCGCAGATCGCGTGCCCGCTGATTTGGCGAGTAATGTCGAGGTGGTGAAACTGCCCGACGCCGCGCGTCCCGGCAAAATTGATTTGGCCGCAGCGTTGCAAGATATCGGCGCACGCGGTGTGAATGAATTGCACGTCGAAGCAGGCGCGCGGCTGACGGGCCCGATGGTAGCTGCTGGGCTGGTCGATGAGCTGTTGATTTATCTTGCGCCCAAACTACTCGGACGCGATGCACGCGAAATGTTTTCGTTTACCGAGCCCGCCACACTCGCCGAAGCGATGCAGTTTGACCTTCATGACGTGGCGCGCATCGGCGACGATGTGCGCGTGATGTTGCGAGCGAAGTAGCCGCGTGCTGCGCCGCACTCTTCAGCTTGTAGAAGTTCCCTTCGGTGCGAAACGCGGCGCGCAATTGACGGAGGGAGCGCGGCCAAGGCCGCTCCTACAAAACCGCGGCCATTCGCAGACTAAACTCGTGCCTATTTCGCGATTTCTTATTAACTATGTTTACAGGCATCATCTCAGGCCTCGGCCGAATTACCGCGCATGAGCTTATCGGCGATGGCCAACGCATCACCGTTGCGTGTGGCGACTGGCCGTTGAGTGACGTAAACATTGGCGATTCGATTGCGCACTCCGGCTGCTGTCTGACCATCGTCGAAAAGGGCGCGGGCGTACTGCGATCTGACGTGTCTGCGCATTCGTTGGGCATCGTTGCTGGCCTGACGATCGGCGCGCTGGTCAACCTCGAAAAATCCCTCACATTGGCTGACAAATTAGGCGGTCATCTGGTGACGGGCCACGTTGATGCGACGGGCCTCATCACGCAGTGGAGAAACCTCGCTGAGAGCTGGCTCATGGAGGTTGAAGTGCCTGCACGCCTCGGCAAATTCATTGCACAAAAAGGCTCGATCACCGTCAACGGCGTGAGCCTAACGGTGAACGCGGTGGACGATGTAGCCGCCGGAACACGCTTTCAAGTGAACGTGATTCCGCACACGTTTCAGGTCACGAACTTTGCCGAGTTGGTGCAAGGCCAACGCGTCAACATCGAGATCGACACCATCGCGCGCTACGTTGAGCGAATGACGACCTCGGTGCGGTGACGTCACGCACTCGATAGCGCGTGGTGAATCTATTGATGGCTCGGCACGTGCGTAACTTCGTGACGATTCGCCCAGATTAGTCACTTGCTGGGCAAATGATGACGTTTTGCGATCAGAATATGGACGCTCCGGCGTGCAGTGACTTCCGTGACGAAGGTGACAAAGTGACGGTTGCTCGGTCACTTCCATCACTTTTGTCACCTTCATCACCTCGGCCTGCTTGGTTCCGGCTTTGGCGGCTAAGGTATCGATATACGATACGCGACGAATCGCGTTTGACGTCCCTCAACACGTGGCTCGCTTCACTGCTTCAGACGTGAAATAGTTCAGTCGTCGCTTCTCAATCATCTGCCCAAATTATGCTCATCACCATTCAACGAGACACCCGAGCCTGAACGCTGCAAGTCTAATTTTCTTTTGCCATTGCCGTTTTTCTTTGTGCCACGGGCCTTGCTTATTTGGCCGGTCAGGATATTGAGCAAGCCTTCATGATCATGGGCTATTTGTGCTGTTTGTCGGCCACCTTTTGTGCTTTCAAAATTCGTGCGTGATAACGCTCGCGAAACGGCGGACACGCCGATGTGGCGCTTTGTGGCTTACGGCGCATTTCTACTGGCCATGTCGTTCAACGCACGGGGGCTGTGGCGCCTGAATATGAACGAAACGTGTGAGGCGTCTTTGCTGGTCAGCTGGCTCTATCTCACCACCTCCACGTTCGGCTTGGCAAAAACCCTTCGCGATGCCCACGACGCAGACCGCGCCGCAGCGGATCGTTGAAATTTCAACCCCTTTTCGAATGAGCCTTCCCATGAAAAAAATTGTCTTTCCACTTATCTCCATCACCGTTGCCCTCGCGATGGCGACGATCGCAAATTTCGCTACGGCGCAAAACCGTCGTCGCGATGCGGCGTCGGAAGCCTGCGCGCTGTCGGCGTTGCGCATCGCGTCGGTCATCATCGTGGGCGGCGCAGCGAGTGCCGTTGTGGTCGTGTTGCCCGTTGCGTTGTCGACCACCAGTGCGGTGCTCTCGATGGCCGGTGAAGCGATTGCCGTCGTGCCCAATGAAATCGGGCACACTTTGCTGCACAACGAACGCATCACCCACTAATTAATCACGACTAGCTTAGGGCACTTCTATAAATTCGTTTTTCGGGATGAAGTGCTAGGCGTGGGGCGCGCAGCAACCAGAACGTACGCGCAGATCACGTGAGGATTGCGAGCACCCCATAACGACGTAATTCGCCCGAACAACGGATTTATAGGAGTGCCCTTCATGAACATCCATACCCGTTGGCTCGCCGTCGTCGGCGCAGCAATGCTGCTCAGTGTGCCCGCGCACACAGGTCGCTCTTGTGAAACCAAACCGCCCGAGGCGAATCGCATCGAGAAGGGTCTGACGCTCGCCGAGCGGACGTAAGCGGGACTCAACAGCAGCGGCGCGAAGGTTGTGATGCTTGCGCGTGCCGGACTGAATCTGAGCAAGTATGGCCTGCGCTACTCGCACCGCGGCTGGGCGTATAGATAGGTTTGTGGGCAATGGCTGGTGGTGCGTAAGTTAAACGGCTGCGGTACGTCGGACGCATCTATTTATCGGCAACGGCTCGGCAAATTTTTCCTCGGTGATCGGTATCGCTTCGAGACGGCGTGGGTGGTACCGACCACGGAGGCACAAAAGAAACTGTTGGCGTTGCTGCAAGACAGCTCCCGTATGACCGCCATGCACATCAAGCCTTCCAGCGTGGTGAGCTACGCGTGGGCAACCAGCTATCAGCAGTCCAGTCAATGGGCACGGGAGACGCTGGCGGCGGCGATGGACGACAATATTCGCACCCGTGAGCAAGCACACGCGTGGCTCAAGTACAAAAATTATCAACCGAGCGTGTTGAAGATTTCGGCGCTCACGCGACTGAGCGGACGCATGGCATCAGCGAACATCGCCTTCGACGATCATCCGAATGAAAAGCGCTTCGCCGATCAGATTGAAACGATTACCGTCGACTCAATGTTCACCTGGATGGTGGGCGTGAATCTCGGGGCGGCTCCGGTGATGTTGCGGTTGTAGCAGAGGCGAAAGCCGCGATGGGTGCAACGGATCGCGGCTTTCGCCGCTCCTACGACGTGAATGCGCGACAGCGATAAACTCATTACACACCATGTTTGTTATCGCAAAGGCTCCAAATGAAAATCCTCAAAAAAGTTCTTGTTACAGCGCTAGTGGCTGCCAGTGCGATGGTCGCATCCGCGCAGGACAAGGTGGTGTATCACGTGGATCAGACGGCCACGCAAGGCATCAAAGGCTTACGCAATATCCGCAACCACCTCGACACCGCGCCCGAGACCAAAATTATCGTGGTGACGCATGCCGAAGGTGTGGACATGTTGATGGAAGGCGCGAAGGACGACAAAAGTAATACCGAGTACGCGCCACTTGTTTCGGCGCTCAAGGCGCGTGGCGTGCGCTTCGAAATTTGTGAAATTACACTCAGAAATCGTAGCCTGAAAAAAGAGCAATTCATTCAAGAGGCCGACTTCACGCCGTCCGGGGTGGTGCGCATTGCACAGTTGCAAGGGCGCGAGCGCTTTGCTTACATCAAACCATAGCGCCGCTTGTTTTTGAGTTGCGAATCGCGATACGCGCGGGCAGTTTTGTGGCAGCGGTTCCAGCGCGAAATGCGCGAAGCGGCCCAGCCATCGCGGTGGAGCCGCTCCCACAAGCGTATGCTCATGGGTACGTCTTATTCAACGAGTGCCGTCTAGTGCAAGGCCTACACCTCACCGCTGATCTCTACGACTGCGCCTGCCCGTCGTCATTGCTGCGCGACAGTACTGCGCTGAAGGATGCGTGCGTCAGGTTCGCGGCGAATGCCGGACTGACGGTGGTCGGCGACCACTTTCACACCTTCTCTGACGCTGGTGGCGTGACGGGGTTGGTGCTGCTTGCTGAATCGCATTTAGCGATACACACGTGGCCTGAGTTGAACGCCGTCACCCTTGACGTATACGTCTGCAATTTTCGCGATGACAACAGCAGCAGAGCGCGGGCGTTGACCGACGCGCTAGTTGCGCTGTTCTCGCCGAAAAATGTCAATCGCAATTCGTTGCTGCGCGGTGCGCCAGCGAGCCGTCCTGATCCAATCACGCTTGAATGGTTGACTCCAGACATCGCACATGGCTTTACGACGCGTCGTCCCAGCATTTCTACGCAAAGCGCGTTTCAGTGCATCGAATGGCACGACACAAAAGCGATGGGGCGCATGCTTGCGCTGGACGGCGCGTTGATGCTGTCCGAACGCGATGAATTCATTTATCACGAGTGCATGGTGCATGTCCCCGGTCTTGCGCATGCTGACCCGAAACGCGCGCTGGTGATGGGCGGCGGCGATGGCTGTTCGGCGCGCGAATTGTTGAAGCACCCAAGCATTGAATCCATTGTGGTCGCAGAGCTTGATCCGATGGTTGTTGCGACCTGCCGCGACCATTTTTCAGACGTTAACCATCACGCACTTGACGATCCAAGAGTGCGCGTTGAAATCGGCGACGCGTTGGCTTTTTTGCGCAGCTCGGAGGTACTGTATGACATCGTTGTGATGGATGTCACCGACCCTGACAATGCCGAGTCAGCGTCTCTCTATTTAACTGAAACGTACGCATTGATTCGCGACCGAATGGCACCCGATGGCGTATTAAGCCTGCACATCGGCAGTGCTTTTTTTCATCCTGAGCGTTTTGGTAGAGCGCTCGCCAACTTGCGCACCGTGTTCGCGGAAGCGCATGCCTACAAAGCGTTCATGCCAACCTACGGCGCGGAGTGGGGCATGGCGTGTGCGTCGATGCACGCTAATCCGCGCGCGCTCGCGGAGGCAGAGGTCGCGCAGCGATTGGCCCAGCGCGGTATCGATGACTTGCGTTTTTACACACCACGCGCGCATACGAGTTTGTTCGCATGGCCAGGGTACGCGGAGAAGTTGGGGGCGTGACGTTATTGCCGTTGCAAGAGCTGCCTTGGTGGCTCCTACAACGGCAAAAAAAAAGCAGCCCGAAGGCTGCTTTTTTCCACAACGAACCGAATCAGTTTTTGGTTTGATCGACCAGCTTGTTTTTAGCAATCCACGGCATCATCGCGCGCAATTTTGCACCGACCTGCTCAATGGAATGTTCGCTGGTCAAGCGACGACGTGACAACAGCGTCGGCGCGCCAGCCCTGTTTTCGAGAATGAAGCTCTTCGCGTACTCGCCGGTCTGAATGTCTTTCAGGCATTGGCGCATCGCGTCTTTGGTGGCCTCGGTCACAATCTTCGGCCCGGTAACGTATTCGCCGTATTCCGCGTTGTTCGAGATCGAGTAATTCATGTTGGCAATGCCGCCTTCGTAAATCAAATCCACGATGAGTTTGAGCTCATGCAGGCATTCGAAGTAAGCCATTTCGGGTGCATAACCGGCCTCAACCAGCGTCTCGTAGCCCGCCTTGATCAACTCAACCGTGCCGCCGCACAGCACCGCCTGTTCGCCGAACAGATCGGTCTCAGTTTCTTCACGGAAGTTGGTCTCAATAATGCCCGCTTTGCCGCCACCGTTGGCAGATGCATAAGACAGCGCCAGATCGCGTGCCTTTTTGCTCGCATCCTGATGTACGGCCACGAGGTGCGGCACGCCGCCACCTTGCGCGTAGGTTGAGCGCACGGTGTGACCTGGGGCCTTTGGCGCAACCATCCAAACGTCAAGGTCAGCACGTGGAATTACCGCGCCGTAATGCACGTTAAAGCCGTGCGCAAACGCGAGCGATGCGCCCTGCTTGATGTTGCCGTGAATTTCGCTGGCGTACACCGCACCGATCTGCTCGTCTGGCAACAACATCATCACCACGTCCGCTGTTTTGACCGCTTCAGCAACCTCGGCGACTTTCAGGCCAGCCTTAGTTGCCTTGTCCCAGCTCGGTCCGCCTTTGCGCGCGCCAACGGTGACGTTAACGCCGCTGTCGTTCAGGTTTTGCGCATGCGCGTGGCCCTGAGAGCCGTAGCCCACGATAGTGACAGTCTTGCCTTTGATCAGGCTCAGGTCACAGTCTTTGTCGTAAAAAACTTTCATTGCAATCTCCCTTTTTAAATCTTTAAAATCCGTTCGCCGCGCCCAATGCCTGAGGCGCCGGTGCGCACTGTTTCCAAAATCGTTCCCGGCTCGATGGCCGCGATAAAGGCGTCTAGCTTATCGCTGTTGCCTGTGAGTTCGATGGTGTAGCTCTTGTCTGTCACATCGAGTATGCGACCTCGGAAAATATCCGAAAGACGCTTCATTTCGTCGCGATCTTTGCCCGCTGCGCGCACCTTCACTAGCATCAGTTCGCGCTCAATGTGATAGCCGTCGGTAAGATCAACGACCTTTACCACCTCAATCAATTTGTTCAACTGCTTGGTGATTTGCTCAATGACGTCGTCGCTACCGTGAGTCACGATGGTCATGCGGCTCATCGTGGTGTCCTCGGTGGTTGCAACCGAGAGCGAATCGATGTTGTAGGCACGGGCCGCGAACAAACCGACGACGCGTGCCAGCGCTCCGGGTTCGTTTTCGAGCAAGATAGAAAGGATGTGTCTCATGGCTAAAGATCCTCCGCCAAGATCATTTCAGACAAGCCCTTGCCTCCCGGAATCATCGGGAACACGTTCTCGGTTTCATCCGTAATAAAGTCCATGAATACCAAGCGATCCTTGAGTGCAAACGCTTCTTTCAGAGCGCCTTCAACGTCGCCCGCTTTCTCGATTTTCATACCGACGTGACCATACGCCTCGGCCAATTTCACAAAATCCGGCAGCGCATTCATATAGCTCTCGGCGTAGCGATTGCCGTAGAAGAATTCCTGCCACTGCCGCACCATGCCGAGCGAACGGTTGTTCAGGTTAATGATCTTCATGGGGATTGAATACTGCTTGCAGGTCGACAGCTCTTGTATGCACATCTGCACGCTGCCCTCGCCGGTGACGCAGGCGACCGTTGCGTCCGGGTTGGCGAGTTGTGCACCCATCGCGTACGGAATGCCGACACCCATCGTGCCGAGACCGCCTGAGTTAATCCAGCGGCGTGGCTTGTCGAACGGGTAATACTGCGCGGCCCACATTTGGTGTTGGCCCACGTCGCTGGTGATGATGGCGTCCCCCCTAGTTACGTTCCACAGCGCTTGCACCACCGCCTGCGGCTTGATCCTGCCATCGCCCACGGTCGGCTTGAACGCCAGGCACTTTTTGCTCTGCCATTCTTTGATGGTGATCCACCAACTCTTGAGCGCCGCAGGGTCCGGCTTCTTGTCAGACGCCTCAACGAGATTGATCATTTCATTGAGCACGTCGCGCACGTAGCCCACAATCGGCACGTCTACTTTCACGCGCTTGGAGATCGATGACGGGTCGATATCGATGTGAATAATCTTCCGACCATCGCGGAAAAAGTGGCCCGGATTGCCGATCACGCGGTCATCAAAGCGCGCACCAACGGCGAGCAGCACGTCGCAGTCCTGCATCGCCATGTTCGCTTCATACGTGCCGTGCATGCCGAGCATGCCGACGAATTGCGGGTCACTCGCCGGAAAACCGCCGAGGCCCATCAGCGTGTTGGTACACGGCGAACCGAGCATGCGCACGAGCTTCGTCAACTGCGCCGAAGCATCGTTTAACACCACGCCGCCACCGGCATAAATCATTGGGCGCTTGGCCTCAAGCAGCAGTTGCACTGCTTTTTTGATCTGCCCGCTATGACCCTTCCCGGAAGGGTTGTAGCTGCGCATGGTGATGTCTTTGGGATACTCGAATGCGCATTTGTTCGCGGTCACGTCTTTCGGAATATCCACCAGCACGGGACCGGGCCGACCGGTCGATGCGATGAAGAACGCCTTCTTCATCACCATCGCCAGATCTTTCACATCTTTCACCAGAAAGTTGTGTTTGACGCAGGGCCGCGTGATGCCCACGGTGTCGCATTCCTGAAATGCGTCCTGACCAATCGCATGCGTAGGTACCTGACCGCTGATGACGACCATGGGAATCGAATCCATGTACGCCGTGGCAATGCCGGTGACCGCGTTGGTGACACCAGGGCCAGATGTAACCAAGCACACGCCGATTTTTTGGCTGGAGCGCGAATACGCATCCGCCGCGTGGACGGCCGCTTGCTCGTGCCGAACCAACACGTGCTTGAATTTGTCTTGCTTGAATATCTCGTCGTAGATATTGAGTACGGCACCGCCCGGATAGCCGAACACGAATTCGACCTTTTCTTCGGCGAGACAGCGCATGATGATCTCTGCGCCCGTCAAATGCGGCTGACCCTGCGTCAGCGTGGGCTGACCGTGGTGGGGAGTTTCCTGTGACATTTTTCTTCCTCAAGAGTTTGCAAAATTTGCATAAGCCGCACGTCGTTGGGTAATGACGATCTGGCCCCTGAGGGCATTTCAAAACTGGATATACACGGCCTCGCGCACGCTCTGCACAATCGCGACAACCGATGCTTGTGGCAGGCGTCTCAACTGTGTGCCCTCGACTCGCTGGAAATCCAGTCAAATCAAAGCGTCACGGTGTCCGAACTCAAAATTATATGCAAATTTGCTGCGATGCGGCAGACTGTCGTATCGGCACGCGGCAGATTGCCGTTAAGCGTGCGCCTGTCGCCGACGCCAAAACACGAGGCCGCCCAGCAGTGCGAGCACCGCTAAACCAGCCGCACCGTACACCCACACGTCGAGGCCCGCGTCGCCCTCGATCTCGTTGAACGCAATCCACGACGGGGACTGATGGATGATGACCTTGACCGCCCGCACATCCTTGGTGTCCGGGTTCATGACAACCTCGACCGGCAAGTTGTCGGCCCACGGTTTGGTGATGATGCCGCCGTGACTTACCCAGGCGCCCGCCGCGCCTGCTGCATCTTTGCTGGTTTGCACTTCATACGACACGGGGCCGTTAGGCGTCATGGAAGGCAACAACATTAGCTTTTTAAGGCTGATCGGTTTGGCCACGGTCAACGTGTACGCGCCACTCGTGCCGGGTCCCAAATTGCGCATCGTTTTCGGGTTGCCATCCACCACCGAACCGGGCGCACCAAATTTGTCCGGCGGGCAGTCCACACAGGTGTCCGTAACCGTTGCGCCGGACAATGCATTTTCAGCGTGGGCTGGACGGGGGAAAACGGCGAGGGCGAATGCAGCAACAGCCACGACGATAGTCGACGCAAATTGAGCTCCGAAGCGGAAACGGGTGGCGCGCAGGGCGCGATGCGATTGAAGATTCATGTGAGTTTTCGACTTTTAGACGGTTCGTAGGGGGCAAGGGCGCAATTGTAGTGTTCGTTTTTGGCGGGTGGCCGGATGCTGACCGAGTGCGCGTCGTTATTGATTTGGCCAACACGTAGCACTTTGACGCGATCATTATCGCCACCAGCAACCTGGGTGAGTCAAGCACAAAAAATAATCAGCTTTACTCGGAAACTATTGTTTTAATTGGGTTTAACGCTTTTTTGGGTATTTGTCGATTGTCTGCATTTCATCGTTCTAACCCTAATAAAATAAGGCTTTGTGAGTAAAGCTGATGCTGACACGCCTTTGCTTGCGCTGCGTGATATCGATGATTTTCTGCACTCGTTTGCTTCGCAATCGCTACACGGTTGTCAGCACCACGACGACGTTTCCACAACTCAAAGTCGTGACCGGGAAGCAGGGTCACGGCCCTTCAACCTAGTGTCGTGTCACGCGAAAAATAACGAACCTCCCTTGCTCTCGCTGCGCACTGCGTCGTTGCAAAATTTGCACATGCCCCGGCATGAGCTGCATTTTGCGCCT
>ENA-OFCE01000692-OFCE01000692.1-metagenomes-genome-assembly--contig:-NODE-692-length-20736-cov-4.316474_pt1 | contig 20736 bp, 22 predicted proteins | sample MGYA00153388_OFCE01 | MGnify analysis MGYA00153388
TTTGTAAGTAATAGAATAGGAAAATGAGTTTTATAAACGTTAGAAATAATACTAGAGCCCGATTTACGGAAAATCAGATTTTCCTTAATTATATTACTTCATTGGAGCCAAGAATAATTACGGACATTATCCCAATAGAAGTCAATATGATGAAAGGGTTGTTTCATGTTCATCTTTACTCATCTCTCGAAAAATCAATAAATGAATTAATAGAAAACACTCTCATTCACATTAGTTCCAAATCAATTCAATATAATCACTTCAATTTGCCTTTTTATTCTATTTCATTGGTTGATAAATTGAAATCTTTTAAAGACAGTGGATATAGTAACTTTTTTAATAAAGCTTTTGAGATTTTCAATGAAGTTTCAAGCCCGAATGTTTGTACAATTAATGAATCAATGTTTGCGAATAATCTTCAAAATGTTTGGACAAAAACTGTTGAAGAAATTTGTTTTTCATTCGGTATAAAAACTTTTTCAGTATCACCGAGAATAAAGGCAACAATTGATGAAATTGTAGAAAAAAGAAATGCAGTAGCTCACGGCAGAGAATCAGCAAAAACTGTGGGTGAAAGATTTAGAGCAGACAATCTACGGCTCAAAATGGATATAATTATAAATTTTTGTAATTATCTGATAGACTTATTTGAAAATTATTATAACAGAAAAGATTTTCTTAAACCGACTGCAAAAAAACATTATTTATGAATAAAGTTACACTGCAATTACATAAAAGTAGCGGCTCAGAGGTTAAATAAAGCTTCTTGCTTCTATCAAAAGTTATTGGTTGGTAGAAAATCAAGTTAATTATCTCAAAAATATTGAAATTATTGAATAATTATGAATTCTATTACTCTTACAGCTACAACATATTTGAAAATTGGAAAATGCAACTCAAATGAATTATATAAAATAATTGAAAAGATAAGTCCTGAAGTGATTTTTGAGGAATTATCAAGCAATTCATTTGATGAATTTTACAATAAAAATCTAGTTCGTAAAGAACCATTGGAGGTAAGTTGTATAAAAAAAAAATTACAAAAAAATTTCATTAAACATATTCCAGTAGATATTGATATAGATAAAAACTTATCTAACGATCAGATTGAATTCATTTTTAATACGTTCCTTAAATACAAGATTTATAAAAAATTAGATGATGAGCAATGCTTAATGACAGAGCAAGAAGGTTTTGATTAACTAAATAGTACAAAATGTGCAGAAGTATTTGAAAAAAAACTTTATATAGAAAAAGATTTAATTGAATTTGAGCCGAACAAAAATCAATTATTATCAATTTCCAAATTATTTTACGAAGAGCATAATAAACGTGATACTGAAATGCTAAAAAATATTTACAATTACTCTAAAGAAAATCAATTTAATAAGGCAATATTTTTAATTGGATCTGCTCATAAAAATTCAATAATAAAAAGATTAATGAACTTGAATCGAAAGAAGATTTAAAACTGAATTGGACATTTTACAACAACTAAACACTTTTCGTTGAGGTCTACATCCTCTATTCGGCGTAGGCTCTAATTTACGTCGCAACGTTAGTAAATCAAAAAAATAGCATAACAGTTTTCTGCATAATGATTTTATTATGCACGTTTTCATTATGCAAACGGAAACAAAAAAAACTTCCGCTCTTCGGAATTTGCAATTTCGACGCATTATCATAGCATTCATAATCCGGATTTAAAACCAACAAATAATGGATAGTCTAAATATCTTGATAGGTACAATTCCCCAGACTACCTCACAGCGTTAGTAAATCTCTAATTTACAATCTACCCTCTTTATCTACTTTATTATTATCCAACACAATTTATTACCTAAATCAAAAGTTTTGTGGTAACAGAAAGCGCAGTGCTCCAATGAACACTTAGGCTGAAAAGCCTGCCCATTGCTAATCTTCAAAACGTTATGTGTCAATGGTAGTGCCTTTATAACATAGACAAAATATTTAATTTTAAACTATACCCGAATATTTAACCAAAATAGTTTTCTTTATCATCAAAATAAATTTAATACTAACATGGCTTCAGGTTTTTTTGCAATTTTAGACGACGTAGCTGCCTTGATGGATGACGTTGCAATTAATGCCAAGCTTGCTACAAGAAAAACAGCTGGAATACTTGGTGATGATTTGGCAGTTAATGCCGAAAAATCAACAGGCTTTGTATCATCCAGAGAAATTCCTGTTTTATGGGCTATTACAAAAGGTTCATTTATAAACAAATTAATTATTGTACCTATAACTTTATTATTAAATATATTTTTACCAACTGCCATAATAGTAATACTTATACTTGGAGGTTTTTACCTCGCATTTGAAGGTGTAGAAAAAATTGCTGAATACTTCTTTCATAAAAATCATGCTGCAAAGCAAGCTGAAGTTGAAGTAATTAAACAAGATGCTGAATTGGAAAAAACAAAAATAAAATCAGCTATAACCACCGATTTTATACTCTCCGTTGAAATAGTAATTATTGCTTTAAGCACGGTTTTGAATAAAAACTTAACGGTTCAAATTTTAACCATATCAGTTGTTTCCATCATAGCTACGGTAGGTGTTTATGGCATTGTAATGCTGGTTGTTCGTATGGACGATTTTGGATTTAAGTTGATTGAAAAATCGAATAAAAAAGGGTTTTTAAATGCACTTGGTTTATTCTTAGTAAAAGCCCTACCCATTCTTATCAAAACATTTTCGGTGGTCGGAACCATAGCATTATTACTTGTGTCGGGCGGTATATTTGCTCACAATATTGAATATTTGCACCACATATTATCCGAGTGGCCAACCTTAATAAAAGAATTTATTTTTGGCTTACTAGGCGGAATATTTGCATTAGTATTAATTACTATTGTCAAAAAAATTCTTTTGCTAGTAAAAAAAGAAAATATTATTGGGTGATTTGTTTGACTTCTAAATTCCTTATTAAGTTGCAAATGACTGATATCTAGTGAATAACAAGAAACACAGCCCATAACAGCACCAACCCTATTCGGCATAGTATTTTCGGCAAGTCTCCAGACTACCTTGCAGCGTTTATAAATCTCTAATTTACAATATATCTTTTAAAGCTATTTTATTGTTATCCAACACAAATTATTACATTAGTCAAAAAACTATAATCCCCTAAAAGCCATCCAAAATAGATTCAAAACTTGGGATTTATTGCAGACATATTAAAGTTATGTGCAAGCTTAAAAAAAAATGACAGGCAAAAATAATGACAGAAAGTAGAGAATATCCAGCAGTCAACCTCCGACATCCAATGATGATTTTTTGGTTCTTGATTTTTATTGCTTTTTCAACATTTATGATTTGGCTTGCTTTTGTAATTACCAATGTTTGGTTGACCTTTTTGTTTTCAATTTTTAGTCTTTTGACACCATTCATTATTTACTACTCATTGACAACTAAAGTTATTATTGAAAATAATCAAATAGTGAAAAAATCTCCATTTAGAACAAAAACAATGTCCTTCAAGAGTATAAAATCATTTGGAGTTTATAAACAAGAAGGAAAATTTGCGCGGGTGATTAATCGAGATGAATTTGATAAAAAAGATTGGCTCGGTCAAAATTTCATTTTTATTGCAAACAGAAAAGGATATAGCCCATTGTCATTCAGACAGAAAGGGAGCATTAGATTTCATTATTTTAAAGAGCTTTATGGGATTATTGAAAATAAAATTAAAGCCAGCAAATAACAGCACCTACCCAAAAGTGGCGGTTAAGTTTTTAAATGAAGCTTTCCCGCAAAAGCGGACCAAGTCTTCATATCAAGTTCAATGGTGGCAGAAAATTTTTCGTCTCCGAAATCGCCATATTCTTTTAGCTCCGAACCGTTATAGGTAAGCATAAAAAACCGACACAGCAAATAACACCACGACTAATAACAAAATTAACATTACTAATTGGGCTTGGACTTTTTTCATATTCCTTGACTTTGACTTATTACAAAGACCAAAAATCGGCAGATGACTTAATTGGCAACTCATACGATATGGACAAGTCTGAATATTACAAAAAAGAAGCAGAACTAAGAACAAACAAATTAACATTTATGGACTTGGGTTCAGGGCTTGCTATTGCTTCAGCGTCAATTTTGTTATTTTTGATTTTTACAAGAGTCACGTCATTTGAAGACTTTAAGAACAACAATACATTTACAAAAACTGCAACTTTCATTTCGGCAAACCTTGTTTGGCTCATACTAATACCAGGGACTTATTGGTATTACATATTTCGTGGCGGACGTGGTGACTATCCACCATTTGCAGACAGTATAGGAATTCCCTTAATGACACAAATACCATTTTACTTGTTTTTGCTTATCCCGCTAAACATATTTATTCTCTTGACAACTTTAAAAACAAATTTACCGACCAGACTTTTTTTTATGTCAGAAAAATATAAAAAGGCGACAATTTTATGGGAAATATTTTTTGGCTTATGGTTGCTTATAAACTTACTCTGTTTGTTTGGTTTTGTGGTTGACGAAGACCATTTTTCAATTCCAGTAAATTTATTTTTTACATTTATAATCTTGACTTTACGAGCAGGACAAATTAGTAAATATGAACAGACAGAAGAGAATGCCAGCATATAACAGCACATTTTCAATAGGCGGAGTTTCCCCGACGAGAAATCGCAACAAACAGTGCTCTTCAGACAGTTTTATATTAACTAAAAATTGTCATTGAATTAACTCAATACCATTTTTATTTACAGACATTTAATTTTGGAGAAACGCATTCCGAACTTGGAGAAATGCGATCCGACTTTGGAGAAACGCTCTATATAAGACACTCAGAAATAAGAAGTGGCAAAACCACTTCTACCAAGAACAGTTAACCAAGCCGTAGAACGGAATAAAAAAATGACAACTTCTCTTAATAAAGTAGCATCTCAAAAGTTTTAATTACAGGAGCCACACGAAATGTTGGTAAAGAAGTAATAAAATCTTAAAATGACTTTGAAGAATGATTATATGCAATAGTCATACTCTCACTAATTAAAAAAAATTAAGGTTAATGATTCATTCAAAAATTTTTAATTAAACAAGTAATTGACTTTAAATTGTAAAATCTGTATTATGTAAAATTTAAAGACAATAAATGGCATTACCTTTGAATAAAATAATTAGTAAACAATTAAGATTTAGAATTTCAGAATTAGTCCATTGAACTTTCAAAAATTTTTCTAACTTGATATTTATCACCTTCAAAAATGCAATCCATCTTAAGCTAAAAACAGAAAGAATAAAGCCAGATTGAGGATTTCATAACCATTGAAAAGCTTGCTCTTACCTATTTAAAAGGCATAAAGTCATATTTTTAAAATTAATTCTTAACATGATCTTAGACAAAATTAATTCCGATATATGAAATTTTTTATAAAAAACATGACTTCGGATTGCTGCAAAAATGTAGTTCGATTGGAATTTGAAAAACACCATCTTACCTGCCAGTCCATTGAACTTGGAAAAATAGATATATTGGAAAATGTCTCCGACAATCAATTAACAGAAATCAAAAAAACATTAGAAAAATTTGGCTATGAGATTATCCATAGTAAGCAAAGCATTTTGATTGAATGCATAAAGGCGATCATAATAAACCGTATCTATAGTTTAGATCCTCCATTAAAAACAAATTTCTCCACCTATCTCAGTCAAGTACTTAAATTAGATTACACCTATTTAGCGAATACTTTTTCTCAAGTAGTTGGTATCACAATAGAACATTTTATTATTCTACATAAAATTGATAGAGCAAAGCAACTGATCCGTTTAAATGAAATGAATTTGACACAAATATCATATGTTTTATTTTATAGTAGTGTAGCTCACCTGTCTGCACAGTTTAAAAAAATAACTGGCGTTACTCCTTCTCAGTTTAAGAAATATGAAAACCAGAGTCTGCATGAGTTGGAAAACGTGTGAAAGATGTAACTTATAAAATGAATCGTGTAAAAAAACACTAAAGTGTCGGGTTAGATTTGCAGATAATTATTCTGAATTTTTCAGATGTATATTACAAACAAACTAATCCAAACTAAATGATCCAAAAATTTCCTTATTCATTAGGTTACGCCCAGAGCTTTTCAATAAAAGCTTCTCTCAAAGTTTTTAACCTTTTTTCTATTTTCGTTATTATGTTACTAGCCTCACTGGCAGGTTGTAAAAAAGATAATTTCGATGGTGAAGTGAAAGGAATTTGCCCAGTAGTCATTTCAACTGTTCCGTTGGACAAAGCCGTAGATGTAAATCATGACCAGGTAATTTCAGCTACCTTCAATACTGAAATGGAAGCATCAAGCATCAATGAATTAACGTTTACTGTTAAAAAAGATAATATTGCAATAGATGGCTTGGTCGCAGCAACTTCCAATCCTAAAGTATTCACATTTACACCCAGCCAAGAGCTTGCTCCTTTTGAAACATACACAGGAACAATAACAGTTGGCGCCGTTGATTCTTTCAATACAGCCTTGGAAAAAGATTATGTATGGACATTTACCACTATTCCTCAAGTTACTTTATTGTCTGCTCCAACAATAGGTGGCACTACATCGGGTGCTGGTAATTTTGCACAAGGTTCTACTGTAACAGTTCTTGCTATACCAAATTCTGGCTATGTATTTACCAACTGGACAGCAAATGGAACTGTTGTTTCCAATAGTACAACCTATAGTTTTACTATGAATGGGAACCAAACATTTGTTGCGAACTTCACACAAGTTCAAGCAGGCAACTTTAGCGTTTTTGTTTCTTCTAATCCTCCAGCAGGTGGCACTACCACAGGAAATGGTTCCTACACGCCAAATTCATTGGTAACAGTAACTGCAACTTCTAATGCTGGATATGCTTTTACCAATTTCACAGAAAATGGAATAGTTGTATCATCTAACCCTACTTATTCATTTAATATTACAAATAACCGAATTTTAACTGCCAATTTTACTTTTTCTTCTTCGGGAGGTTTTGTGGTTAACGTTTCTTCAAATCCTTTGAATGCTGGATTTACTACTGGTCAAGGTTCCTATCCGGATCGTTCATCGGTTACAATTTCAGCAAATGCTAATACGGGTTTCACTTTTACTAATTTCACAGAAAACGGAAATATTGTATCCAGTAATAATCCCTACACCTTTACCTTAACCGGAAACCGTAACTTAGTTGCCAACTTCTCTTCTTCAACCGGATTAGGCCCTCAGGCAATTAACTTGGGCTCGGCAAAAGATTTTGTAACATTAACTAAATCGGGAATTTCTACTACTGGGATTACTTCTATTATTGGCAATATTGGTGTGAGTCCGGCAGCGGCAGCCGCTATTACTGGTTTTGGATTAATTTTAGAAAGCAATGGTCAATCTTCTATTACTCCTATTGTCAGTGGGAAAGTTTATGCATCCAATTATGCGGCACCCACTCCTGCTAAACTTACAACTGCTGTGAGTGATATGGAAACAGCCTTTACCAATGGCAATAATCTTACTACTCCAGCACCCATTGTTGGTTTATATGCCGGAGATATAAGTGGAAGAACGATGCCCGCAGGTTTGTATAAATGGGGCACAGGCGTTTTGATTACAAATGCAGGTGTAACATTATCCGGCGGACCAAATGATGTTTGGGTTTTTCAAATTGCCCAAGACTTAACAGTAAACAGCAATGCTCAAATACGATTAGTAGGCGGTGCACAAGCCAAAAACATATTTTGGGTTGTATCAGGCCAAGCTACTATTGGCTCTAATGCAAATTTCAGTGGGATAATTCTCAGCAAGACTTTAATATCCCTAAACACTGGTTCAAGAGTATCAGGTAGATTATACGCCCAAACAGCTGTAACGTTAAACGCTTGTACTGTTACACAAACTCCATAACATTCAAACTATAAAAGCATGTCCCCCTCAGGGGATATGCTTTATTTCATAATCCTAAATTTTTCATAAACCATATTTTTATGCTATACCCATATAAGTTTATTCAAAAACTAATTCACTGTTCGCTCTTTATCATTATTGCTCAAAATACAAGTCAGGCACAATTAAATCAACCAACATGGTGGTTCGGTGTATCAGGTGCGGCTAATTTAAATTTTAGTGATGGAACCACGCAAAGGTTAAACAATTCATTAATTGTGCCCTCAGCTTTTCATAAAGGCTTTGGTATTCGTCCTTTTGCTTCTTTTTTAATGGAATATCGACCAGTTGGTCTTTGGGGTGGAATATTAAATATTGGTTATGACGGCCGTGGCGGCAAATTTGATCAAGTCATTGCGCCATGTAACTGCCCAGCAGATTTATCTACCAATATTAGTTACCTCTCTATAGAACCAAGTATTCGTTATAATGCTGGCCTATCAAACGTATATTTTTTCGCAGGACCTCGCCTAGCTTTTAACATTCAAAAAGAATTTGAATATACTCAATTGAAACAAGCCGATGCTACTGGAGAAATTAGCGATATTAGAAATACAATGCTTTCTGGACAAATAGGAATTGGTTATGATTTTTCAATATCAGCACCGAGCAATTCCACCAAATATGTATTATCCCCTTTTGTTTCTTTCCATCCTTATTTTGGTCAGGAACCTCGTAGTATCGAAAGTTGGTCTCTTACTACATTAAGAGCCGGGTTAGCAATCAAATTAGGAAAAGCGGGAAAAGCCGAACCTACATCTCCGAAATCATCATTTGGAACAAAGAATGATGTAGATTTCGTAGTTAGAGAGCCAAAATCAATTCCTGGAAAAAGATTAGTAAGTGAAACATTGCCATTGCGCAATTCTGTATTTTTCAATGAAGGTTCAAATAAAATTCCGAATCGGTATATTTTATTAAATCAAAATAAAGCAAAAGATTTCAAAGAAGAACAATTACAAAACCAACAAACAGCAAATACAGTTGGGCGATCAACTCGACAATTAGAAGTTTACCATAATATTTTAAATATTATAGGAGACAGATTAAGAGCAAACCCGAATGCTACATTAACATTGGTCGGTTCGTCCGGAAATGGCCCAGAAGAGGGTAAACAAATGGCGGAAAATATTAAAAATTACTGGGTATCTATATTCAGTATACAGGAATCCAGGTTGAAAATAGAAGGACGAACCAAACCTCTTATCCCATCTGAACAGCCTGGCGGAACCAAAGAATTGAAACTTCTTCGAGAAGGCGATCGTAGAGTTGATATGGTAAGTACCTCACCAGAACTATTTTTAGAAGTAGGAGGAGGAGCAATGAAACCCGTACAAATTATCTCTCCTCAAGAAGACCGATTAGATAGTCATGTGATTTTTAATGTAGGCGGTGCAAAAGATGTTTTTAAAACTTGGTCAATCAATGTAATAGACGAAAAAGGAAAAGTTCAAAATTATGGACCATTTAATAGTGAATCAGAAAGTATTCCAGGTAATACTATTTTAGGTGATCGTTCAACAGGTGATTATAAAATTATATTAATTGGTAAAACCAAATCAAACGAAACCATTACTAAAGAAAGTAAAGTAAAACTACGTAGAGAAAATACCAATATAGATAAAGCATACCGTTACAGTATTTTATTTGACTTTGATAAATCTAAAACTATTGCCGCCTACGATAAATTTTTGACTGAGGTAGTAAGTCCTACTATTACGAATGGTTCAACGGTAATTATACATGGGCATACAGATTTGATTGGAGAAACAGAATATAACCAAACTATTTCTTACAAGAGGGCTCAAGAAGTTCAAAAAATTATGGAAGCTGCATTGAAAAAAGCAGGTAAGACCAATATTAAATTTGAAACATTTGGTTTTGGAGAAGATGATAAACAATCCCCTTTTGACAACGGAACACCAGAAGAACGTTTTTATAATAGAACTGTTATAATAGACATAGTGCCCGAAAAATAGCCTAAATATTATTAGATCAAAAAACCCGAAAGTCTAAAAGATTTTCGGGTTTTTTTTAGAGTTGATCTCTTAAAGTTTTGGCTAAAATTAAAAATGACGAAAAAAATAACCTTTAAAAAGTATATTGTTTTTGCAATAAAATGCTAATCAATAAAGAGTTTTTAACAGACCCACCATTACTTTTCAGAAAATAAATACCAGCCTTCAAATCGTCTACCACAAATTGACCTGCTTCATTTTGTATTAAGGGAAACGAAACTCCCATCAGATTGAAAGCAAGTACTTCTTCAGAAGCTTTTAGTCCTTTAATGCTAAAAACAATTTTTGCTGGATTAGGAAATATCACGAGGGGTGTTTTCTTAGCTATTTCTCCTATACTTGTAAATGGGGTTCCGTCTATTCGGTATAAACTATCTGCTCTTCGGAATTTGCAATTGTGAAGTCTTATCATAAGATTTATAATCCGGATTTAAAACCAACAAATAATGGATAGTCTTAATTCCCAGATCGGTATACTTCTCCAGACTACGTCGTTGAGTTAGTAAATCATAAATTTACAATTAAACCAAGTTAAATAAAATCTGATTTAAAAGAAACACCGTTCGACCTATTTTTATTGTTTAACAAGATTGCATGATTATATTTAATTTGAAAATATTACACCAAGCATACAATCTTTTTTAGAATTAGCTTTACCATATTTAAGTATTATGCAAAAATACTTCAGCAGGAATACTAAAATAATTTTTGAGTTTTTGCGCCATCTTTAATGTGATTTCGCGCTTTCCAGAAAGTATAGAAGAAACGTGGCCCTTGCTTCCTATTATTGGCTCCAAATCTTTTGCTTTCAATCCCATCTCCTCCATTTTATATTTGATCACTTCTAAAGCATCAAGTTCTGGCAATTCATAATGTTTATGATCATAGTCCTTTACTAAGACCATTAATAAGTCTAACTCGTCACTTTCTGGTGTGTTCGGTTTCGCATGAAAAATTTCCATCAACCTCATTGAAGCGTTATTATAATCTACTTCTGTTTTTAATACTTTCCAATTCACGGCTATTGCTTTTTAAATTTTAAGATTGCGGTATTAAAAGAAACTGATAATAAAAAAAAATATAAAATTAAAAATTTTAACCATTCTTTTTTAATGAGCTTTGGACTCTAACCTTTTTCAAACTACCAAATTTTCTTTTAAAAAGTTGGTATGAGACAATTACAAAAAGTATCTATCTTCGCCATAACATTTTTAATGAATAGCTTATACATCGCAATTCTATAAAACAGCGTAAAAAATTTTAAAAAAGCATTTTCAGAATTAAAAATCTTTTAAAAAAATAATTATGAAAAAAATATATTTCCTATTAGCATCATTGATGGTATTTTTTTCTTGCTCTAATAATGATCAGAATTCACAAAATAATCTTCAGGGTAAATGGAAACTTACAGAAATGCGTGGCAATATGCCAAATTCTGAAAAGACTGGTTCTGATATGGAGTGGCAAGAGTTTTACCTATTCAATGCAGATGGAACATTTATAAAATCTAGAGAAAAAAATGGATTAGTGACAGAGGTTTCTGGAATGTATAAATTTGTAGATTCTCTGGATAGAAATTTAATTGAATTGGTTCATAAAAGCGATAATGAAATTATTGGAAATTGTTATTCTAATTCTTTAAAAGAAGAAATGTATTTCCAATCCGAAAATATATTTTTTAGCAGTTGGGAAGCATGTGATGGACCAGGTTTGAAATATGAAAAAGTAAACTAAAAATTAATTTTTTGGCTTAACAATCTCAAGGCTTTATAATTTGAAATTCAGCTCTTCGGAATTTGCAATTCCTAAACCTTGCCGTAGGATTTGTAATCCGATATGATAATACAGATCCTCTCATTAAAAATCAATCAATTGCCCCTCCCCTAACTATTTATTGACAAATTTTTAATAAAAAATAGTACGTAAAATCCTGAAAGGATTGAACTTTAATAGCCCTGCATGCAATGCAGGGTTTGAAACAAATTAAATTATTACAACCCTAAAGGGGTTGAATAGTAAAAAAATTAGCATTTATTTTTTCAATTCATACCTTCATTCATTATTAAAAATAATCTTGACAATTTATTCTTTAAGTAGAAATTTTTTGGCTTTTAATTCTTTTAAAAGAAATAAGCTTAATTTAGAAATTCAAACCCAATAATAATTTTTAATAAAAATGGTATGGCGAAAGGAAGTTTACTTTATAGCCTTCTATCGATTTTACTACTTTCATCCTGTGACTGTCATGTTTCAGTTAAGGGGAAAGTAATTTCAACTGAAAGTAAACTGCCAATTGAGGGAGCAATTGTAGAAATGATAGGCAAGAATATAACAACAAAAACAAATAAAAATGGATACTTCCATATTTGGGACCAAACTGGTTTTTGTTATGAACCTAATATAAAAATCACAATAGATAAATACAAACCATTTGAAATAAAATTTATAAAATCAGGTGATTCCAAATCGTATGAATTACAATCCAAATCTGAATTTTTAGATTATGATGAACCATTTTACCCAGAAAGTAAGAATAAAAATACCTTTATTACTGGAACTTGGATTGAAAAGTACAGTGAGAAATTTTCAGTTCTTTCAGATACAGTAACATTCTATTTAGACACCATTGATGTATCTGGTGAAATTAAGAAGACTAAAGCAAAGTTTAGAAATAGTAACTAATAAATTTAGTGTTTTTCGGCTTTGAAAAAATGCCATTCCAAACCATTATCACAATATTTATAGCCAAGACATAATTAAAATTCTTCATTCCTCTTTCGCTCATTTTATGAGTTTAAATTTATTAAAGAATGATATTTTTGATCTCATCAATCTTTTAAACAGTGCAAAAAAGAACGATAAATTATATGAAACTACTACAAAACTTAAGTATAGTTAGGCGTAAGTCCCATATTAAAATGGCAGTAAGACTATGAAGCATAACAAACAGAAAAACAAAATTTTATGAAAGCAACTGGAAAAACAGTAAACGATATTTTGATTAACCTTCCTGAGGAAAGAGCAGAACCTTTTAACAAACTTCATGATGTAATTGTAAAAATCTGCCTGAAGGTTTTGAAGCGGCCATTAGTTATGGCGGATTGGGTTATGTTATTCCGCATACACTTTATCCTAATGGTTATCATTGTAAGCCTGGCGAGCCCTTACCTTTCGCGGGAATTGCTTTGCAAAAAGATTCTATTAATTTTTATCACATGGGTATTTATTCCGATCAAAAATTATTAGAATGGTTCGTAGCCGAATATCCTAAAAACAGTAAGCAAAAACTAGACATGGGAAAAAGTTGTATTCGCTTTAAAAAGTTAAATGAAATACCCTATAACCTAATTGCTGAATTAATGAAAAAAATAAGCGCTGAGGAATGGATTGAGATGTATGAAAAAAACTTGTACCAAAATCAAAGAAGAAATAAGTAAAAAGAAAAATGAGCGAGAAAATACGCGCAGTTTCGCAAGCAGACATTAACCAAATAAAAAAGGTAGTTGATTCGAGTGAATTGTTTCTATCTGAATATTTAGATGAAATGATTTCTGATTATTTCAAAAAGCAGACACAGAAGATATTTGGTTTACCTACATAGAAAACAATACAGCTATAGCAATTGGATATTGTGTTCCAGAAAAACTAACAGAAGGTACTTATAATTTATTAGCAGTTGGTGTATTGAAAGAGTCGCAAGGAAAAGGAATTGCGAGTGAAATGATGAAACATTTTGAGCATTTACACAAAGAAAAAGGCGGTAGAATTTTAATAGTTGAAACCTCAAGTGATGATGCACAAATTGCAGCTAGAAACTTCTATAAAAAAATTGATTGCATCCAAGAAGCTGTTATCAAAGACTTTTGGAAAGACGGGGAATACAAAATCGTTTTTTGGAAAAAACTTTAATTAAAATGAATTAAAATGATTACTTAAAGAAAGACAGCATCTAAGAGTTCCAAGTTGCGGACTTCGTTTTAACTCTCCTAAAATTTTGATCCTTTCAATATTTCGAATTACCTATATCAACGTTTCGTACTTTTTAGTGTAATAAGTACATTATTTTGAAATGTTTACTTATTTCCTTTTTATTATTTAAGCTCATTTCTTTTGCTTTACTCTATTTTACGAATTATTTCTTTTTGTTTTTCTCTATACCTTTCACAACATCTTCTTTAGTTAATCCAGTTGTGTTTATATCGGCATCCATCGTGTTATTCTGAGTAGGAAAGGTTAATTTTTGCATGTATTCAGGATCGCCACCATTCATTTTCTCCTTTACAATGTCACCATAGGCTTGGCGCGCTTGTTCTACGGTCTTTTTGTTGGTAATAATATCATTTGAGAGATTTAATGCTAAAAAATTATTCCCTTCTTTATCACAACGGGCACTCATTGTTCCCTGAGTACGATCGAAAGTTACACTTCCATCAAATTCTCCCAGTTCATCCATCTTATCTTCGGGCACTTTATACATAATGGTAGTTTGCATCATATCCGTATGCTCAATTGGAAAGCTATGTTTAGTTTCTGCTTTATTGATACAGATTTTTTTCCATACACCTTTATTCAGCCAAATTAACTCATCGGCAGTAACCCCATCAGGCTTTCCGTATTTATCAGTTATTTCTTTTACAGACATTTTAGATGCTTCGGGCCAACTGCTTATATCTGGCATCATCATTTCCTTTTTATTATTCTGCATTTTATTATCCTGTGCAGTTAAATTTCCAAATCCTGTAATCAGGATAACCGAAGCAATTAATACCGTTTTTTTCATTTTAATTTTCTTTATTTATTATTATAATCATTCTTTCAAAGATTAAGAATTGTATTCTAATAGCTAATTATTTGCTAATCCTAACATCTTCTCAAGTTGTTTATTACTAATCTACTTCTTGTTTAACTGTAACTAAGATGTTTTTTATTTCCGTACCTTCTTGGTATGTAAAGCTTTCTAAAAACCAGTATCAATAATTTCTTATTAGAATCGTGCCAAGTGCCTTATTGGCGCCTCAATTAAGTTAATGGCGTGTAATGCCCTCTTTTCACCTGTTAATGCTAGATGAATGAAATAGTAACTGAAATCCCGAATTCCCATAATGAGAATTAATAGGTTCTATCATTTATATTTTTACGGTTTTAACCTCTGATCTCTTAATTATAGTATAGCTTTCAGAAGCGTGGTTTTATTAGTTTCAACTTTATAAGTTTTTTAGGACGTTCCGAAACAGAAATGCTTCGAAAAACTCCTTTAAATATATTGTTGCCGCTCATACGGAATAACAATTAGCATTTGTAATTGTCCGTTCCGCATAAACATTAGTACTGAAAATCTGCTTTTCAGAATTTGCAATTTCGAAGCTTAATCCCAATATTTACAAAGCCATTTTAAAACTCACTCAACGTTATCATTATACCCATGAAAAAATTACTCCTCCTGATTTCAATAATAACAACTAACGCCTATTCACAAACACCTAATTGGCAATGGGTGCAAAGCGCAGGTGGAAGTGATGCTGAAGATGGTAATAAAATTGCATCTGATGCTGCAGGCAATATTTACATGACTGGAAATTTCAGAAGTTCAACAGTGACATTTGGTAATTTTGTATTAACAAATGCTGGCAATCTCAATGAGGATATGTTTATAGTCAAATACGACAGCGGCGGAGCTGTACTTTGGGCAAAAAGTGCAGGTGCATCAGGTTCAGACAGAGCGTTTTCCATTTCAGTTGATAAATCTGGAAACATTTATGTAGTTGGTTCTTACAACAGCTCTACCATAACCTTTGGAACAACTACTCTAACCAACACAAACACCAGTTACGATATGTTTTTCGTAAAATATGATGTAAACGGAAACGTAATTTGGGCGAAAAGTATTGGCGGCACTAATAATGATTTTGTAACAGCCGTTAAAGCAGATACGCTAGGTACTTTTTATGCTGCAGGTTACTTCTTTAGTTCAAACATTACATTCAATACAACAACCATAACAAATTCCGGATCACCAGATGTATTTATCGCTAAATTCGACATCAATGGAAATGCCATCTGGGCTAAAAGTGCGATAGGAACTGCCTTTAGTTCAGAAGTCATTTCTGGCATTACAACCGATAATTCAGGAAACTGCTATGTAATCGGATATTCTAACTCCACTACCCTATCGTTTGACTCATTCACGTTAACAACTGCCGGAAATCAAGATCTCTTTGTCGTTAAATATTCCGGAAGTGGAAATGTGCTTTGGGCTAAAAGAGAAGGTGGTACAAGTTCAGATCGTGCCACTTATATCACTACCGATAATACAGGAAATTACATTTATGTAAGCGCAGCGTTTGAAAGTACTAACTTAACCATAGGCTCAACTTTATTAACTAATAATGGAGCTACAGACATGTTAGTTGTGAAATATGATTTAGAAGGCAATGCACAATGGGCTGAAAGTGCAGGTGGCATTGAAAATGATTATGCCAACTCTATCACCGTCGATGCTTTTGGAAACACCTATATCATTGGCTATTTTGAAAGTCCGAGTATCACATTTGGCTCAATCACGTTAAACAATGCCACTCCAACCATGGATATTGACGATATGTATTTAGTAAAATATGACAGTAATGGAAATGCGCTTTGGGCTTTTAATGTAGGCGGAACAAATAGGGATTATGGATTCGGTGTTACAATTACACCCCCGGGCAACTTGTATGTAGCCGGCTATTTTTATAGCCCTACACTTAATTTTGGAACAATTGCCTTATCTAATGCTGGCGGTGCAGATGTATTTTTAGCAAAGTTGAGTAGCACCACCGTTGGCTTAGCCGAAACAAAAGCTCAAAATAAATTCTCCATCTATCCAAATCCGGCTAATAAATTTCTAACCGTACAATATTCCGAAAATATTAAAGAAGTAAAAATCATTAATGTTTTCGGACAAGAAGTTTATCAAACTATCCTTGCGGAATCTACGAATAAATACGAGTTATCAACTTCTAACCTTATGCCAGGTATTTATTTTATACAACTAAAAACAAGCACCAAAACGCTAAAACAAAAATTTAGTAAATTATAAAACAGGGTATTTAAATTTTGGGAGAAATAGTTATTACGATCACTTTTGGTATTAGTAATTTCGAAGTATTTTTTATAGAATTCATAATCCGTTAAAAACCTAAATAAAAAAACTAACCCAACTCCATCCAAAAACAAAACAAACCTTTTTAAAATTCATTTAAAACATCAACCAATTCCAATAAAAAATAACTAAGCAAAACCTACCTGCGATGCAATTTCATTCCAACATGCAAAATATACCTATCCCATTTATCATCACTATTCTCAGTTTATTTAGCTGCACCAGCACCCAACGCATCCCCACCATATCCTATTCAAAAACAACCATCTCCACCCCTATACCCCTTGCTGAAGGAATTATTTCTACCAAAGAAAACAGCGAATTCGATTTAACATTCAGCCCCAACGGTCGCCAACTATACTTCACCCGCAGAAAACCCACAGAAAAACAAAAAATTTACGAAAGCAATTTCTCCAACGGACAATGGTCCACACCCAAAATTGCCGCCTTCTCCACCGACCGCGACGAAACACCCTTCATCACCCCAAACGGCAAATATCTTTTTTTTGGTTCCGAACGGCCAATCCCCAACCAACCCAACCTTGGCAACTTCGACATGAACATTTGGAAGATGGAAAAAACAAACAACGGCTGGAGCCAACCCATTCCCCTAACCGATCCCATAAATCAGGTGCAAATCAAAGGCGAAGAATGGCCCTCTTCCAACAACAACCTGCTTTTTTCCAACGACAACCAAACGTTCTATTTCACCACCATGCAACGCGGAACCAAAACCGTCAATCTTTTCCAAACCACATTCGATGGCAAAAACTTTCAAGAGCCAAAGCCCATTACCGGTTTTTTCACCGACCCTAAATTCTGGATCTACTCCGCAGTCATTTCACCCAATGGCAAATTTCTCGTGTTCAACTCCTATGGTGCCACCGGCGGACAAGGCGGCGAAGATATTTTCGTATCCACAAAAACCGAACAAGGCTGGAGCCCTGCAAAATCCATTGGCAATCTCGTAAACACCAGCAACGAAGAAAGCAGCCCACGTTTCTCCCGCGACGGCAAATATTTCTTCTTCAGCCGTGCCGCCAACCTCGGAAACGATGAATACGGCGAATGGGATATTTATTTTGTTGAAACAGAATATCTTTATTTAGATAAACTATTTTAGTAAACAATCCTTAACTATAAATTTAATTTTTTCTTTTTTAGGATTGAACGATGATCTATTTAATTAATAGAAAATGCCAGCATATTATATTGCTTATTTTATGGTCTACATTAAATAAAGAATTATATTTTTGATTTCGGTAATCTTATGAACAATGCAAAAGGTACCACAAATAATACGAGAAGTACTACAAAATAAAACGAGAAGTACTACAAAACATTCTCATATTTAAGATTTAGCTAGTCTATTAAAAAAATGATCTCAGAAGAATTAACTATAGGACAAATCATTGACAGTTTAAAGAAAAAGATTTTCTCTGCTAAAATTAATTCTGAATATGATTCAAAATGTCTTGAACGAGAAGATGGAATCAAACAAGCAATTAATATGTGCATGGAGCAGATTGTGGAATTAGGTAAAGCTCCAAGCCTTGAAAAACTAACTGTACGCCAAAAAATTAAGTCTAGAAATTGTGTTGAAAATTTATCTAAATATTGTAAAGAATTGATAGACGAGCTAGATGAGAAAAAAATAAAAAATCATATCAATCTGATTGAAAATAATAAAAATCAATTAACTTGGGGGTTTTATATACCATTTGAACTTGACATGACATTTCTTTGGTCAAATTCATTTTATATAGCCATAACTACTGAAATTCTATGGGCTCCTAGAGTAAATGTAAAACAAGCAATGGAAATATCAAGAGGCAAACTGAAATTATAGAAGAACTTAAAACCGATATTTTGCCTTATCTCAAAAATTCAGAAATTTACTATGAATTCGGCGAAAGCTTAAAAGAAGCACTTGATTGCTATTCTAAAAAATATTTTAGAGGTTGTAATCTTATTATTTTGACTTCTATTGAAGGAATGGTTAGAAAATTATCAAATTTTCTTGCTATTCACCATGAATTAGGAGATGATTTTTCAGATGATAAATACAATTCATTAAATTCGCTACTAAGAGATGTAAAATGGAAAAAAGACTATAAAATAAATTCCACCTCTTTATCTTTGTTAGTTGGTCAAAATAAAACAATTACAGAACGAAGAAACGCTATAAATAATGGCTTAAGAGATTTTGAAATTATAGATTTAAATACAAGATTGGATTTTTTAAAAGGTAGGTTTAAAGATGATAGAGATTTGATTTTACATGGTTCATATTTAGATTACAATAAAGAATGGAATCTATTTTTAAATTTTTCAGCTTTAATTGAAACAAAAAAAGTTTGTGAATATTATGATGAAAAATACGGTAAGTAATAAGCGGTTGACAAGTTTGTTAACTTTATGGTAAATTCATCTTCACTTTTTACTAAGAAATATTATGATAGCAGTATATAATCAGTTACGAAGTTGTCAACTTCGACAACTATCTACACATTTTAATTAATTTTTATGGAAAGACATGAATTAATATGGGAGTATCAAAGGTCTATTAATGAAATATACATAGAACAAGGCTTGACTTCGCTTTCTGGACTTGACAAGTTTGAAATTAATGGCAAAGTAATTACTATTTGGCATACCGAGGCAACCCGAAAATGTTGGGTAAAGCATAATGCACATTTCAATTATCTTAAAAATTCAGATGATCTACTTTTTTGTTCAGATGAACTTTTGTATTTCACTGCTCATTTGTATTTATATAAACCATTTTTAAACAACCCTATAAAAGAAGGTGTTGCTTTCTCGGGTCAAATGGTTTATCCAAATTATAAGAATTTGGAAGCAAAGAGATACAGTATGTTTGCTGACGTAACATGCCAAAAAGCATACAATTACTGGGATAGGATTGGAGATTTAATTGCTTCATTCTTTCCCGACCTTCTTAAACCTCACAATGTATATTTTCCATCAGCAATTGAAGCTATTCCAAGAAAATTCCATAAAAGCAACAATTATTTGTGGTTAAAAGAATTTAAAGAGAATGAATATGTTACGCTAAATAATATGAGAAAGCAAATAGTCCACTATACAACCTCAGATATAGATTTTAGGTATAAACATCTTAAGCTGACTAGTAACAGAGAATCCATGCAGGAACTTCAAAATGATAGAGAAGATCTTGCTGATTTTTATAAAAACCATATTTATCTTACTTTGACCGGACTTGAAAAGACTTTACTATTTTTTGACGAGATTAATCCAATTTTATTTGATGATGTGGAATAAGTGTACCGATAAAAGTGCATTTTAAAATATGCAAAATTTCATGCTCTGAAGACAGGTTTGTAATTTCTGCATGCGTTGTAATTAACATTTGTAGTGTAAAGACCGCTTTCGCAACCTGAAAAAAATTAATTTCTTTACTCTGACAAAGGAATTATGTTCAAACATTTGATTTAACACCAACTTTTAAACGACAAAAAATAAACTATGGTTATAGAATTAACAGACTGCCCGAACTGTGGGACAAAATTAAAAAGCGGTCTTTTATCAAGTGTTTCGCTTATCAGCAATAACAAGTCGAAAATAATTAACGAGTATCATGACAAAAAAACGA
>ENA-OFCE01000693-OFCE01000693.1-metagenomes-genome-assembly--contig:-NODE-693-length-20726-cov-4.683373_pt1 | contig 20726 bp, 23 predicted proteins | sample MGYA00153388_OFCE01 | MGnify analysis MGYA00153388
GATACCGGCTACGCCAACCTTGACGCCCAACTTGGTCAATTCCTGATGATTGGGCAGCAGTTGCAGTACCGTCTCTGGTGCTTCAAGCAGCAACCCCCGACGAGATGTTAACGGGGGTAACCCGGGACGATCACTTGGAACGGGCTATGCTGCGGGCAGCTATACCGCCCGGGTTGAAGTGTGCAAACCCGGACTGCCTGGCGGCTTTACTACTGATGAAGATTCACGATGCAAGCTGTATCCGCGAGGCAATTACAAACCAGTGGGATTGCTGCAGAAATACGGTGAGCGAAACGAGGCGGCTTTCGGCTTGATGACTGGCAGTTACGACCGCAATATTTCTGGCGGTGTCTTAAGGAAAAACGTAGCATCATTTACTGACGAGGTTGATCTGGACGACGGCCAATTCAAGAACGTCGATGGAATCGTCCGCACTCTTAATAGGTTGAAGGTTACAGGCTACAGCTATGGCGACGGTACCTATGAAGGCCTTGCCGGGGGTTGTAACTTCCAACAAATTGGATTGGTAGATGGAGAATGTCGAAGCTGGGGCAACCCGCTGGGCGAGATGTATCTTGAATCGCTGCGCTATCTGGCTGGCGCATCAGCTAACCCGGCATTTACAACCGTAGGCGCTCCACGAGATACTGATATTGGACTGACAGTTACGGCATGGTCAGACCCATTTGCCACCTCAACGGTCGCAAACTTTGGCAACCAGCTTTGCAGGCGCAGCAACGTTATAAACTTCAATGCGAGTGTCACGTCGTTTGATTCAAACAGCTGGAGCGGCGCATCCAGTGTGTCTGGTCTGACAACCGCTACTGTTGACTCATATACCAACCTGATTGGTAATGCAGAGGGTTTGTATGCAACAGGAACGCTATGGTCAGTGGGTAGAACTGGCACAAGCAACGATGGCTTTTGTACTGCCAAAGCATTGACATCAACTGGTACTGATTCTTTAGCCAACGCCACTGGTGTTTGTCCTGAGGCACCTACGCAATTTGGTGGATACAAAATGGCTGGCGCGGCTCTTTACGCGCATACGACCCCCATTCGCAGTGACTTTGCCATACCAGCTAACAACACCCGAGCTTTTAAAGTTGATACCTACAGTGTGGCGCTGTCTACGGGCTCACCCCGAATCAAAGTGCCTGTTCCCGGTCAACCTGGAAAGTTTGTATTTATCTCTCCAGCTTACCGACTTGCAGTTGGCGGCGGAGGCGGCGGGACCTTAGTGGATTACAAAGTTGTATTTCAAACACCCACGCGCGGAAAATACTTGGTGAACTGGGAAGATTCTGAGCAAGGCGGAGATTTTGACCAGGACGTTCTCGGCACACTGGAGTACTCGGTCAACACCACAACAGGCGTTATAAGTGTCACGACCGATGTGATAGCGGACGCCACCGCCAATCCGCAAGGTTTTGGTTATGCGATATCCGGCACCAACGGCAAGGATGGTATTCATTTCCACTCGGGCATTATTGGTTTTACATACAACGACGCGCGCAATATCACGGTTACTCCTACAGCAACATTGAATGCCTCTGGCGGTTGCAATAACTGTCAGCGAAACGACCCTCCTACGACTGCCGTTTACACCATGACCGGCGTTGCGGGCGAATCCTTGAAAGACCCATTGTGGTATGCCGCAAAATACGGCGGTTTTGATCGCGATAAGACAGCAACCTACACCGTCGGCGCTGCACTTCCAGTAAACGCTTGGGACTTGAAAAGTGCAGACGGCTCCACCGGTGCGGATGGCGTTCCAGACAATTACTTCTTGGCGATTGACCCGGCTCAGCTTGAGGCATCACTCGCCCAGGTCTTTTCAACCATTTTGAAAGCTGGCGGCGCGGCGCCAGCGGCTACGCCTGCGCGTACTGACGCGGGTGGCTTTGCTTACCAAAGCTCGCAACTGATTACGCCTGCAAGCGGCACGGTAGACGCACAGGCCAGCGGACAGTTTCAGCGCTACAGCTTTCAAGCCAACGGAAGCCTGTCAAGCACGCCGGATTGGGATGCTGGTGCCAAGTTGACGGTTCAAAGCTGGAACACCAAAAACATCTTGACGCTGGGCAGTTCTGGCACCATTCCGTTTCGCTGGAGTAACCTGGTAGCCGCCGGCCTTAGTGGTGGGTTGTTGGTTGATTCGCAAACCGGCGTAAGCACTACTACACTTTCTGTTGGTGAAAACCGTCTGGAATGGATTCGCGGTAACAGCGCCAAAGAAACAACAACAGGCGGATTGCGCGCGCGTCCAACGACAAAGCTGGGCGCGATCATCAACTCAACGCCGTGGTTTGTAGGTAAGCCGGACGCTGGGTACAGCAACTCCGCATACGGTGGTGGCTACGGTACGTTCAGTGCTAACAACACGGCGACCAATGCGGTTTTTGTTGCCGCAAACGATGGCATGTTGCACGCGTTTAACGGCGATACAGGCGATGAGTACTTTGCTTATGTTCCGCGGGCAATATTGGGCACCACCACCACCGCACCCTTCTCAAAGCTATCCGCCCTGACTTCAAAAATCTTTTCGCTGAGCACTGACACCGCAAACCTCAACGTGGACGGCAGCGTCATGGCCGCGGATATGAAAGTGGGCGGAGTTTGGGGAACCTATCTTTTTGGGACATTTGGTCGTGGAGCCAAAGGCGTGTATGCGCTGAATATTACGAAACCCCAGACGATTACCGAGTCCTCTACTCCAACGCTCGCTAAATGGGAGTTCAGCGAGGCTGCCAATGACCCCGACATGGGTTACATCATCGGCAAACCGTCGTCCCGTATCAACGGCCAACCTTTTCAGACGGGCTACATGGCCAACGGCAAATGGGCTGCCATTTATGGCAACGGTTACAACAGCACAAACGGTAAAGCAGCACTGTTTATTTTGTTTGCCGATGGCCCAGCAACTTCTGGTGCTACTGCATGGACTACTGGCACGCACTACATAAAAATTCCAGTGGGCGTTGCTGGGGACAACGGCATGGCCATGGCAACCGCTGTCGACAGCGATAACAACGGTGCAATTGACGTAATTTACGCAGGCGATTTGAAAGGCAACATCTGGAAATTCAACGTCAGCGATACGAACCCAGCAAACTGGAGAGTTGCTACAACGGGCGACGTACCGTTGTACGAAGCCAAGTCAACTCTTACTGGCAGTACAACCGTGGTTGTGCAGCCCATCACTACTGTGGTGCAACCGTTCCCGCATCCACGGGGTGGTTATCAACTGGTATTTGGTACCGGCAAGTCATTGGAAAGCAACGACTACCCCATGTCGGCGCCGTTCTCAAATTCGATTTACGGGATTTGGGACAGACCGGGCACCACCACAACGCTAACTGTGGGCCTGACGGACCTGGTTGAAAAATCTACAACAGTTGTGGCCAATGTCAGATACGTAAGAAATGACGTTGTGGACTACGCAACCAAAAAGGGCTGGTATCTCAAGCTGCCAATTGCGTCAGAGGGTGTTGTATTCAATCCGCTCGTTGAAGGTACCAATCGTGTAGCGATCAAAACGCTCGCACCGGATGGTGTTTTCGACGGCTGTAGAGTCGATAGTATCGGGTATGACATGACATTGAGTGCTATTTCGGGCAGTGCAATCTTTGGCGCGCTGCCTGGGGTGACAGAGGTGACTGGCTTTTATGCGGCTGGTGAAAGCGCAGTAAATAGCTTTGAGACAGGTCGCGCAGGCAAGTATGTCAAGTCGGGCGGGGTTAACGCAGATGGTTCGCTTAGTGGTGTTGCATCTGACCCCAACAACAATGGCTCCACCTCCTGCGTTGCTGGTAGCCCCAATTGCATTTGCGATCCAGGTGCACCGACTCAATGCGTGATTTGCCTTAATCCAGTGATATGTATAAAGCCCTGGGAAAAAGTGGCTCAGCAATGTGTCTTCCGAAAAGTAGCTGCGCTAGGATCTGGTCTGCCAGAAGCTACGTTCCGGCTTGGTGACTGTGATTCTGGTCGCCTGACCTGGCGCGAAATTGTTCGCAACCGTTGATTGACTATTGTTATGAAAACTACCACTGCAGTAAAAAAATCAGCGGGCTTTACGCTCATTGAGCTGATGATCTCTGTTGCCATCGTAGGGATTTTGGCGGCAATTGCATTGCCGGCTTACAGCCAATACATCGCTCGAGGCAAGCGAGCTGAGGCCAGGGCAGCTATTCTTCAAGCGGAGGGTTGGCTAGAGCGTTTCTACACGGAAAATAATTCATACACAACAGCTACCAATACCAACGCTGCATTCAATACCCGGTTCTCTTCAATACCAAGTTCTGGCGCTGCAAACTACAGCATTACCTTGGTGGTGTCCACTGCGTCGGCATCTTTTACCATCACGGCTGCTCCACTCGGATCTATGACTGGTGACAAGTGCGGCAGTTATTTAAAAAATAACGTCGGCAGCTTGGCAATCGGTGGTTCAGCAACAGCTCCTTTGGCTGACTGTATTAAATAATCAATGGTGAGACGTCACATCTGGCCTCTGGTCGGCTTGGTATGTGCGGCTCACTTTTTTTTTCTGCAGATTTTTTTAAACGCTGACCGCGCTGCAGCACCTTCAGTTAGAAAACGCACTCAACTTTCTCTTAAGGCAATTGAACGACTTCAACCCTCTGTAGTCAATTCAGAAATAGCCGAACCGCCGAAATTGCAGCCACGGTCTCCGTCGGCGGAGATTAAGACCCCACCGACTCTTCCGGTACTGGAAACTCCAGAGCCAACTCTTTCGCCCCAGCAACCGGTTCAAAGCAGCGGCTTAAATCCAACTTTTGATCGAAGCAAGTTTTTGGACTTTGATGCGGTTGACCAGTCAGCCATCAGCACCAGCGAATTTGAGCCGACACTGACCAAAGTGCTGCCAGGCAGATTTGAATCCATCGTACTGGAGCTGTTGATTGATGAGAATGGCCGCACCGTTCAAGTGGCATGCATTGAAGGCGATTGCCCGGCTGCAGCAGACGATGGTTTGGAGCAATTGCTGGTGGTACCGTTTGTACCCGCCATTAAAAACGGTCAACCGGTGGCAAGCCGTAAACTAATTGAAATTTTGCCAGCACCGACTTTTGGGCTCTAAACCCAAGTGAACCAGACCTTGGATTAGATTTACCGCATGCTGCCCCAAGTCATCACCGACCTCCTTGCCCTGGCCACCCAAGCCCAGAGCAAATCCACGCCCAACCCGGCTGTTGCCTGCATCTTGCTGAACACTGCGGGCGACGCCATCGGACAAGGCCACACCCAACCCGTCGGAGGCTTGCACGCTGAAGTCATGGCACTTCGCGACGCTGCGGCGCGGGGAAAATCTGTAGTGGGCGCAACTGCCTACGTCACGCTCGAACCCTGTTGCCACCATGGCCGAACGCCGCCGTGTTGTGATGCGCTGATTGCTTCGGGCGTCAAAAAAATAGTGATTGCAATTGAAGATCCTAACCCCCTGGTTGCAGGGCGAGGTATCGCCAAGCTTCGGGCGGCTGGAGTTGAGATTGAAGTTGGCCCCGGCGCGGCTGAGGCGCGTGAGTTGAACATTGGATTTTTCAGCCGCATGGTTCGCAAAACGCCGTGGGTGCGCATGAAGATTGCCGCATCGCTTGACGGGCAAACCGCCCTCCCAGATGGCCAAAGCCAGTGGATTACTGGCGAGGCGGCGCGCGCCGATGGGCACGCCTGGCGGGCGCGCAGCTGCGCGGTGCTTACTGGTATCGGCACGGTGCTGGCTGATAATCCAAGGCTGGACGTACGGTTGGTCGAACCAACGCGGCAGCCAGCGGTGGTAATTGTTGACAGCCGACTGGAGACTCCATTAAATGCTACTATTTTAATAGCTGCTCGCGCCCGTATTATTTACGCTGCAGTGCCAAATGATGTAAAAAAAGACGCTTTGGAGGCGCTGGGGGTCGTAGTTGTGTACTTGCCGAGCAAGAATGGAAAAGTTGACCTGGCGGCCATGCTGCGCGATTTGGGCAAGCGCGAAATCAATGAGCTGCATGTAGAAGCCGGTAACAAGCTCAATGGCTCGCTCATCAGCGCCGGTTTGGTGGATGAATTTTTGGTCTACCTTGCCCCCAAGCTGTTGGGAATTGGCCAGGGCATGGCGACTTTCGGCCCCCTCTCCAGCCTTGCCGAAGCCACTGAGTTAGAGTTTTTAGACACCGCCATGGTCGGCGCGGATGTGCGCCTGCGGGCTCGGCCTGTGGGGCGAGACCAGTTTTAAAAGTGGCCTAAGCGGCCCGCTTGGGCAAATCGGGTGCAATCCCTGCGAAAATACATGCATGTTTACAGGAATCATCACCGGCTTGGGGCGCATCGTCGCCGTCCACAGCCTCGGAAGCTCTTCAGACCATGGCAAGCGGCTCACCATAGAGGCACCGTCAGGCTACCTTGGCGACGTGGGTTTGGGCGACAGCATCGCGTTAAATGGCGCATGCATGACTGCCACGTCGCTTGACGCAGCCAAAAACCAGTTCACGGTTGAAGTTTCAGCGGAATCACTGGACAAGACCAGTGGCCTGGTTGAGCTGGGTACCATCAATTTAGAAAAAGCCCTTCGCGCCAGTGACCGATTAGGCGGGCACATTGTGTCCGGCCATGTTGATGGCATTGGCACCGTCACGCATTTTCAGGAAGTCGGCGAAAGCTGGGCGCTTCGAATCTTCGCTCCGCTGGCACTCAGCAAATACATGGCGTACAAAGGTTCGGTCACCGTCAATGGCGTGAGCCTGACCGTGAACCACGTGCATGACCTTGCTGACCGTACCGGCTGCGAGATCAGCATCAACATCATTACCCACACCATTGCCAACACCGCCCTTGGCAACCTGCGTGTTGGCAGCACCGTTAACCTGGAGATTGACACTGTCGCACGTTACGTTGAACGCATGTTGCAGTCGTCACTCAAGCCAGCTGAAAGCATAGAAAAATGAGCGTTGTTATCTCTCCCGTCGAGCACATCATTGCCGACATGGCTGCGGGCAAAATCGTTATTTTGATTGACGAAGAAGACCGCGAAAACGAAGGCGACCTGGTACTGGCCGCAGACCACGTTACGCCAGAAGCGATCAACTTTATGGCGCGTTTTGGGCGCGGGCTGATTTGCCTGACGCTGACACGCGAACGCTGTGAAGCATTGGCACTACCGCCGATGGCCGCGCGCAACGGCGGCAAATATTCAACCGCGTTTACCGTGTCGATTGAAGCTGCCGAAGGTGTAACCACCGGCATTTCAGCCGCCGACCGTGCACGCACCGTTCAAGCCGCCGTAGCCAAAACCAGCAGCGCCAGTGACCTGGTACAGCCCGGACACATTTTTCCGCTGCAAGCCGTGGATGGTGGCGTGCTGATGCGTGCGGGCCATACCGAAGCCGGTTGCGATTTGGCTGCGCTTGCGGGCTGCTCGCCTGCGTCGGTGATATGCGAGATCATGAACGACGACGGCACCATGGCGCGCCTGCCCGACCTTCTGCTTTTCGCGGCTGAGCACGGCTTGAAAATTGGCACCATTGCCGATTTGATTGAGCACCGCAGCCGCAATGAGTCCTTGATTGAAAAAATTGGCAGCCGCGCGCTGCTAACGGCGGCGGGCGAATTTACAGCGCACGCTTTCAGAGACAAGCCGGGCCAAGGCCTGCACCTGGCGCTGGTCAAGGGCCAGTGGCAGCCCGATGAAGTTGTGGCAGCGCGCGTACACGAGCCGCTGTCGGTACTAGACGCACTTGAAACGGGCCGCTCCATGCATTCATGGAACCTCGACCAAAGCCTGAACTACGTAGCCAAAGAGGGTAAAGGGGTCGTGGTGCTGCTCAATTGCGGTGAAAACGCGGCCCAGCTGCTGGCCCAATTTGAAGGTACGGCGCGGGCCAGCCAGGCGCCAGAGCGTGGCCGCATGGACCTGCGCACCTACGGCATTGGCGCGCAGATTTTGCGTGATTGCGGGGTGCACAAAATGAACCTGATGGGCACGCCCCGGCGCATGCCCAGCATGGTGGGCTACGGCCTGGAAACCGTGGGCTACATTGCCCGCACTGATCCATAAATTTATCCACACATTCGACACTAAAACCTTCCACAGAAAGAGCCTATGTTTGGTGCGGAAAAAAGCCTGAGTGACAAGCTGGACGGCAAGAAATTGTCTGTTGGCATTGTTCAGGCACGCTTTAATGAAAGCGTGACCAACGCTTTGGCAGAGGCATGCCTGCGCGAGCTGGCCGCACTGCATGTCGATGCGAAGCGCATCACCCATGTCAAGGTGCCTGGCGCGCTGGAAATTGGCAGTGCATTACAAGCCATGGCTGAAAGCGGAAAGTTCGATGCGCTGGTTGCCCTGGGCTGCATTATTCGCGGTGAAACCTACCACTTTGAGCTGGTCGCCAATGAAAGCGGCAGCGCTGTAAGCCGCCTGGCGCTGGACTACCAGCTTCCAATTGCCAATGCGATTTTGACCGTTGAGAACATGGCCCAAGCCCAAGCCCGCCAAACCGCAAATGGCATTGAGGCAGCGCGCGTTGCCGTCGAAATGGCAAACCTGCTGGCCGACCTGAGCTGAGCTGAGCAAAGCGAACATCTTTAAGCACCAATGGCTGAAACCCCTTTAAAACCAAAACGACCACCGCAAACCCGAACTGGCTTGACCGACACCGGCGCGAAAAAAGCAGCCGACAAGTCTGCCCGCACCCGCTCGCGCGAATTTGCCATGCAGGCGCTGTACCAACACTTCGTTGGGCGCAATAGCGCTGAATCAATTGACACTTTCACGCGTGATTTGGTCGGTTTTCACAAGGCCGATTCGGCGCATTACGACGCGCTATTGCACGGGTGTATTGCACAGTCCGCCGCGCTGGACGCCGCTATCACGCCGCTGCTCGATCGCCCCATGGCCGAGATTTCACCGGTTGAACACTCCATACTCTGGATAGGCGCGTACGAATTTAACAACTGCCTGGACGTGCCGTGGCGTGTGGTGATGAACGAATGCATTGAGCTGGCCAAAGGCTTTGGCGGCACCGACGGGCACAAATACGTGAACGGGGTGCTGAACCAGCTGGCACCGCAATTGCGCGCTGATGAAGTTGCCAACGACCACAGCAAAAAATCACGGTAATGCGCAAAATCGCCAACGTGGACAGAGAAGTTGCCAAGTCATGAAACAGCATCGCCATGAAACCGCGAAGCCGTGAGACGAAGCTATGAGACAAAACTATGAAAATTAGCCAGCGCGCCCAACGCATCGAGCCGTTTTACGTGCTGGAAGTGGCCAAGGCCGCATCCGAGATTGCGAGCAAAGTTGCGCACACCGCCAAGCCGATGATTTTTTTAAACATTGGCGAGCCGGACTTCACGGCGCCGCCGCTGGTGCAGGCTGCGGCCGCCAATGCCATTGCCAGTGGACATACGCAATACACCCAAGCCACTGGCCTGCCCGCATTGCGCGAAAAAATCAGTGCCTGGTACGCGTCGCGCTTCAATGTGCAGGTCTCGCCCAGCCGCATCGTGCTTACTGCCGGCGCGTCAGCGGCGCTGCAGCTTGCGTGTCTGGCGTTGATTGAAGCGGGCGATGAAATACTGATGCCCGACCCGAGCTACCCGTGCAACCGCCACTTTGTGAGCGCCGCTGACGGCAAAGCGGTGTTGCTTCCCACCATCGCAGCCGAGCGTTTTCAACTGACACAACCAAAAGTCGAGGCCGCATGGAAAGCGCAAACACGCGGCGTGCTGCTGGCATCACCGTCGAACCCAACAGGTACATCGATTGCACCTGACGAACTACGCGCAATTGCTGACTTTGTAGCTGCGCGCGGCGGCATCACGATGGTTGACGAAATCTACCTCGGACTGAGTTACGACGCGCGATTTGCCCAATCCGCGCTGGCCTTACCGGGCGAGCTTGGCCAAAACATCATCAGCATCAACTCTTTTAGCAAATACTTCAACATGACCGGATGGCGCCTGGGCTGGCTGGTCGTGCCAGAGGCGCTGGTAAGTGTGATTGAGCGGCTCGCGCAAAACCTCTTTATTTGCCCCAGCACCATTTCCCAACACGCAGCGCTGGCCTGTTTTGAACCCGACAGCCTTGCAGAATACGAACGCCGCCGCACTGAATTCAAAGCCCGTCGCGATTACTTTATTCCTGAACTGAACCGCCTGGGTTTAACGGTTCCCGTAATGCCAGACGGCGCGTTTTATGCCTATGCCGACTGCTCAAGGCTCGCAAAAAAATGGGGTGTGAGCGGCAGCTGGGAGGTGGCGTTTGAGCTGATGAAACGGTCGCACCTGGCAGTGACGCCAGGGCGCGATTTTGGCGTTGCAGCGCCCGAGCAATTTTTGCGCTTTTCAACTGCCAGCTCCATGGCGCACCTGCAAGAAGCCATTGCCCGACTTGAAGATGCCATTGCATAAGTCGGTCTTCAAATTCCCGATCCGGATCTACTGGGAAGACACCGATGCTGGTGGAATTGTTTTTTACGCCAATTACCTGAAGTTTTTTGAACGCGCCCGTACAGAATGGCTCAGAAGCCTTGGCATTGAACAATTTCAATTGAAAGAATCAACCGGCGGCATGTTTGTAGTGGCCGAGTCGACTGTGCGCTATGCGCGCCCCACCCGTCTGGACGACGAACTGATTGTTACCGCCAGCATGAAAGAAATGGGCCGAGCGACCATGATAATAGAGCAGCGGGCGCTACTGAAAACAGAGCAACCGGGCCGCGTGCCCGCTTTGGTGTGTGAAGGCAGTATTCGCATAGGTTGGGTCAACGCTACAACGATGCAGCCCGCTCGTATTCCGTCCCAAATTTTTGACTGCTTTTCTACCGATAGCCACCCAATAAAGCCCGCCTTATGAACCAAGACTTGTCGATTGTGAACCTCCTGCTGAACGCCAGCTGGGTGGTGCAAGGCGTTGTGGCGCTGCTGGTGGGCGTTTCAATAGCCAGCTGGGCCGCGATTATTCGCAAGCTGGTGGCGCTTAAAAAAGTGCAGCAACTCAACGAAGAGTTTGACCGCGAATTTTGGTCGGGCACCAGCCTGAACGACCTGCTCGCAAGTGCTGCGCAAAACGCAAAACACTCTGGCCCCATGGAACGTATTTTTGCCAGCGGCATGCGTGAATACCAGAAATTGCGCGAACGCCGCATTCTTGATGCGGGCACGCTGCTCGACGGCGCACGCCGGGCAATGCGCGCAAGCTACCAGCGCGAGCTGGACGCTATTGAATCGAATCTTTCTTTCCTGGCCACTGTTGGTTCGGTATCGCCCTACGTGGGCCTGTTTGGCACAGTATGGGGAATCATGCACGCTTTCACCGGGCTGGCAGCGCTGGAGCAAGTCACACTGGCAACGGTTGCGCCAGGCATTGCAGAGGCGCTGGTAGCCACGGCCATTGGCCTGTTTGCAGCCATTCCCGCGGTGGTGGCGTACAACCGGTTCGCGCACGACATCGACCGCGTTGCAAACAAGCTTGAAACCTTTATTGAAGAGTTTTCGAATATTTTGCAGCGCAACCTGGGCGCGCAGTCGCCCTCAGGGAAGTAGCAATGTTGACAGCCAATCTTCTTCAACTGCCCAACTGGCTGTATTTGTCATGCCAGCCATAAATTCACGCGGCAGGGGTCGCCGCACTATCAGTGAAATCAACATGGTGCCCTTCATTGACGTGATGTTGGTGCTCCTGATTATTTTTATGGTCACCGCCCCGCTGATTACGCCGAGCATGATTGCGCTGCCAAAGGTCGGCAAGGCCGCAGCGCAACCTCCAAGCCCAGTACAAGTTTTGATTAGCAAAGACGAAACGGTGCAAATCAAATTCAAAACCAGTACAACGTCCAGCAACGTCGCAAGCGTAGCGGCAGATATTGTGAAGCTGCAGCCCGCTGTGAAAGCCGGTGCTGCGGGCACCGAGACAACGCCGGTGGTGATCAGCGCTGACAAGTCCATCAAATACGAAACAGTGGTCAAAGTGATGGACAACCTGCAAAAAGCGGGTGTTGCGCGGGTGGGCTTGTCGGTACAAACAGGCAAGGACGCCGGCAAGTAAGCCAGCGAACAAATTCGTACCGTTACCAGGCAATGCCCAGCCGCACCGACCGCAATGATTTTGGCCCGCCCAGTGATGCGGGAAGGTTGCGCTCGTTTGCTCTGGCGCTGCTGGTGCATGGTCTGCTGATTGGGGCGCTGACCTGGGGTGTGAACTGGAAGAGAAGCGACACATCGCCAAGCTTTTCAGCCGAGCTGTGGTCGAGCACGGTGCAGCAAGCGGCACCGCCCCTTGCCACCGCTCCGCCTCCGCCGCCGCCACCAACGCCCGCGGTAACACCACGGAAAATCGTTCAGGCAGCGCCGCCCCCACCCGCAGCGCCGGTGGCGCGCGATGTTGACATCGCGCTTGAGCAGGAAAAAAAGCGCAAGCTGGCCCAGCAAAAACTGGAGCGCGACCAGGAGGCAGCGCAAGACAAGCGCCAAGCTGCTCTTGACGCAAAGGCTGAAAAAGACCGACAACTCAAGCAAGAAAAACTGCAAGCCCAAGCGCTCGCCAAACAACAAGCGGCAAGCGAAGCCAAAAAGCAGGACGCCGCCAAAGCCGACGCAAAAAGCACAGCTGCGGCCGCTGCCGCTGCATTGGAAGACCAGCGCAAGCAAAATTTGGCTCGCGCCATGGGCATGGCCGGAGCAACCGGCGATGAATCTTCCAGCGGCACAGCCAAGGTTTCCAGCGGCCCCACTTCAGGGTACGGCGCCAAGGTGCGTGCCAAAGTCAAACCCAATATCGTGTTCACCGAAGGGGTAGACGGCAACCCAAAAGCCGAAGTTGAAGTGCGCAGCGCACTCGATGGCACCATCACCAGCCAGCGCCTCCTCAAATCAAGCGGCAATAAAGCATGGGACGACGCAGTGATCAAAGCGATCGTCAGAACCGAAACCATGCCGCGCGATACAGATGGGCGGGTACCGCCGGTGATGATTCTTGAATTCAGGGTACGAGACTAGGCGGTACTGCCACTGACTTACGCTATAAAATATATAGCTTTTTGCGCCCGTATTTGTTGGACAGAAAGCTCTTTTCGCTTAATTATTCGGCTCCGTTTAATTGTTGCATAATTTGCGAGGTAGATCTTATTTGCGCGGCGTTGTATGCCGGCACTGATTCCCGGCCAGATAGCCGACCGCCATAAAAACTCTTAAGGATTTCGCTCATGACAGATTTCAAACTCACCCCCGACATGCTTACCTTCAGTGGCGTTTTCTACCCAAAGGGCTACATGTTCATCATGTTTCCGCTCGAAAAAGACGCGCAACAAGTGGCAGAAAGCCTCGGCCAGTTGAGCGACAAACCAGAAGTTGTGCAGCTCAGCCCTGCCACTGTGCTGCGCGAGGTGGGCCAGGTCGATGACGACTCTGATGTCGATTTGCCATCCGTCGGAACCGAAGGCGCCACAGTTCGTAAATACATTCAGTTAGCGCGACAGGGCAACAGCGCACTGATGGTCAAGGCAGACTCGGATGAAGAGGCCGAACGCGTGATGGTCGAGGTTCGCAAAGTTCCTTTCAGCTACGGTCAGCGCTACCACTTACTGGCGATGGAAGACCTGGAATAGGCTTGAAATCGTCATCGACCAGTCAGCCGCAAAAGGACACTCCCCATGATCGACCTGTACTACTGGCCAACGCCCAACGGCTGGAAAATATCCATCATGCTGGAGGAGTGCGGCCTGCCGTTTAACTTTCATCCGGTCAACATTGGCAAAGGCGAGCAGTTTGCGCCAAGCTTTTTGGCCATCAGCCCCAACAACCGCATGCCGGCAATTGTTGACCACGCGCCCTTGGGCGGCGGCGCGCCGATTGCGGTGTTTGAAAGCGGCGCGATTTTGCAATACCTGGCCGAAAAAACCGGCAAATTCTTTCCCACCAGCAGCGATGTGCGCGGGCGCTACCAGGTGCTGCAATGGTTGATGTGGCAAATGGGTGGCTTGGGGCCAATGGCAGGGCAAAACGGCCATTTTTTGCTCTATGCGCCTGAGAAAATTCCCTACGCCATTGAGCGCTACGGCAAAGAGGTCGATCGCCTGTACGGCGTACTCAACACGCAGTTGGCAACCACACGGACCCATGTTGCCGGGCTTGAATATTCCATCGCCGACATGGCCATTTTCCCGTGGGTGCGCACGCACAAGGCGCAAAACGTCGACCTCGCCAAATTTCCCCATGTTGAGCGCTGGTACAACGCACTGTTTGAACGGCATGCGGTCAAGCGCGGCCTTGATTTGGGCAAAGAGCTGCGGGCACCCGCCTTGACAGACGAAGCCCGCAAATCCCTGTTTGGTCAAACTGCCGAAAGCGTGCAGGCCGGCCTGCCTAAAACCGTCAGCCCACCGTGACATCCGCCAACGTGAATTCGCCTGATGCGATCGAATTTTTCTTTGATTGCTCCAGCCCCTGGACGTATCTCGCGTTTCGCAACATTCAGCCGCTTGCAACGCAGCACGGCATTGCCATCAACTGGCGGCCGGTGCTGGTGGGCGGTATTTTCAACACCGTAAACCAGCGCATGTATGCAGGCCGTGAAGATGTGGATTCACCACGCAACCGCTACCAGCTAAAAGACCTTCAAGACTGCGCGCACCAGACTGGTGTGCAGATTGCGTTTCCTCCCAAGGTGTTTCCAGTCAACAGCGTGAAAGCCATGCGCGGGTGTTTGTGGCTAGCACAAGACCCATCGCACAAGGCACAGCTGCTACCGTTTATTGAAGCCACATTTGCCGCGTATTTCACGCTAGAAGCTGATATTTCTCAGGACGACGTGCTTGCTGAAATTTGCCAGAAAAACGGTATTGCGGTAGATGCGTTTCTAGCTGGTATTGCGCTACCTGATACCAAGGCGCAGCTCAAAGCCAATACGGATGAAGCAATTGCCCGGGGCGCATTTGGTGTGCCAACCTTTTTTATTGGCAGTGATATGTATTTTGGCAACGACCGCTTGAGCCTGGCAATACAAGCCGCTACAAAGTTGCCAGCTGCTACCTGAGCGGGCCTTTGCGCGTATCGATCGGCGCGACAAAAGAATCTTCAAACACCGGCCTGCCCTTGTCGTGCTTGCGCGCCGCAAAAGAATCCGTGCCTTGCGGGTAATGCGCCTCTGCCTCGTGTGACGCTGGCTTTGCATCTCTTTTGTTGAGCTCTCTAAGCGCAGCCTGGCGCTTTTCGTCCGTGAAATGAACCAGTTCCGCATTGAAGTTGGAGTCGCCACCACGGGTTTGCTGCTCGGAAGTGCTTTTGTGTTTCGTCTCACCCATAAACGCTGCCCGAACCACACCCGCATTTGGCAACGCCGAGGAGCGCACGGTAATGTAGGCCACCGCACAGTCTTCAAGCAAGCGCTCCTTGAGCTCCCGGCTGATAGAGCTCAGCCCGCGTCGGCCGTGCACATCTACGCAGCCAATTACTGTGCCGTCTTTGGTACAAACTGTAAAAGTGCAGTACACCCCGTGCAGCAATTCTTGCCAACGCCGAGCCATGTTTTTTTGCTCTTTCTTGACGGGCACCGTAAACCTCAGCACGGGCAATTTGCACATCACAAAGTGTTTGGGAAAGATTCCCCTCAGCCATTCAAAAGTTTGGGCCTCTTCCGCGGTGAGCATTTCGCGCGAGCGCAACGGCCACTTGTAAGGCAAACGCAGTGCCTGACTTGACAAGTGCCGCTGCCACAGCACCAATATCCCTGCGCCCAAACCAACGCCAGCAAATAAAGCTAGCGCGATGGTAAAAAGTAACGATGCCTGCACATTTGCCTTTCGGATATTCAAGCTCAAAACCGCTCGCTGCCACACTGGCCAGCACGAACCGAAGCGTTTCAAGCAACCCTGTTCCTGGTAAGTTGATAGTTTATGCTGTTGTGAAACTTATGTCACTATGTGCATCTGCGCATGCTACCCGCCTACACGCTTGACAATAAATTGCAACTTTTCAAGTGCGAAGAGCACATTTGCGCAATGGTCGCCCTGCACTTCTATCACGCCGTCTTTGGTTGTGCCGCCTGAGCCACAGGCTGCGCGCAACTGCTTGCCAAGCAGTGCAAGTTCTGGCGCATTCAACGGCACCCCGCGAACGACCGTGACGCTTTTACCGCCCCGGCCTTTGGAGTCCAGCGACACACGCACCATTCCATCTGTTTTGGCGGGCGGTTTGTTTTGCTTGCATTGGCAAAGTGCAACACCTTGGCGGCATTCGGGGCAGGTGCGGCCAATCTCGGTACTGTAGACCAAGCCGCCAGATGGTCGGGGCGTCATAAAGCGGCAGCGTTGCAACACATCAAACGCATCGGACTACTTTCTATCACCGCTGGGGCCTTGGCAAGCTGCGCGAATAATTCGCTGCAAGGGGTTGGGCTCGATTTCCCTGAACACCATTGGCCGAATGAGGTTGCTGGCATACACGATGGACTCATGTGGCGAGCCCGTCCACAGTGGAAGGCGAAAAAAATCAGCAGACAAGAACCGCGCAGTGCGCAGATTGCAATCAAACAGCACCACCGCACGGTAGGACATAAAAACGATGCCATCGGTACTGGTGCGCTCCCGCGGGCGGCTGACCCTGACCCGCATGGTGTGCATGGGCCCGTCAACAGCGACAGCCACCGGATCCACTTCAATCGTGTCGGCACTCGTGTCTGCAGGATCACCGACCACGGTCAACCACGGCGTTTGGGCACCAGCCCAGCCCGCAGCGCACGCAGCGCACGCATACAAAAATGTAACTATTGTTTTTATGCGCATGTACGGTATTCTGACGCAATTTGATGACTGAAAAACACACCCCCGACAAAGAGCAAATCAACTTGCTGGAGCCATTCGACCGATTGGGTTTGCACCAAATCGAGTTGGTAGCCAACGTAACGCAGGCAAACGCTGCGCTGGCGGCTTTGGGCAGCGCAGCAGTTTTGGGGTTTGACACTGAATCAAAACCGACATTTGCGAAAAATGAAGCCTCTACTGGCCCCCACATTGTTCAGCTTTCAACAGTGAACAAGGCCTGGATTTTTCAGCTTGAAGATGCCGAGTGCAGGCGCGTCGTGGGCGCATTGCTGGAGTCAAAGACCATCATCAAAGCCGGCTTTGGCCTGGGTGATGATAAAAAGCGCATCACGTACAAGTTGGGCGTTAACCTTCAAGGCGTACTGGACCTGAACGCCGTTTTTCGGGAACACGGCTACCGCAAAGACATGGGGGTTCGGGGCGCCGTGGCAGTGCTGTTTAACAAGCGGTTTATAAAATCAAAAAAAGCCAGCACCTCTAACTGGGCCAACCCACAGCTGAGCGAAGCACAACTGATTTACGCCGCCAACGACGCCTATGCCGCCATGCGGGTGTACGGCGAGCTAAGAATATAAGCGTTTTAAGCTTCTAGCGCAATAAATACGGGCGCAAGCAGCTACTTTATTAGTAGCAATAAACTTAAGCTGCCGGCTTGGCAGTTGCTGCCTTGCGGTCCGCCAGCACACGCTGCGCCGCTGGCCGCTCACTGATCATTTTGATGTACGGCTTGTAGTCCACACCTGCAACCAGTAGCGCGTCTTCACCGTAAATTGCCTTGGTGGCCATGCCCACCAAAGGCAACGAAGCAAATGCCGCGCAATCAGCTTGTGTAAAAGTTTCACCGGCAATAAAAGGGGAAAACTTCACCAACTGCTTGAAGGCGGCAATGTTTTTGTCCAATTGCCTTTTTACCCGCGCCTGCGCGCTTTCACTTACCGTACCGCCGAAAAAAGCTTGGGTGTACAGCTCACGCGCCACCAGTTCAAGGTGCAAATCGACGTAGGTTGTCAGCTCACGCACCTTGGCGGCGGCAAACGGATCAGCTGGCAGCAGCGCGGGCACGGGGTGTGCGGCTTCCAGGTAATCCACGATGGCCTGGCTTTCACACAGCGTGCCGTGCGGCGTGGTGATGAACGGAATTTTGCCCAATGGCGAGGCCGAAAGGCCGTGCGCATCGAGCTTGCCCGGGTATGCCGGGGCCTCGGTAAAAGGAATATTCTTTTCAAGCAATACCAGCTTGACTTTGTTGTAGTAGTTGGACACCGGAAAGCCAGAAAGCGTGATCATTTTGAAGTCTCCTGTAGGGGGTATGAAGGCAGTTTATCGGCGCGCTGCCTGGGTCGGTGCAACAGCGGCGACACCCATGCGCTGGCTTGCATTTATCGGGCGCTTATCAAGCGTCTATCGGGCATCTAACGCGCATTCAACGGATAAGCAGGGTCGGTGTAGCCTGCAGTTGAAGGGTGGCCGGGCTTGACCAAACTATCGACCAGCGCCTGGTCTTCAGGCGTGATCACCACGTCTGCAGCAGGCAAATAATCCAGCCACTGCGCCAGGGTACGCGGCCCGGCAATCACCGACGTCACTGCGCGGCTGGCCAGCACCCAGGCGCACGCAAACTGCGCCAAATTCATACCGCGCTTTTCGACATGCGCCATCAAGGTTTGCGCAATCGCCAGCGATTCAGCCCTGAATTCAGTGTCCATGATGCGCTTGTCACCACGCCCTGCCCGGCTGCTGGCATCAGGCGTTTGGCCAGGTGCGTATTTACCGGTCAGCACCCCGCGCGCAATTGGGCTATACGTCGTCACGCCAATGCCGTAGTGCTTGCAAGCGGGCAAAATTTCAACTTCAGGCATGCGATTAAGCAGGTTGTAATACGGCTGGCACACCACGGGGCCGGGCATGCCGAGCTGGCAGCTAAGCCGCACCAGTTCAGCAATGCGCCAGCCGCGAAAATTCGACACGCCCCAATACCGAATTTTGCCGGCTCGCAGCATGGCATCTAGCGCACGCAATGGCTCTTCAAGGTTCATGTCGTTGTAGTCGCGGTGGAGGTACAGCACGTCAACATAATCGGTTTGCAAGCGCTTGAGGCTGGCATCGATTTCATGCAGCATCCAGCTGCGCGAATAGTGCCCTTCGTTGACGCGCTTTGACATCGCATTGCCCAGCTTGGTGGCCAGCACCCAGTCGTGGCGCTGGTTTTTGAGCAACTCGCCAACGATGGTTTCAGACACACCTAGGGTGTACACATCGGCCGTGTCGATGTAGTTCACCCCGTTGGCATGCGCATCTGCGGTGATGCGTGCGGCCTCGGCTTGGTCGGTCTGGTCGCCAAACATCATCGTGCCCAGGCACAGGGTGGAGACTTTGAGGTTGCTGCTGCCAAGGGATCGGTATTGCATAAGAATCCTTATCAAATAGGGCTTTAGCGCAATATATACGGGCGCAAGCAGCTATTATTTAAATAGCAATGTTATTTATTACAGAGCTTTGCCAAGCCGCTGCACACCATCGATGATCTTTGCTGTGTCGGCCGTCGCAAAGCTCAGCCTGAACGTTGCCTTGTCCACATCGGTTGCAAAAAACGGCGCGCCAGGCACAAACGCAACCAAGTTGTCAATCGCGCGTTTAGCGAATTCCGCGGCGTCTGCGTTGGGTGCCGTCAGGCGGGACCAGAAAAACATGCCCCCTTGCGGCGGGTTGAAAGTTACGGCGTCGCCAAGTTCTTGCTGCAAACTTTTTGCCATGGTTTGCGCGCGTTCGGCGTAGGTTTTGCGTACCACGTCCAGTGCTGCATCCATGCGCTTTAAGCCCAGGTATTGCGCGGCAATGGCCTGCGTCAAGTTGCTGGTGTGCGCGTCGCTGAACTGTTTGCACATTACCGCGTTGGCCAGCAGTTGGGGTTGCGCCACCATCCAGCCGACGCGCAGGCCCGGTGACAACACTTTGCTGAACGAGCCGCAGTAAGCAATGAAGTCGCGTGAACCTGGAACGCTTTGACTCAAAGCCAGCATGCTGGGCGGCGGCGGTGCGCCAAAGTACAGCTCGCCGTAGGGGTCGTCTTCAACCACCAGCACGCGGTGCTCAACTGCCAGTTCCAAAATACGTTTGCGGCGCGCCAAACTGAGCAAGGCGCCGCTCGGGTTGCCAAAGGTGGGGATGAGGTAGACCAGCTTGGGCTTGTGCGCAACGATCAGGCGCTCCAGCTCGTCAACTTTTACGCCGTCGGCATCAATCGGTGCGCTCACAATATCTGCGCCATAGAGCCGAAAGCACTGAATGGTCGCTAAAAACGTGGGCCCCTCAACAATCACTTTGTCGCCCGGGTTGATCATGGTTTTACCGATCAGGTCCAGCCCCTGCTGGCTGCCGGTGGTGGTGATGATTTGGTCAGGCGCAGCCGCGATGCCTTTGCCAGCCAGGTAACCGCTGAGGGCCTCGCGCAGCGGGCCCCAGCCCTCAGTTGCTCCGTATTGCAGCACCGCGCCTGGGTGGCCTGCCAACACTTGTTCTGACGCCATGCGGATGCCTTCAACATCGAACAGCGCCGGGTCGGGAAAGCCGCCAGCAAAGCTGATGATGCCGGGCTTGCCCAGCAACTTGAACAACTCACGAATGGCAGAGGTTTCGACGTTGCCCAGGCGGGCTGCAAAACTCAAGGGAAGTGGCGCGCTTAGGGGCAAGGACATGTAAAAATAACTTTATGAAAAAAGAAAACATTGCGCCGTTTTTTGCCACGCTGAAAGCAGCCAATCCACAGCCAGTCACCGAACTTGAATATACCAGCGTGTTTGAGTTGCTGACTGCTGTGCTGCTGTCTGCGCAGGCTACCGATGTCAGCGTGAACAAGGCTACGCGCAGGCTGTTTGCCGTGGCCAACACGCCGCAGGCTAT
>ENA-OFCE01000694-OFCE01000694.1-metagenomes-genome-assembly--contig:-NODE-694-length-20717-cov-5.303214_pt1 | contig 20717 bp, 19 predicted proteins | sample MGYA00153388_OFCE01 | MGnify analysis MGYA00153388
TCTCGACGGCAAGGCGCAGCGGTTTCCGCACGAGCTATCGGGCGGCGAGCAGCAGCGCGTCGCGATCGCCCGCGCGCTCGTCTGTGAACCCGCACTTATTCTGGCTGATGAGCCAACGGGTAACCTTGATACAACAACTTCGGGTGAAATCATGAGCTTGTTCACGCGACTCAATGAGGAAGGCATGAGCATTCTGATTGTGACGCACGAGCCGGATGTGGCAAAGTACGCCAAGCGGCTGGTGCGACTGAAGGATGGGCTGGTCACTTATGACGGGCCGATGGCGGATGCACAACTATGAAAAATAAAAACACTAATATTGACGGGCCCCTTAGAGCATTTTTGGTTGTGAAAGCGCGCCAATGCTTGACCTACGCTTATTTATGCGGCGCATACGCATGAGAAACGCATGAATCTGGTTCAGGTATTCCTGGAGGCGTTTCGCGCGATGTCGATGAACCGGTTGCGTGCCGGCCTTACGATGCTGGGTATCATCATCGGCGTGGGTGCCGTCGTGCTGATGCTGGCAATTGGCGAGTCCGTGCGGGAAGACATCAACAAACGCATTGCCGCGATGGGTTCCAACGTGATGATCATTCTGCCGGGCTCATCGACTGCCAACGGTGTTCGCGCTGGCAGTGGTGCCTCGCAGACGTTGACCCTTGCCGATGCGCAGGCGCTCGCCGCGCTACCGACCTTCGCCAATGTAGCGCCGGTGGTGCGCAGCCCGTTTCAGGTCGCCAGCGGTGCCAACAACTGGAATACCACCGTCATGGGCGTCAGCCCAGAGTTTTTTGACATCAAGGACCTCACGGCCGAACAAGGCAGTTTGTTTGGTGATGTCGAGATGCGATCCGTGTCGCGCGTGGCGGTGATCGGGTCCACGGTCGCGCAGAGTTTATTCAACGAGTCCGATCCCATCGGGCAGACCATTCGCATACGTAATCGCCCGTTCGAAATTATTGGCGTTCTGGGCGACAAAGGCAGCGATCTCGGCGGTGGCGACCAGGATGACACCGTGCTTATTCCCATCACCACTGCGCGCCAGCAAGTGATACGCACTTGGTCACCCGGTGCGATCCACTACATCATGGCGCAGGCAGCCAGTGCCGATCAGACGCAAGATGCGATTTACGATGCCACCCAGACGCTGCGCATCCGTCACCGCATCCGCGACGATGCTGAAGATGATTTCACGGTCCGCGATTTGGCTTCCATTGCCGAAGCCGCACAAGGCATTGCCACCGCCCTCACGCTATTGCTCGGCGCCATCGGCTCCATCTCGCTGCTGGTGGGCGGCATCGGCATCATGAATATCATGCTGGTTTCCGTCACCGAACGCACCCGTGAAATTGGTATTCGCATGGCGCTCGGGGCTAAACGCCGCGACGTGCTGTTGCAGTTTTTGACCGAGGCGATTGTTATTTGTATTTGCGGCGGTGCGATTGGGGTCGCGCTTGCATATGGCGGCAGCTTGCTGATCACCAAATTTTCGCCGATGCAGGTTGGTATCTCGGCGACGGGAATCGCCATCGCGTTCAGCTTTTCGGCGATGATCGGGATATTTTTCGGGCTTTATCCGGCGAAACGTGCGGCGGGATTGAGGCCGGTGGAGGCGTTGCGGTATGAATGAGTGAAACGTTTCCGAGGATACTTGGCCGTCAAAACACTAAATCCTTACAAGAAAATGTTTCGCACGGGTACAAATAAAAAGGGCGAGATTTCTTCCGCCTTTTTTTCCAAATGCCTAGCTTAAATTAAACACAAACCTTTGGTGCCACCGACGCATCTAAAGTCGTTAGGTTGAAATCCAAACACATCGCAATGTGTTGTGGTACCTATATGCAATCACTTTGCCCGTCGCTGGCTGCAAACACCACGAGATAAACCCAATTTACGACCGGATCAACTTCGTGCCGCCTGAGTCACCAGTGAATCAGGCAGCACAAAAATCAATACGGTTTAGGCGGCGGCACAGACTTTTGGTCTGACTGCTTCATCAAGAGTGCTGATACAGGCCCATTTGCCATCTACAGCAGTGTAGGTAAAGGTCACTGTTTTGCTGGAAATTTTCGAGTTGACACCTGTGCCAAGATAGCTGGCCAAGAGCGTACAGGTTTCTGTACCAGCTCCGCCGCCGGCAACGGCCGTAATCGAAGCAACCGACTTGCCCGAAGTTACCGCATTGAGCGCTGCCAGATTTGCTGACGTGCAACCTGCTGCCATGCCAATCTGTGAAACTGATTCGGACACAGGCGTCTTCAATCCGCCTAATAGTGTCAATGCCTCAGATGCTTGTGCTTTAGCGGTGTAATCCTGATACGCCGGAATGGCAACCGCAGCTAGAATACCGATAATCGCCACAACGATCATCAGTTCGATCAGGGTAAAGCCTTGTTGAATTTTCTTCATTTGATTCTCCATTAAATCGTTAAGTTGAAATCCAAACACATCACAGTGTGTCGTGGTGCTTACATGCAACCACCGTGCCAGTAGACATTTCATCTGAAGCTGGAGCACGGTATTTTTTCTGAAATATCGAGCGAGCATTCGCTGTTCAGTAACTTTTTTCTTATTTTTCATGGCGTTAGGGCAGGCAAACCTTGGGGCAGTGGACGTTCATTGGGAATAAGGCAGTTCGCCGTGCTTTCCAGCTGTTCCTCGCGGACCTTAAGTTACAAAATTCCTTAAAAAAACCCATAGTCGATGTTAACTACGTCACAAGGAAACTTAAATCACATGACGGCACGCGCCAAAACTGACAATTTTTGTCAGTTTAGTTGCCTCTTTGATAACCTGGAATCGCGCTTTCATCAACCACATCCACCTGTGCGGGATCGAGAAACTGCTCCGCATATTTGAGATATACCTTTTCCCGGACGAACACGTCGAACAGATCAGGATCGATGTGCCCATTAAGCTTGAATTTGCCCAGGATACGTAACGACTCCGATAGCGTCTTGCCCACCTTATAGGGCCGATCTTTAGCGGTAAGTGCCTCGAAAATGTCCGCGATCCCCATTACCCGGGCTTGTACGCTCATCTGCTCGCGCGTGAGACCTCGCGGATAACCTTTGCCATCCATGCGTTCATGGTGTCCGCCGGCGTATTCAGGCACTTTTTCAAGATGTCGCGGCCAAGGTAAGGCTTCCAGCATCTTGATGGTGGCGTCGATGTGATGATTGATAATCTGCCGCTCGGCGGGGGTCAGCGTGCCATAGGGAATATTGAAATTATCTTTTTCGTCATCCGAAAGGAACGAGGCGTCCTCGCCATTTTCATTTCTGAATCGATAGCGCGCAATTTGTTCCACACGCGCCTGGTCGTCGGCGCTCATTTTTTCCACGCCCACGTTGGTGCGTCGCAAGAAAGCGCGATCATCATCCAATTGCTTTATTCGGGCCTGATAATCAAGTTCAGCGCGTTGCTTCGCGACTTCGTCATTCTTTGCCTGGGCCACCATTTTCGACTTAAGCATATCGAGCTCGGCATCGCGCTTCAAAATTTCAAAGCGTTGGGCGACGAATTCAATGCGGTCAAAAATCGTCTCCAGCTTGGTTGCTTTATCGACCACGTGGACGGGCGTTGTGATTTTGCCGCAATCGTGCAGCAAGCCCGCGATCTTGAGCTCGTACCTGTCCTTCTCGGTCATCCTGAAATCGGCCAGCGGGCCAACGGTTGAAGTCGACGCGGCTTCGGCAAGCATCATGGTCAGGGCGCCCGTGTATGCCGATTTATCATCGATAGCGGTGTTAATCAAATCGATCAACGACTCGAACAACTCTTCCAACTGGTTGATCAATATTCGATTGGTAAGCGCAATCGCTGCCTGTGAAGCAAGCGATTCTGCCAAACGCTGATCCTCATTGGTAAAGGCAATTACCTGACGGTTTTCATCTTGCGCGTTCAGTAGTTGCAGAACGCCGATAATTTCCCCTTCATGGTCCTTCATGGGGATCGTCAAGAAAGAAATTGAGCGGTAGCCGGTCTTCTTGTCGAAGTTGCGGGTGCCGGAAAAATCAAACCCCTCTGCAGTATATGCATCCGCAATGCTGACAGTTTCATCGTGCAATGCCGCATAGGCAGCGACCATATGGTTATTTGGCGCGCCGTCGGCCTGATGTAGTGGAATCGGATAGAACGGGACATCCACACCGGTGGTGCCACCCATTGCGATCTTTAGGCTATCGTTTAAAACAATCTCAAACTTAAGTTTGTTGTCGATCAGCCGATAGAGCGTGCCGCCGTCCGCGTTGGTGATGGTCTTGGCGGCCGTGAGAATGGTCTCGAGCAGCCGGTTGATGTCTTTTTCCTGCGAAAGCGCAATGCCAATGCGGTTAAGGTATTCAAGTGACGTGAAAAGACGACTTCGCACCGCCGTGTCGGAATCGGCATCGAACGAGCGGCCCATTGTTTGTGTGTTGGCCTTGACGTCCATATCGGCAAGGGGGGGCGAGGTCATTTAATCGCGACAGCTCTCACCTGTTTCATATCGGTAACACCCATCATGACTTTTTCCATGCCGTCCATCTTCAGCGTGCGCATGCCGCTGTTGACGGCGCTGGCGAACAATTCGGCGACTCTGGCGCGCTCCTGGATGAGCTTTTTAGCCGCGTCGTCGGCAACCATCAGCTCGTGCAGGCCAATACGGCCTTTGTAGCCGGTTTTATTGCATTTGTCGCAGCCTACGTCGCGGTAGAACTTCACACTGCCGTCAACGCCGTAGCGCTCGGTCCAGCCTCCCAGCCATTGCTGTGACTCGCCGCAAGCATCCATCCGCGCTGACGGCATACAAGGTGAGCCGGTCGGCATTGAAAAGAGTACAAACGTCTTGGCTGGCTTCCAGCATGATCTGGTCGATGTTCTCAGTTTCATGAATGCGCGTGGTCACCATTTGAAGTTGCCTGAAAAACAGCGCTTCAAAAGTTATGCCGCGCTCTTGGGGCGGCAACATTTGCGAGTTGAAAAACTCGTCTTCAGGGTTGCGGACTGCAGCGGGGGCCAAGCCGCCGAAGGCACTGTTGCCCGAACCGTTTGCCGTTTTAGTACTGGAACTCATATGTCAAACACCTGGCCGGCTCTGAGCCAGCGAATATCGTGCGCCTGGTCTTGCCCGCCGGGGGTGGTTTGGTCAAAGCGCTGGATCTCGGCCATGATGAGTTCCGTTTCAAACGGTTTGGTATGGGTGATGTAGATCGGGTATTTTTTTGACTTGTCGATGAAGTCCAGCTCATCGGCCAGCGTTTGCGGTGACAAATGCAAGCTGCGTTTGGCCAGCGCCTGCTCACGGTTGCTAAACGCGGTTTCGATCACCAGCATGGCGACGTCGAGCTGGTTGATGCGCGCCCACAGCGCAGGGTTTTTTTCCGTATCGCCGGTAAACACCCAACAGCCCCGGCCTGCTCCGGTATCGCTATCGCCCGTCACAGCGTAACCAACCGCTGGCACGGTGTGTACAGCGGGTAGCACTTCGATGTGCTTTTTACCCAACGCAAAGACCTGACCAATTTCCAGCGCGTGGAAGGTGATGAAAGGCGCCTCCACTGTTGGAATGCACGAAAAATCTGGCCAGATGGTGTTGTTGAAAATGTGCGTCTTCAGCGCGGCGATGGTGCCCGCCAGCGCGTGGACCCGTATCGGCTTTTGGCGCTGGGAGGCAACTGCATCGACCATCAGCGGCAAGGCGGCCACGTGGTCAAGATGGGAGTGGGTCAGCAGGACATGGTCGATGCTGCGCATTTCATCCAGCGTTAAATCGCCTACGCCAGTGCCGGCATCAATCAGCACATCGTGGTCAAGCAAAAAAGACGTGGTTCGGCAGTCTTTTGAAATAGCGCCTGAGCAGCCGAGAACCCGTACTTTCATAAATTATCCTGAATGTCAGCGCTGGTAAATGCAATTGAATGTGGATTTATTTGGTCTGAAAATTGGTGGCGCCATCCCAATGCGGGTCAAACGGCAACAACCGCATTGAGCCTACACGCTCCGCGTACAACTCGTAAAGGTATTTTTTTGCATTTAACCGTTGTAAATTCAAAAGTTGCAGATCGCACTGGTCCCAGTCCTGGGCGCGGTAGGCTTTGAGAGCTTGGGCCCAAACCCTTAACTCCGTTGATTTTTCAGCATCGCCGGGTATGCCCGCATCGAATACCAACTGTGGCCAGAAAATCCCCACCGCGTTGTGTTTGCCTTTGACGCGCACTTTGTCGAGCTCTTGCCAGGCGAAATGGGGTGCCTGCTTGCGGGTCGATTCGCTCACCACAATGTCAACGCCATAGGTTTTAGACAGCCCCTCCAAACGTGACCCCAAGTTGACCGAGTCGCCAATAACGGTGTAGCTGCGGCGGATGTCCGAGCCCATGTCGCCGACACACATGGTGCCGGTATTCAGGCCAATGCCAATACCGATTTCAGGCAAGCCCTTGGAACGATGTTCTTCATTAAGCAGGCGTATGGCCGAAGACATTTCAAGCGCAGTTTTCACCGCCAGGCTCGCATGGTCGGGCGTGTCAACCGGTGCGCCCCAAAAAGCCATCACGCAATCGCCCATGTATTTATCAATGGTGCCCCGGTTGCTGCGGATTTGCACCGTGAGTTGGCTAAAAACTGTATTGAGCAGCGCCTGGAGCTGAGTGGGCTCCATGGTCTCGCTCATTTGCGTAAAACCACGCATGTCGCAAAACAGCACGGTCATCTCTTTGGTGGTGGCCTTCATGCTGTAGGTTCCAGCGTCTTTGACCATTTCATCAACCAGTTCAGGCGGCACGTAGGTGCCAAACAGGTCAGCCAATTGCCGCTTGGACTTGCTTTCAACAAAATAGCCGTAGCTCATATTGAGCGCAAAGGCAGTAATGGCCATCACCAGCGCGCTGGCCAGTGGCAGCACCAGCCCATAACCCAAGTACAACCAGAAATTCAAGCCAACCAGTGCACCGACAACGGCGACGCTCAGCACAACTGCTTTGGTTGCTGACAACATCGGCAAAAGAAAAGCCAGTGCCAGCCCAGATAAAACCAGGATCACTACTTCAAAGCCGATCGCGTAATCAGGTTTGACAAACACTTTGCCGTCCAGAAATCCGGAGATCACGTTGGCGTGCGTCTCTACCCCAGGATAGGTTTCGCCGACTGGCGTTACGCGCAGATCCAGCAGGCCCGGCGCCGTGGTGCCCAAAAGAACAATCTTGCCTTTTAGTAAGCCGCGGTCAACGCGGTTGGCCAGTACGTCGGCAGCAGAAATGTACTGGAAAGATCCGCCGCTGGCCCCGCCCGGCCCACGAAACGGTACCAGCGTAGCGACACGGTCATCGACCGGGATCGCAAGGGTGGCGTCACCCTTTTTAAGCAAAATGCTCTCCAAACCCTGATATTTGGCACTTAAAAGCTTTTCTCTCGGGAAACCCGGCTCGACACCTGGCAAGCCAACAAGGAGCCGAAATATGGCCATCGACAGCGATTCATAGTACTGGCCCTTGTGTTCGGCCAGCAGGGGAATGGAGCGGACAACACCATCGCCCTCCGTAATCGAGTTGATGTGCCCAGCCAAAGGTGCAGCCTTGGCCAGAGTGGCAATGTTTGATCCGAAGCCATTCCAGCTGGTAAATCGGATCGGCCGCCCTTTCAGCAAGGCAACGTCCATCACTGGCGCAGGAAGCGATCCGCTCATCCGCCCATCGCGGTCACTGGTGAAGTAGTAGCCCAACACCACCGGGCGGTTTGCCAGCGATTTTGCGAATACAGCGTCATAGTCAAGGCTGGCTTGGACTTCGTTGATCTTGTTAACAAAGCCGGGCTGGTCACGCAACTCATTTTGGGCAAGCTGCTGGAGGCGCTTCAGGCCGGAACTGTCGTCGGCCTCCGCAAACAGCACGTCAAAACCCAACAAGGCGACTTCGTGTTTTACGAAGAGCTCATCGACCAGCGCGGCAAGTTTGTTTCGCCCCCAAGGCCAGCGCCCAACCTCAGCAAGACTTTTTTCGTCAATGTCAATAATGACGATTCGCTCGTCCGTGGTGTTCGGCATCGTCGCGCGAAGTCGCGCATCGTAAATAATGTCATCGAGCCGCTGGAGAACACCCATACGGAGCTCTCCGCTGGCATGCAAAAGCGCAAACAGCAGCGGAATCAGCGTAATCGCGATTCGCTGCCAGTGCCTGGAAATAAGCAGCATGCAGGATCTGGCAGCTAGCCAATGGACCTAAGCGCAGCTGGCAGTAAGACGGATAACTCGCTTAGGAGTTTTGAACAAACTGCATCTGCGTGCCTGCAAGTTCGAGCATGTCGCCGTTTTTGAGTGCCACCGGCTCTGCACCGATGGCAGCGCCATTGAGCGACGGTCGGTTGGCGCCCTCAACATGCGCGACCACAAAACCGTGTGGCCGCCGTGTGATGGCTGCAACAGCCACACCAGGCTTACCAATTGTGGTTACCACTTTCACGAGTGGTACTTGGCGACCGGCAGCTGAACCAGACAAGACTTTTATGGATGCACTGGTCGTGCCTGAGGCAGGGTGCACAGCTGCGCTGGCAGCCATACTTGAGACCGCTGCAGCGCCAGCAGAACCTGCCCTGAAGACAGTCGTTTTCTCGTAATTGGCGTCGCCCGCTTCGCTGACGTATTTGATTCGGTACTTGCCGATTTCGACGGTGTCGCCGTTGTGCAAAAGCTGTTTTTTTACGGCTTTGCCATTCAGGTACGTGCCGTTGGTGCTGTTCAGATCTTCAAGGTGTACTTCGTTGCCTGCAAGCTGCAACACAGCGTGCTCGCCACTGACGGCTAAATTGTCAATGACGATATCGTTATAAGGACGCCGCCCCAAAGACGTGCGGTCTTTGGTCAATTGAACTTCTTTGATAACAACGCCGTCAATCGAGACGATCATTTTCGGCATGGATAACTCCAGTTTATTTTCGAGATTTTAACCATTACTTACTTTCGGAGAATTCGTGACAAAAAACCACGCTTTACTTCAGCTTCGGTGGCACACGCCAGCACGATTGAAATATTGTCACGGCCACCACATTCGTTGGCAGCAATCACAAGCTGTCTGGCCATGTCCTGCAAGTCGTTACTGCCCATCATGATTTTCGAAATTGGCTCATCGCGCACCATGTCTGACAGGCCGTCAGAGCACATCAGGTAAATATCACCGGCCTCGACTTTATGTTCATTAACCTCCAGCGCCACCGTATCTTCAACACCCAGCGCGCGGGTCACCAAGTTCTTGTTGGCGGACGTCAGGGCTTGCTCGGGCGTAATCAGTCCGGCATCAATTTGCTCCTGTAGCAACGAATGGTCTTTTGTGATTTGCTGGAAATCGTCGCCGCGCAATCGGTAACAGCGGGAATCGCCAATGTGGCCAACCATGACCCGGTCACCCTGAAAAGCCGCCATCACCAAAGTCGTGCCCATTCCGTTGTACTGCGGATTGGAATTGGCCGCGTTAAAAATGGAATGGTTCGCGTTTTGCACGCATATCTCCATTGCCCGCCGCACTTCTTTTGTGTTGGCGTTCTTGCCGGCTTGACAAAGCCAGCGAGTCATTTCGGATTTGATGAAAGCGACCGCCATGCCGCTGGCGATTTCGCCGGCGTTGTAGCCCCCCATGCCATCGGCGAGGATGCACAGCTGCGTCTCAGCGTCGAACGCCACCGCATCTTCATTGTTCTCACGAGCCAAACCGGGGTCAGTTTCAGTACAAATGTCGTAAATCATGGAGGAAATAGTCATAGCGTTAGGTTCAAGTATCACGCCTACAGCCGGATATCCGTGTCTTTGCAAGTATTTTGTTCTGGGGAAGTATTTTTTGCTGGACTTGTGACAACTGTGACGTCGAAAGCAGACACGGACACCGAATTCACCGCAGTAACGTCGAACCCTGGATCTTGGGGCTCGGCGGCAACGTTTATAGCAACTGCAGCCGATGGAAACGCCCCGCCGGACGCATCGGGCATCAAGGCGCGCAATTCTGCCGCAAAGTGCTCGCCATCCTGGTATCGATTCGCAGGTGATTTGCTCAGAGAGCGCGCCACCACCGTAGCTAATTTTTCCGATAACCCGACTTGAACCAGCCGAATGTCTGGCGCAGCCTCATTGGCAATTTTGAACATCAGCTCGGCCATGGAATCCCCCCGAAACGGCAAGACTCCCGCCAGCATTTGGTACAACATCACGCCCAGTGAATACAAATCAGACCGGCCGTCAATTTTTTTGCCTGCAATTTGCTCAGGCGACATGAAACTGGGCGTTCCCAGCACCAGGCCGGTTTTGGTTTTGCTTGAATCCGTAATCCGCGCAATACCAAAGTCGGTAACTTTTACGCTGTCGCTTTCCCGGTCGTACATGATATTGGCGGGTTTAATGTCCCGGTGCACTACTCTTTGTTTGTGCGCGTAAGCCAACGCCTCTGCAACTCTGGCGACGATTGACAATACTTTTACCGCTGGCAGAAGCTGGCCAGCCTTGGTCGCGTCCGCCAGATCTTTGCCCTTCAAAAACTCCATGGCAATGTACGCCAGGTCGTGTTCTTCACCGGCATCAAAAATGGTGACGATATTCTGGTGCTGAAGTCGCCCCGCCGTTTCAGCTTCCCTGAAAAAACGCACACGCGCGTCGTTGAGCTCTTCTCCCTCGAACTCCTGGCTCAACGCCATGGTTTTTATGGCAACTACCCGCCCAATCTTCGGATCTTTGCCTAAATACACCACGCCCATTGCGCCTTTGCCCAACTCTTTTTCCACTTGGTAGCGGCCCAGCATGGGTTTTTCAACGCCGCCCCCATCAAGTAAAAGCGTGCCGCCTGGATGCTTTCCGCTGCCGCCCAAAATCACCGTCTCAGACAGGTTTTTGGCGCGGTTAAGTTTGGATTTCAAGTCCTTGTCGTTCTTGTTGAACGTAGCCATGTGTTCATAAATTACCTGCGCCTTGTTGAACTGCCGCTTGCGTTCAAAATCAAGCGCCAGACTGTTCAGGTTGTCCATCAAGGCGTCTGTAAATGGCACACGCCTGAAACGGTCGAACGCCATGTCAAGCTGGCCTTGACCCTGCAGTGCCAAGCCCATCATGCGGTTGGTTTCAGCAGACTCGTCGTCTGCCTTGAGTTTGCCCGCCTCGGTCACCAAAAAGCGTTTGGTGGTGATGGCCAGGTGGCCAATCGCCAGCAACGCGGCAGGGAAAACCAGTTCAAGCCACTTGGCACCCACAGACAGCAAACCGAACTCCGTGATCAAAAGCCCAGAAAATATTGCCAGCGTAATAAATGCCGCTTTACCGGCCGAAAGGCGCGGCAGGCCAGCAACCAGGTAGGCGGCCACCACCAGCCAGACAAGCAGAGTCGCTGCGTCGCCCCAGATGGGTCGAACAATAAAATGCTCGCTCAGAATACTTGACGTGATGTGCGCCATGGTTTCGGGCGACGAAAAGCCTGGGCCCGCCGGAGTGGAGAACTGCATCGCCACGCCCGCAGCAGTTGCGCCAATGATCACAATCTTGTCGGCGTACTTAGATGGCGGAATCTTGCCTGTCAAAACATCATAAAAAGAATCGACGACAAAAGCCGGACGGCCCTTTCTGTCTTTGTAAAACTGGGGAAGCATTTCAGCATCAGGACTGGTTTGAATCACCAGCTTACCCACCTGCACCGATTCGCCAGAATTGAGCTTGATGTCAGTGACGTCCAGATTCAGGCTTTTGGCTGCCGCCAGCAGGCTTATTGAGGGGATTGCCTTCCCAAAAAAGTTTACCAACAAGGGCTCGAAGCGAACCGCACCGTCAACATCTTGCAATTGGTTGATGTGCCCGACACCTGCCGCCGCATTTCCCAGCACCTCAATTGGCTGCTGGCCCCGCACCGCAGGAACCGCGAAGTCGCCATTCAAATCGATCGCGCTTTTTATGGCAAAAGCAGGTAGTGGCTTGTCCGGTTTGCCCTGGGGCTGCCCCAAAACAAAAACTGACGGGATCAGCACATTGGCTGCTTTTGTAAAACTGGCGGCCAATTTGGAATCTGTGTCGAGTGCCAACTCGGCGTCGGCAATCAGTTTGGACAATTGCACGCTAATTGGGCTCGGCTCAAGGGCTGGATCACCCAGTACCGCCTTCATCTGCTGGATGTAGGTCAAACCGCGGTCAGTTTGCGGCTCAAAAAAGAACGTCGTGTTGACGATAACTTTAGGCTTGGCAGCCGTCAGCAAGTCGGTCATTTGCGCTTGTATGTCACGCGGCCACGGCCAACGCCCGATATTGGCAACGCTTTGGTCGTCTATGGCAATAATGGCTATTCGATCAGAAGGCTGGCGCGAGGTGGTCGTACTCGCGAAATCGTAATAACGGCGCTCGAGCGTGCTGAAGACGTCGGTGAACTGGTTTAAAAAATAAACCGCCAGAATGACCAGCACCGCCACAAACCAGTCAGAGCGCCAAAACTGGCTCCTGGGCTGGATGCTGTGGCGTTGGCCCTTAGAGCTTGCGGCCACTGCGCAAACCTTGAACGAGCACCTTCTTCATGACTTGCTCCACCCCCGCGTTTGTTTGTTCTTAAATGCTGAGAATTCTTAGCCCCAATGGGTTACACGCAGCGATGGGTACGGTAACAGACAGGCGAAGGTCGAACAAGTGACTTATTCACACGCGAGTCACTTTTTGTTGCATTTAAGGCACTGGCGGCTCGGCGCAGGGCGGTCTATGTTGCGCTCTTGCGGGTTTGCCTGGAAAAGAACTTGCCCAACAGCAGCACCAGCAGCGCGCCAGCTACCGCAGTAACGTAGCTCCAGTAGGCCTCCGCTGGCAGGTAAGCTTTTATTGCAGGGTCGGTATAGGCCATTTGACCTGCGATCCAGCCCAGCAGCATGGCACCCAGGGTAATGACCATCGGGAAACGCTCCATCAGCTTGAGCACCAGCTGGCTTCCAAAAACGATGATGGGAATGCTCACCAACAAGCCGAAGATGACCAGCGGCAGCTGGTGCTGCTGCCCAGCGCCCTGCGCAGCACCGGCAATTGCCAATACGTTGTCTACGCTCATCACCAGGTCGGCAATGATGACCGTTTTCACCGCTGACCAGAGCTTGTCGCTTGAGCTGATTTGGTGGTCGTCTTCGCCTTCGGGTTGCAGCAGTTTGACGCCGATCCAAACCAGCAATATTGCGCCGACTATCTTGAGATAGGGCACTGCCAAAAGAGCGAGTGCAAACGCAATCAAAATCACCCGAAGAACAATGGCGCCAATCGTGCCATAGATGATGCCTTGGGTTCGCTGCTTGTCAGGCAGATTGCGGCAAGCCAGCGCGATGACCACCGCGTTGTCGCCGCCGAGCAGAATGTCGATCATGATGATCTGACCCACCGCAAGCCAGAAGCTTGCTGTCATGAACTCTTCCATGGAACCCCCTACAGCAGATTGGAAAAGCCGATTGTCAGTGATGGCAACCGGCTTGGGTAGTGTGGCTAACCGCAACCGGTTAGCTTGCATTAACGGCTAAAGCAATGCCTTCAGCAGCTTCGCCATTTCTGACGGGTTGCGCGTCACGGTGAATCCGCAGGCTTCCATAATTTCCAGCTTGGCGTCGGCCGTGTCGGCTCCACCAGAAATCAGCGCGCCTGCGTGGCCCATGCGCTTGCCCGCTGGCGCAGTAACGCCAGCGATGAAGCCGACGATAGGCTTTTTCATGTGGGTTTTGCACCAGACTGCGGCTTCTGCTTCGTCTGGGCCACCGATTTCACCAATCATGATCACGGCATCGGTGTCCGGGTCGTCGTTGAAGGCCTGCATGACGTCGATGTGCTTGAGGCCGTTGATCGGGTCGCCGCCAATGCCAACCGCGCTGGACTGGCCAAGGCCGATTTCGGTCAATTGCGCCACGGCTTCATACGTGAGCGTGCCCGAGCGGCTGACTACCCCAATCCGCCCTTTGCGGTGGATGTGGCCCGGCATGATGCCGATTTTGATTTCTTCTGGCGTGATAAGTCCCGGGCAGTTAGGCCCCAGCAGCAGCGTGCGCTTGCCGCCAGCCGCTTCTTTGGCTCGCATGCGGTTGCGCACTTCGAGCATGTCGCGCACTGGGATGCCTTCGGTGATGCAAATGGTCAGGTCCAGATTAGCCTCAACCGCCTCCCAAATCGCGGCAGCGGCGCCCGCTGGCGGCACGTAGATAACCGATACTGTGGCGCCAGTGGCTTTTGCGGCGTCTGTTACGTTGGCGAAAATCGGAATGCCTTCAAAGTCCTCGCCGGCTTTTTTTGGGTTCACGCCGGCCACAAAGGCTTCTTTGCCATTGGCGTAATCGCGGCACATGCGGGTGTGAAACTGGCCGGTTTTGCCAGTGATGCCCTGCGTGATGACTTTGGTGTTTTTATTGATGTAAATGCTCATGATGACCTCAAAGGGTGAATGCTATTACCAAGTGGCCGCAGTGGATCTGGCTTTGCCAGGCCACATGTGGCCGCCCCCTGGAGGGGGAAGCGCCAAGGCGCATCGGGGGGGTGTCATTTAACAGCTGCAACGATTTTCATCGCGGCATCGGCCATGGTGTCAGCAGCAATGATGGGCAAGCCCGAGTCGGCCAGCATCTTTTTGCCAAGCTCTTCGTTGGTGCCCTTCATGCGCACCACCAGCGGCACTGACAGGTTGGTGGCTTTGCAGGCCGTAATTACACCCTCGGCAATGGTGTCGCACTTCATGATGCCGCCAAAAATATTCACCAAAATGCCTTTGACCTTGGTGTTCTTCAGCATGATCTTGAAAGCTTCTGTGACTTTTTCAGCCGTTGCGCCGCCGCCCACATCCAGAAAGTTGGCTGGCTCGCCGCCAAACAGCTTGATGGTGTCCATCGTCGCCATCGCGAGCCCAGCACCATTGACCAGGCAGCCAATGTTGCCGTCCAGGCTGATGTAGGCCAGGTCAAACTTGCTGGCTTCAACCTCGGCTGCATCTTCCTCGTCGAGGTCGCGCAGCGCCACGAGTTCAGGGTGGCGAAACAGTGCGTTTGGATCAAAGTTGAACTTTGCATCCAGCGCCTTGATGTTGCCATTGCCTTCCAGCACCAGCGGGTTAATTTCAACCAGGCTGGCGTCGGTGTCCATGTAGCATTTGTAGAGCTTTTTGAGCACGTCTACGCATTGGGCAGTAGAGCCCGGCGGCACGGTCATGCCGTCGGCCAGCTCTTTGCCCTGCGCGTCACTCAAGCCTACGGCCGGGTCAATAAACACCTTGATAATTTTTTCAGGCGTGTCGTGCGCAACTGCTTCAATGTCCATGCCGCCTTCGCTTGACGCCATGAAAGCAACGCGCTGGCTGGCGCGGTCGGTCACGGCGGAAACGTAATATTCTTTTTTGATGTCTGCGCCTTCTTCAATCATCAGGCGGCGAACCTTTTGCCCTGCAGCGTCGGTTTGAATGGTAATGAGCTGCATGCCCAAAATCTCGGTAGCGAGCTTTTTGACTTCGTCAATGCTGCGGGCCAGCTTCACGCCGCCGCCTTTGCCGCGCCCACCGGCGTGAATTTGCGCCTTCACCACCCACACTGGGCCGCCGAGTTTTTGAGCGGCTTCAACAGCCTCTTGCACCGTGAACGCCGGAATGCCGCGCGGTACGGGCACGCCAAAAGTGCGCAAGATTTCCTTGCCTTGGTACTCGTGAATTTTCATAGGGGAACCTTCAAACAGCTGTGATGGGTGCGTCGTTTTGCCGCTGGCAGCAGCAAAAAACCAAGCTCTAAACTGTATCATGGTGCATCGCACAAAACTTGTGCGAGCCTTACGCTGCAAAGAAGCGGCTAATCACCGAGCGAGTAACTGGAAAAGCGGTATGCCAAAAATTTTTATTGACGGAGAAGCAGGCACCACTGGCCTGCAGATTCGCGAACGCTTGGCGACTATGCCTGCCCTTGAGCTGGTGAGTATTGCGCCTGAACTGCGCAAGGACCCAGCCGCCAAACGCGCATTGATGGCCGGTGTTGATCTGGCCATCTTGTGCCTGCACGACGATGCCGCCCGAGAATCGGTCGCCATGATCGACAGCCTGCCAGGCAATAAGCCAAAAATCATCGACGCGTCCACCGCGCACCGCACGGCACCAGGCTGGGTGTTTGGCTTTCCCGAACTTTGCAGCGGGCAGATAGAGGCCGTCAAAACCGCTCAGCGCGTAGGCAACCCCGGCTGCTACGCCACAGGGGCAATCGCACTGATTCGCCCGCTGGTCGATGCCGGTTTTATCGACCCCGATTTTGCTTTGACTATCCCCGCGGTGAGTGGTTACTCCGGCGGAGGGCGGCAAATGATGGAGGCCTACCAAGCTGGTACTGCGCCCCTCTTTGAAATTTACGGGTTAGGACTTGAGCACAAGCACATCAATGAAATCATGGCCTACACCGGCCTGAAGCGCCGCCCGTTGTTCATCCCGTCGGTCGGCAACTTTGAGCAAGGCATGCTGGTGCAAGTCCCGCTGCACCTGGATTTGCTGCCCGGCAAACCCACCGTAGCCCAGCTGCACGACGCATTGACCAAGCATTACGCAGGCAGCGAGTGGGTCACAGTCGAGCCAGCTACGGATGGCAAGCTGGATGCCCTTGCGCTGAACAACACCAACAAAATGGAGCTGCGCGTGTACGGCAACGAAAAACACCGCCACGCAGTTTTGATTGCGCGGCTGGACAACCTTGGCAAAGGCGCGTCGGGTGCGGCGGTGCAGAATTTGAAGTTAATGCTGGGGTTGTGACGCCGTCGGCTTGCTACTAATTTAATAGCTGCTTGCGCCCGTATTTATTGGGCCATCGGCTTAAATAGATGTAAATCCGTGTGAACGTAGTGTTCAGCGCCGCAAAGTAACTGCGCGCTTCTGTTGAAACGGCCGGTTAGAAGCAGTCGCCTCAAGCCGCTCAGCCAGCCAGACTTTGATGACCGACTGCCGAGTGACTCCCAGCTTGCTGGCTTCGCGATCAAGCGAATCAATCATCCAGATTGGAAAGTCAACATTTACGCGCTTTTGATCCTGCAACACACGCTTTGCCTTGGACAAGTCCAAAGAAGCAGTCATATCGACGCCATCGTCAAACTGCTGCTCGAATTTTTTAGCTTTCATAAAGTGCCACCTCTTCTTTGCGCGACCGGCGAACGGATATCAACCGGATGTTGGGGCCACGGTAAGTCACAACCGCAGACCAATGCTTCCCTTCAATCAGCCCAATCACCAAAAAACGCGGTTCGTCATCCGTTTTTGCTGGGACGGAGCATGGGGTCGTTCCACAACTTCTGGGCGTCTAATAAATCAAGGCCATGTTTTGTGCGATTGAATTCACTTTTAGTGGCGTCAAATTCAAAGGAGTTCACCGTATAAAAAATATACCTTAATTGGCCTTAAAGAGCCAACAAGACAGCCAATTGATTCCGTCAGGAGCCTTTAATTGGAGTCTGACCCCAATTCTTCCAATTCTTCAACTCTTCTCCGATTCTTCTTTTGATGTTAGGGGGTACCGACTGGCGCAGCGGGTTAAGCATCCCCTCGATCGAAGAGTTAGGTTGCATGGTGGAGAACAAGGGAGCCCCTCGCATGCAACTGACGGATGTTTTGGAAGCCTCCAAACTCGATTGCCGCATGCTGCTCAGCCACAGACATGAATAGTTCGTCGTTAGACATTCCTCCATCACCCGAGAAGTGGTCACAGACAAGGTAGCTTCCGTCTGGCGAAAGAAGTTGCTTTACCTGTGAGTGCAGTTTTGACGCACGGTTCTTGTGGCGTAGCTCGTGGACAGCTTGCAGCGTAACAACGACCTCGAACTCACCAAGCTCATGGCTCCAGGACTCGTCGAGAAAACTCCGCTCGACGAACTTGACGCGCTCAGCCAAGGCCCCAAGCCTTAGAACGGCAAGTTCGTGCATTGCAGGTGAGAAGTCGAGCGCTACGTACTCGATGTTCGGCAGCGCTTTCAATAGATGCTCAGCAAGGAAACCTGGGCCGGAGCCAAGCTCGAGCACGCGCACAGGCTTCCCCGCTGCCAGCTCTTGGATCACTGATGCAAACACCTCGAAAAACTCGACCCTCCACGGTCGCTTGACCATCACTTCATCTGCCCACTTCCGGGCACCTTCCAGTCGGCGAAGATCAACTGGACTCGGGACGTCTGCGCGCATCTCATGCAACCTAAAGTAATGTGTACCGCAAAACCTGCGGTGTAACTTGACGAGTTTTCGTTCTAAAACGGAAACCTTCGCACAATGCGCTTGGGTAGTTTGATTCACTAAAAATAGCGCCAAACCCCGCAAGTCTGAAAAATTAAAATTGAAATTGAAATTGAACCATCGTGAGAACAAGTTTCACTGCTTTGCTATCGATTAAATATGTCCGAACCAAAATTTTCTTGGAAATCCGCTTTTTTACGCGCCACCAGCATTTCACCGAACTCCTTCGTTTGATATTTGGGTTTGTAAGGCCGAAAACCACAATTTTTGACTTTTTCGGGTATCGAATCGGCCTAATGTCCCCTAAATTCGTGCGTAAGCAGCTCCTGATTTCATAGTGACTGCAATCTACACTCGCAGCCTTTACCTTGTGCGGACGGGTATCTAAGACCCGCCTTACTAGCGCCCTCGGTCTTCGCGCAGTCGCGCTGCTGGATTCTCTGTGCCGCCATCGGCCATGGCCTCAGTCCTTTTTAGTTTCCCCAAACGGATCAAAAACCCGCACACCCACAACCTCAAAATCCTTCACATTACGCGTCACCACCAGCAGGTTATGCACCAGTGCCGTCGCGGCAATCAGGTTATCGATTCCCTTATTGCCGGTTTGCACGCACAGCCGTCCCCACAGCTTGGCGATGGCGGGGGTCACGGGCAGGATGAATTGGGCAAACTGCAGTTCTATTTGGGCCAGCCAGTGCGACAGCTCTTCTGCGAACTCTGGAACAACGCTGCGCTGTTTTTCAATGCCGGCTTCAATCTCGCCGATCGTCATGGCGCTTAAAAAAACCGTATCTGGTGCTTGCGATCTCAAGTAAGTGACCGCGCCTGCGTTGGGTTTGGCTTTGCGCAGCTCTGACAGCACCATGGTGTCTAGCAAGATCATGAAAAATCGACTTCTCGCGGCTGCACGTCGAGGCGCTGCGCATCTGGCTCGTCACGCGCCGCAACTTTGGGAATGGCGAGCAGGTGCTCGACGAAGTTTAACGACGCATGTGCCCGGCCAGCCGCACTGCGTTGCAAAGCTTCGAAGTCAAGTTCAGACAACACGACCACTGCACGTTTGCCGCTGCGCGTCACGTGCTGCGGCACGCCGCGCAGGGCGTTGTCGACCAGCGCGCTGAATTGCGCCTTGGCGTCTTGAAGCCGCCAGGGTGCAACTTCGCTTGGTTGGACGGGGTTTTGCATAGTATTTGACTAGTCTAGTAAACTAGTCAGATTATAACTCTGCACAGCAAAAGCAGCAGGTTTCCACCGAGGTGTCCTTCTAGTCCCATACAGTCAATTTTCAGCCAGTTATGAACTACCAACTTCATAGCTGCTTGCGCCCGTATTTACTGGGCTACAGCTCGATTTAGTGCCTAAACACGGCACTTTGAAGCGTTTTTTCGTCAGCTATTCGTCATCAGGCGCGGTCATCACTTTCCGAATCACGTCGCCGCTGAAGCCCCGTGCGGCTAGAAAACGCATTTGTTTGGCCTGGGCGGCTCGATCTGGCGGTTGGTCGCCCAATTTAGCGAAGAACTTTCTTTGCCACAACTCCCGTGCGCGCTCCAGCTCGGTGGCTTTCAGGCCTGCCATGGCTTCGATTACGGCTTCTTTATCAATGCCTTTACCCAGCAGCTCTTGGCGAATGCGCGACGCGCCGAGCTTGGCTTGGCGGCGGTTGATGACGGATTCGACCACGCGCGCTTCGCTGATGAAGTCTTTGGCTTGCAGCTCGTCTAGCACCTGCGCGATTTGGCCGGGCGTTTCTTCGAAGGGTTTGAGCTTTTTTTCAAGCTCGCTGCGGGACTGCTCGCGCGTGGCGAGCAGCCGCAGCGCGCGGCCTTTGAGCGAGAGTGCAAAGCCTCCCTTCCCCGGTGCCTTCGCGGGTTTTGCGTGCTTGTCGCTTGACCTGGTTGACTCGCGCTGGTTCATATCAAATCGGTCATGGGCCAGCAGCAAATTACTATTATTTTCATAGCTGCTTGCGCCCGTATTTATTACGCGAGATGTCTATTTTACTTAAATCATCTTACGCAGCGACTACCGCAGTGCCTTTGGCCGCTTTTTCTGCCTTGGGGGCTTTCTCGGCTTTTTCAGGCGCGGCATTCACTGCTGGCTCAATCAAACGAATACCAAGCGATTCGCGAACCTTGTTTTCAATCTCAATCGCCAACTCTGGGTTTTCTTTGAGGAATTCACGTGAGTTGTCACGGCCCTGGCCGATTTTTTCGCCGTTAAAGGCGTACCAGGCGCCGGCTTTTTCAACAATATGTCCGGCCACACCCAAGTCAAGCACTTCGCCCAACCGGCTGATGCCCTCCCCGTACAGGATGTCGAACTCCGCCGTTTTGAATGGTGAGGCGACTTTGTTTTTCACCACCTTGACGCGGGTTTCGTTGCCGATGATTTCTTCACCCTTTTTAATCGAGCCAATGCGGCGAATGTCGAGGCGTACCGAGGCGTAAAACTTCAGCGCGTTGCCGCCGGTGGTGGTTTCTGGGCTACCAAACATCACGCCAATCTTCATGCGGATCTGGTTGATGAAAATCACCATGCAGT
>ENA-OFCE01000696-OFCE01000696.1-metagenomes-genome-assembly--contig:-NODE-696-length-20684-cov-3.177905_pt1 | contig 20684 bp, 19 predicted proteins | sample MGYA00153388_OFCE01 | MGnify analysis MGYA00153388
GGCAACTGCTGATGTAGTAAACGTAAAAAACATAATTTTAGAACGCTCGGGAGTGGATAATAACTTTAGCTATTTAACAACCTTGCCTATTACTGCAACTCAATTTATAGATTTTAACCCATTAGCTAGTGATAATTATTACCGCCTAAGTACAATTGATAATGATGGTAGTACAAAAACCTACCCTCAAATTGCTTTTGTAAAAGGCTTAACCAACGGTGTTTCTTTTTACCCAAACCCTGTTACCAACGGAATGTTAAATGTGGTAGCTGGAGATGCGAAATTACAGTCGGTAGCTTTATTTGATTTAAACGGTAAGCGTGTAGTTTTAGTGAACAGTTTTAATAACACTAAAAATGTGGCTGTTAATACTCAAGGTTTAGTTAAAGGTGTTTATCTGTTAGAAATTAGTAGCGAGAAAAGCAAGCTAGTTAAAAAAGTGGTGGTGAATTAGGTAACAAATACTATAGAAAGGTATAAACATTTCTATAGGGTACTAAGTTGATTTTTAAATTTCTGCATCATACTTTTATATAGAGACAAGCACAAAGGAAAACGTTTTTGAGACTCTTCATTGCGTTCAGAGTGACAAAAGACTCTTCACTTCGTTCAGAGTGACAAATAAAAAAAGAGTCTTAAAACATTGGTGAGCAATGTTTTAAGACTCTTTTAAAAGTTTATTAAGTTACTTAATTAAATATATCTATTAATCAGATTTTCCAAATATTCTTGTTTGCCACTTTGCAAAATTGGTTCGCCGTTTTCTATGGCGAAGGTTCTTAAATCTTCCAAAGAAAGGTTGCCGGTTTCAAATTCTGCACCTTTACCACTGTCGAAAGAAGTGTATCTGTTAGCTCTAACCGCTTTGTAATCAGAACTGGTTAAAATCTTATCTGCAGTTACCAAGGCACGAGCAAATAAATCCATCCCACCAATGTGGGCATAAAATAAATCGGCTGGGTCGGTAGAGTTTCTTCTGATTTTGGCATCAAAATTAATGCCTCCGCCTTTTAAACCACCGGCTTGCAATAAAATCATCATTGATTCTGTTACCTCATTTATATCGTTCGGAAACTGGTCGGTATCCCAACCGTTTTGGTAATCGCCACGGTTGGCATCAATAGAACCTAATAAACCAGCATCAGCCGCAACCTGCATTTCATGTTGAAAAGTATGGCCAGCCAAAGTAGCGTGGTTTACTTCCAAGTTTAATTTGAAATCGCCCAACAAATCATATTGTCTCAAGAAACCAATTACTGTTGCGGCATCGTAATCATACTGATGTTTAGAAGGTTCGCAAGGTTTTGGCTCGATAAAAAAAGTTCCTTTAAAACCGTTTTTACGGGCATAATCTTTTGCAGTATGCAAGAATTTGGCAAAATGCTCTTGCTCACGCTTCATATCAGTATTCAATAAAGACATATAGCCTTCTCTACCACCCCAGAAAACATAATTTTCTCCACCTAATTCAATGGTTGCATCAATAGCTGCTTTTAATTGGGCTGCGCCGTGTGCCAAAACATGGAAATCTGGGTTGGTACCTGCACCATTCATGTATCTTTTGTTAGAAAACAAATTGGCAGTTCCCCATAATAATTTTACACCGCTTTCTTGTTGTTTGATTTTTGCATAAGCGGTAATAGCTTGCAATCTTCTTTCATTTTCATGGATGTCGTTGGTAAAATCAACCACATCAAAATCGTGGAAACAATAGTAAGGAAGGTTCATTTTTGTTATGAACTCAAAAGCTGCATCCATTTTGTCTTTAGCTCTTTCGATGGCGTCTGTTTTTGCATCCCAAGGGAAAATATGAGTTGGCTCGCCAAACGGATCTGCACCGTTACCATTAAATGAATGCCAATAAGAACAGGCAAATTTCATGTGTTCTTTCATGGTTTTGCCTGCAACCAATTGGTTCTCATCGTACCACCTAAAAGCTAAAGGATTGTGCGAAGATTGACCTTCAAACTTTATCTGTTCTATTCCTTTAAAATACTCGTTTTGTCCTAAAACTACTTTTGTCATTTTGTATAAGGTTATGTTATTTAATCAGTTTATTCTCTAATATGGTTTTCCATTGCTGGTATAAAGCTTCGTATGGATGTTCTTTTTCCGGTTCGATTAATTTAATGGGTTTCATGTTACTGAAAGCTGCCTCAAAGTTGCTAAAAATACCCACACCTATACCTGCGCCCAAAGCTGCTCCTGTACTGCCATCATTTTTGTATAATTCTACAGGAGCTTGGCAAACGTTCACAAAAATTTGTGCAAAAACTTCACTTAAAAATAGATTGGCTTTACCAGCTTTTATAATTTTAGGTTGAATGCCTGCTTCACGCATAATATCCAAACCATAGCGGAAAGCAAAACAAATGCCTTCTTGCACCGCTCTAAAAATATGTGCTTGAGTATGTATGTTCAAATCCAGATTCAAGATTTGTGCGCCCAATAATTTGTTGCTCAAAATACGCTCGGCGCCGTTCCCAAAAGGCAATACTCGTAAACCATCGCAACCTGCATTTACGGTTTCGGCTTTTTTATTGATTTCATCGTAAGCCAAACCGCCCGCAATGTTGTCTTTTACCCAACGGTTCATGATACCCGTACCGTTAATGCAAAGTAACACGCCCAAATGTTTATGGTTGGCCGTATGGTTTACGTGAGCAAAAGTATTTACTCTTGATTTTGGGTCGTACTTCAAGGTATCGCTAACGCCATAAATTACGCCTGAAGTGCCGGCTGTCGCAGCAACTTCGCCGGGTTTAAGCACGTTTAGGGATAAGGCATTGTTGGGTTGGTCGCCAGCTTTATAACTTACAGGTATATCCGCTTTAAGCGATAAAACTGAAGCTATTTCTGGTTTTACTTTTCCGTGAGTTGTAAATACTTCTTTTATGGTTGGAAAAATATCGGCACTAAAGCCGTAACAATCCAACACATCTTGCGATAAGCTTTCGGTTTTAAAATCCCACAAAATACCTTCAGATAATGCAGAAGGAGTGGTAGATATTTCGCCCGTTAACTGCATGGCAATAAAATCGCCGGGAAGCATGGCTTTGTGTATTTGCGAAAATATTTCTGGCTCGTTTCGTTTAACCCAAGCCAATTTAGATGCGGTAAAATTGCCCGGAGAGTTTAATAAATGCGATAAGCTTTTCTCTGCTCCAATTTTTTCAAAAGCTTGGTTTCCAATTTCTACAGATCTGCTATCGCACCAAATTATGGCATCGCGTAAAACTTTATGGTTTTTATCAACCACCACCAATCCATGCATTTGGTAAGATATACCGATGGCAGCAATATCCGACGGATTATACAAACCTGTTGCATGCGCCAGTAAGATAGCTTTTTGAACATCGTTCCACCAATTGTCGGGGGATTGCTCTGCCCAACCAGCTTGTAAAGATGTAATGGTTGCTTCCTTATCGGGATATTGTACGCTGGCAACCGCTTGTTGGGTTGCAGCATCAACTACAGAAACTTTGATGAAAGATGTGCCAAGGTCTATGCCTAATAATAACATATAGATTTATTGCGGATTGTGTGTTTAAACGTGGCGATAAAAGTATATATTTTTTTTTCAGGTTTACATCATCAATAGATAGAAACATTGATTTAGTTAGAAGAATTAATGTTGATTTCAAATGTTTTAAAAAAGATGAGTTAAAGATTTTGTTTGAAGGGCGTTCCCCGAAAAGGGGCGGGCTTTTCCCCCAATCCCCCAAAGGAGGTTAATCGCTTTGTTTCCCCCTTTGGGGGTTAGGGGGAATTCTAACGCAAATTTCTACTTCTATAAAAGTAACATCACGAACAATCCAACTTCCACAAATAAATTATATTTGTCACTCTCAAAAAATTCTACCAGATGACCAATAATACCTTGAAAGAATATGAGCTCGTAAACGCATTGGGCACTACCCTTGGCATTTGTAACTATGGAGCAGCCATTACCAAGATTTGTTTAACCGACAAAAACGGACAACAAAAAGATGTGGTTTTGGGCTTCAAAGATTTGGATGATTATAAAAAAAACGACTGCTTTTTGGGCGTAACAGTAGGGAGATATGCCAATCGAATCGCAAACGCAGCATTCGAATTAGAAGGAATAACCTACAATTTGGATCCCAACAACTCCAACAATAGTCTGCATGGTGGTAAAAAAGGTTTTCATCATCAATTCTGGAATCTCGAGTCCATCGAAAAAAATAAATTACAGTTGAGTTATTTTTCTCCGGACTTAGAAGAAGGTTTCCCCGGAAATTTGCAGGTAAGTGTACAATTTGAATTGACAGATTTAAACGAAATCATTATCAATTATACAGCCCGAACGGATAAAACTACTGTTATCAATTTAACCAACCATGCTTATTTTAATTTGAATGGCGAAAGTAGTGGAACGTGTACAAATCACTTACTACAAATAAACGCCGATTTTATAACGCCCATCAATAATTCGGGAATTCCTAATGGTCAACTAATGGAGGTAGGAAATAATCCCTTCGATTTTAGGCAAGCAAAAACCATTATAAAAGATATAGATGCTTTTAACCAGCAATTACTATTTGGCAGCGGTTACGATCATAATTTTGTTTTAAACAATTATGATGCTTCACTCCAATTAGCTGCTACAGCCATTGGCGATTTAAGCGGAATAAAATTAGAAGTTTTTACCACCGAACCTGGCTTACAATTATATAGCGGGAATTTCTTGGCAGATGATACTTTAGGTAAATCGGGCAAACCCAATACTTATCGTACAGGTTTTTGTTTAGAATCTCAACATTTCCCAGATTCGCCCAACCGCCCAAACTTTCCCACAACTGTAATACAAAGAGGGAAAGTTTTTAAATCTACAACTGTATATAAATTTAATGTTTGAAGGCGAGAATTGCCCGCCTTCAAACATTTATTCTTTGATAAACTTTTTTACCCCAACACTTTTAGAATTATTATCTTTTATCTCTATAAAATAAATCCCATTTGGAAGAGTACCCACATTGATTTTAAAGTTTTGAGTTTTGATATTCTCAACAGATTTTAATTTTTTACCACCCGCATCATATAACACAATACCGAACGCCTTGTTTACTTTCTGATTATAAGTTATGTTCAATTCTTCTTTTACCGGGTTGGGATAAATGCTTATCGAATTTTTTGCATCTAAACTAAAATCAACTGTTTTTACAGATGAAGTGTAAAATGTACCATCAACATCAAAAGTTTTTATGTGATAATAATTTACACCAAATAAAGGGGTTAAATCGTTGTAAAAATAATCTTTGACTATTGATGAATTGCCGGCAGCTGTTTTGGTGCCAATGGTTATAAAGTTAACCCCATCGGTGCTTCGTTGTATTTCGAACCGGCTGGTGTTTTGCTCTGACAAAGTTTGCCATTTTAAATGAGAAGCATTGTTGTGTTGTGAAGCAGAAAATCTTACAAGCTCTAAAGGCAATGATCCCACTTTTATGCCCGAAATTATAAGGGAATAATTTTGGCTGTTATTAAACAACCGCCCTTTATGTGATATGGTTAGTGTAAATGTTTTATTGCCAATTGGTTGCTCGTCTGTATCAATTTGCTCAACATTATCAACAATATTATCTCCTTTAGTTGCAGCATCCGCTGGTTTAACCGGATTAAGTTTCCACGGTAAATAAGTTGAGCCTGATTCTACAAGCCTAATATCTAAATCGTTTACTAAACTGGGTTTTCGGTTGTTTAAACTTGGAATAAGTAGTTCTGCTTTATAATCTGTCCAGCATATAGTTATCTTAACCGGTTCTGTAAGGGAAGAAGTAAAGGTTTTTGAAAAACTTGCCCCGTTCGATAAATTTTTTTCGACAATGTAGGTACTCTTGCCGTTGTTCTTAATCAGATTGCCTGCTCGTTCCATATTTAGCAAACCCCATCCAAAAATGTAATCGGGTCCAGGGTTTAAACCTGCTTCATCGGTAGTGTGTAGGGCAAGTCCTTTTAGGGTTGAAGCCTGCATGAAATTACCGTTATTTAAGGTTGCATAATATTCTTGTAACAACAATAAAGAACCGCTAACACTCGGGCTTGCCATAGAAGTACCACTGAGCGTTGCATAAGATGTGTTACTTACTTCTGAACAAGATTTTACATCAACACCGTTACCTACCAAATCTGGTTTTATGCGACCATCGTCCGTGGGTCCCCAAGAGCTAAAATCTGAAATCACAATATCACTACTACCGGATGAGCCATCAGGCAAACCATTGACGGCTCCAACTGCTAAAGTATTTTTTGAACATGTAGAGCCTGTTAATATATCAAAACCATCGTTACTGCTCATTCCTTCGGGTCTGTTTCCAACCAGCTGTACGCTTTGCGTATTGTTATCGAAAGCGTAGTAGGGTTCGCCTACTGCGGGTCCATTTACGCTACGGGTATTACCAGCCGCTAATACCGGTAAATAATAGGGAGCATTGTAACAAATCTCATCCATATTTGATGCATCTTCATTATATATACCAAAGTTTGCATCTTCATTTTGCCCAACCGTGCCTAGCCATTCCCATCTATTCGCTCCTTCTATATCGTTATACATCCAGCCAGCATCTGTACCATACGAATGATTTGATATTAATAGTTTATCGGCGGCTGCCGTCATTTCAGGTATATCAGTATTAAAATCGTAAGCTTGCAGTTTTTTAGCTCCCCAAGCCATACCTTTTGCATCAGGATTTACACCTTTTGCTATCATTGTACCAGCAACATGGGTGGCATGTTCATCAAGAGTAGCTGCATCATCCTTAATTACTACACGGTTTATTAGTTCTTGATGATTGATTCTTACCAATCCGCTATCCCAAATACCCATCTTACCATCCATATTACTACTGCTACCGTTCAGGTTTAAACCCAAGCTACCATTTTGATAAAATGAATTTGTACGAGCAGTACCTGCTGCAGTTGAGTTATTAAAAGTGGTGTAATATTTTGGCCGGCCATTCTTATACACACCTTGCAATGATCTTATTTTTCCTGTTTTGCTAATGGTTAGGGTATCCCAATTGTTAATCTTTGCTAATTTAAAAGCCTTTTTTCTGTTTTCGATAGCTTTACGCTGAAATGTACTCGTTAATTCTTGCAATTTTTTTTGTTGCTTTTTTGTTACCAGCTTACCAGAACTTTGAGCAAATAATTGGGAAGTTATAAGTATTGAAATTAAAATGACTGAATAAATTTTTTTCATTTGAATTATTTAATGTATGCTTTATCGTTATTTTATGTTGTTACGATTAAAAACCAAAATTAGAAATTTATTTGATGAGTGGAAATAGTAAAAATCTTAACTGTAAATAATTTTAGGAATGATATTAAAAATGAATTGTTGTTAGGGAGCAATATGATTTACTATGATTTTTTTGGTTGCTACTCTATCCCCCAATTTTATTTTGATAAAATAAACACCATCATTTAACTTCTCTAGAGAAATCGTTTTACTGAACACTCCTGATACATTTTTCCCGGTTTCTTGATAAAATTTTTTGCCAACGGAATTGAAAACATATATTGAGAAATCTTCTTTTTTAGTGCTATTGAAGGATACGCTTATAAAATCTTTGGTAGGTACCGGATATGCAGAAAAACTAAAATCTGCATTGTTTATGGGCGACGTTAAATCACCGTCTATACCTGAAATAATCAAGGAATAATTTTGACTTCCATTTAATAATTGGCCTTTATGGGATATAGTTAGGGTGTATATTTGTCCGGGTACGTTTTTTCCCGGACTCACTTGTTCTGTATTATCAACCACATTGTCTCCGTGTGTGGCAGCTTTGGCTGGATTATTTGGGTCGAGAACCCAAGGTAAATAAGCAACTGCGCCATTCCAGAGTTTGATATCCAAATCGTTCACCAATTTAGGCGTTCTACTATTCAAAACTCCATCTGGAGTGACTGTTCCGGGCGGGTCTGTCCAGCAGATGGTTACTTTCACCGGTTCTGTTCCAGAAGCTACAAAACTTCTTGAAAAAGTAGAATCTTGTTCTAAGGTTTTCTCCGCGATAAGCGTACCCGTGCTATTATTTTTGATGGTGCCTGCGGCTCTTTCCATATTCAATAAACCCCAACCATACACATAATCTGGCCCAGTCGAAGTACCAGCTTCATCGGTGGTATGCAATGCCAAACCTTTTAGGGTTGAAGATCGCATAAACTTTCCACCATTTAATTGCGCATAATATTCTTGCAAAAGGAATATCGAACCACTTACGTTCGGACTAGCCATAGAAGTGCCGCTATTTTTTTTATAAGACGAGTTACTGGCATCAGAGCATGAAAGTAAAGCCACTCCATCACCCACCAAATCGGGCTTTATGCGGCCATCATCTGTTGGCCCCCAACTGCTGAAAGGAGATATTTTAATGTCATCAGGTTGTGTAGCGCCGTTTATCAAACCATAAATTGCTCCTACTGATAAAACGTTTTTTGCTGTACTAGGAACCAAAACTATGTCGAATCCATCGTTGCTGCTGATGCCAGGAGGCCTATTCCTTATAAAAACTGGCGTTATTGAATCAGTTGGGTAAACATAATAAGGGTCGCCAATAGCAGGACCATTGCTGCTCCTGCTGTTGCCAGCAGCAAAAACGGGTAAATAGTAAGGTGCATTATAGCAAATGGCATCCCAGCTTTGGGTTATATTCTCGTAAATGCCAAATTTATAGTCTTCTGTTTGTCCGGGTATGCCATACCATTCCCAACCAATATCTCCATTAGCCCATCCAGCTTGATAACCGTAAGAATGATTGGAAACCAGTAAATTAGGAGCCGCTGCGGCTGCCTCTGATACATCGTTATTGAAATCGTAAGACCATAGGTTTGGAGCAACCCAAGACATACCCCTTGCAAGTGGATTTATTCCGCTTGCTATCATAGTGCCTGCAACATGCGTTGCGTGATATATTGCAGTTTGTGTTCCGTCTTTTACTTGAATTCTATTGGCGTATTCCTGATGGGTGGTTAGCGGGATGCCACCATCCCACATGGCTAATTTATTGGTCATGTAAGAACTGGAGCCATTTATGTTTATGCCTAAAGTACCGTTTTGATAGAGCGAATTGGTGCGTGTAGTAGCGGCAGCCGTACTGTTGTCCAAGGTTTTTAAATAAAGGGGACGACCAAATGCATCCAACCCCTGTAAAGATTTTACGCTGCCGTCTTTGTCTATTTTAAAAGTATCCCAGTGGTTTATTTTTGCCAATTCATAAGCTCTTTTTTTATTCTCTGTGGCCTTGTTCCCGTAAAGGGCACTTAATTGCAGTAATTTTTTTTGTTGTTGAACTGAAACCAATTTGCCCCCAATTTGAGCATTGCCCTCAAATGCCAGTAGTATCGAAATAAGAAAGACAAGGTAAAACTTATGCATAGGATACGTAATTAGGATGATTGCGAAAAGATTAAATAAACCAACTGTTAAGGCTACGAAATTTAGGCCAGTATTGTTTTAAGAACTTATTGTTTCTTCTCTTTCTTTGATAAATTTAGTCAAAGCCTCTATTGGCTTTTCTAAAATACTGCCCACCTTTACTTCATATTTATCGCAAACTTCTAAAAGGGCTACCTTAAAATGGTGTGCTATGGAACCTACGAAATGGGTGTTTACGGTTTTAAAAGCGGGGTAAGTGGCAATGTTGTTGACAACATATTCATCAAAGCCTTTTAAAAGAATGGCTTTAATATAATCCATATCCTGGTAAGGGCTCATGAACAATGCATATTTGGCTAAATGAAAGTTTGGGAGCGGCTTTCGATAAATATTTTCAATCACACTCTCCTTATCTAACCTGTATTTTTTGTAAAATTTATCTGCCAAATCAGAAGGCATTTTTCCGTAAAGAAAATCTGTGATCAGCTTTTTCCCGAAATATGATCCCGACCCTTCGTCTTCCAAAATATAGCCCAAACCATTGTTGATTTCTGTGATATCCTTTCCGTCAAAAAAAGAAATATTAGATTCGGTCCCAATGATGCAATTTAAGCCTACTTCTTTTCCGCAGGTTGCATAAGCGGCACCAGTTAAGTCGGTTTCTACACTGCAGAATGCATTTGGGAATTTTGAAGTCAGTGCATTAGAAACAAATTCTCGCCTGTCGGGATGGTTGCAGCCGGCTCCAAAAAAGTAGATTTCCCTTACCTGAGCGCTAAATGGCCCAAATTGATTTTGGTAGGAGAGTATCCTGAAAATTTCTTTCTCGGAAGAAAAAATCGGGTTGATACCCGCTGTCTGGAAGGCTTGACTATCACCGTTGGGTAATAAAAGTTTCCAATCTGTTTTTGATGATCCGCTATCGGCAATTAATAACATTAAAGATTATTCAAGACGTTTGGAGATAATGGTTTATTGGCAAAACAGACCACATTTTTATTCTCCGCCACTTTTTTATAATCGGTTGGATCTAGAGATGCCGATAGCACAATAATTTTCGCCTCAAAATTATAATTGTTTTTGATGGTTTCAAATTCATCTAAAAATTGAAATCCATTTTTCCCAGGCATTCTAATATCCACAAAAATAACTTCCGGAACAGGTTTCAAAGCTTTTAAAACAATTTTTAAATAAGTTATGGCCTCCTCCGCAGACTGGCTAATTACCACCTCTTGCGCAAAGTTGTTTCCTTGCAATATTTTTTGGTTGATCATATTGTCGATATAATTATCGTCAATTAATAATACTAAGGGATATTTGTAGGATGACATTTACTTAAAAAAATATAATTTTATTAAAAGAACCTCAATATGTTGTGTTATAGTTTAATGCAAGCAACGAAAATTTAAATTTATTTCAATTAATCCAATTTCGTTATTTTAAAATATACATTAATTGAGCCAAATATTGAGCTATAACACAATATGCGTTTTTGTTACAACGATAGGCTACCAGTTATTTCTTTTAGGCTTATTTCTGATAGTTTTGCTAGGTACAATGAGTTAGAATACCGAACATTTGCATCAATATAATTTCTTTGAGCCTCTCTCAATTCCAATGGGACTATGTTACTTAAACGGTATTTTTCTGAGGTTATGAGAAGGCTATCTTGTGCAATGGCAATATTTTTTCACTTGTACAATCGTTAATGATTATAAAACAGAATGCATAAATTTTTGTTTATTAAATTTGAAAAAAACACCTTATGAAAACGCCAATAATCATTACAAATTTACTCTTATTTACTCTAATGATGTTGAAAAATGCTAATGCCCAAAATAGTTCGAACATAAATTTTGAAATTTCTTTTACCGAACCCCAAGCGCATTATGTTGATGTAAAAATGACGATAGATAATATCAGCACTAAATCGGTAACCATAAAAATGCCAGTTTGGGCACCAGGATCTTATTTGATAAGAGAGTTCTCGAAAAATGTAGAATCATTGCAAGTAGCCGATAGTAAAGGAAAGCCCTTATCTTTTGAAAAAACCGCTAAAAATAGTTGGAAAATTAATTCTCTCAATACAAAAAAGATAGTTGTAAATTATAGAGTTTATGCATTTGAAGTATCTGTAAGAACCAGTTTTGTAGATGCAGATCAAGCGTTTCTTTCGCCTCCAGATGTTTTTATGTATGTAGATGGGCAATTGGCTCAGTCTGCAACCGTAAAGATTTTACCTCGGCAGGGATGGGGGAAGATTTCTACGGCGTTAATCCCATTAAGTAACAGAGCAAACATGTTTTATGCATCTAATTTCGACCAGTTATTTGACAGTCCTATAGAAGTGGGGAATCAGGATGTTTTTTATTTTGACGCGGCCGGTGTTAAACACGAAGTTGCCATGGTAAAGGGTGGTAATTACGATGCAGAAAAGCTTAAGGTTGATATGGCAAAAATTGTAGAAGCCGAAACTGCCATATTTGGCGAGAATCCCAATAAACGATACGTTTTTATCATACACAACTATGCTTCTGGAGGTGGTGGTTTAGAGCATGAAAGTTCTACAGTTTTGGGCGCAAAGCGAACAGGATATACGGATGAAGCTACCTATAAAGATTTTTTAAGCCTTGTAGCCCACGAGTATTTTCACTTATGGAATGTAAAAAGATTACGCCCAAAAGCATTAGGGCCATTTGATTATGATAAAGAAAACTACACCACTAATTTATGGGTTGCCGAAGGTTTTACGGCTTATTACGAAAACTTGATTTGCAAAAGAACAGGCATCATAACCGAAGAAGATTATTTAACAGAACTGGCAAAAAATATCAACACTATCGCAAATCAGCCTGGTAACAAAGTACAAAGCGTTAGTGATGCAAGTTTTAATGCGTGGATAAAATATTATAGGCCTAATGAAAATTCCAACAATTCCAGCGTCTCGTATTATAATAAGGGGGCTTTGGTAGCTTCCGTTATTGATTTGGCTATACTTCAAAATAGCCAAGGGAAATATTCTTTAGACGATGCGATGAAATTTGCTTACAGTGAATATTACAAAAAACTTAAACGTGGTTATACCGATGCCGAATTTAGGATTGTACTTGAAAAATTTGCTGGGAAGCCATTAAAATTTATTTATGATAATTACATCAATGGCACAGCGGATATAGATTTTAGTACTTATTTAGGTTTTGCAGGCTTGAAGGTTGTTGATACAAATGTGGGAGTTAACACTGCTTATTTAGGCGCAAATACAGCTTTGATAAATGATAAGTTAATCATAAGAAGCGTGGCCAGAAATAGCGCAGCTTACTTGTCGGGGCTGAATGTCAATGATATTATACTATCCATTGATGGGACGAAACCCGACAACCTGTCCAAATTGATAGCAGAGAAAAAGCCAGCAGATATTTTAAAATTTGTTGTTGATAGGGATGGGATTGAAAAGACGATTGATGTGAAATTAAAAGAGAACCCGAACAAAAATTTTGTCATACACAAAATGGACGAAACGACCGATTTACAAAAAATTATTTTGAATAAATGGTTGCGGTAGATACACGATGCATCGTGTATCAAAATGAATAATTTGTCGTAGATACCCGATGCATCGTGTATCAAAATAATATTTGATACCCATCCAGAATGCATCGTGGGTTTATCGCAACCCAAAAAATTTATCCTGATGCCATTTATTTGGATTGTTTAAAATGTAATGAGAAATTTTATTATAGGCATCCGCTGAACGTATAATATGGTCATGGTATCGGGTTTGCCAATCAAAATCAATATTATTTTTTCGTGCAAATGTTGTTACCGCAGATTTATATCCACGGATGATAGAAGCCAAGTTTTTGGATTGTGGGGCAAATTTATTTGCGGCGGCGGCGGTAGAGACGCAATGCTTTGCGTCTGTATCTGTATCATTCGAGACGGAATGCATTCCGTCTGTACGATTAAAATCATTTGCTCCAATTATGATAATTCCGTGAATATGATTAGGCATCACCACAAATTCACCTAATTCTAAATTCATATCAGGCCGCATTTCTAAGGTTTTATACCATTCGGAGCTTGCAATTTTGCCGATTTCTGTGGGGAGCAATATTATGCTTCCATCATCAGATTCTGTTATATCTCCAAAATAATGTTCTCTGTTTTTTGTGCAAATAGTTACGAAATACATACCCTCACTTGCATAATCCCAGCTACGTAGGCGAGACGAAGGAATTCTATATTTACTATTGAATAATAATTTTTCCATAGAATGAATGTACAGGCGTGATGCATAACGTCTAACGAATTTTATACAGAGACGTGATGCATCACATCTCTACGTGATTTCTTTCCACAACAAATCCTTCAATTCCTGCATTCCCTTTTGCATAACAGATGATATGAAAATGGAAGGCAAACCAGCAGGTAACTCATTTTGGATTTCTTTCTGCAATTCGGCATCCAACAAATCGGATTTTGTAATGGCCAGCACTTTGGGTTTTTGTGCTAACTCGGGGTTGTAAACTTCTAATTCGTTTAGTAAAATATTATATTCTTCATTGATAGTTCGGTTAGTGTCAGCCGGAATCATAAACAGTAATACGGCATTCCTTTCAATATGTCTTAAAAACCTGAACCCCAAACCTTTTCCTTTTGATGCGCCTTCGATTATGCCAGGTATATCCGCCATCACAAAGGACTTGTTTCCGCGGTAAGCAACTATGCCCAAATTGGGTACTATGGTGGTAAACGGATAATCGCCAATCTCTGGTTTAGCGGCAGTTATAACAGATAAAAGAGTGGATTTGCCCGCATTCGGAAAACCTACCAAACCCACATCTGCCAAAACCTTCAATTCTAAAATTTTCCATTCTTCTTTACCGTGTTCGCCGGGTTGTGCATAACGCGGTGTTTGGTTGGTGGCCGATTTAAAATGCCAGTTTCCTAAGCCTCCTCTGCCACCTTCTACCAATATTTTTTCTTCGCCATCTTGCGTAATTTCGAAAACTATTTCTCCCGTTTCGGCATCTTTAAGTATAGTTCCCAGCGGTACTTCCAAAATTTCGTCGCCGCCCATTTTGCCTGATTTCATAGTCGCACCACCTGCGCCACCGTTTCCGGCTGTTATGTGTTTGCGAAATTTTAAGTGTAATAAAGTCCATAATTGAGCATTGCCTTTTACGATGATATGCCCACCACGAGCACCATCGCCACCGGCGGGGCCGCCCATACTGGTTTTTTTATCACGATGTAAATAAGCAGAACCTGCCCCACCATTTCCAGAACGGCAACAAATTTTTACGTAATCAACAAAATTTCCGCCTTGAGACATAGGTTGTAGAAGCAACTATGGTTGCCAGTAAGAGTGTAAATATGATGGCAACCAGTGTGGTTGCCTATTGGTATTTTAATTTCGGCAAAAACTAAAGTAGATTTTGCCTAAATTATATTTGATGTAGCCTATAAATCAACAATTACTTCGGATATTTTCTCAAAAATATCTCCAATGCTTCCAATTCCGTTCACGCTGTGAAATTTATCTTGTGCGGCATAATAGCTAGCTACCACAGCAGTTTTGCTGACATATTCTTCAATTCTTTTCTTAATAATTTCCGAGTTTTGATCATCGGCTCTGCCAGAATCTTTTCCTCGTAAAAGCAATCTTTTTTCCAGTTCAACTTTATCAACTTCTAATGCAATCATTGCAGAAATGCCGACATTTTTCGAAGTCAACAAATTATCCAAGGCCTCTGCTTGCGCAACTGTCCTCGGGAAACCGTCGAAAATAAAACCTTTTGCTTCTTTATTGGCATCCAATTTATTGCTGATCATCCCAATCACCACTTCATCTGGCACTAGTAAACCTTGATCCATCAGTTTTTTTGCTTCCAAACCTAGGCTAGTACCGTTGGTAATTTCTGCTCTTAAAATATCGCCGGTAGAAAGATGGTGTAGGCCATATTTAGAAATCAAGTTTTGAGATTGTGTGCCTTTGCCTGCACCGGGAGGGCCAAAAAGTACTAAATTTAGCATAAGCTTTTGTTTTAATTTAAAAAGCCTTTTTGTAAATTTTTACAAAAAGGCCTTGTGTTAAAAGTGAACCTGAAGGGATTCGAACCCCTAACCTCCTGATCCGTAGTCAAGTGCTCTATCCAGTTGAGCCACAGGTCCAAAAATTTGTTCTTGATAGGTCGCAAAAGTATCTGTTTTGCAACACAACCACAAATTTTGTTTTAATTATATTTAAATATCCATTATCGAGCCAATTAAATACTATTTTAGTAGGGCATCTATAGCCGCAAAATCTGGTAAATCTCCAGCAGATTCTAGTACTTCTGCATAAATTATTTTATGGTCAGCATCCAAAACAAAGGCAGATCTTTTTGCTACACCTTTTAAATTGAACGCAAACTCTTCGTATTGTGCGCCATAAGCTTTCGATACTTCCTTGTTAAAATCGGATAGAAGAGGGAACTGGTAATTGTTTTCTTCCTTAAATTTTGCCAGCGTAAAAGGCGAATCTACCGATATGCCCAAAACTTGCGCATTTAATCCTTCATAAAAACTGAAGTTATCACGCAGCGTACACAATTGAGTAGTACAAACGCCGGTAAATGCCATTGGAAAAAAATGAATGATTACCTTTTTTCCAGCGAAATCGCTTAGCTTAACTTCTTTTAAATCAGAGCTGAAAAGTGTAAAATCTGGGGCTTTGTCGCCTATTTGTAATGCCATAATATTTATTTTATTTAAGTTTCTAAATTAAGCAATGCTATTCAGTTCTTTCAATTGTTTATCCATAATTTTTAAACCTTCCATAAACGAGTGGGGTGCATAACCCAAATCTTTGATGGATTTATCTAAAATGAAACCAGTTTTAACGGGCCTTTTGGCCGATTGATTCAATGATGCGGAAGAAATTGGATGGATTAAACTTTTATCCAAATCATAAAAATCAGCCACAGCCAAAACAATTTCCATAATGCTCAACATATCTTTTCCCGAAGCATTATAAACGCCTTGCGCCTCCTTATCCGCGGCAAGCAAACAAATATCGGCCAAGTCTTCAGCTAAGGTCGGCATACGCCATTGGTCGTTTACCACATTGATGGGTTCTCCTTTTTGTAGGGCGTTTTTTGCCCATAAAACTATATTCGAGCGACTTAAATCCCTCACCACACCATAAACAATGATGGTACGTAGAACAGCCCATTTTATATTCGATCGCATCAAAAGCTTTTCTGCCGCCAATTTACTTTCCCCATAATAAGATAACGGATTAGGTTCATCAGTTTCCGTGTAAGGCCCGTTTGCGCCATCAAAAATAAAATCTGTTGATAAATGAAGGAGTCTAATATTTGTTTTCGCACAAGCCTCAATCAAAAAAGAAACTGCGGTAACGTTCATCAGCCAACATAAATCCCGCTCTTTTTCGCAAGTATCCACGTTGGTCATGGCTGCTGTATTAATTATCGTATCGGGCTGGTAGCGATTAATTATTGTATTTATTTCTATAACGTTGGTAATATCCAACTCTTCATAAATATATCCCAATTGTATTGGATGGCGGTTTTTGCCTTTTGATGTAGCAATCAATTCACAATTATCGGCAGTTAAAATGCGGTCGATTAGTTTTTGCCCTAACAAACCGTTGCTGCCTGTAATCAAAATTTTTCTCATCAGGTTAAAAGTAAAAAATCTATTTGTTATTGATGTTATTTATTAGAAAAGCAAGTGTCTGCAATTATTAAAGTTGGTTCCCGCTATCTGCAATAGTCCTCATTTCCTCGCCTCCTGACCCGATGCGCAATTGCGGGCTATTTGCGTCTATCGGGTTTAGGTACGCAGGCAAGTGCTACTATTTGGGGCAGACAATAAGGTTTGAAAGCAATAAGAATTTGATTGAAATGTTTACCTTGGTGTAAATTTAAAAACTATGGAACATCTATTAGTAGATATCAGCGACCCTGCTGTTGGGTTACAAGTGAAATCCTTTTTGAAGAGCCAAAAAGGAGTTCAATTCAAATCCGTATTTGAAGGTGATAAATTAACTGAGGACGAACGCCACCAACGAATTATGGCAGCAAGCGATGCCGTACACGCTGGCGAACAAGGGATAAATTGGGAAGATGCGAAGCGTTTAATTAGAAGTGGCGTGACAAAATGAAGTATGAAATCAGTGAAGAAGTTCTTACTCGATTAAAAGAAATCTATGCTTATAACTTTACTCATTATCATAAAGAGAGAGCCGAAAAAATATTAAATTCTATTGATGAAGTGTTTGAAAAAGCTGCCAACAATCCAAATTTTTATCCGCCTTACTTAAACAACACATATCCCAACCGGAATCTCCGCAGGGCTATAATTCATAAAACATACGTCTTGATATTTGAAGTACTAGAAAGTCATATTCACATACTATCATTGTACCACGGAGCAATGGATAAAGATTAAGTTTAACTAAACCCTTAGCTAAAAATTGTTAAATAAAATCCCAGCCTAAATATAATTTCCGCTTTTAAAAATAGGTTTACTATTTTCGCTCAATAAAATTTGCCTTATGGAAGAGTTTGAAGACAGCGACGCATCAAAAAAAACAAAAACCATTTACGTTTCAACAGTTATCAGCATTTCTCTGGTGTTGTTGATGTTAGGCTTGCTGGGTTTAATATTGGTACACGGTAAAAATTTATCCAACTATGTTAAGGAAAACATCGTTTTAAACGTAATCATCAACGAAGGCACCAAAGAGGTGGATGTGTTGGCTCTGCAAAAGCAGATTGAGGTAAACACAAACGTAAAATCTACCCAATATATAAGTAAAGAATTGGCGGCCCGTAATTTAACGCAGGAGTTGGGCGAGGACTTTATCAAGTTTTTGGGATACAATCCACTACTTTCATCCATAGATGTTTATTTAAAGGCCGATTTTGCCAATAATGCCAGCATAGATAATTTTATAAAGCAGTTCCAGAAAAACCCACTCATCAATGAAGTGAGGTACCAAAAATCGTTGATAGATAACATCAACCAAAACATACGTACCATTTCTTTGGTTTTATTGTGCTTTGGGGGCATACTATTGATATTGGCCATCGCTTTGATAAACAATACCATCAGGCTGGCCATATATTCCCAAAGGTTTTTAATAAAAAGTATGCAGTTGGTAGGGGCTACCCGTTCATTTATTAGAAACCCATTTATTGGTTACGGTATTTTGCACGGTTTAATAGCTGGTTTAATAGCCATCATATTATTGATAGGCACGCTATATTTCAGTCAGCAGCAAATCCCCGAATTAATCATACTCAGAAACTACTACGAATTTGGTATCGTGTTTTTGGGAGTTATAGGCGTGGGTATCTTGATCTCTGGTTTGAGCACCTATTTTGCCGTAACCAAATATTTAAAATCTAAAAGCAATAATTTATACAGATAACTATGGAAAAAAAAATCGCATCTTCTGAAAAGGGTAAGGCAACTTTTGTGTTTGATAAGGTAAATTACCAATTGCTATTGGTAAGCCTTTTTATAGTGGTTTTTGGCTTTGTGCTGATGTCTGGCACAGAAGATATTTATAGTTTCCAAAAAATAGTTTTAGCGCCCATAGTTGTAATCGGTGGTTTTATTTTTGGTTTTTACGCCATACTTAAAAAAACAAAAAGTACTTTGTAATGAGCATACTGCAAGTAATTATCTTGGCTATTATAGAGGGTATTACTGAATTTTTGCCAGTTTCATCAACCGGACACATGATATTGGCTTCCTCCATAATGGGGATTCAGGGCAACGATTTCGTAAAATTGTTTACCGTTGCCATACAACTGGGATCCATACTTTCTGTGATAGTTTTATACTTTAAACGTTTCTTCAAATCATTTGATTTTTACTTTAAATTACTGGCTGCATTTATTCCTGCAGTAATTTTTGGATTATTGTTCAGCAAAAAAATAGACCAATTATTAGAAAGTCCTTTAGGCGTTGCAATTGCATTATTGGTGGGAGGTATCATTTTGCTGTTTGTTGATAAATGGTTCAAAGACGGAAATATAGATGATACGGATCAAATATCTTACCCAACCGCTATAAAAATTGGTTTCTTTCAATGCATTTCTATGATACCTGGCACATCCCGCTCAGCGGCATCCATTGTAGGCGGAATGACACAAAAACTTACCCGCAAGGCCGCAGCAGAATTTTCATTCTTTTTGGCAGTACCTACCATGTTTGGCGCAACCGCAAAAAAACTTTACGATTTTTATAAGGAAGGTCATACAATAAGCCCCAATGAAATCAATTTGCTAATTATTGGCAATGTTGTAGGTTTTGTGGTAGCTATGCTGGCCATCAAAAGTTTCATAGGTTACCTCAGCAAACACGGTTTTAAAGCTTTCGGTATTTATAGAATCATAGTTGGAGGTATAATTCTGGTTTTGTATCTGAGCGGACATTCACTTCAAATCCTTTAATGAATCCACCACAAAAGTTTTTCCCGGTTTTCAATTTTACCGATGGGGAAGTTTTGCTTATCAACAAACCTTGCACTTGGACCTCCTTTGATGTGGTTGGCAAACTTCGCAACTCGTTTAAGCCATTAAAACTTAAAGTTGGTCATGCTGGTACGCTAGATCCTTTGGCAAGTGGTTTATTGATTATCTGTACCGGCAAGCTCACTAAACAAATAGACACTTTTCAGGCCGAAGAAAAAGAATACACGGGTACGTTTACACTGGGTGCTACTACGCCATCCTACGATATGGAAACCGAGCCAGATGAAACGTTTGATACATCGGGCTTGACCCAACAAAAAATTAGGGATGCAGCACTTGACTTTATTGGAGAGATAGACCAATACCCACCAATTTACTCAGCATTAAAAATTGATGGTGAACGTTTGTACGAAAAAGCCCGGCGTGGCGAAAGCGTAGATATTCCTAGTCGCAAGGTTAATATTTCAGAATTTGAGATTACTAGTATAAACCTACCCGAAGTAGAATTTAGAGTTGTTTGCAGCAAGGGTACTTACATACGTTCCTTAGCTTATGATTTCGGCAAGAAATTAAATAATGGAGCCTATCTTTCAAAATTGAGAAGAACGAGAAGCGGTAATTTTAAGGTGGAAAATGCGTTCGAAGTTATGGAATTGGTAAATCATATCAAGGAAATTAAGTTTAATCCCGATTTTAGATAATACATTAGACTGAGTTTAAATATTGTATTTTAACAAGCAATAAAAGTTTTATGATGAATGTAGAGCGTTAACGATTGCAGCGGTATC
>ENA-OFCE01000697-OFCE01000697.1-metagenomes-genome-assembly--contig:-NODE-697-length-20672-cov-8.144201_pt1 | contig 20672 bp, 20 predicted proteins | sample MGYA00153388_OFCE01 | MGnify analysis MGYA00153388
GCTCGACGTTCATCGCTTCGGTGCGAGCCGCGAACTTCCACGCCTTCAGTCGCGCCAGCTCAAACGTGATGCGCTCAATCTTGGCGTCCTTGAACTTGATGGCTCGGTCGCGCTCGGCGATCTGCTGGCCCTGCGCGGCGATTCGTTGGCTCTGCGCATCGATCTGCACAAGCATCTGCGCGGCCACTTCGGCCAGCGCCGCAGGGCTCAGACCGTGCAGGTCCTGGGCCTTGAATTGCGGGGCTGTGAATGCGTGCGCTTGGAGCATGTACGCATTGTGCAGAGCGAGTATTGGCGAAGCTATCCGGGCAGATTCGGATTGCCCGCGTCGCGCCAATTGCGGCGTATTTACAGCCTCGTGAATCAACGAATCACATGCGTGTGATGGCACTCATTTGCGCAAGCCGTTCCCACGGCAGACCGAGCACGAGGGCATCGAATTGCGGCTGCGTCAACGTCACCGCCGCAGACCCTTCGGGTACGCCGCGCGGCCACACGAAGCGGCCTGCGTTCAGGCGCCGTGCAGCGCACCACACGCCGAAGCCATCATGCACGAGCAGCTTGATGCGGCTGGCCCGCGCGTTGGCGAACAGATAGCCGTGATGGGCCTGTGCCGTACCGAAGACGTGCACCACGCGGGCGAGCAAGGTATCTGCGCCGGCCCGCATGTCGATGGGCTGAGTGGCCAGCCACAGGGCGTCGATTCGGATCCAGGGCGTGCAGATCATTTGGCCCCCATGCATTGCGCCAACCAGCGGGCGCACTCTGGCGCGGCACTGACGGGCCAGCTGACGGCAATGGCCGCAGCACCTCGGCGCCATTCAACGCGGATGTCGGCCGCCGGCGCCGCGATCGCCTGGCCGTTGGTGGCAGGAGCGGCGACTGTTGTCGCGGGCAGCGTCAATGCAATGAACTCTGCGCCGGCTGTGACGGCGCTGCACACCGGCCGGTCCGCGCCATGCATCGGCGAGCAGCACCCGCGCCGCCACTTGTGCACGAGGTTGGCGTTCAGCCCGTGCGCCTGCGCCACCGCCGCCACCGATGCGCCCGGCTCGGCGCACGCCGCCAACACCCGCGCCTTCAACTCAGCTGCGTGCCGGCGCCTTGGCGCCATTGATCCCGTCTGCATGGTGTCCACCTCCGAAATAGGTGGAAACCTTCATCGAAGCTTCGGCGTGAATCAAGATGGGATGGCTGGACGCTTACCACCAAGCGGTGCGGGCCCAGATACGAACCGCTCAGTTGGGCTCCATTCGCTCCACGGGGTTGGGCACGATCGCCGCCACGCAGGGTTAGTCGAGTTCACCATCTGCCGGTCTGACCTGTCAGCGCATCTTCGAGAGCACGTCTACGGGAGGGCAAATCACTTCGGGTAATTTAGTTCGAGATGTTGGGGCGTTGATCGGTTGGCGCGGCGTTCAAGCCGCGCAGGCCGGGCCTGGCTTGACGCTGACGTGCCGGGCATCGAAGCCCTGCTCGCGCGTCATCACCGCCCACAGGATGCGGGCGTTCTTGTTGGCCATGGCCACGCATGCCTTTTGCCACCCCACGCGGGCCACGAGTTGCTGCAGCCAGATCGATATCGGGTCGTCTCGCTTGGCCGCACTCATCACGGCGGACTTGGCACCCTGGATCAGCAGCGTGCGCAGGTAATCGTCGCCGCGCTTGGTGATCCGCCCCAGCGCGGTCTTGCCGCCGCTGGAGTTTTGGCCGGGCACCAGGCCCATCCAGGCGCTCAACTGGTGGCCGCCCTTGAATTGCTTGAAATCGCCCGCCCCGGCCGTCATCGCCGAGGCGGTGATCTCGCCGATGCCGGTGACCTGGGCTGCGCGCTGGGCCTCCACGCTGCCGCGCACGTGCACGCCGATCTGCCTGTCGCACCACTTCATGTGCTCGTCGAGTTCGCGCCAGTGCTCAAAGGCGCGCTGCACCACCAGCCGGGCGCGCCCGGGGAGCTCGTTGCTCGCGTCCTCGATCACGTCGGCCAGCGCTGCACGCAGCACCGCAACCGCGGGCGACCAGGCCCGGACTGGCCGATCGCGTTACGTTTTCAGCTGTCAGGCTGGGCTTGCCACCTTGGTCGCCGGCTCGGCTCGAAACTCAGGCATCGAAGTTCATGCGTTACCTCGCTCGTAGCCTTGAGGCGTTAGCCAGCGGCCTGTACTTCGCCGTGCTTGCCCCGCTTCTGGCGTCCGCTGTTTTCATTCTTTACATGGTCGTCTGGTCTTCGGGCACTGCAGATCGCCCCGATACGGGCTTTCTCGGCATCGTATTTCTAGCCATTGGCGTCGCAAGCGGTGCGTACCCATTGGGCGCCATGCCAGCTTTCAGTGCAGGCGTGGTGCTGCCCGCCTTTCGCTGCGGGTTTTCATCGTTTGTCTCCTCGGTATCAGCAGGGTTCATTGCAGTAGCGGTTTACTTGGCAACCTTCGGCGCACACCTGCTCACATCGCCCAACCTATTGGCGTCTGTCCTGCCCACAGCACTGCCCGAGTTCATGGGCACGGCAACGGCGGCTTATCTTTGAGCACGGCGCGCTGATGCCTAGACTTCCGAGCATCTGTTCCTTTTGCGTCTCAATCAGGCGCCTTGCAGCACTTGCGCTGCTCGCCTGGATGACCCTGGGCGCAGTCGCGTCGCAATTGACGGCTTGCTGCGCGGGTTCAGAGTCGTGCTGTGCGCTTCCGCAGTCTGGTCGTGGCTGTATGGGCTGCAGCACCGTGCCCGCTATTGCGGCAAGCCACGGCGTCCAGCGCTGCGTCGCAAAGACCGATGCGCCTGACGTCATCGCGTCCAAATACAAGGAATCCACGCCCTTCCCCCGTGGAAACCGCCGGATTGAAGGTTGATGTAACGTCGATATGGGTATGAATGTCAATCAACTGGAGACACTCCATGAAGTCCATTTACGTCATGGCCGTCGCCGCTCTGGGCGCTTCCACCTTCTCGGTCGCGGCATTCGCAGCATCGTGCTGCGTTGCCGGTGCGGCGTGCTGCGCTGGCATGCTGCCCTGCTGCTGGTAATTAGCAGCAGGTAGGGCGGAGCGCCGCTTCGCCCCGGGGTCGAGAGCTTGCATCCTCGGCCCCTCTTTTAGCGTTCAGAACGCAAGACTTGGCAGCTGGGCGATGAAGGTCTGCTCGGCTTCCGGGCCGTCCAGGCAGCGCAGGTCGAGGCGAACCTGACCGTCCTCGATGCGGCCGATCACGGGGATGGGCAGCGCGCGCAGGGCTTCGGCCAGCCGATCGGGCAAAGCGCCGGCGCGTTTGGTGCCGGCCGGGGCGCCCAGAGCCAGGCACACGCTGGGCAAGCGGTCCACCGGCAGTGATCCGCTGCCGATCTGGCTGCGGCAGGCCAGGATCTGCACACTGACCCGTTCGCCGAGCGCGGCTGCGACAGCCGGGGCCAGGCGTTCGGCGAGCAGGCGCAGCTCGGGCTCGCCGCGTGTCAGCAGGCGCAGGGTGGGCAGGCGCTGGGCCAGGCGGTCGGGGTCGCGGTAGAGCTTAAGCGTGGCCTCGAGCGCGGCGATGGTCAACTTGTCCAGCCGCAGCGCGCGCTTGAGCGGGTGGCGCTTGATCTTCTGGATCAGCGCCTTGTCGCCCACGATCAACCCGGCCTGCGGCCCGCCCAATAGCTTGTCGCCGCTGAAGGTGACAACGTTGGCACCGGCCGCGATCGACTGCATGGGCGTGGGCTCGGCCGGCAGGCCCCAGCGCGTCAGGTCGACCAGCGTGCCGCTGCCCAGGTCTTCGACGAAGGGGACGCCGTGCGATTTGCACAGGGCGGCCAGTTCGGCCACCGGCACGCTGGAGGTGAAGCCCTGGATGACGTAGTTGCTGGTGTGCACCTTCATCACCAGCGCCGTGCGCGGGCCGAGCACGGCCTCGAAGTCGCTGAGGTGGGTGCGGTTGGTGGCGCCCACCTCGACCAGCTTGGCGCCAGCGCGACGCATGATGTCGGGGATGCGGAAGGCGCCGCCGATCTCGATGAGCTCGCCGCGCGAAACCGGCACTTCCTTGCGGTCGGCCAGGGCCGCCAGCACCAGCAGCACCGCCGCGGCGTTGTTGGTGACGGCGGTGGCGGCCTCAGCGCCGGTCAGCTCCTTCAGCAGGCCGTCGATGTGGCTGTCGCGGTCGCCGCGCGCGCCGCTGGTCAGGTCGTACTCCAGGTTGACCGCACCGCGCATCACCGCCACCACGGCGTCGATGGCCTCTGGCGCCATGACGGCGCGGCCCAGGTTGGTGTGCAGGACGGTGCCGGTGAGGTTGAACACCGGGCGCAGCGCCAGCCGCGCCTGCGCGTCCAGGCGGCCGGTGCAGGCCGCCTCGAACGAGGCTGCGTCGAACGGCTCGCGGGTGACATGCGCACGCCAATCGTCCAGTGTCGTGCGTGCCGCGCCCAGTGTGGCGGCGCGGCCGTGCTGCGCCTGCAACGCACGCAGCGTCGGCGTGTCGAGCAGCTTGTCCAGCGAGGGCGGGCGGTGGGCGGAGGCGGTCATCGTGGTTTGCCGGTGGCGGAGGGGGGTGGGAGTCGAACCCACCTGGGACTGCCAGGCAGCCCCACCCGGTTTTGCAGACCGGACGCCCCACCGGGGGACGATCCTCCTCCAGGGTCGGGCGTCTCGCTCAGCCTTCGAAAACCTTGCGCGGGTCGCGGCGGAAATGGCGCCCCACCTCGTCGCGCTTGGTCAAACCGATCTGGTCAAAGTACTCTACCAGCGGCACCGACAGATGCCGGCTGATGCCCGTGCGTTCGCGCAGCTCCTTCAGGTTCAGGCGCTGGTTTGGGTCGGCCAGCGCCAGCTCGTGCGCGCGCACCGCCAGCTGCACGAAGTGCTCGGTCTGGATGAAGTATTCGGCACCCACCGGGTGCACCTTGCCCATGCGCTGCAGGCGTTGCATCACGCGCAGCACCTGGTCCTTGCGCAGGTTGCGGTCGCGCAGCAGCAGATCGCTGAGCATCGGCGGGTGGATGCCGCCCTCGTCTAGCCAGGGCTTCATGCGTTCCCAGATCTGCTTCTCGCTGCCCTGCAGTGACGCGTCGTGGCCGGCCAGCGCCAGGTGCCGGCCGTCGCGCTTGAGCTGGCCTTGGTTGGTCAACCAATGCAACAGCAGCCCGAAGACGGCGCTGGCCGGCTTGTCGCGGATGGCGCGTTGCAGCGTTTCCTGCACCAGCCCCGGGCTGTCGGGCGATTTGCGGTGGTGGGCGGCCAGGTGCTGCGTCACGGCCTCGGCACAGCGCTCGAGCTGGCCGGGCGCGAACAGCAAGTTTTGACCCGCCTCGGCGATGGCACGGTGCGGCACTGCGGTCAGCAGCTTCTGTGTGTCGGCGTCGGTCAGGTTCCACTGGACGGCGAACTGCCGGGCGTCGGTGCCCTGCGGTGCCTCCAGGCGCAGCAGCGCGGCCAGGGCCTCGGCTGGAGTCGGCAGTTCCAGCGCGGACAACGCCGCCAGCCGCTGCGCACGGTGCCGGCGCGTGGCCGGCGGGAAGGCGTCGATCACCGTGCCGCCGCCCAGGGTGCGCAGCGCCGACTGGTCGCGCAGGATGAAGCGGTCGCCGTGCAGCGCGCCGATGGGCCGGTCCAGCGTGAGTTGCACGAGCGCATGGGCGCCGGGCGCAATGGCCTCGCCTTCGAGCAGCATCACCCGGGCACCGACGTCCTCGGCGCCCAGGTGCAGGTGCACGGGCGTCCAGTGGGTCAGGGCGCGGGCTTCGCCGGGCAGCAGATGCAGCCGGGCATCGAAGCGCTGGGTGGGCGCGTGCAGCGCCTGGGTGACGACCCAGTCGCCGCGCCGGATGTCGGCTTTCTCCACGCCAGCCAGATTCAGCGCCAGCCGCTGCCCGGCGCGGCCGTCGCCTGCCTGCTGGTTCTGGGCGTGGATGCCGCGCACGCGCACCTCGCGGCCGCCGGGCGTGAGCGTCAGCTTGTCGCCGACCGCGACACGGCCCGCGAACGCCGTGCCGGTGACCACGGTGCCGATGCCGGCCAGCGTAAAGCTGCGGTCCACGGCCAGCCTGAACAGACCTTGCTGCGCCGCGGGCGGGCGCGCTAGCCGCGCCGCCTCAAGGTGTTGGCGCAATGCGTCCAGGCCTTCACCGGTGACGGGCGACAGCGGCAGGATGGGTGCGCCAGCCAGCAGGCTCGTTGCCAGCATCGCGCGCACCTCGGCGGTGGCTTGCGCAAGGCGTTCGGGCGTGACCAAGTCGCACTTGGTGAGCGCCACCACGCCTTGCGACAGGCCCAGCAGGCCCAGGATGGACAGGTGTTCGCGCGTTTGCGGCATCGGGCCGTCGTCGGCAGCGACGACGAGCATCACGTGGTCGATGCCGGTGGCGCCGGCCAGCATGTTGCGCACCAGCTTCTCGTGGCCCGGCACGTCGACGAAGCCCAGCACATCGCCGTCCGGCAGCGCTTGATAGGCGAAGCCCAGGTCGATGGTGATGCCGCGCGCCTTCTCTTCCTTCAGGCGGTCGGTGTCCACGCCCGTCAACGCCTTGACGAGCGAGGTCTTGCCGTGGTCGATGTGCCCTGCGGTGCCGATGATCACGTCAGTGGGCGGGGTCTGGTTGGCTTGGCATCGGCGAGTACCGGTTCAATGGCGGGGCTGGAACGACGCCGGATTTTGCGTCGAAAGCGGCGTCTGCCGCTTTCGTGGTGACACCGACTGAACCGGCACCGACGTCGTTCACGGATGGGGGCGCGACAAACTTCCGCACATCGGCAAGGGTCAACCCGCTTGATGCGAAACACGCGATGAGCGTAAATCGCATAGAGTAAATGTTGACCGAAAACAGGTTATGTCCCTTGGAGACCGCCACGATGAGCAAGTCACCCACGCCGACGATCAATCGCCGCACCGTCTTTGCCGGAGCCGGTGCTGTAGGCGCGCTGGCCGCAGCCGCGGCAGTGCTGCCCGGCATCGCCAAACCGCCGGCGCTTGCCGCCGCCGCGCTGCCCGAACCAAACGCGACCGGGGGCTACCAGCTCACCGATCACGTCAAGCAGTACTACGCCACGGCCCGCATCTAGCGGCAGGTAGGCGGCAAGCGGCAGGCGGCCGCAGTCCGATCTTCCAGATTTATTTGTTGTCCGACAGGAGGCACCATGTTGTTGACACGCAAGCCGGCGGGTGAGGGGGTGACGTCGTCGTCCCGCTCGCTCGTCGACGGACTCGCGCGCGGTATCTCGCGCGCAATACCCACGATGGACCGGCGCAAGTTCCTGCGCCGTTCCGGGCTGGGCGTGGGGGTCGGCCTTGCCGCATCCCAGTTGACACTGGTGCGCAAGGCCGAAGCGGCCGACCCCGCCGCTGTCGCCGCGAAGGGCAGCGCCAAGATCGAGGTCAAGCGCACGGTCTGCACGCACTGCTCGGTGGGCTGCGCGATCGATGCCGTCGTCGAAAACGGCGTCTGGGTGCGCCACGAGCCGGTGTTCGATTCGCCGATCAACCTGGGTGCGCATTGCGCCAAGGGTGCGGCGGTGCGCGAGAACGCCAGCGGCGAATTCCGTCTCAAGTACCCGATGAAGCTGGTCGACGGCAAGTACCAGCGCATCAGCTGGGACGTGGCGCTGACCGAGATCAGCGCCCGCATGCTCGAACTGCGCACCGAGAGCGGCCCCGACAGCATCTTCATCGTCGGTTCGTGCAAGAGCAACAACGAGCAGGGGTACCTGCTCAGAAAGTGGATGTCCCTCTGGGGCAGTAACAACTGCGATCACCAGGCACGAATATGCCACTCCACGACAGTCGCCGGTGTGGCGAATACGTGGGGCTACGGTGCGATGACCAACTCGTACAACGACATGCAGAACAGCAAGGCGGCCATGTACATCGGCAGCAACGCTGCCGAGGCACATCCGGTGTCCATGCTGCACATGCTGCATGCCAAGGAAAAGGGCTGCAAGATGATCGTGGTGGACCCCCGGTTCACCCGCACAGCAGCCCGCGCAGACCAATATGTGCGCATGCGCTCGGGGGCCGACATTCCGTTCCTGTACGGTGTGCTGTACCACGTCTTCAAGAACGGCTGGGAAGACCAGAAGTACATCGACGACCGCGTCTGGGCCATGGACAAGGTGCGCGACGAGGTCCTGGCCAAGTGGACGCCGGACAAGGTCTTCGAAGCCTCGGGCGTCGACGAGGCGACCTGTCTCCAGGTCGCCAAGACCATGGCCGAGAACCGCCCGAGCACGCTGGTCTGGTGTGTCGGCCACACGCAGCACACCATAGGCAACGCCATGGTCCGCGCGTCGTGCCTGCTGCAGCTGGCGCTGGGCAACGTCGGCAAGTCCGGCGGCGGCGCCAACATCTTCCGCGGCCATGACAACGTGCAGGGGATCACAGACGTCGGCCCGAACCCGGACTCGCTGCCGGGCTACTACGGCCTCGCCGAAGGGGCCTTCAAACACTACGCGGCTGTCTGGGGCGTGGACTTCGAATGGATCAAGAAGCAGTACGCGCCGGGCATGATGACCAAGCCCGGACTGACCATCTCGCGCTGGTTCGATGCCGTGCTCGAGAAGAACGAGCTGATCGACCAGCCGAGCAACCTGCGCGGCATGTTCTATTGGGGCCATGCGCCCAACTCGCAGACGCGAGGGCTGGACATGAAGACGGCCATGGACAAGCTCGACCTGCTGGTCGTGGTCGACCCCTTCCCGTCGGCCACGGCGGCGATGGCGGCCATGCCCGGCAAGGCCGAGGACCTGAACCCCAAACGCGCGGTGTACCTGCTGCCGGCGTGCACGCAGTTCGAAACGAGCGGCTCGGTCACGGCGTCCAACCGCTCGTTGCAGTGGCGCGAAAAAGTCATGGACCCGCTGTACGAATCGCGCAGCGACCACATGATCATGTACCAGCTGGCCGGCAAGCTCGGCTTTGCTGAGCAACTGGTCAAGAACTACAAGCTGCAAAAGGTCAAGGGGCTGGACGAGCCGGTGCCCGAGGACATCCTGCGCGAGATCAACCGCGCGGTCTGGACCATCGGCTACACGGGCCAGAGCCCTGAGCGGTTGAAGGTGCACATGCGAAACATGCATGTCTTCGACGTCAACACGCTGCGCGCCAAGGGCGGCATCGACAAGGAAACCGGCTACAAGCTCGACGGCGAAATTTTTGGCCTGCCATGGCCGTGCTGGGGCACGCCCGAGATGAAGCATCCGGGCACGCACATCCTGTACGACACGTCCAAGCACGTGATGGAAGGCGGCGGCAACTTCCGCGCCAACTTCGGCGTCGAGCGTGATGGCCAATCGCTGCTGGCAGCCGATGGCTCGCATTCCTTGGGTGCCGACCTCACGACCGGCTACCCGGAGTTCGACCACCTGCTGCTGAAGAAGTTGGGCTGGTGGGGTGAGCTGACCGAGGACGAGCAGAAAAAAGCCGAAGGCAAGAACTGGAAGACCGATTCGTCGGGCGGCATCATCCGCGTGGCGATGAAAAACCACGGCTGCCATCCCTTCGGCAACGCCCGGGCGCGCGCAGTGGTCTGGAACTTCCCCGACCCAATCCCGCAGCACCGCGAGCCGCTGTACTCGACACGGCCCGAGTTGGTCGCGCAGTACCCGACGCACGACGACCGCAAGGCCTTCTGGCGCCTGCCGACGCTGTTCAAGTCGGTGCAGGAGAAGAACAAGGACATCGGGCAGAAATTTCCTCTGATCCTGACCAGCGGTCGCCTGGTCGAATACGAGGGCGGCGGCGACGAGACGCGTTCCAACCGCTACCTTGCCGAACTGCAGCAGCACATGTTCATCGAGATCAACCCGAGGACGGCCAACGACCGCGGCATCCGCAACGGCGAAGACGTCTGGGTGACGACCCCGACAGGTGCGCGCATCAAGGTCAAGGCGCAGGTGACCGAGCGGGTCGACAGCACCACGACCTTCATGCCGTACCACTTTGCCGGCCACTGGCAGGGCGTCGACATGAAAGCGTTTTACCCCACAGGCGCTTCGCCCATCGTTCGCGGTGAGGCGGTCAATACCGCCACGACCTACGGCTACGACAGTGTGACGATGATGCAGGAAACGAAGACCACCGTTTGCCAGGTGGAGCGGGCCGCTTAAGGCCCCGCAGGAGACAACATGGCCAGAATGAAATTTATCTGCGACGCCGAGCGTTGCATCGAGTGCAATGGCTGCGTCACCGCATGCAAGGCCGAGCACGAGGTGCCGTGGGGCGTCAACCGGCGCCGCGTCGTCACTCTCAACGACGGCGTGGCCGGCGAGAAAAGCATCTCGGTGGCCTGCATGCATTGCAGCGACGCGCCGTGCATGGCGGTGTGTCCGGTCGACTGCTTCTACCGCACCGACGAGGGCGTGGTGCTGCATGACAAGGACACCTGCATCGGCTGCGGCTACTGCAGCTACGCCTGTCCCTTCGGCGCGCCGCAGTTCCCCAGCAACGGCGCCTTCGGCCTGCGCGGCAAGATGGACAAGTGCACCTTCTGTGCCGGTGGGCCTGAGACCAATGGCTCGGCTGCGGAAAACGAGAAGTACGGCCGCAACCGGCTGGCCGAAGGCAAGCTGCCGATCTGTGCCGAGATGTGCAGCACCAAGGCGCTGCTCGGTGGCGACGGCGACGTCGTGGCCGACATCTTCCGCAACCGCGTGCTGACACGTGGCAAGGGCAGCGAGGTCTGGGGTTGGGGCACGGCTTATGGCAAGCCCAGCAGCAACGGCAGCAAGCCGACGGTGGCCAAGTCATGAAGAGTCTGGTTGCCGTCGGCGCAGCCGCCGCGGTCGGCCTGGGGCTGCTGGGCTGCGGCGAAAAGGCGCAAACCTCGGGCACGCGCAAGGCCGACTCGCACCCGTACGCCGCGGCCACGGGGACGCACACCTCTTCTGGCTGGAAGGCGGGCGACGCCACCAGTTGGGAGAGCCAGATGACGAGCCGGACCCAGAACGGGCAGAACGAATACACCCGCACCGGACCACGCTGAGGCCCCACCATGTGCAATACCCTGAGTCGCTACACACGCAATCTGTACGTGGGGCTGGCGATGGCCGTGGTTGCGCTCGCTGCGGCCACGGCCCAGCCTGCCGTACCCGCAACACCCACAACGCCCGCTACATCCGCGACACCCGCCATGGCGGCCCCTGCGAACCCGAATGGCCCGCCTGCCGGGTTCACGGTGCCGGCCGACCCCAAACCGGGCGACACCAACGCCGAGCGCTCCAAGTCCCAACCAGGCAACAACGCGCCGGCTTGGCGGGCGGTGCGCGATTCCGGATTGCAACCCGGCGTCACCAATCTGCCCGGCGCCGAAATGGGCGTGCTGGTCCAACCTTTCGTGCAGTACCCCGGCTCGCGTTTGACCACCGCAGGCGAAGCCTGGCGGCAGGTGCGCAACCAGTGGATCGTTCCTTACGGCGCGGCGCTGCTGTTCATCGCCGGCCTGGCGCTGGCCTTGTTTTACTGGCGAATCGGGCCGATGGGTGGGCACGATGCCGATACCGGCCGGACCATCGAGCGCTTCACCTACTTCGAGCGTGCCGCGCACTGGAGCGTGGCGCTGGCTTTCGTCATCCTGGCGGTCTCGGGCATCGTGCTGGCCTTCGGCAAGTTCTTTCTCTTGCCGGTGCTGGGCGCCACCTTGTTCGGCTGGCTGTCGTACGCGCTCAAGAACCTCCACAACTTTGCCGGCCCGGTCTTTGCCGTGGCGCTGGTCATCTTTGCCGTGACGTACCTGCGCGACAACTTGCCGCGGGCCCACGACTTGGGCTGGATTGCCAAGGGCGGCGGCATGTTCAGCGGCGCGCATGTGGCCTCGGGCAAGTTCAATGCGGGCGAAAAATTCGTGTTCTGGGTCGGCGTGATCTTGTTGGGTGTGATCGTCACGGCCTCGGGCTTGGTGCTCAACCTGTTGGTACCGGGCCTGGGCCAGACGCGGGGCCAGATGCAGGTTGCCCACATGGTGCACGCTGCAGCCTCGATGTTCATGATGGCTTTGTTCATGGGCCATATCTACATGGCGATGTGGGGCGTGAAGGATGCGATGAAGGGCATGCGCACTGGCCACGTGGACGAAGCATGGGCCAAGGAACACCACCAGATGTGGCACGACGACGTCAAGGCGGGCAGGGTGCCGGCCGTTCGCTCGGCCAGCGCTGGCGGTGCGGGCCTGGCCCCCGTGACACCGCAGGGTTGACAACCCGCACTGCGAAGGACTTTCCGATGAACAAGCAACTCCTGGCCCTCGGCCTCCTCACTGGCTCGCTTTTGGCGTTGCCTGCGATGGCCAAACTGCCGCCGCCCAGCGACGAAGCCAAGGCCAAGGCGGCGGAGGTTGCGGCCAAGGCCGCGTGGACCGACAAGGTCGGCTCGTTCCAGTTGTGCCGGACGATGGACAAGGTGGCGGTGCGTTACCTGGCCGAGGCCGGCAATGCCGGCAATGCTGGCAAGCCTTCGCCCCCGACACCGACACCGACACTGACACCGACACCGACGCCGCCGTGCGCCGATCCTGGCCCGTTTGTTTACGCACCGCCCGTCGCAATCGCGGCGACGGCGCCAGCCACGACGCCGACACCGCCCTCCTCCAAGCCGCTCGAGTCTGCCGGCGCCCATTCGCCACCGGGCAATGCGGTTTCGCCGCCGAACACAAAGACGCCCGCGGCTGCAACGGCGCCTGCGCCTGCCGCTGCGCAGAAGAAGTAGCCCGCCGGGGCGCTGGGCCATGCCGCTTTCAGCCGAAATTTACCAAGCCGACCGCGATACCGACTGGCCTCTCGTCGCGGGCGCACCGCGCCTGACGCAGGCACGCTGCGAGTTGCTGCGAGATATATGCATCGTCGACGAGTACGGCGATCAGCGCAGCATCCACATCCCCGCCGAACGGCCTCTCACGGTCTTCGTCGACAAGCGCGAGCTGGTCACGCTGATGACCCTGGGCGAGCGCCCTGAACTGCTGGTGCTGGGCTACCTGCGCAACCAGCGCCTCATCGACGACGTCACCGATGTCGAGTCGGTGACGGTGGACTGGGACGTCGGCGCCGCCGCGGTGCGCACTCACGCGGGTGTGCGCGACATCGAAGCCAAGACGGCGCACCGCATCGTCACCACCGGTTGCGGTCAGGGCACGGTGTTCGGCGACATGATGTCGCAGCTCGACGGCGTCGTGCTGCCCGACGCGCAGACCGCCCGCATCCGCCAGAGCACGCTGCACCGCATGCTCGAAACCATGCGCCAGCAGGACAGCATCCACCGCAAGGCCGGCTCGGTACACGGCTGCGCGTTGTTTCGCCTGAGCCACGCCATGACCCAGGCCATGACCTACTCTATTAGCCAGATGCTGTGCTTCGTCGAAGACGTGGGCCGCCACAACGCCATCGACACCATTGCCGGCTGGATGGCCATGCACGGCGTGGGCGGCGGCGACAAGGCCTTCTACACCACCGGTCGCCTGACCAGCGAGATGGTGATGAAAGCCGCGCAGCTCGGCGTGCCGATCATCGTGTCGCGCAACGGCGTCACCGCCATGGGGCACGAGCTGGCGTCGCGCCTGGGCATGACGCTGTTCGGCCGCGCCGCCAACCGGCACTTTCTCTGCTACACCGGCACCGAGCGCTTCGACTCCGAGCCCGAACCGCAGCGCGCGCCGGTGCGTGTGGTCGCGGGCTGACGGAAGGCGCCGGCCGGCAGCACGTCACAACATCAAGTCAAACCAGCCCGTCGAACAACCACACGTCGACCAGGTCGCCCGCCGCCACCGAGCCCTGCTCGTGCGCCAGCACCAGCAACGCGTTGGCCTCGCTCATGCTGCGCAGCACGCCGGCGCCCTGCGAACCCGTCAGGCGCACCTGCCAGGAACCCTGCGCCGTAGGCTCGACGACGGCGCGCTGGAACTCCGTGCGGCCGGGCCGCTTGCGGATGGCGCTCGTGCAGCGGGCCTGCAGGACAGGCAGCGGCTCGGGTTCCGCGCCGGCCAGCTGCAACAGAGCCTCGCGGGCGAAGACATAAAAACCCACCAGCGCGGCCACCGGGTTGCCCGGCAATGCGAACAGCCACGACGGCGTCTGGCCGCCCGGCCGGCGCAGTGCGCCGAAGGCAAAAGGCCGCCCCGGGCGCATCGCCACCTTCCAGAAGCCCACCTCGCCCAGCATGGCCAGCACGTCGCGCGTGTAGTCGGCGTCGCCCATGCTCACGCCGCCGCTGGTCAGCACCACATCGGCCCGGGCCACGGCCGCTTCCAGCGTGGCCTGCAGCGCGGCGCGGTCGTCGGGCACCAGGCCGAGGTCCACCACCTCCATGCCCAGGCGCTGCAGTGCGCCCAGCAGGCTGTAGCGGTTGCTGTCGTAGACGCAGCCGGGGTCGAGGGCCTGGCCCAGCGTGCGCAGTTCGTCGCCGGTGGAAAACAGCGCCACGCGCAGCGGCCGCATCACGCGGACGCGCCCGATGCCGAGCGAGGCGATCAGACCCAGGTCTGCCGGCCGCATACGGCGGCCGCGGCGCAGCGCCGGCAAACCCGACATCAGGTCCTCGCCGCGGCGACGTCGGTTTTCGCCGGCACGCATCACTTCGGGCTCGATCAGCACCACATCGCCTTCGATTCGGCACAACTCCAGCGGCACGACGGTGTCCAGCCCCGCCGGCATCACCGCACCGGTCATGATGCGCAGGCATTCGCCGCTCGCGACGACCCCGTCGTGCGGCGCCCCCGCCATGAGCGTGCCGACGACGTGCAGCCGCGTGACGTGGCCGGCAGCGAGCGCATCGCCCGCGAAGGCGTAGCCGTCCATCGCCGAGTTGTCGTGTGCGGGCACGTCGATCGGCGAGATGACATCGGCGGCCAGGACACGCCCGAGCGCCTTCTCCAGCGCCACGTCCTGCGTGTCGGTGATCGGCCGCAGCGCCGCCGCGATCGCCGCGCGCGCCTGCGCCACGCTCAACTGGCGCTCGCCTGCCGCGAGGGGTGACTCTCCGAGTTCCGACATGCACCGTCCTGTCTGCCGGCATCACATCGACGCGGCCCGGTTGCATTCTGCATGCGGCGCATCGGCGGTGCCCTGGCGCACGACACTGGCGATCGCGACACAGCCTGCAGAATGCGGTTGCTTTGCCGGCTCCTTTGTCGGCTGTCCGACCCGCCATGCCTGCGTCCCCGCCTTTGTATCTGTGAACACCGTTGCCGACAGCCTGTGGCTCGCCGCCAGCTTGATCGCGGGCGCCGACGCTGCGCTGTGGCGCATCGTTGGCCTGTCGCTGCGGGTCAGCGGCACGGCCTGTCTGCTGGGCGCCTGTGCCGGCCTGCTGCTGGGCACCTGGCTGGCGGTGACGCGCTTTCGAGGCCACGGCGTGCTGGTGTGGGCGCTCAACACCTTGCTCGCGCTGCCCTCGGTGGTGGTGGGCCTGCTGGTGTACCTGCTGCTGTCGCGTGCCGGGCCGCTGGGGCCGCTGGGCATCCTGTTCACGCCGACGGCGATGGTCATTGCGCAGAGCATCCTCGTCGTGCCGCTGATTGCCGCGCTGTCGCGCCGGCTGGTGCTGGACGCGCTGCGCGATGGCGGCGACCAGTTGCATTCGTTGGGCGCCACCAAGCTGCAGGCCGGCGCGGTGCTGCTGCTGCACGAGCGGTTCGCCGTGCTGACCATCCTGCTCACCGCGTTCGGCCGCGCCATCGCCGAGGTCGGCGCGGTGATGATCGTCGGCGGCAACATCGACGGCGTGACACGCGTCATGACGACCGCCATCGCACTGGAAACGAGCAAGGGCGACCTGCCGCTGGCCCTGGCGCTGGGCGTCGTGCTGCTGGGCGTGGTCGGGCTGGTCAACCTGGCCGTGGCGGCCATGCAGGGCCGCAGCGCGCTGGCCCGCGAGGCCTTGGTGTGAGCGCGCCTCTGCTGACCCTGCAGTGCGCCTCGGTGCGCTTCGGCGCGGTCGATGCGTTGCGCGAGGTCAGCCTGAACCTGCACCGCGGCGAACGCCTGGCCCTGGTGGGCGCCAACGGCTCGGGCAAGACCACGCTGCTGCGCTTGCTGCATGGTTTGCTGCCGTGCAGCAGCGGCAGCCGCGTGCTGCGGGCCGACGGCCCCGCGCCGATGGTGGCCATGCTGTTCCAACGCCCCTTCGTGCTGAGCTTGTCGGTGCGGCAGAACCTGCTGGTGGCGCTGTGGCTGCGCGGCGTGCCGCGAACCGACCGCGTGGCACGGGCTGCCGGTGCGCTGCGCCGCGTCGGCCTCGAAGGCCTGGCAGGGCGGCCCGCGCGCGATCTCTCCGGCGGGCAGCAGCAGCGCCTGGCGCTGGCCCGCGCGTGGGCGGTGCGGCCCGATCTGCTGCTGCTGGACGAACCCACCGCCAGCCTGGACCCCAGCGCCAAGCGCGAGGTCGAATCGCTCATCGAGAGCATCGCCGACGAGGGCGTGACGCTGGTCGTAAGCACGCACAACCTCGGTCAGGCCAAGCGCTTGGCACGCCGCGTCGTGTATCTCGAGGCCGGGCGGCTGCTGATTGACCTGCCCGTGGCCGAATTCTTCGATCGCGATCTGCCGCAACCCGCAGCCCAGTTTCTCAAAGGAGAACTTCCGTGGACATGAACCGATGCCTTCGGCGCGGCTTCATCGCTGTCATGGCTTTCCTGGCTGCCGCAGGCGTGGCCGCAGTGGGTGTGGCCGGCGCACAAGGGCGCTTCATCGTCATGGCCTCGACCACGTCGACCGAGCAGTCCGGCCTGTTCGGGCACCTGCTGCCGCTGTTCAAGCAGGCCAGCGGCATCGACGTGCGCGTGGTGGCCCTGGGGACAGGGCAGGCGCTGGACACCAGCCGGCGCGGTGACGCGGACGTCGTCTTCGTGCACGACACCGCAGCCGAGGAAAAGTTTGTGGCTGACGGCCATGCGCGCGCGCGCCTGCCGGTGATGCACAACGACTTCGTGCTCGTCGGCCCGGCGTCCGACCCCGCCAAGGCGCAGGGCCGGGACATTGCAGCGGCGCTCGGCAGGCTGGCGGCTGCGGGGGCCGCCGCGCCCTTTGTGTCGCGCGGCGACAAGAGCGGCACCCATGCCGCCGAATTGCGGTTGTGGAAACTGGCCGGCATCGACCTGGCCGCAGCGCGCCCGGCCGGCTACCGCGAGTGCGGATGCGGCATGGGCCCGGCGCTGAACATGGCGTCGTCCACCAACGCCTACGTGCTGGCCGACCGCGGCACCTGGCTCGCGTTCAAGAACCGCGGCGAGCTCAAGGTATTGGTCGAAGGCGACAAGACACTGTTCAACCAGTACGGCGTGATGGTGGTCGACGCGGCGCGCCATCCGCACGTCAAACAGGCGCTGGCGCAGACTTTTGCCGATTGGGTGACGTCGCCGGCCGGCCAGGCCGCCATCGCGGCCTACAAGGTCGGCGGCGAGCAGCTCTTTTTTCCCAACGCAGCGCGCAACTGACCCCTGACTTGAATAGCTGCCGTCGGCCGTCACTCAGCCCGGTCGTGCTGGGTCAGGTCCTGGAGGGCCGAAGGGTGTGTGCGCGACACCATCAGCGCCGCATTCAGGTACAGGCCGTTCAACAGCCGCTGCGCACGATCACGGTCGAAGCCGGGCCAGCATTCGATGTCGCTCAAAGCGGTGGTTTCGAGCCGCAGCCGAGCAACGGCGGCGGTCAGCGTGGCGCCTTGTTCCCGCTGTTGCAGGGCCGCAAGCTCGCCCGCAGGCGAAATTCGGTAAGCCACCGGCCCGGCGATCTCGGGCAACAGCTCGCCGCGCGAGCCGTTCAGCGCCAGGTCCCACAGCCACGGGCGCAGCGCGAAGGTGTGGGGCGCCCTGGCGTCGGCGGCCGGTGGCTCGCGGCGCGCAGGCTCCACCCGTTCGACCTGCAGGCGGCGCAAATGCAAGCGGCTCAGGTGGTCGGCCGAAAGCGGGCAGTAAAAGACATTCTGGTTCGGGAACACCGTCCACACCACCTCGCGAGCGTCATGGCGCATTTCAACCCGCAAACTGCGACCGTGACGCAGTGCCCCAGCCATCACCTCGAGCACCGCCAGCCCCGGGCCCGGGCCACCGACGAGGTCGAAGCGCAGCAGGTCCTGCATCAGCGAGGTGTCCAGCGACGACAGCCGCGTGCCCGCCACGCCGCTGCCCGCAGCGGCCGCCCAGGCCAGGGCGCGCTCCGGGCTCAGGCGTGCGCTGCGCAGGGGTTGCGGTGCGTCAGGAATCGGCGGGTCGGCCATGAAGACAGGGGGGCGCGGCGCGCGCCGTGTCGCGGTAGAGACGGATTGAAGCCCATGTCATGGCGGAAAGTCGCGGCAGGGCGGCTTCAGATGTGTCGAGCTGTGTCGAGCCGGGCCCGCGCCAGCTTGTGTGCATGCAGTCGGCCGTCGTCTTCTGGTCGTGGGCGTCGCTCATTGGCGTCGCTTATGGGCGTCACTCGTGGGCGTGACTCGTGAGCGTCGATCACCGACATAGACTCCTCGGCGATGTACCGAACTGAACTCATGCCCCTGCTGCCAAGGCCCTGGCTGTGAGCAGCACCCGCCGCGGCTTCGTGCTCGGTGCCCTGGGCGTGGTGATCTTCGCCATGACGCTGCCCATGACGCGTTTGGCCGTGGGCGACGTGTCCGACCCGCAGCTGCCGCCGGCCTTCGTCACCGCCGGACGCGCCGCGCTGGCCGGGCTGCTCAGCGCGCTGTACCTGCTGGCCGTGCGGGCGCCGCCGCCGCCGCGGCGCCTGTGGCCAACTTTGGCGATCAGCGCGCTGGGCACCGTGGTGGGCTTCCCGCTGTTCCTGGCACTGGCGCTGCGCCAGGTCGACGCCATGCACGCGGCCGTGGTCACGGGCGTGCTGCCGCTCGGCACTGCGGTGGTGGCAGCGCTGGTGCTGCGTCAGCGGCCGTCGCCGGGCTTCTGGGCCTGCGCCGTGCTGGGCTGCGTGCTGGTGTTGGGCTACGCCGCCTGGCAGGGCAGCGGACGGCTGAGCACGGCCGACGGGCTGTTGCTGCTGGCGGTGCTGAGCACGTCCATCGCCTACGTGGCCGGCGCGCAGGCGGCGGTGGTGATGCCGGCGCAGCATGTGATCTGCTGGGTGCTGGTGGGCTCGCTGCCGTTCACCGTGCCGGCAGCGTGGTGGCTGTGGCCCGACCTGCCCGTGCGGGCATCGGCCTGGGGCGGCTTCGCCTATGTGTCGGTGTTCTCGATGTGGCTGGGCTTTTTCGCCTGGTACCGCGGCCTGGCCCTGGGCGGCGTCGTGCGGGTCAGCCAAGTGCAGCTGCTGCAGCCCTTCCTGGCCGTGTTGTTCGCGGTGCCGGTGCTGGGCGAGCGGCTCGAACCGGTGACGCTGTTCTTCGCGCTGGCAGTGATCGCCGTCGTATTTATCGGCAAGCGCATGCCAGTGACCGCCCCGGCCTGAATGCGCGCAGGCCGCACGATGAACCGCGTGCGCATATTCACTCCGGGGGGTGAACTGCCCTTTGCTGGCCACCCCACGCTGGGCAGCTACTGGGCCTGGTTGGCCGCGGGCGGCGTCGACCGTGCCGACGTGCTGCACCACCAGTGGGTCGCCAACGGCGCGGGCCTGGCGCCCGCAAGCGACGTGGCGGCCCAGGGCACGCTGCTGCAGCGCGCCGGGCGCGTGCACATCGAACAGGACGGCGACACGGTGTGGGTGGGCGGCGATGTCACGCCCTTCGTCGACGGCGCGATGGCACTGTGATGCGACCGGAGCAGGCATGAGCGCGCCGGGCCGCTCCCAAGTGCTCATACCGGAGTGCGCAGCATGGAGGGTGGTCCAGTGACCAGCGTCACCGTCACCGAGCTGTTCCTGGTCGCGATGGTGGTGATCTACCTGCTGCCCTATCTGGTGTGGCGCGTCTTTCGCACCGATTACTGGGCGCCGCTGGTGGTGGTGCAGATCGTGGCCGGCATCGCGCTCGGCCCCGGCCTGCTGGGCGAGGCCTTCCCGCAGGTCTACGGTGCCGTGTTCAAGCCGGCGGTGGTGCAGACACTGAACGGCCTGGCCTGGTGGGCGGTGAGCCTGTTTGTCTTCATCGCCGGCTTGGAACTGGACCTGAAGCTCGCGTGGAAGCACCGCGCCGACAGCGCCATCACGGCCGGCTGTGCCTTGCTGGTGCCTTTGCTCTTTGGTGGCCTGTTGGCGTGGGGGGTGCTGGCGTGGATGGGCCCGGGTTGGATGGGCGCCCAGGCGCAACCCTGGCAGTTCGTGGCCGGCATCGGCATGGGCTGCGCGGTGACGGCGCTGCCCATCCTGGTGCTGCTGATGGACAAGCTGGGCATCCTGCGCCAGCCGCTGGGCCAGCGCGTGCTGCGCTACGCCAGCCTGGACGACATCCTCATCTGGACGGTGCTGGCGTTGATTCTTCTGGACTTCGCACGGGTCGGCCGGCAACTCGTCTTCATACTGGCCTTCGCCCTGGCGGCCTGGCAGTTCAGGGCCTTGATGACGCGCCTTCCCGAACGCGACCGCTGGTACCTGTCGCTGCCCTGGCTGGCGCTGGTGGCGCTGGGTGCCGACTGGTGCGGCCTGCACTACATCGTGGGCGCCTTCCTGGCCGGCGCAGTGCTGGACCGGGACTGGTTCTCGCTGCCCGAGCTCGACGCACTGCGCAACAACGTGCTGCTGGTACTGATGCCGGTGTTCTTCCTGTCCACCGGGCTGCGCACGGAGTGGGCACTGGGCGGCAGCACGGTGCTGCTGGCCGCGGCGCTGCTGCTGGTGGCTGCCGTCGGC
>ENA-OFCE01000698-OFCE01000698.1-metagenomes-genome-assembly--contig:-NODE-698-length-20660-cov-25.029507_pt1 | contig 20660 bp, 16 predicted proteins | sample MGYA00153388_OFCE01 | MGnify analysis MGYA00153388
AAGGGGGATTTAGGGGGATCGAGATATGTGCAACTTCACATTAAATTGGTATAACCCATAAACAATTAGTAATAATCCATTCCCCCATTCCCCATTCCCCATTCCTAATTCCCAATTCCCAATTCCCAATTCCCCATTCCCCATTCCCCATTATTAAAATGATTCATCTGAGTAAAACAGCCGCCACAGAAGTAAAGCGCTTGAGATCAAAGCATTCTCATCCTGATGCTTTACTGCATCTCGGCGTGGAATCGAGCGGCTGTTCGGGCTTGTCTTATACAATGGGTTTTGACGATACGATCGCCCCAGAAGCCACTGTTTGCGAGTCTGAGGGCATTCAAATCGCGATCGATCCCCAGCAATCAAAATATCTCAACGAGCTCACCTTGGATTATTCTGAGGATTTGATGGGCGGAGGTTTCCGATTTCACAATCCTAATGCAGCTAAAAGTTGTAGCTGCGGTAATTCGTTTTCTGCCAGAGAATAACCAACATCGCAAATAATTCTTCAATCCAAAATCTAAAATCTAAAATCCTATGATGACACTCAAAGACTTAGAAAAAGTCCAAAAAACTTTCCAAGAAGCCGGTCAAGATTACCAAGTTGAACTAGAAAGTGGGAGAATTGTAATTATGGGCCCGTCAGATATTGTATCTAGCGAAATAGGCATTCGCTTGAGTGCCTTTCTCTTCGTTTGGGTGAATCCCCGTCGCTTGGGAAGAATCTTTGACTCCGCAGGCGGTTTTATTCTACCAGATGCTAACCTCACAGCACCTGATGTTTCCTTTGTGCGGGCCGCACGTCTCCGCCGAAGTCCCCGTTATTTCGGAGAATTAGTCCCCGACTTGGTAGTAGAAATTAAATCACAGAGCGATCGCATTAACCCGCTCGAAAAAAAGATTCTGAATTTTATAGAACTCGGAGCACAAGTAGGAATTTTGATTGACCCCGATGAAGAAACTGTTACACTTTACCGTCAGACAGGTGAACCAACTGTGTTGGGGAATGATGATATTTTGACATTACCGGAACTTTTTCCCGGTTGGGAATTGCCCATTTCGGAACTGTGGCCACCAATTTTCACAGAAGCAGAAACTCAAGCATAATCTCGCATTTTAATATAATTTCTTTTCTCTTCCTTCGTGTCCTTCGCGGTTCGTAAAAAAAAACTAATTTACAAACTTTACCAAAAATATTACTACAACTGACACGCGAAATGATATAATAAAAGATTAACCAAAAATTTAAAAGTTAGTTAATTAATGAAACTAAAAACTTGTAAATTATGGCTCGGCACGCTTTTTTGTAGTCTAAGTACGATCGCCCCCAGCAACGCAGAAATTGTCCCAGATGCCACGCTACCAGTCAATACTACAGTAATCATCAACGACAATAATAACTTTATACAGGGCGGAACGAAAGCCGGAAACAATCTCTTTCACAGTTTTCGAGAATTTTCACTTTTGACCGGAGAAACAGCGTTTTTCAACAATTCTACAAATATTCAAAATATTTTCACGCGCGTTACGGGCGGCTCGATTTCTAATATTGATGGCACGATTAAAGCTAACGGTAGTGCAAATTTATTTTTGCTCAATCCTAGCGGGATTATATTTGGGCCGAATGCTTCATTAAATATTGGCGGTTCGTTTGTGGCGACTACGGCGAATGCTGTGCAGTTTGGCAATGGCGCCGAATTCGGCGTCAATGTTTCACAAAATACGCCTTTGCTAATAGTTAATGTTCCTCTGGGATTGCAGTACGGACAACAACCCGGGAGTATTGTAAATCGATCGACCGCTGGATTGCAAGTGCGATCGGGCAACAGTTTGATACTTGCGGGCGGCGATGTGAGATTGGACGGTGGAAAACTGCTTGCTCCCGGCGGCCGAGTCGAGCTCGCAGCCGTTGCGGTTGGGGAAACGGTCGGGTTCAACGCCTTCGGTAACAATGTGAGTTTAAATGTTCCCGCACAGGTAGCCAGAGCCGATGTATCTCTCACAAACGGCGCAGACGTGAATGTACGCGCTGGAGGTGGCGGGAATATTGCTGTCAGCGCTCGTAACTTGAACATGACAGAAGGAAGTAAACTGCGGGCGGGGATAGCGGAAGGATTTGGTGCGCCTGACGCTTTGGCGGGGAATATTGATGTTAATGCGGCGGGGGCGATCGCTCTTGATGGAGTCGATAAGATTGATATACCCAGCGGTACGTACAATCTAGTGAGAGGCGGAGGTGTTGGTGCAGGGGGTGATATTAATATCACAGCCGAAACGCTTTCTTTAACTAATGGAGCTCTAGTAAAAGCCAGCACGTTTGGAGACGGAAATGCTGGCAATGTTAACCTTCGCATTCGCAATAGAATCTCCTTTGACGGTGGGAATGGCGAGAACTCCAGCGGCGTCTACAGCAGAGTCGAAGATTACCGAGCAGTGGGTAATGCAGGCAATATTCAGATCGCGACGAGTTTCCTCTCAGTCACAAATGGTGCTGTGATTACAGCTAGCACTCAAGGACGTGGCAATGGAGGAAATCTCGATATTTACGTCCGCAACGATACTGTTTTGGATGGATTGGGGCCGTTACAGGAAATTATTTTACCATCTGGCCCGCTTCAATTCCAACAATCCTCCGGGCTATTCAGCAGCGTCAAAAGAACAGGAGTCGGTGAAGGCGGAAATATTCGCGTCACAACTCGATCGCTATCAATTGCAAATGGTGGTGTTATTGTTACCAGAACAGAAGGGCAGGGGCGAGCTGGAAATATCACAGTCAATGCTGCTGATTTCGTGACAGTTGATGGGGTAGGTTCCGATAATTCGTCCAGCGCTTTGCTAGCTCCAACAGAACCAGGGGCGGGAGGTAGAGGTGGGGATATTACGGTTAATACTAATTTTTTTCGAGTCTCAAATGGAGCCGTTGTTAACTCCCAAACTCAGAACGAGTATGATGGCGGAAACATCGCGATTAATGCTAATATTTTTGAGGCTACGGGTGGCGGACAGGCGATCGCCACAACTCGCAGCAGCGGTCAAGCTGGTAATTTGACAGTCAATGCTGCCGATCGAATTATTCTATCTGGGAGCGATCGCAATTTTAGCGATCGAGCTTCACTATTCAATACCAACATCGTCGGTAACAACGAAGGTGCTGCTACCGGGCTATTTGCCAGTACCGGGAAAGATTCCACAGGTGCCGGCGGTAATTTAAATATTAGAACAGGCCAGTTAATTGTCCGAGATAGCGCCCAAGTTACTGTCAGTGCCGACGGCCAAGGAGCGGCTGGAAACTTGAGAATTGCCGCCGATTCAATCCGTTTAGATAGTGGTGCAATTAAAGCCACAACTCAAGCCGGAAATTTTGGGAATATCACTGTGCAAACAGGAAATTTGCAACTGCGCCACAATAGTCAAATTACTACTAATGCGTCGGGGACTGCGACAGGCGGCAATATTAATATTGAAGCGGGGACTGTAGCTGCTTTAGAAAATAGCGACATCCGCGCCAATGCGATCCGAGGCCAGGGCGGAAATATTATCATTAATACCAAAGGTATTTTTCGCCCTTTTGACAGCGATATCGACGCTAGTTCAGAATTAGGAATTGACGGCAATGTCGAACTCAGAACTCCCGATATTGACCCCATAAAGGGATTAAATCAACCAGAAACCCCCGGAGTTCCGCCACAACCGGCGCGAGGCTGTCAAAATAGTGGTCAAAGAGCTAGTCGGTTTGTGATTACCGGGCGTGGCGGTTTGCCGCCTAGTCCCAGCGATCGAGTTAGCAGCAGCGACGAAGATAATTTTGAGGCCGCTGAGCCTCTTTTAGAAGCTCAAGGGTGGATAATTAATGCTAAAGGTGAGGTGGAATTGGTTGCAAATCCGTCGGTAGTTGTGCCTTACAGCCCGGGGGAAGCGCCGCCTATTTGTAATTAAATGTCTGATGATACCGAGGAGACGGCAGTGCCGTTTCCCTATCCCGATTAATTGCGCAAGAAACGGCACTGCCGTGTCCTGACTATGGGTAATATTAATTCCGATGCTACCGGATTTGATATCAGTCCTCTCATTAAGCTTTCAATCGAGCTGGCGTACCGAGAATCACCCACTGCATTAATTCTTGCCACTCAGGAGACTGAGCTAATAAATCTGCATCGAATTCATTTCCCGCATCCTGCGAAAACTCGGCGAAACATTCCGCCCAATTAATTACTGTTTCCACAGGCACATAAGGCGTATAATTCCAAGAACGCTGCAAAAACTCTACCATCTCAACAGAATGACCGGTGCGGTGCAAATACCAAGCAATCCAAACTAAGGTACTGTACTTAATTTGCTTTTCCAACAAACGTATTTTATCTGGCAACTCAGGGCGAGCAAAAAAATTGTCCATCACCGCCGCCAACGATTTAGCCTGTGGCAAACCTTTATACATCGCACTTTGTTCGTGCTGGCGGTAGCAAACTGTTACTTGCCGTAGCCAATCTGCTTCGCATCCCATCAAGGCTAAACGCAGCGCTAAATCTGTATCTTCGGCTGGTGGAAATCGAGGATCAAATCCGCCAGCGCGCTCTAACCAATGGCGGCGAAACATCATCGCGCTGGGTAATACTGGCTTCCAGCGCAGCCACATTTCTAAGTCTAATTTAGGGACATTTTGCCAGGGTTTGACATCTTTTAGTGGTTCGCCTATACTATTGACTAGACGCCAGCCACTGTGAACTATTCCTAGATTTGGTTGCGCTGCAAAAACAGCGATTTGTGCGGCTATTTTGTCGGGAAGAAAGTAGTCATCTGCATCTAGAAAGGCGATAAATTCTCCTCGTGCTAACTTGATGCCATGATTTCGGGCGATCGACACTCCTTGATTTTGTTGGTAAATGTAGCGAATTCGATCGCCATATTGCTCTAAAACTAATCTCGTGTCGTCTTGGGAACCATCGTCTACTATAATAATTTCCCAGTCAGTGCTTGTTTGGTATAGTACGCTATCTACGGCTTGGCCGATGTAATTCGCGCAGTTGTAAGCCGGAATCACTACGCTAACCTGCGGGGTTCGATCGATCGTAACATTAGTCATAATTTATGATCTTAAATTCGATGGCGTCTTGATTTTACAATAAATGTAGGGTGCGTCAATTGCTGAGCACCCTACAAGGAATTCTCGTGTTCATTAATTTCGTTTCAAGAATTTGCCAAGGCAAGTTGCTGCGAATTTAGTACATCATGGCGACGAGTTGCTAAAGGATTGCGATCGTCTTTTACCTTTAAATACTTCTGGGCTACTTGCAAAACCTGTTCGGGATTGGTCGGCTTGCTCAAAAAATCGGAAGCACCTGTCAATTTTGCTCGCGTGCGGTCAATTATATTGTCTTGATCAGTCAAAAACACGATCGGAGTTTCCCGAAAATGAGGTGTTTTGCGTAAAAAACTGCACAAAGCAAAGCCATTTGTCTTCGGCATCACCACGTCCATAAAAATTAAAGCAGGCTTTTGTATAGAGATTATGCCCACTCCCTGCATTGCGTCTTGAATTTTTAGGACTCGATACCCCGCCGGCAATAAAATTTGCTCTAAAAATTCGCATACTGTCGGACTATCATCGATACAGGCAATCAAAGGACGAACTGGCCCAGCGATGGCCGCAGCCCAGCGCCACTGTTCTATAGGCGATGGCAAGTCTGGTACTGTTCGGAAATTTACTAAACCCTGCTTCATGTAATTAACTAAAGCGCGAGTTGCCACTGTCACGCACTGCTTTTTCTTAAATGCAATATCCCAAAGAGTATTTTCGCCATTGAATACGTTAGCTAATGCGCTCAAAGAACTAGAACTAAACCGATTTTCCTCCAACTGGGCAGATGCTTTTAACAACGGTGCTTGTTCGGGCTCTACTAGCCATAAACCCATTGCTTTCCACTTCTGCCAAATTTGTTCTGTAGAACACAGAATTTGCTCTACTTCCCCTACAGACAGCAGCAAAGAAGAGATTACTTTAGAAAAATATTTTTCGGACGGGCGCCACTCCCGGCGCAAACCCGATTGACCGATTAGAGAAAAGAATACTTCGGAAACGCTGCTTTGGACGATCGCCTTAGCTTGTTCCAAACTCATTTCGCTGGCAGCTACTCCTCGTTCTATCAGTTGATATTCCCATAGTTCCGCAGCATCAAGGTCTCTGAGATCGACTTGAAAGTTTCGACAGTGTTGCCCGATCGCCCTGTACCAGCGTCTCGCTCTGTGCGCTCCTCCTGTCGTATAAACCAAACTACCCCGAAAAAAGTAAAGTTGCCATTGTTGTTCCCCTTGCTCTAGCAGCAGTTTCCCCGTTGCTTGTTTCTGGCTCAGCACGGCCAGAGTATGGGACAACATTTTGTAGCCGATTGCGGTATCAGACATATTAACTCGCATCCCCCGTACTCTGTTTTTACTATTATATAGCTGCCCAGTTGTGAAAGAAAACAGTAATATTACTGAATTTGGGTAAATAAAAACAATTAATCCTACCAGTTTAACCCCATCAGGTAGTGATTCCCCTCGGGAGTTTGAGCCATGAGGATGCAGCGCCTATTTCCACTATTAACTAATAACTCAAATCCTGTCTCTGACTAATCACTAATTCCCCTCGCTATCTTTGGGAGGTACTGGATCGTAACCCCCTGGATGAAAAGGATGACAGCGCAAAATCCGCTTAACTGCCATCGATCCGCCGCGGGCGGCCCCAAATCTTTCTATGGCTTCGATCGCGTATTGCGAACAAGTTGGGTGAAATCTACAAGCATTAGGTAAATAAGGAGAAATCCCCATTTTGTAGCCTCGGATTAATCCGATCAGCAATATTTTCACAATTTTAACCTCAGCGCTTGATTAGATTAATCGCAAAATCTTGTCCCATGCCACTATAAGCTAGGTGAATCCACAGCATCCCCAGCGGTTCTAGCAATCGAGCTTGTTTCAAATCTCCCGCATCAATCACCTCAAATCCGATGTCTTGCGCGACATTAGTTACAATTTTTTTCGCCTCTACATCGTCTCCGCAAATAAACGCAGTTGCGGTTTGTGAGCGGAACTGCAAGTTTTCAAAACAGCTTGCACCAATGTTGTTAAAAGCTTTCACAATCAGTGATCCTGGTGCCCATTTAGCAATTTCTTCGGCGGCGGAAGTAGTGTAGCCGATCGTCAATCCGGCAGCCAGTCCAGCGGGAGTCATTTCGATCGGATTCGTAGCGTCAATAATAATTTTGCCAGTTAAGTTTCCCGCAGAGGCGATCGCCTCTTGGGTGGCATTCCAAGGCGTAGCTAATATCAAAACTTCTCCGTGACTTGCAGCTTCCAGAACGCTAGCTGTCCGTGCCTTCCCTCCTGTAGATTCTACAACAGCTTGAACTTTTGCACTCTGTGGGTCTCTGACACCAAATACAATTTCATGACCTTTTTGGGTTAAAATGCGTCCCAGAGTTCCGCCAACATTTCCTGCACCAATTATACCTAGTTTCATTTTTACCTCTTTGATAGCTAAAACACAATTTGAGGAGACAATATGGTACTTGTCTCTGAGTGGGCTACTTGACCGATACCTACAAAATTACCATCTCGATCGTAAACCTGCAAGGGATAGGGAGTTTGGGATGTAGGGCTGTCTGGATTTTGCCTGCTTTCTTCCTCTTCCCCGATCGGCTTTTCGGGAATCGGGAGGCGCTGTCCTTGAAACCAGCGTTTGGTATATTCAGGAGAAAGGACGATCGCCCCTAAATGTCCCAAAACCTGCGCTGGCTGGATCGGGCAGAATTTATCCTCCTGCAATTGCAGTTCTAATTCTGCAAAACTGAGACTTTGCTCGATCGAGAAACCGCTACTTTCGGTGCGAGTTAAATTAGCCAAAGTACCGCCTGTATTCAACAGTGCGCCCAAATCCCGCGCGATCGCCCGGATGTAAGTACCGGCCCCACAGGCGATCGACAAATCCAACTCAGGAAAATCTCCAGGTCGCCAATCCAAGATTTCGAGCCCAAAAACCTCGACATTCCTAGCAGCAACTTCCACCGTTTCGCCTTTTCTAGCTAACTCGTAAAGGCGTTTTCCTCCCACCTGAACCGCACTAAAACTTGGGGGAAATTGCTCGATTTTTCCGATAAACTTCGGCAGTGCAGATTGCACCTTTTCTAAACTTAAATCCGGTGACGGTTGAGAATGGATAATTTCTCCTTCTAAATCGTCCGTAGCGGTAGTTAAGCCAAACCGAATCGTACCTTGATAAGCTTTATTGTGTTGGAGAAATTGCAGCAGTCTGGTTGCTCTCCCTAGGGCGATCGGCAAAACGCCAGTCACAGTCGGATCGAGAGTTCCTCCATGTCCGACTCGCTTCAGTTTCAAGAGTCGGCGCACTCGCCCCACGCAGTCGTGAGATGTCATGCCCGCAGGTTTGTTGAGATTGATAAAACCGTCAGTAGTCATTAGTCAGTAGCTAGTAGTTAGTGGTTATTTGCGTCGCCCTGAGCGGAGTCGAAGGGTTAGTGGTTATTTGTTAGTGGTTATATCAAATCCGGTAGCATCGGAATTATTAATATTACTCACACCAGGAGACGGCTTGGCCTTTGTCCCTACAATTAATCGCGGTAGGGACAAAGGCCAAGCCGTCTCCTCTATATTATTCCGGTGTTACCGGAATTAATATTATTTGTTATTGGTTAGTTTTCATAGCAAATCCTGCTTAAATAACCCTCTATATCTTAGTCTGCGGAGGCAGACTTCGTTCCTGTAGTCGCGGTTTCAACCGCCGAGTCCCATAAAATGGTCAACCAACTCAGATTTGATATTAGTCAACAGTCAACCGTCAACAGTCAACCGTCAACAGTTAACCGCCAACAGTCAACCGTCAACAATTCCCAATTAAAAAATAAAGTCAGCCTGATTGATAGCAGAAGGAGCAACTCCCAATAAAGTAGCGAGAGTTTCCTTGGTGCTTGTAAGCTGAATAATTGTACTTGGTGAAGTTCCTGCCCCAGCGGAAATGGTGAGTGCGCCAAAAGTGAGGCCGGCAGTCAAGCGAATTCGATCGCTCAAATCAGTAAAATCTGTAATCACATCTGCCTCTGTCAAACGCCCGATCGCAAAAGTATCATTCCCAGCGCCACCAGTTAAACTATCTCGGCCGCGATCGCCCGAAAGATAGTCATCGCCGATGCCACCAAACAGCGAGTCATCGCCGGCCCCCCCATACAAGGTGTCATTGCCCGCGCCTCCCAACAAAGTATCGCTGTCTTGGTTGCCAGACAGCAAATCGTTGCCATCGTCGCCCAGCACTGAGTCAGAACCTTTGCCGCCGTAGAAAGTATCGTCGCCCGCGCCGCCGAAAACGCTGTCGCGCCCTGCACCGCCGAACAGCAAATCGTTGCCGTCGCCGCCCAGCATTGAGTCGTCGCCGTCGCCACCGTAGAGGGAATCGTTCCCCAGCAAGCCCAAAATGTTGTCTGGGCCGCCCAAACCGAATATCAAGTCAGCGCCCGCTGTACCGCTGAGGGAGTCGGGGCCGCTAGTGCCTCTCCGGCCGCTAGCAGCCCCTCCAGGACTGATACCCCCACCGGGGGTTGGGGTTGGGGTTGTGATTCTGGGAATGGGCTGAGATGGTGATGCTGGTGGCATGATTGTGAAGAAGGGTAGAAATTTCCAACTCTAACTTAGCTTAAAAGCGGAAGCGATAAGCTCGCCAACCGCCCAAACTGGAAATGTCGATCGCACCCGCCATAGCATAAGATTCGCACAAAAAGCCCTGCACCGTGGAGCCGTCCTCCAATACCAGCGTACCAATCCCCAGCGGCGGCCCAATTTGAGCGACAAATTGACCGAAAGCGGCGATCGGCAACTCCCAAACTTCCACTTCGATCGCGCTACCGCCCTCGTTCTGGCGCACCAATCCCGGCTTGCCGATCGCAGCACCAGTCAAAGCGTACAGCTTGTAAATCGGGCTGGTACGGCAGGCACGCACCAAAACTCCTCCAAGCTCAATTAGTTGATAATTCAGCGGCTCACCGCTCAAATGAGCGCCAACCACGGCTATTTTGAATCGTTCTTCCGAGGAAGATTTGGCTGCGATCGCGGGTTCCGGGACGGTTGGCAGCGGTAGACCGGTTGCGCCCAAAGTTCCCCCCAAGCTAGCGTGGAAAGCAGCTCCCAGGCGGCAGAGCGATAAATCGTGCCATGCAGGAGCCATCAGTGTCAATCCTGTGGGCAATCCGCTGCTTTGAAACCCGCTGGGAACTGCGATCGCGCATAAATCGAGCAAATTTGTAAAATTGGTGTAGCGCCCGAGATTGGTGTTGAGGGCGATCGGCTCGGCTGCAACTTCGGCGACAGTATAAATCGTACCTGTCGTCGGCACTGCCAACACATCCATTGACTGCCACTGAATTTCTGAGAGCTGGCGCAGTTCTGCCAACCGGTAAGACGCGCGGTAAGCTGATACTGCATCGTAGCGTTTGCCGCCGCTGATAATCTCGTAGACGATCGGATCTATCGCATCTGGGTGCGCGTCCAGGAAATCGCCGATCGCCGCCAACCTTTCTGCTACCCAAGGCCCGCCGTAGAGCAGTTCGGCAGCATCCGCAAAGGGTTTGAAGTCAATAGGTGCGATCGTGCAGCCCAAAGATTGCAAGCGTGCGATCGCCTCCCGGTAGCGCCCTTCGGCTTCTGCATTCCCGAAAAATTCCAGTTCGCCGTCTACGGGAACTCCCACCCGCAAGCGGGATAAATCCGGCAAAACTTTCGTTTCAGGGCGACGAGAAAACGCATTCTCAGCGTCAAAACCGCTGGCTACTTGCAGCACGGAGGCCGCATCCGCACAGGTGAGAGCGAACACAGAAACGCAATCGAGCGATCGCACTGCCGGTAGCAGCCCGCGAGTGCCGATCGAGCCGCAAGTTGGCTTCAGCCCGACAATGTTGGTAAAAGCAGCGGGAACCCGCCCTGAGCCTGCGGTATCGGTACCCAGAGCAAAACTTACCAATCCGGCGGAGACTGATGCTGCGGAACCGGAACTCGATCCGCCCGGGATGTAGCGCCGATCGAACGGATTGCGGCAAACTCCATAGGGCGTGCGGGTTCCCACCAATCCCGTGGCAAATTGATCCATGTTTGTTTTGCCGATCGCGATCGCACCGGCCGCGCACAGGCGCTCTACGACTGCGGACGATCGCCCTGGAGTGCGAGCAAACTGCGGACATCCCGCCGTAGTGGGAACGCCGGCCCAATCGAGATTATCTTTGATCGCAAACGGTATCCCGTAGAGCGGCAATTGTTGCGGGTCGAGGTTTTGCAAGGCTTTGGCGCGTTCGAGGGTTTCGGCGATCGGTGCTAAATAAATCCATACTGCCGGATCTGCATAGCGTTCGATGCGATCGTACACGCTGGCGATCGTATCTGTAGGCGCGATCGATCCGGTGCGGTAGCGATCGAGTAGGGAATGAATATCTAGACTATTGGTGTAGTTAACTTTTTCCATAGTGCACCCTCAATTTCACGGAACTCGATTTTAGATTGAAGAATTGACTTCAGATCATTTTCGGAGAGATTCGGACTTGTATGATGTTAAATTTTGTAGGGGCGGGTTCACCAACAATAATTGCCCATAATCGACAATCTCATAAACCCGCCCCCGCCCATACTTTAATTTTACAAATCCGATAAAAACAGTTTTTTGTAACATTCTACACATTTTCTCATCAAGCTTGCTGTTACCGTTTGAAACATAGCAATCTAGTACGATCGCACGCTACAGTATGCTTACCTTTCAAAAAGCTAAGTGCATTGCAGCAATCAACAGTCTCGGATAACTCTCTGAATTGCAAACAGGACTTGTAGAGACAGAAACCGCAAAAATTTAACAGCTTCTAGGGTTCCGATTTGAATCAGTTTCATTCCTCAGCTTAGAAACTTCAAGTGCTGGTTCGAGAGAAGTAGACTGGTCATCCCAAGATTTGAAATTGAGGGGAACACTAACCAGTTACACGGCGGGATAAAAGCCCGGGAGAAACGCGATCGGTCGGCCAGACTCGGTTCGTTAGCTCTCGGGCTTTATCCTTGTATATCAAGGGTTTGCGGGAGCGAACAAAGCCAAGAAAGGTGCAAAAGCTTGATCGACATATTCACATCTAATCAGCAACCAGAATATGCTATGAATATCCGATATTGCTCCCCAAAAATCAGGCGATCGCCCTTATCCTACTGTGCCGTATTTTTGATTACCTTATTTTTGGCGATCGGCTGCGTCAACCCGGCAATTTATATTAAAACCACGACAGAAAGCGAAGCAGCTTCTTCAGTAAGTGCTGATGCAGTTCGCCTCGGATTTAGCGCGTGGCCCGGCTGGTTTCCGTGGCAAATTGCCAAAGAACAAAAGATATTTGAAGCCAACAATGTTGCTGTAGACTTAAAATGGTTTGACGGCTACTTAGAATCCATCAGCACCCTCACAGCAGGACAGATAGATGCTAACAGCCAAACCCTCGGCGATACAGTAAACTCCATATCAGGCGGTGCCGATCAAGTAATTGTTTTAGTCAACGACAACTCGACCGGAAATGACAAAGTGATTGTCGCCGAAGGCATCAATTCCGTTGCCGATTTGAAAGGTAAAAAAGTTGCAGCCGAGGAGGGTACGGTCGATCACTTTCTGTTGCTGTTAGGGCTGAGAAAAGCAGGTTTATCAGTGCAAGATATTCAATTTGTACCGCTGGAAACCGGCAAAGCTGCGGCGGCTTTCGTCGGAGGAAAAGTCGATGCGGTGGCAGTATTTGCGCCGTTTACCACCCAGGCATTAAAGCGGCAAAACAGCAAGGAACTGTTTAGTTCAAAAGATTTTCCTGGGGCGATTTCCGACCATTTGGTATTCACGCGCAAGTTTATCGGCGAACACCCCGATCGAGTGCAAGCCCTGGTCAATTCATGGTTTGCAACATTGGAATACATGAAAGCAAATAAAGACAAATCTTACGAGATTCTAGCCAACCGCGCCGGAGTCACTGTTGAGGAATACAAAGAATATGAAAACGGCACTAAGATATTTACTGTTGAGGAAAACTTGAAAGCTTTTCAACCGGGAAACGACATGAAATCATTGCAGTTTGCGGCGGCAGAAATGACCAAATTTCTAGTCGATGTCAATTTAGCAAAAACCCAACCAGATATCAGCAGATTATTTGACAATCGCTTTATCAAAGCTTATGCAGAAAGCAAAAGCTAGAAGGCAGAATTTACGATTTTGCAGACACAAGCAACTTTCAAAAATATTTCTTTTAAAAATGCCCAAAACTACTCATATTACTCGATAAACCGTTCTGCAATTACATCATGCCACCAAATCCCGAACCGCGATCGATCCAATCCCACCTCAAGCAAAAAAGCCTCAATCCCACCGTTTTCTGGCGGATTGCGGAAGAGATACCAAAACCCCTCAATATTGGGTTAACGGTAACATCGATCGCACTCCCGCTGCTGCTGTGGTGGCTAGTAACAACCTTCGCCAACGTAGACTCGAAATTTTTGCCTTCCCCCGGCAAAGTTTTAGAGGCATTTTGGCGGCTTTGGAACACTCGCGAACTTTTGAAAGACACGGTAGCGAGTTTGTGGCGGGTAGGAGTGGGCTTTCTGTTCGCCTCGCTTTTTTCCATACCAATTGGCGTGTTGATGGGCAGTTTTCCCAGCATTCGCGCCTTGCTAGAACCCATGTTCGGCTTGATGCGATATATGCCCGCACCAGCATTCATTCCCCTGCTAATTCTCTACTTGGGAATCGGCGAAGAACCCAAAATTACCCTGATATTTATCGGTGTGTTTTTCTTCAATTCGCTGATGGTGATGGATACGGTCAAGTTTGTGCCAAAAGACTTGATCGAAGCTACTTATATGTTGGGCGGGAATCGCTGGGAAATCCTAACTCAAGTTATTTTTCCCCACGTTTTGCCGGGAATTCTTGATGCTAGCCGCATCAACCTAGCTGCGGCTTGGCAATTGGTAATCGTCTCGGAATTGATTGCGGCAACCGAAGGCTTAGGCCGCCGGATCAGCGTCGCAGGTCGATTTCTCCGAACCGATGAAATTTTTGTGGGGCTGATTGTCATTGGGGCGATCGGACTGACTTTTGACTTGCTTTTTCAATATCTGCTGCGGGTTTCTTGTAAGTGGTCAAGTCAGAAACAGTAAGCAGATATGGACTTACGAATGGGGGCCCAGAAACCGGGTTTTTTTACAAAAATACACAGGTTGCAGCCCGAAGATAAGGTAAAAAACCCGGTTTCTTTGTCGGAGTGTGTAAGTCCTGCGGATGTTAGAAAGCAGAAGGGTGTCATTTTTTTACTTACAATACAGAGGATAAACTCATGTTTCTAGAAATCAACAATCTGCACAAAAACTTTGAAACAAAAAACGGTAAATTAGTTGTCCTCAAAGACATCAATATGAGCATCAAGCAAGGCGAATTTATCTGTGCGGTAGGCGCATCTGGGTCTGGCAAATCTACTCTGTTGAGGCAGATTGCGGGATTGGACAAGCCGACAACCGGATTCGTTAAAATTGATGGTAAGGAAGTTGTTTCGCCTGGGCCCGATCGAGGTATGGTATTTCAGCATTACACTCTTTATCCTTGGATGAACGTGCAGGAAAATGCCGAGTTTGGCCTCAAACTTCAAGGCGTGTCCAAGCAGGAGCGGCGCGAACAAGCGAGTTATTATTTGAGTGTGGTAGGATTGACGCAGTTTGCGAAGTCGCTACCCAAGGAATTGTCGGGCGGGATGAAACAGCGGGTGGCAATCGCCCGCGCCCTCGCTTCTGAACCTAAAGTGTTATTAATGGATGAACCTTTCGGCGCATTGGATATCCACACGAAAGAATCGATGCACGAATTCATGCTCGATTTGTGGCGTCGCACTCAGATTACAATCTTTATGATTACCCACGATGTCGAAGAAGCGGTGTTTCTTTCCAATCGGATTTATGCTTTGGGCGCTCGTCCCGGTACAGTGAGAAAGGAAATGTCGATTAATTTGCCCGATGATCGCACTCCCAGCATTAAACGGCACGCCAAATTCCACGATTACCGCGACGAACTGATGGATTTGATGCGGAAACACGGACAGGAAGCAGTTGCAATGGCTGCTTAAATAGACATAGGTTTGCAGTTGCACTTTTAGGGGCGGGCAGGATGCCCGTTCCACAAGAAAACTCACTCTTTGTGGAACGGGCAAGATGCCCGTTCTTGAAAATAGTACAAGATGTCAGTGGAAATAAATATTACTTTGGGATAAGGCGGGTTGAGCAGCTAAGACATACTATTGTTGTGTTTCGCTGACCTACCCAAATACATCAAGAGGAACTCATGGTGCAACTATCGATCGACAATAACTCGCAAATTGATTCAGGCCTCGTATTAATGCAAGAAATCGTACCGGGCGGCGCGTACTGGTCGGGAGTCATCAAGCGGGGAAACACCCTGCGAATCACCGATTTAGAAGGCTCTCGCGGCGTTTCCATGCTGTGCTACAACGCCGATAATGCGATCGAACGTTTCAACGCAGCAGACACCGCCAAAATTCAATTCAACGCCTTTCTCAAACAAGGCACAGTCCTCTACACAGACATGGGACGCATCCTATTTTCCATCACCCAAGACACCTCCGGCTGTCACGATTTGCTAGCAGGATGCAGCAACGCCATTAGCAACAGTAAAAAATACGGCGAAGGAGACTGGAAAAACTCCCGCGACAACTTCCTCAAAGCTCTAACTCGGTGGGGATTGAGCAAAAAAGACATCATGCCCAACCTCAACTTATTTACTCGAATTGCCGTCAAACCCGATGGCACGATGGAGTTTCGCGAAGGCTGCGAAAAACCGGGGAGTTTTATCGATTTGCGAGCCGAATTGAACGTATTAACCATCATTTCTAACTGTCCCCACATCCTGCATCCAAGTTCAATTTACGATCCAAAATCCATCCAAATTCAGATTTGGAAATCCCCCGCATCCGCACCAGACGACTTGTGCCGCACCGCCAACCCGGAAGTTGTGCGCGGATTTACCAACACCGATGCTTTGTTCGTTCAATGAACCCGATTTAAAAACTAAATTTTGTCCGCATAAACTAGCGGTAAAAACTTCTGCACTTCTATCACAAAAAGTGAACCATGACTGCAACTACTAAACAAATCCTCGCTCCAGAAACAGCAATTTACAGCGAAGTTTTACCCGCCAGATATCCCTGGTCTCGCGTCATCAAAAAAGGACAAATTCTTCGGATTGTAGATTTAGGCGGAAATCAAGCAGTAGACTTTTTAGTTTACAATGCCGATGACCCTTCCGAACGCTACAGCGCCCCCGATACGCTCGTCAATCAAGGCAACATCTTTGTTACTACAAACAGTCAACTGATTTCCAACGAAGGGCGAGCCATGATGACTATAATTGCTGACTCCTGCGGGCGGCACGATACCTCTGGCGGCGCGTGTAGCTGCGAGAGCAATTCGGTACGGTTTGGACTGGATAAAAAATACCAGCACGCCTGCGTTGAAAATTTTCTCGCCGCAATTCTTCCCTACGGTTTGGGGAAGCGAGATTTAGTCAGCAATATCAACTTTTTTATGAATGTTCCCGTTAGCGAAGATGGCACGCTTGAAATTGTTGACGGCATCTCCGATCCGGGAAGTACAGTTGATTTGCGAGCTGAAATGAACGCGCTGGTTGCTATTTCTAATTGTCCGCAAATCAACAATCCTTGCAATGCTTACAATCCGACACCGATTCAGTTGATTGTTTGGGATGCGGTGTAAATAGTTCAATACTTTAGTAGGTGCGCAGTGCGCACCCTACTGAACACCCGTGCGTAAGTCCTGAATTCCCAATTCCCAATTACAAATTCCCAATTCCCAATTCCCAATTCCCAATTCCCAATTCCCAATTCCCAATTCCCCCAATGTTTAACAAAGTTTTGATTGCAAATCGCGGTGAAATTGCTTGCCGAATTATCCGCACGCTCGATCGCCTTCAAATTGCTTCGGTAGCAGTATATTCTGAAGCAGACGCCCGCGCCAAGCACGTTTTCGCCGCCAGCGAAGCCGTTTGTATCGGTGCAGCCGCCGCAGCCGAGAGTTATTTGCGGTTCGATCGCATTCTCGAAGTTGCGCGCCAAACAGGAGCTCAAGCTATTCATCCGGGTTACGGATTTTTGAGCGAAAATGCTGAATTTGCCGAAGCTTGTGCAAGCGAAAATATTGCATTTATCGGCCCGACTCCGACTCAGTTGCGCTGCTTTGGATTGAAGCACACCGCGCGGGAAATAGCCGCTGCAAATCAAGTGCCGCTAACTCCCGGAAGCCAACTTTTAGCAAGCTTAGAGGATGCCCAAAAGGCGGCTGGGGCGATCGGCTATCCGGTGATGCTCAAAAGTACCGCAGGCGGCGGCGGCATCGGTTTGCAGGCTTGTTTTGGCGATCGAGATTTGGCAGAAGCATTTGAAAAAGTACAGCGTTTGAGTCAAAGCAATTTTAAACAAAGTGGCGTTTTTTTAGAGAAATACATTCAAACAGCCAGACACATTGAAGTCCAAATCTTTGGAGATGGCAAAGGAAATGTCATAGCCTTGGGCGAGCGAGATTGTTCGGTGCAGCGGCGCAATCAAAAAGTAATTGAAGAAACCCCCGCGCCTGCGATTACAGACGAACAGCGAAATCAGTTGTACGGTGCAGCAGTGCGGCTGGGAAAAGCCGTAAATTACCAATCAGCAGGTACTGTTGAATTTGTATTTGATGTCGAGGCGAAACAGTTTTATTTTTTGGAAGTCAACACGCGCTTGCAAGTCGAACACGGCGTTACTGAAGCTATCAATAACATTGACCTCGTGGAGTGGATGGTAAAACAGGCTTCGGGAGATTTGTTCCCCCTGGAAGAGTACCGCTATCGGCCGCAGGGACACTCAATTGAGGTGCGAATTTATGCGGAAGATGCCGCTAAAAATTTTCAGCCGAGTTCCGGGTTGTTGAATGGAGTTGCGTTTCCCGCAAACGTCCGCTGCGACAGTTGGATAGAAACTGGCACGGAGGTAACTCCTTTTTACGATCCGCTGCTAGCCAAACTAATCGTTTGCGGGGATAATCGAGCGCAGGCGATCGCTCAACTCAAAGCTGCTTTAGATGCCAGTGAAATAGCCGGAATTGAAACTAATTTAGATTACCTCCGCCAGATTTTGGACGATTCCCGATTCAACCGGGGCGAACTGAACACGCGCTTTTTAAACTCTTTTGAATACGCACCTTTAACGATCGACGTATTGGATGGGGGAACCTACAGCAGCATTCAAGATTATCCGGGAAGAATCGGCTATTGGGATGTGGGCGTGCCGCCTTCCGGGCCGATGGATCATCTGGCATTTCGATCGGCAAATCGTTTAGTAGGAAATCCCGAATCGACAGCAGGATTGGAATTCACAGCAACAGGCCCAACTCTGCGCTTTAATGCCGATACAGTTATCAGTTTGACTGGTGCAACTATGAAGGGAACTCTTAACGGCGAATTGGTGCCGTTTTGGCGGGCAATTCCCGTAAAAGCAGGCAGCATTCTCAAGTTAAAAGCCATTGAAGGCGGCGGCTACCGCACTTATTTAGCGGTAAAGCACGGCTTTAATGTCCCCGATTATTTGGGCAGCAAATCAACGTTTGTACTGGGCAAATTTGGCGGACACGCGGGCCGCACGCTGCGTCCGGGAGATGTGTTAAAACTGCATCAAACTGCAACTCTGGAAGCGGAATTATCTTTGCCTCCCGAACTAATTCCAACTTACAGCAATAATTGGGAAATTGGCGTTTTGTACGGGCCTCACGGCGCGCCGGATTTCTTTACTGAGTCAGACATCGCCATGTTTTTCTCAACAGAATGGCGGGTGCATTACAACTCGACGCGGACGGGAATTCGGCTGATCGGCCCGAAGCCGAAATGGGCGCGTCAAGACGGCGGGGAAGCGGGTTTGCACCCGTCTAACATTCACGATAATGCTTACGCGATCGGCACGATCGACTTTACGGGCGATATGCCTGTAATTCTCGGTCTTGACGGCCCGAGTTTGGGAGGTTTTGTCTGTCCTGCTACTATTGTGCAGTCGGAATTGTGGAAAATCGGGCAACTGAAACCGGGGGACAGCATTCGCTTTCACTGTTTGAGTTTTGCGGAATCTTTGCAGCGGGAACTAGCACAAGATAGGCAAATTGCTACTTTTTGTTTGCCTGTTTTTGAGGAAAATACGGAGGAATTACCCGCAGTTCTCGGTTCTCCAATTTTGCACGAAATTCCAGAATCTCCGGGACAGGTTGCTGTTACTTACCGTCAAGCTGGGGATAAATATATTTTAGTTGAATACGGCCCGTTGGTGCTGGATTTAAATTTGCGTTTCCGGGCGCACGCCTTGATGGCATGGCTGACAGCAAATCCGCTGCCTGGTGCGATCGAATTAGTGCCGGGAATGCGATCGCTCCAAATTCATTTTGACAGCCGCCAGATTTCGCAACAACAGCTAATGCAGGCGTTGATTGCGGCTGAGTCACAACTTCCGCCGATCGACAATATGGAAGTGCCGGCGCGAATCGTGCACTTGCCTTTATCTTGGGAAGATGAATCGACGCTGTTGGCGATCGCAAAATATATGCAGTCTGTGCGATCGGATGCACCTTGGTGTCCCAGCAATATTGAGTTTATTCGCCGCATCAACGGGCTTGACAGTATCGAACAAGTCAAAGAAATTGTATTTAATGCTAGCTATTTAGTGATGGGTTTGGGAGACGTTTATTTAGGCGCGCCCGTCGCAACTCCCCTCGATCCGCGCCACCGTTTGGTTACTACGAAATACAATCCCGCCCGCACTTGGACTCCTGAAAATGCAGTTGGTATTGGCGGCGCTTATTTGTGCGTTTACGGGATGGAAGGGCCCGGAGGTTATCAATTTGTCGGCCGCACGGTACAAATGTGGAATCGGTTCAAACAAACGGCGGATTTCCAGTCTGGTAAACCTTGGCTTTTGCGCTTTTTTGACCAAATCCGATTTTATCCGGTTTCTCATCAGGAATTGCAGCGCTGTCGGGAAGAATTTGTCGCAGGGAAGTTTAAATTAAAGGTTGAGGAAATCACTTTTAAGTTGAGAGAATACAATCAGTTTTTGGATTCTATTGCTAGCAGTGCGGCTGAGTTTAAAGCGAATCAGCAGGCCGCATTTAATGCAGAGCGCGATCGCTGGGCCGCTTCCGGGGAATTTGACGCTGAATCTGTCGCTGAAGCGTCGGCGGATGCGACTTCTGACACAGCGGCGGAGGTTGTTTTGCCGATCGGCTGCGAAGCCATTGTCGCTCACGTTTCGGCCAATGTTTGGCAGGTGCTGGTTAATGTTGGAGATACCGTTGCTGAGGGCGATCGCCTGTTAATTTTGGAAGCGATGAAAATGGAAATTGCGATTACTGCTGATGTGGCGGGAACTGTGGCCCAATTGTTTTGTGAAACAGGGCAAACGGTGACAGCCGGACAAATTCTAGCCGCGCTTCAACCGAATTAAAGATACTTCAAATCCCCGCAGTACAAACCTTTTTTCCCAAACAAAAAGCGCCCCTATTTCTAGGAGCGCTTTTTATCAATCTAA
>ENA-OFCE01000700-OFCE01000700.1-metagenomes-genome-assembly--contig:-NODE-700-length-20561-cov-4.266361_pt1 | contig 20561 bp, 17 predicted proteins | sample MGYA00153388_OFCE01 | MGnify analysis MGYA00153388
GGGCGTAGACCCATGTGAACTCGGCGCCGACCAGAAAAATTTGCGCCGAGTAGTAGACCCACACGAAGATCACGGCCACCGAACCCGCCGCACCGAAGCCACTGGCGACGCCGGTCTTGCCGATGTACAAGCTGATCAGGAATCGCCCCACCGTGAACAGCAAGGCGGTCACGGCGGCCCCGACCCACACATCACCCCAGCTCACCCTGACGCGCGGCATCAGCTTGTAGATCAGCGCAAAGACCGCTGTCGTCAACAAGAAACCAACCACGGTGTTGATGAGCTGAGCCAGCAGCTCCCAGCCCTCGAACCAGCCGCCCCACCACTTGCCCAGCGCTGCGATGCCGGCTCCGGTGACGAGGGAGACCATCAACAGGAACGCGATTCCCAGGATCATGCCGAACGACAGCATCCGAGTGCGCACCAGCGTCAGCAGCCCGCTCGAGGTCGCGCGCGCCGGGGCTCGCCAGATGCGGTCAAGCGCGTCTTGCAGTTCGCCGAAAACGGTGGTGGCGCCGATCAACAGAACGACCACGCCCAGTGCCGTACCAAGGATGCCGGTGCTCGGCTTGCTGACGCTGCTGAGCAAATCCTGAATCGCCCTGGCGGCCTCAGCGCCCATCAAGCCTTCGATCTGGGCAAAGAGCGCCCCGCGGACGGCGTCGGCACCGAAGACCAGGCCGGCCACCGAGATCACGATCAACAGCAGCGGCGCCAGCGAGAAGACGGTGTAGTACGACAACGCAGCGCCCATGCTGGGGGCGTAGTCATCGACCCAGGCCGCCATCGTCGCCTTGATCAGGCTCCACCACTGCCGCATCGACCAACGCGATGCCTCCTGCAGCGACGTCTTTGCCCCTACGCTGGCGTCGTGAACGGTGTGATCGGGTGAGGTTGCGACGGGAGCCTGGGCTCGGCGAGTGGTGGGTGCGTGTGTCACAGGCAAGGCGTTCCAACAGGGGTCATGGGGTGTCCGAGGTCATCGAAACTGTCATCACTGGCAAAGACCCCATCGTCGCTTACTTATCGCCGATTGAATTCTTCACCGGCGGGTTTCGAATTGCGACGGCCCGCGACGGCTGGGACTGTAGGACAAAGCGCTTGCGCAAGTGGATGGCTCGATTTCTTGCGACAGCAGATCGGACCGACATGACCGATCAGCAAGCCCCTGAAATTTGCGATTCCCCGTCGTCGCACCGGCACTGCCAACAGCCGTGATCGCGTCGCCCTGACCACTCGATCGATTGACCCACTGTGTGACATTGGTACCGCGACGACGTCGGCACCGCTTCCGCGCGATGTCTGCGAGGCCCAAGCCCGGAACTCTGAGGGCGCTCGTTCGATTCATCGAAATGCCCCAACACCATGGCGTCAAGCGAGCGGCAGATCTCGAGCGTTTGCGCGACGCAGGGAAAGACCGGCCGATGGACCGGCGCCGCCTTTCACGCGACCGTTCGATGATCGATCAACGTAACGCAAGCGCCGCCCACGACAAAGCATGAGCAGGCCCTGGCCCGAGCAGGCTCGCTACGCCCGGGGTACTCACCGCCTGCAGACACGAGAAACTCCGATGCAGCAGCCCATCATCGCCCCCGGTCGACCCTCACTAACTGCCTTCGTGCGACTGGCCGTCACCCCCGGCCCCGGCTCCACGGCAAATGTCGCTCATGCCAACGCGCCGACCATCAGCGCCAAACGAGCCAGCATCAAGGCCTCCGCTGCGTAGGAGTTAAAGCCGTCCACACTGGACCCGGATGACGGCCCTTCTGAGGCTCGATTTCGTCATCCCGAACCGCACCTCGCGGGGCTATCAGGCCACCGTGTCGACGATGAAAACCCTGCTGGCCGAAGCCAGCGTCAAGAGCGTGTCAAGGACATGCAGCTGGTGCACGCCACAGGGTCGACCGACAAGCGCGCAGCCATGTTGCCCGACGCAGCGCCACTGGACTCCGAAACCATCCTCCGACCGGCGCGGACAATTTCGCGAACACTGAACTCCAGAAAATAATCGATGCCGCCAACATCCAGACCGTGATTGCCACCGGCAACATTGGCGCCCGGGGCGGAGCTTTACATGGCCGGCGCTTTTTCGCTGCGCGGAATGAGGATCGTTTCGCCGGTGGACGGTATGTCGGCCGCCACCGCCTACATCGAGGGGTTTGTCGCGGTGCACATGAGCAGTGCACCGCTGCAATCTCGCAACGTCACTCTGAACGGCCTCGACTTGATCAGGTTCTAATCCAACGCTGCCTGCCCGGTCACAACTTCGCAGCGGCGGTATTGACTGCCGCTTCTGCCAGCTCCGTCATCAGCTCGTCAGCGGTGTACATGTCCTTGACAGCCGCCTTCAACTGCTTGTTGTCGTCGGTCAGCTTGAGAGCCTTCGAGAAGGCCGCCACGGTGCCGAACCCGGTGATGCCGTAATGGGTCATGCGCTGGTATTGGGCAATGATGGCGGCGTCCAACACCGGGCCCGCGGCCGGCGCTTGCTCGATGGTGTGCTTGATCGCCTCACTGACCAGCCCTTCCATGCCCTTGCAATGGTCTTTGGAGACTTTCTCGCCCTGATTCGCGATCAATGCTTTCAGCAGGTCGGTGTGCCCCTCGATGCCTTTTTGCGAATCGCCAAGCATTTGCTTGAGCCTGGCATTCGTGGCCATGGGCGTGATCTTTTTCAGCGCCCGCACCATCTGGTCGTTGGCCGACCACAGGTCCTTGAGTTCGTCGATGTACAGGTCTGACAAGCTGGAAATTTCGGACATGGTGTTTCCTTGAGTGGGTGGGTTGAAATGAAATGGAACCTGGCGGCCGAGCCCCGCACGTCACATGCGGAAATGCCGGACCCCGAGAGCCAGTCAGGGCAAGCCGCGCTCCACCCTGCACCGGTCGCGATTGCCCGAAACCGGCGCTCGAACATTCATCGCCCGGCCAGACAGAGCCGGAGCAACGCCATCAACCCTCGGTTTGGCGATCCACCCGAAGCAGCAGCTTGCCGGCCACCTTGCGCGACTCGAGCCTGGCGTACATGGCGTGCACATCCTCCAGCGCATAGACGCCCTCGATCGGCACCTTGAGCGTGCCATCCAGGATGGCGGTCGTCACCGCCTGAACGCCCGCCGCCCAGGCGGCAGAGTGCGGGTCGATGTGGCCGATGTGCAGTCGCGTGTAGGTGAGCGACTTGCGCACCAGGCGTTGCCACAGATTGGCGAATGGCGGCGCCTCGGCCTCGCCGTAGCTGACGACGTGGCCGAGCGGGCGGATGGCGTCGAAGCTGCGGTCGAGGATGCTGCCGCCGGTCGAATCGACCACCTTGTCGACGCCGCGGCCGCGGGTGAGCTCGAGCGCGGCGGCGACGAAGTCTTCGTCGTCGCGGTGAATCACGCGTGCGGCGCCATAGTCGAGCGCACGCCGCTCCTTGCCATGCGTGCCGACCGTGCCGATCACCGTGGCACCCGCCAGCACGCCGAGTTGCGCAAGGTACAGGCCCACCCCGCCACCAATGGCGTGCACCAGCAGCACATCGCCTGCGGCTGTCGTGCTGACGGTGTGCAGCAGGTGCCAGGCGGTGAGGCCCTGGATCAGGAACGCGGCGGCGACATCCAGCCCCATCGCATCGGGGATGCGCACCAGGCGCTCGGCCGGTGCCACGCATTGCTCGGCAAAACCGCCTGCGTCCTCGCAGAACGCAGCGACGCGGTCGCCGATGCCGAAGCTCGTCACCCCCGCACCGAGACCGATCACCCGGCCCGCCACCTCGATGCCGGCCACCAGCGGATAGCCTTTGGGGTGCGGATAGATGCCGCGGCGCATCATCGTGTCGGCGAAATTGCAGCCACCAAAGGCCACGCCGATCAACACCTCGCCAGGGCCAGGCCGAGGCGCGACCACTTCGCTCAGCACCATGTTCTCGGTGGGGCCGGTCGGAGGCAGCAAAACCACGGCCCGCATGGTCGGACTTTGCGGCGCCAAGTCGCCTGGCACGTCAGGCGGCACGGCGTGCTTGCGTCGCGGTCAGATCGACCGCACCGTCCCGCAGCACCACGCCGTAATCGGCCGCCGCGCGCGCGCTCGAGATGTAGCCCTCGCGCACATCGGCCAACACCGCCTGCGGCTCGCGTTCCATCGGATTGCCGTATCCACCACCGCTCGGCCCCAGCGCCAGCAGGCGGTCACCCACCTTGACCTTGTGGTACGGCACCTTGGAAACCAGCTCGGTCCGGTCGCCGTTGGCCTTGATCAGCATCAGCGCGGCGGTGTGGCCCTCGGCGCCGCCTGCGAAGCCCCACGGCTTGTACTTGTGGCCCTCGCCTTCCACCGAAAACCCGCCGTCGGCGAGAAAGGTGAACTCGCGCACGCTGCCGATGCCGCCGCGCGTGCGGCCTGCCGCCATGGCGTCGTTGCGCAGCTCGTAGCGGTCGACGCGGATCGGCAGGTGCGACTCCATGTCTTCGATCGGGTTGTTGCGTGTGTTGGCGTAAAGCGTGTCGACCGCGTCCATGCCGTCCTTGTCGCAGCGGCCGCCGTAGCTGCCTTCGAAGATCTCCATGTGCACCCAGTGCTTGCCCTGGTCGAGCCCCGAGAACGCGATCACGCGCAGGTTGCCGATGCCGGCCGACACTTGGCGCGGCACCGCCTGCGCCAGCGCCTTCATCACGGTGTCGGCAAGCTGATTGCCGGTGCAGAAACGGGCGATCACCGGCGCCGGAAAGATCGGGTTGGCCAGGCAGCCGAGTGGCACGACGAGCTCGATCGGCCGCGTCAGGCCCGAGTTCTGCGGGATGTTGCCGTACAGGCTGCTGTCGAGCAGGATCGAGCGCAGCGTCAGCCAGATCGCGCAATCGACCGTGCCTTGCAGCGGCATGTTGACCGGCTTGTCAGGCACCTGTGGCGCGGTGCCGGTGAGATCGACCACCAGGCTGTCGCCGCGCACCCTGATCGTCACGGTGATCGGCAGGTCGCGGCGCGACGGGTCGGCGTCGTCCAGGTAGCCGTCCAGGCGAGTGGTGGCCGTGTAGTCGCCGTCCGGCAGGTCGGCGATGGCCTTGCGCATCAGTCGTTCCGAATAGTCGAGCAGGTCTTCGTAGGCGCCGTGCACCACGTCGAGGCCGAACTTGTGAACCAGTTCCACGTAACGGGCGGCGCCGATCTCGGCGGCCTTGATCTGCGCTTCCATGTCGCCCACCACCAGATCGGAGGCGCGGATGTTGTCGCGCAGCAGGCTCCAGACCGCGTCGTTGCGCACACCTTGCGACACCACCTTGATGGCCTTGAACTGCAGGCCCTCGGCATAGGTGTCGACCGCGTCGACGATGCCGCAGCTGCCGGGCGACAGCGCGCCGATGTCGAGGTGGTGCGCCGTGGTGACGGAGAAACCGATCAGCGAGTCACCGAGGAACACGGGCACGCAAAACGCCACGTCCGGGCCGTGGCTGGCGCCACCGTAGGGGTCGTTGTGCATGATCACGTCGCCCGGGCGCACGGAGTCGCCACGCCGTTTCAGCGCCGCCAGGATGCCGCGCACATAGCCGGGGATCGGACCCGACTGGAGCGGCGTCGACATGCGACATTCACACAGCTGGCGGCCCTGCACGTCGGTCAGCGCGGCGCCGAAATCTTCCGACTCGCGGATGATGCTGGAGTAGCTCATGCGCATCAGCTTGTGGCCCATCTCCATCGCGATGGTCTCTAGCGCGCCGTGGATCACGGCGGCGGTGACCGGATCGACGCGCGTGACAGCTGGTGTGGCTGGTTTGGCCGATGTGATCGATGCGGCCGATGCCCGCGATTCGGTCGACGCCGCCAAAGTGGATTCGTGATTCATGTTCAGGTTCCCAGCGTGATGAGGATGCTGCCCGAGGCGTCGACCCGCGCGTTGCTGCGCGGCGGCACGACGGTGGTGCTGTCCTTTTGCAAAATGATGGCCGGACCCGCGAAGTCCTCTTGGACCGGCAACGGGGCACGCCGATAGAACGGCGTGTCGAACTCCTGCAGGCGGCCCTCGGCGCGGAACACGCAGACACTGCGCCGCAGCAGCGCCTCGCGCAGCGAGCCACCGCGCGGTGGCTTGAGCTTCGTGATCTTGGGCATCGCGCCCACGCCGGTCACGCGCACGTTGACCACCTCGATCGCGCTGTCGCGGAACGCGTGGCCGTATTCCCGGGCGTGTGCCGCATGGAAGTCTTCCCACACCGCGGCCAGCGCGGCGGCAGAGATCTCGCCCGCCGGCAATCCGACCTTGAGCTCGTAGCCCTGCCCCACATAGCGCAGGTCGCCGACGCGTTCGAATGACACCTGCGCGCGGGCGATGCGGTCGGCCTCGAACTGCAGCGACAGCTCGGCTTGCATCTCGCCGCAATAGCAGTTCAGGCGCGGCAGATCGATTTGGTCCGACACCTGGAACAGCGTGCGCGAAGCGTCGTACTTCAGGTCGGTGGTCAGCAGGCCCATCGCCGAGGTGATGCCGGGGTACGGCGGCACGATGACCTCGGGAATCGACAGCATCGCCGCCACGTCGGCACCGTGCAGCGGGCCGGCGCCCCCGAAGGCCACCAGTGCGAAGGTGCGCGGGTCGATGCCCTTTTGCACCGTGCGCGAGCGGATCGCGTTGGCCATGTTGGCGTTGATGATGGTGAGGATGCCTTCGGCTGCTTCGTTCAGCGTCAGGTTGAGCTGCGCCGCCAGCCGGCCCACCGCCTGCCGCGCGGCCGTGGCGTCGAGCTTCATGCCGCCGCCGAGAAAATCGTTCGGATCGAGGCGACCCAGCACCAGGTTCGCATCCGTCACGGTCGGCTGCAGGCCGCCGCGGCCATAGGCGGCCGGGCCAGGCACCGCGCCCGCGCTTTGCGGGCCGACGCGAAACGCACCGCCGCGATCGACATGTGCGATCGACCCGCCGCCGGCGCCGATCGTGTGCACGTCGATCATCGGCATCTGCAACGGAAAACCGGCAATCGCGGTGGAACGCGCATCGGTCTGCGTGTGCTGGCCGTCGATCACGATGCCGATGTCGGCACTGGTGCCGCCGATGTCGAACGTGATCAGGCGCTGGCGGTCCATCAGGGCGCCCACCCAGGCGCCGCCCAGCACGCCGGCGGCCAGCCCCGACAGCAGCGTGAGCGCCGGCTTTTCGGTGACCATCTTCGCCGTGGCAACGCCGCCGTTGGACGCCATGATGCGCAACTCGCCGGTCATGCCCGCCGATCGCAGCCCGCTTTCCAGGTGCGCGATGTAGCGGTCGACCTTCGGCCCGATGAAGGCGGCCAGCGCGGCGGTGGTGAAGCGCTCGAACTCACGGAACTGCGGCGAGATGAAGGCCGACGTGGTGACGAACGCCTGCGGCATCACCTGCCTGACGAGCGCCTGGGCGCGCAGCTCGTGCGCCGGGTTGAGGTAGGAGAACAGAAAACAGATCGCCACCGACTCGACGCCTTCGTCGCGCAGTTCCTGCGCGGCTCGCAGCACTGCCGCCTCATCCAGCGGCACCAGTTCGGCGCCGGTCGGTGGCGTCAGGCGCCCGGCCACGGTCTTGCGGTAGCGGCGCTGCACCAGCGGCCGGCTTTGCCAAGGCAGGTCCTGCTGGATCGAATAGTTCTCGACGCGCTGGTGGCGGCCGATGTGCAGGATGTCGCGAAAGCCGTCGTTGGTGATCATGCCGGCACGCGCGCCCTTGTTTTCCAGCACGGCGTTGGTGGCGGTGGTGGTGCCGTGGAAGATGTAGTCGATCTGCGCGGGAAGGACGCCGCTGGCCTCGCACAGCTCGCGAATGCCGGCCATCACGCCGATCGACGGATCTTGCGGCGTTGTGGACACCTTGTGGATCGCCAGATCGCCACTGTCCATGTCGCAGAACACCAGATCGGTGAAGGTTCCACCGACGTCCACACCGATCGTCTTCATGCATCGCTCCATGTCACTGAACATCCGCCAGCACGGCCTGAACGGCTCAGGACGGCACCGCGCACAGCCAAGCAAGGTGCGTGCCGTTTGCGGACTGAAACGCGATCATGCAAAACGCCCCGATGGGCACCCCATGGCACCTTACGGCACCCCACGCCCCGACAGAACTCGCGAGCTTTCGAACCCCGCTCAGGATGCCACAACGACGCGGGCGATCAGTGGCTGACCAGCCGACGCGTCCAGTCGCGCAACTCGGCGGGCAGCAGTCCGGGCCGGTGCAGCAGCGCGCAGTGCTGCGAACCGAAGATCGCGGGCAGGTGGCTGCTGCCGCTGCAATAGATCGTCAGGGAAAAGGGCGGAATGTTCTGCAACTTGGCCTGCGTCACTGCTTGCCAGGCCGTCGCGCGCGGCCTGCTGGTGAATGCAGGACTGGTGGTCGACGGGGTCAGCGACGGCGAGGAAGCGGTGGCGTGCGCCCGCCGGCACGGCCACTCGCTGATCCTGATGGACATGAAGATGCCGGTGATGGAAGGGCTGCAGGCGACGCGTGCCATCCGACCGTTGCCGGAACGATCTTTGGTGCCGACCCTGGCGATGACGGCCAATGCCTTCGCCGAAGGCCGCGCCCGCTGCCTGGCCGCCGGCATGAACGGGCGCACGGGCAAACCGGTGTAGCCGAACGTGCTTTACGCCACGATCCAGCAGTGGCGGTTGAGTCAAGCAGCCCGACCCGCCTCTGAGTGCCCGGGCTCGGGCGGCGGCGCCCGTCATCATTCGCCAGCACTGATTCGATGCCGCGGGCTGGCGTCGCTGATCGGTCTTTCAAAGTCCGATCACGGCGTGCCGCAGCAGCAACGCGGCCAGCACCCACATGGTCACACCGATCAGGGCGTCGAGCACCTGCCAAGCCCGTGGCCGGCCAAACCAGGGTGCCAGCCAGCGGGCCCCGAAGCCGAGCAGGGCGAACCAGCCCAGGCTGGCGCTGCCGGCACCCGCGATGAACCAGCCGCGCAGCGCGGCCGGTTGCTGCGCGCCGATGCTGCCCACCAGCAACACGGTGTCGAGGTAGACGTGGGGATTGAGCAACGTGAAAGCCGCGGCCTGCGCCAGCGCGGCTCCGCGTCGCAGACCGGCACCACCCTCGGCCGCATTCAGGTGGCGCGCATGTCGGGCGCGGCGCAGCGCCTGCCACCCGTACAGCCCCAGGAAGATCGCACCGGCGAACGCGAGGGCGCGGGCCAGCCCCGGACTGCGCCCGAGCACCTGCGCCATCCCCAGCACGCCAGCGGCAATCAGGACGGCGTCCACCACCGCGCAAAACAGCACCACGCTGCCGACGTGCTCGCGGCGCAGACCCTGGCGCAGCACGAAGGCGTTTTGCGCCCCGATCGCCACAATCAGTCCGAAGCTCAAGGCCAAGCCTTGAAAGAACACGGTCAAAGCCATTGATGGTGATGCGGTCGATGTCAAGGTCATGATGCTGCAAGCTTGCCTGCCACGGCACCTTCAAACAAACACCTATCGCCGCCATTGAACGAAATGAGCCACCGCGCCGCGCCGCCGCACCTGGGTGGCTGCATCATATGGATTCGATCAATCACCGCAAGAAAGCAAGCATGACGACCGAAGCACAGTGCCCGTTTTCCGCTGGCGCCGCCCAGAAAAACGCATCGCCAAAAGCCCGCGGGAACCGCGACTGGTGGCCCGACGCGCTCGACCTGGCGATCCTGCACCAGCATTCCACGCGCTCCAACCCGATGGGCGAGGAGTTCGAGTACGCCAGGGAATTCGCGACCCTCGACCTGGCCGCCGTGGTCAGCGAACTGCATGCGCTGATGACCGATTCGCAGGACTGGTGGCCCGCCGACTACGGCCACTACGGCCCGCTGTTCGTGCGCATGGCGTGGCACTCGGCCGGCACTTACCGCATCGCCGACGGTCGCGGTGGTGCGGGCACTGGCGCACAGCGATTCGCGCCGCTCAACAGCTGGCCCGACAACGGCAACCTCGACAAGGCGCGCCGGCTGCTGTGGCCGATCAAGCAGAAGTACGGGCACAAGCTGTCGTGGGCCGATTTGATCGTGCTGGCGGGCAACGTCGGCCTGGAGTCGATGGGCTTCAAGACCTTCGGCTTCGCCGGCGGCCGCGCCGACGTGTGGGAGCCCGGCGCCGAGATCGACTGGGGCAAGGAAGGCACCTGGCTCGCCGACGAGCGCTACAGCGGCGACCGCGAGCTCGCCAACCCGCTGGCCGCCGTGCAGATGGGTCTGATTTACGTGAACCCGGAAGGACCGAACGGCAATCCCGACCCGATCGCCTCGGCGCGCGACATCCGCGAAACCTTCGCCCGCATGGCGATGAACGACGTGGAGACCGTGGCGCTGATCGCCGGCGGCCACACCTTCGGCAAGTGCCACGGCGCCGGCGACGCGAGCCAGGTCGGCGTCGAGCCCGAGGGTTCGATGGTCGAGGACCAGGGCCTCGGCTGGAAAAACAGCTTCGGCAGCGGACATGGCGCGCACGCGATCACCAGTGGTCTGGAAGGTGCGTGGACAGCGACACCGACGACCTGGGACAACAGCTACTTCGAAACCCTGTTCGGCTTCGAATGGGAGCTGACCAAGAGCCCCGCCGGCGCGCACCAATGGACGCCCAAGGGCGGTGCCGGCGCCGGCACCGTGCCCGACGCACACGACCCCGCCGTGCGGCATGCGCCGATGATGCTGACGTCCGATTTGGCGCTGCGCATGGACCCTGCCTATGAGCAGATTTCGCGCCGCTTCCTGCGCAACCCGCAGGCCCTGGCCAAGGCCTTCGGCCGGGCCTGGTTCAAGCTGACGCACCGCGACATGGGCCCGCGTTCCCGCTACCTGGGCCCGCTGGTGCCGGCCGAGGTGCTGATATGGCAAGACCCGGTGCCCGGCGCCGATCACCCGCTGGTCAACGCACAGGATGTCGAGGCGCTGAAGGCTCGCGTGCTGGCGTCCGGCCTGTCGATCTCACAGCTGGTCGGCACGGCCTGGGCCTCGGCCTCCACGTTTCGCATCGGCGACAAGCGGGGTGGCGCCAATGGCGCGCGCATCCGGCTGGCGCCGCAGAAGGATTGGGAGGTCAACCAGCCGGCCGAACTGTCGCGCGTGCTGAGCACGCTCGACGCCATCCGCCACGATTTCAATGGCGCGCACGCGGGCGGCAGACAGATTTCGCTGGCCGACCTGATCGTGCTGGCCGGCAACGCGGCCATCGAGGCCGCCGCGCTGAAGGCTGGTCACGTGGTCGAGGTGCCGTTCGTGGCGGGGCGTGGCGACGCCTCGCAGGCTCAGACCGACGTGCCGTCGTTTGCGATGCTGGAGCCGAAAGGCGACGGGTTTCGCAACTACCTGCGCAAGGGCCTGGAGGAATCGGCCGCCGAGTTGCTGATCGACAAGGCGCAGCTGTTGAGCCTGAGCGCACCGCAGATGACGGTGCTACTCGGCGGCCTGCGCGCCCTGGGCGCCAACAGCGGGCACACGCCGCACGGCGTGCTGACGCACCGGCCGCAAACGCTGAGCAACGACTTTTTCGTCAACCTGCTCGACATGCGCACCGTGTGGCAGCGCTCGGCTGCCGACCCGCACGTGCTCGAAGGGCGCGACCGCCAGACCGGCGAACCGAAATGGACGGCGACCGTGGTGGACCTGGTGTTCGGCTCGAACGCCCAGTTGCGGGGCATCGCCGAGTCCTATGCGAGCAGCGACTCGGCAGAGCGCTTCGTGCGCGACTTCATCGCCGCGTGGACGCAGGTGATGAATCAGGACCGCTATGACTTGATGACCTGGCGGCCTGACGGCGGCGCGACTGTGCGTGCCCCGGCCAGCCCGTCACCACGCCAGCAAGCGCATGTGGAGTTGGTTTAAACCTCGCGCTCCGCTGAGCCCGCGGCAGAGCATCAACGAAAAAGGCCGGCTCAAGCGCCGCGAAGCGGCCCGCCCTGGTGGGCGTGGTCGCGCGCGGCGCGGACCGGCTCACCTGCAGAATCTCGCCCAAGGTCTGCGGGCAAAATGTCATTGTCGATGGTGGGTTGGCTGGCAGCATTAGACCGCGCCCCGCTGGCACCAGCACGGGTCGCGCCCCTCGTACCACGCAGTTGCAAGGGCGCACGAGTCATCCACGATCGCGAAGCTGGGTGCACTCGCCCGTTTGGCCACTTGCAGGTCGAAAGCGACATCCACCCACTCGCCTGATTTCCGATGAAACACGCTCCCGGTCAAGATGATGGAAGCCGGGCCCAGGGACCACTCTGGACGCCGCTGTTCACGGCTTGGCTGATCGCTTTGCTCGCCACTGCAGGCGCGCTCTTCCTGGGTGAGGTGATGGGCATGACGCCCTGCGTGTTGTGTTGGTACCAGCGCATCGCCATGTTTCCGCTGGCGCTGATCCTGGGCGTTGGCCTGATGGAGCACGATGGTCGCAGCGTGCGCTACGCCTTGCCGCTGGCCGGAGCTGGGTGGAGCGTTGCGGTCTATCACTGCCTGGTGTTCTGGGGCGTGGTGTCCGAGGGCCTGCTGCCTTGCGGCAAGGGCGGCTCATGTGCAGACGCCGACATTCAGGTGGCTGGGCTTGTTCCCATTCCGTTGCTGTCGCTGATCGCCTTCACGACCATCCTTGCCCTCTTGTGGCCGGCTTACAGAAGGGGAAAAACGTGAATACGAGGTGGCTTGTTTTCTCGACCGCAGCGGCCGTGTTGGTGGCGTTCATCGCTGGGGCCGTGTTGTTCAGGCAGGGCGCCAAACAAGAGGTCACGCAGGCGGTGCAAACGAACAGCGAAGCCCTGGTCCGGGCGCACTCGCCGATCTTCGGCAACCCCGCCGCCAAAGTCACCATCGTGGAGTTCTTCGATCCGTCGTGCGAGACCTGTCGGGCCTTTTATCCGGTCGTCAAGGGCATCGTCAACGCGAGCTTTGGCCAAGTCAGGCTGGTGGTGCGCTACGCGCCGCTGCACAAGGGCTCCGACACGGCGGTCAAGATACTTGAAGCGGCCAGGCTGCAGGGCAAATACTGGGAAGCGCTGGAAAGGACCTTGGCCTACCAGCCACGCTGGGCCTCGCACGACAACCCGCAGCCCGAACTGATCTGGGAATTGATCGCAGACATCGGGCTGGACGAGGCGAAGGCCAGATCAGAGGCCAACAGCCCGGCGATCGATCAGTTGCTCCGGCAGGACGTCGCCGACATGAAGGCATTGAAGGTGGACCGGACGCCGGGCTTCTTCGTGAACGGAACGCCGCTGAGCGACTTCGGTGAAGCGCAGTTGAAAGCGCTGGTCGATCAAGAAGTCAGCAAGCTGAAGGCGCCCTGACGGAGAAGCCTGGAGTGCCATCTGGCGCGGACGTGCGCTGACTGGCTGTTGCTCATCGCCCGTGCGTCGACGGGGCAGACTCGGTGAGCCCGATCGGGGAGCCACCGCGTTGCGCAGGGTCGGGCCAAGGCTCGCGATGCGCTGCAATTCTGGCAGCTGCCAGCCGAGCACTTCGAGCCTTTTTTCGATCGCGATGGCGACTGTCGGAAGCACCTCACCCCAATCGACGGACACCAGGCCCGACGTTCGGGCTTCGCTGGTCGACTGCAGGCCCTGCGCCGCCAGCGGTCAGCGGCGCCCGGCTGCGCTGTCAGTGCGTGTGGGCGTGGTGCTCGTCCGGCACGTGGGGGTGGGCATGGCCGATCGGAACGTGCCGGTGCGGATGGCTGTGGGCGCCTGCAGGCATCTGGCCGTGGGCGTGTGTGTGATGCAGGTCGTCGTGGCTGTGCGCATGCTCGTGCTCGAGTGCTTCGTGCACGTGGTCGTGCCCGTGGCGCTCGGCCAGGTGAAGCACGATGCCGGCGACCATCAGCACGGCACCGGCCAGCATCCACAGGCTGCCGCCGCGTTCGCCGAGCACGAAGGCGAGCGCGGCACCCACGAAGGGCGCGAACGCGAACACCGACCCGGTGCGGGCGGCACCGAAGGCCCGCTGTGCCAGCAGGTAAAAGCGCAGGCTCAGGCCGTAGCCGATGGCTCCGACGGCCAGCAGTGCCAGCGCCTGCCACAGGGCTGGCAACGGCTCGCCAAGCAGCAACGCCAGCAGGCCCGTGACAACAGCGCCGAGGCCGCCCTTGTACATGACGACCTGCCCGGGGTCGCGCCCGGCCACGCCACGTGACAGCGTGTTGTCCACGCCCCAGGCGGCCGTCGCCAGCAGCACTGCCAGCAGGCCGAGCATGGCTGGCACGCCGCCGCCCGCGCGGTCGAGTACCAGGGCCATGCCGCCCAGGGTCAGCAGCGTCATGGCGAGCACGACGCGGCGGTCCAGGCTCTCGCGGTACCACAGCCATGCCAGCACGGCCGTGAAAACCGCCTCGAGCGTGAGCATCAGCGAGGCGCCTGCCCCACTGGTGCGCTGCAGCCCCCACGCCAGCGCTACCGGGCCGATCACTGCACCGAACAGCGCCATCGCCGCCAGCCGCCCCGCGTCGGCGGCCCGCACCCGGGCCTCGCGGTCGACCGGAAGACGAAGCAGGGCGCCGGTCAGCGCCGTGCCCGCGTAAAGCAGCGCCGCCGTCGTAAAGCTGCCGATCGCCACACCGAAGCGCTGCACCAGCGGCGTGCTGGCACCGAACAACACGGCAGCCAGCAGCGCATACAGGCCGCCGCGAAGGGCGGGCAGACGGGATGGCGATATCGGGGTCAAGGTGAGGCCTCTGGTGATCAATCGATCGCGGCACGCCGCCGACCACCCCTGCTTTAGAAGGCGCCGATCGGATCGCACCGCTCGCACAGTAACCGAGCCGGCGGCGCGTGCTGTCCGTTCCCCTGCCGGAGATTGGCTGCCCACAGCTCAATAGCGACACACCATCCCTGCGGCTTGGCGTTTGCGCAGAACTGCGCAAGCTAAAGTCACGACACCGAGAACTTCGATGGAGACTGTTCCTGCCGTCGTCGCGCTTGTTTGAGCACTGCTCAACGATTCGTTGGTTTGAAGCGGCACAAGCACAACAGGATCAGACACAACCAGCAACCTCTCTCGCACCTGAAGTTGGGGCGCGAGACACCGAGTGGGCGGCACGACGCTTTTATGGACTATCCCGGCAATCTCTTCGTGGTGGCAGCGCCCAGCGGCGCAGGCAAGTCGAGCTTGGTCAACGCGCTGCTCGAGCTCGATTCGCACTTGGTGGTGTCGGTCTCGCACACCACCCGCCGGCCGCGCGGGCAGGAACGGCAGGACCGCGAATACCATTTCATCGACGAGTCAGAGTTCCGCCGGAAGGTCGCGCACGGTGACTTCGTCGAATGGGCCGAGGTGCACGGCAACCTGTACGGCACGTCGCGAGCAGCGATAGAGCAGCGCTTGGAGGGCGGGCAGGACGTGGTGCTCGAGATCGACTGGCAGGGCGCGTTGCAGATCAAGACGCTGTTTCCCAACGCGATGCTTATCTTCATCCTGCCGCCCGGTTGGGACGAACTGCTGCAGCGGCTGCAGCGGCGCGGCGAAGACGACCCCGAAGTGATCCGGCAGCGCATGGCCAACGCGCGCATCGAGGTCGCGCAGGCCCGCCATTTCGACTTCGTTATAATCAACGCGCTCTTCGAAGCGGCGCTTTTCGATCTGAAGACAATCGTCCATTCGCAGCGGCTCAAGTACACCGCCCTGATGCGCAGCAAACCGGCTGTGTTCGTTGCCCTCAATCTTTGTTGACAGAACCCTGGAGCGCTGCCATGGCCCGCATCACCATTGAAGACTGCCTCGTCAAAATCCCGAATCGCTTCCAGCTGGTGCTGGCCGCAACCTACCGTGCGCGCATGCTGAGCCAAGGGCACGCGCCCAAGATCGAGACCAAGAACAAGCCGGGTGTGACCGCGCTGCGCGAAATCGCCGCCGGCGAAATCGGCATCGAAATGCTGCGCAAAGTGCCGATCTGAGGGCAGTTTTCGCCCGCGGCAACCATCTGACACCCCAGGAACCGGCAGGGCTCCTGACCCCGCCGCCCGATCCGGGGTAGATTCGTGAGATGGGCTCCATTTCAAGCCACGCTGTTCAAGATGCCACGCGGGTGGTCGGTGGTCGCGCGAAAGAGCCACCGAAAGCCGCGACTGCCGATGCGGCGGCCGCTTCTTTCGCATCGCTGACCCACAAGCTCGATTACCTCGACGCAGCCGACATCAAGCGGGTGCGCGACGCATACCGCTTCGCCGACAGTGCGCATCTGGGTCAGTTTCGCGCCAGCGGTGAGCCCTACATCACCCACCCAATCGCCGTCGCCGGGCTGTGTGCGGACTGGAAGCTTGACGCGCAGGCCATCATGGCCGCGCTGATGCACGACGCGATGGAAGATTGCGGCATCACCAAGACCGAGTTGATCGAACGCTTCGGTGCGCCGACCGCCGATCTGGTGGATGGCCTGACCAAACTCGACAGGCTGCAATTCTCGACCCGCGAGGAATCGCAGGCCGAGTCGTTCCGCAAGATGCTGCTGGCGATGGCGCGTGACGTGCGCGTCATTCTCATCAAGCTGTCGGACCGGCTGCACAACATGCGCACCATGACCGCCGTGGCGCTGTCCAAGCGCGCCCGCATCGCCAGCGAAACGCTCGACATCTACGCGCCGATCGCGCACAGGTTGGGCCTGAACCAGACCTACCGGGAGTTGCAAGAGCTGTCGTTCAAGCACATCCGGCCATGGCGTCATGCGGCGTTGTCGAAGGCGGTGCAAAAGGCACGCGGGTACCGTCGCGACATCGTCGAACGGATCCAGCGCGACGTCGAGAAGGCCTTTGTCAGCGGCGGCCTGAAAGTGCAGGTGCACGGCCGCGAGAAGACGTTGTTTTCGATCTACCAGAAGATGCGTGAGAAGCACCTGAGCTTTGCGCAGGTGAACGACATCTTCGGCTTTCGCATCGTTGTGTCGAACTTGACCGAGTGCTACGTCGCGCTAGGCCTTCTGCACCAGCTGTACAAGCCGCAGCCCGGCCGCTTCAAGGACTACATCGCGATCCCGAAGGGCAACGGCTACCAGTCGTTGCACACCACGCTGGTGAGCCCGCTGGGCACGGCGGTCGAGTTCCAGATTCGCACCGAGCAAATGCACGGCGTGGCAGAAAAGGGCATCGCCGCGCATTGGCTTTACAAAAGCGGCTCGGGCGGCGCAGGCGGAGCGCTGCACGTGCAGGAAGCGCAGCGGCTGGGTGCCCTGTGGATGCAATCGCTGATCGACATCCAGGACGAGACGCACGACGCCAGCGAGTTCCTAGAGCACGTCAAGATCGATCTGTTTCCCGACGCGGTCTATGTGTTCACGCCGAAGTCGAAGATCCTGGCGCTGCCGCGCGGTGCCACGCCGGTCGACTTTGCCTACGCGATCCACTCCGACGTGGGCGACCACTGCGTCGCTGCCAAGGTCAACGGCGAGCCGGTGGCGTTGCGCACCGAGCTGCGCAGCGGCGATGTGGTCGAGGTGATCAGCGCCCCGGGCGCGCGCCCCAACCCCGGCTGGCTGAACTTCGTGCGCACCGGCCGGGCGCGTTCGCGCATCCGCCACTACCTCAAGGGCATGGAGCAGGAGGAATCGCAGGAGCTCGGAGAAAAGATGCTGGCGCAGGCGATGCGGGCCGAAGGTCTGGGCCTGCCCGAGCGCGACGCGGCCGATGCGCCGCTGTGGCAACAGCTGACGCGCTGGAGCGGCAACCGCTCGCGGGCCGAGCTGCTGACCGAGATCGGCGTGGGCCGCAAGATCGCCACCATCGTCGCCAAACGACTGACCCGCTTGATGGCAGAGCGCGGCACGCGACCCGACGCGCTGACTTTGACGATGGGCCGTTTCGGCGCTGACGACAACGCGCCGTCGCAGGGCCTGGTGCTGATCGACGGCAGCGAAGGCGCCTCGGTGCTGCTGGCGCCGTGCTGCCGGCCGATTCCGGGCGATGCGATCGTCGGCTACCTCGGCCGCGGCGAGGGGCTGGGCGTGCACACCGCCGAATGCAGCGTCGGCAAGCGCCTTTTCGAACGCGACCGCGAATGCTGGATGGGTGTCGATTGGGCCGAGCAGCCCACCCATCTGTTCGAGACCGGCATCGTGCTGCTGCTGAAAAACGTCAAGGGCGTGCTGGCGCAGGTGGCGGCCGCCATCAGCGCGGCCCATGCCGACATCGCCCACATCGACATGGGCGATGAGCCGGCCGCCGAAGCGATCGAATTGACGCTGTTGATCAGCGTGCGCGACCGCCTGCACTTGGCCGAAGTGATCCGCACGCTGCGCCGTTCCAGCGCGGTGCTGCGCGCGTCGCGTATCAAGCCTTGACCACCCGGGCCTGCCGGGCTGCCCGGGGCATTCAGGCAGTCCGGAATACCCGAGCCAACCAAGCGGTCCGGGCAAACCGGGCAGACCGGGACAACCGGCCTAAGCGGGCCGCGGCGCCGGGTAACTGACTGCCAGCACTTCGAGTTGTTGCGCACCGCCCGGCGTCATCAGCGTCACTTCGTCGCCGACCTGGGCCTTCAGCAGAGCGCGTGCCACCGGGGCCACCCAGCTGACCTCGCCCTGCGTGCTGTCGGCCTCGTCGACGCCGCGGATCGTGATGGTGCGCTGCTCGCCGTGCTGGTTTGCGTAAGTCACGGTCGCGCCGAAAAACACCTGCTCGTGCCCGTGGTGCAGCGCCGGGTCGACGACTTCGGCGATGTCGAGCCGTTTGGTGAGGAAGCGGATGCGGCGGTCGATCTCGCGCAGACGCTTCTTGCCGTACAGGTAGTCGCCGTTCTCGGAACGGTCGCCGTTCTTGGCCGCCCACGACACGATCTCGACGATCTTGGGGCGCTCGGCGTCCAACAGGTCGATCAGTTCGTGCCGCAGTCGTGCATAACCGGCCGGCGTCATGTAGTTCTTGCCGCCCGCCGGCAAGGGCGTTGGAGCGATGTCCTCATCGTCGTCGGGCTCGGCGTCCGTCTCGCGGGTGAATGCCTTGTTCATCGACGCGCGGGCCCAGCAGGACCAGGAACGCCGTTAGACAGCGAAGGCAACGGAACGTCAGAGCGGCGCATCGGCTATTTTCGCCGCACCCTAAACCTCAGCGCGCACGGTCAACGCCGCAACTGGCGCCGACCGCACCGCGCCCTGCCCGGCATGTGTCGGCATGCCGTGCGGCAGCCATCCATCGACACGCAAGAAATGGCGGCGCAGCAAGGGTGCATTCTTCCGAATCCAAGCACTTCGACGCATCACCGAGCCGACATCGGCGCAGACAGGCGCCCCACGCTTCGACAGCGCAGGGCCGTTCAACGTTTGCCTGCGTCGCGCGAGTGCGTCGACCGAACTGTCGCAGCCGGTTCCGGCGTGCTGCCCATGTCGGCGAGTGCGCGCGCGATGCGCTGCCGATGCACCGTGGTGCGCGGCACCTTGACGCCGCAGCCGTCGAACCAGCGGCGCACGTCTTGGTCCAGGCCGATGCCGTGCATGTAGTTGTAGATCGCCTTCTTCAGGCCCCGGCCGAGCGCGTCGTGGTCGACCCCGCTCGGGTCGATGAAACCGACATCGTTCTGCGCGAACGACACCGGCGGCAGCGGCTGCAACGTGACCCCGTAATCCTGCGGATCGCGCCCCACCGGCGAATGCACCGTGCAGGCGAAGCGGTGGAAGAAGCCCGACTGGATGCAGCCGGCCTCGAACAGCTGGCGCACGTATTCCAGCGCGTCGACCGTGTCCTGCACCGTCTGGGTCGGGAATCCGTACATCAGATACGCGTGCACCAGGATGCCGGCGTCCGCGCGCCCGGGCAGCCAGGTCAGGGCGAGGCGCACATGATCGCGGGTGATCAGGGTCTCGTGCTCGGCGCCGGCGAAAAGCGGCTCGCGCCAGCGTTCGTCTCGCAGCACCAACTGGTGCCGATAGAGCTTGGGCAGCACCATGGCGAGGACGAGGGCCGCGGCGGCGGTCGCCGCCCACGCCGGCAGACGCAGGGCAAGCGGCAGCTCGCGGCTGCGCCCGATGAGTCCCACCAGCACCAGCACCAGCCAAGGCTGCTGCGATCGGGCCAGCAATAACCAAGCCCAGGCCCGGCAAAGCGATGCTCGTGCCCACTGCGGCAACTGCCGCAGCAATGGCACCCACCGTGCCGCCGATGCCAGCGCCGATTCCGGCTCCTTCAGCGGCCTTGGTGCCCAGGTCGGTGGTGCGCCCGTCTTCGCTGCTGAAATGGCGTTTGCGGGTTTCGTCGGACATCACCAAGTTGATGTCGTCGCGCTTGTAGCCGCGGTCAACAACACCCTGATAAGCCAGCTCAGCGCTGTCGCGATCAGGGAAGAGTCCGGTGAGGTAGGGGCTCTTTTCAGCCATGGTCGGTCTCCTAAGGGTCGGATGTGGTTCGGAGGATGCTTGCGCAAAGAATCAACCGGGCACTGCGCGCCGGCCGCGAACATTTGGGCAAACCGCGCGCCTGATGCGCTTGCTGGCAGACGGCTGCTCCCGAACATGCGCCACGCGCGACCAAAATTACCGAAGCGGATCAGATTGCAGTAAACGCTGCCAACCACACTGCCGATCCACTGCCCACCCACTGGCAAGCGAACCGGCAGCGCGGCGTGTTCCGTGACTTCTGTGTACCCCTGTGAGCCCCCCTGTCGCCCCCTGTGACCTCCTATGAGTGCCGTAAGGAGCGCGCG